>Ga0209583_10000187_pt1 | contig 20128 bp, 21 predicted proteins | sample Str014_FD_187201 | JGI IMG/M metagenome (GOLD analysis project Ga0209583, IMG submission 187201) | Freshwater sediment microbial communities in response to fracking from Pennsylvania, USA - Straight Creek_MetaG_SC_2014 (SPAdes) (version 2) | ecosystem: Environmental > Aquatic > Freshwater >... | reverse complement strand
GGTTCTGGTAGTCGAGCCCGACGACCAGGCCGAGCGTGACGAGATTGCCTCCGAGGTGGTACAAAAAACCACCGCCATAGGTCATCGAATCCATCGGCCAGCCGGCGGTGTGAACCACCAGGCCGGGCTGGTGTCGGGCAGGCTCGATCTCCCAGAGTTCCTTGATGCCGATCGCATACGACTGCGGGTCTTTGCCGGCGTCGAGCTTGAAGCGCTCGATCAGCTGGCGGCCGAGCTGGCCGCGGGCGCCTTCGGCGAACACGGTGTACTTCGCGTGCAGCTCCATGCCGAGCTGGAACTCGCCGGTGAGCTCGCCGTTCTTGTCGACGCCCATGTTGCCGGTGGCGATGCCCTTCACGCTGCCGTCGTCGTTGTAGATCACCTCGGTCGCCGCGAAACCGGGGAAGATCTCGACGCCCAGGCCCTCGGCGTGCTGCGCCAGCCAGCGCACCACGTTACCGAGGCTGATGACGTAGTTGCCTTCGTTGTGGAAGCACTCGGGGATCAGAAAACTGGGCGTGTCGATGGCGCCTTTCTCGGTCAAAACCAACAGCTTGTCATCTGTCACCGGCTGGTTGAGCGGCGCGCCGAGTTCTTTCCAGTTCGGGATCAGCTCCGTCAGCGCCTTCGGGTCCATCACCGCGCCGCTGAGGATGTGCGCGCCGGGCTCCGAGCCTTTCTCGAGCACGACGACCGAGACTTCCTTGCCTTGCGCGGCCGCGAGCTGCTTCAGCTTGATCGCCGTTGCAAGGCCACCGGGCCCGCCGCCGACCACGACCACGTCGTACTCCATCGCTTCGCGCGGGCCGTGTTCTGCGATGATTTCTGCGGGCGTCATTCGGGCTTCCTTGGGCTGTCGATTGCCGGCAATTCTACGGGCGTGGCAACGAAATCGAACGGTCGTTCGCATGGCCCGGAACGACCGATCCGCGCCGGGCTGCGTGCTATCGTTCCCGCGAATTCACCGCATCGTTGGGAGACGAGACCATGAGCTACAACATCGATCTGTCGGGCCGCGTGGCGCTCGTCACGGGCGCATCGAGCGGCCTCGGCGAGCAGTTCGCAAAGACGCTCGCGAAGGCCGGCGCCGGCGTCGTGCTCGCGGGCCGCCGCATCGAGCGGCTCAAGACCTTGCGCGCCGAGATCGAGGGCGACGGCGGCGACGCGCACGTGGTCGCACTGGACGTGACCGATCGCGACAGCATCAAGTCGGCCGTGGCGCATGCCGAAACGGAGATGGGCACGATCGACATCCTCGTCAACAATTCGGGCGTGGGCACGACCCAGATGCTGGCCGAGGTCACCGAAGACGACTACGACTACGTCTTCAACACCAACACGCGCGGCGCGTTCTTCGTCGCGCAGGAGGTCGGCAAGCGAATGATCGCGCGCTCGAAGGGCGCTGCGCCGGGCACATTCACCGGTGGGCGCATCGTGAACATCGCCTCGATGGCGGGCCTGAAGGCGCTGAGCCGGATCGGCGTGTACGCGATGAGCAAGGCCGCCGTCGTGCACATGACGCGTGCGATGGCGCTCGAATGGGGGCGCTACGGCATCAACGTCAACGCGATCTGCCCGGGCTACATCGACACCGAGATCAACCACCACCAGTGGAGCACCGAGCAGGGCAAGAAGCTGATCGAGATGCTGCCGCGCAAGCGTGTCGGCCAACCGGCCGATCTCGATGCGGTGCTGATGATGCTGGTGGCCAACGAGAGCCACTTCGTCAACGGCGCCGTGATTCAGGCCGACGACGGCTTCGGAGTCTGAGCGTGCAGCTTCGGGCCTTGTCGGTGCTGGAGGCGCGCGTGCTCGGCGTGCTGATCGAGAAGGCGCACACGGTGCCCGACAGCTACCCGCTGTCGCTGAACTCGTTGACGCTCGGCTGCAACCAGAAGACCGCCCGCGAGCCGGTGCTGAATGCCCTCGAATCCGAGGTCCAGAACGCCGTGATCGCGCTGAAGGCCTTGAACCTCGTCTTCGAGGCCAGCGGCTCGCGCGTCACACGCTACGAACACAACGCCGGCCGCACGCTCGTGCTGCCCTCGCAATCGATCGCGCTGCTCGCCACGCTGGTGTTGCGCGGGCCGCAGACCGTTTCGGAGTTGCGCACGGCGAGCGAACGCCTGCATCGCTTCGCCGACCTGTCGTCGGTCGAAGGCTTTCTCGACGAGCTCGCAGCACGCCCGGAAGACAAGGGCGGCGCGCTCGTCGTCAAGCTGCCGCGGGCGCCGGGCGCACGCGAGCCGCGCTGGGCGCAGCTGCTGAGCGGCGCGGTCGACGTGTCTTCGATGCCGGTGGCCAGCGACTCGGCCGATTTCGTCGCCGCCAGCGAGCTCGCCGCGTTGAAGGCGCAGCACGGCGCGATGCAGGGCGAGTTGAGCGAATTGCGCAGCCTCGTCGAGCGGCTCTACGCCGAGCTGGGCGTGACGCGCAACTGACCGCAAAACACACGATGCGATTCGATCTGCCCGACGACAAGAAGCTCGTGCACGAGATGGTGATCGCCATGCGCTGGGGCGACATGGACGCGATGGGCCACGTCAACAACACGATCTACTTCCGCTACATGGAGACGGTTCGGCTCGAATGGCTGTTCATGGTCGGCGGCGCGAAAGACGAGCACGGCAACGGCCCGGTGATCGTCAACGCGTTCTGCAACTTCATCAAGCAGTTGCAGTACCCCGGCGACCTCCTCGCGAAGCACTATGTCGCGAACCCCGGTCGCAGCAGCTTCGACACCTACATCACGCTGGAGCGCACCGACGCGCCGGGCGTGATCTGCGCCTCGGGCGGCGCGAAGACGGTTTGGGTGAACTACGCGCAGGAGAAGTCGGTGGCGCTGCCCGACTCGGTGCGGGCTGTGATTCTCTAGCCGAGGCTTCAGGCAAGAAACAGCGACGCGATCGACAGCGCCACGATCGTCGCCAGCAGCGCAGGCACGTACAGCACCACCATCAGGGCGGCGCGCACCGGCGTGGCCCACCAGCGGCCGCCATAGACGCGGTGTAGCGCCCACAGTGCGTACAGCGAGATGACCAGCACGCCGACGGGATCGGCGATGCTGCCGGGCTTGTCGACGCAGGCCTGCATCTCGGCCACCGCAGCGCGGTAGGCGTCAGGATTCGTGGATTCGGTGAGCGGCGTGCCGCGACTGTCCATGGCCGGCGCGATCACGATGTGGCTGCCGCCGGATGCGCTCAACACCTTGACGAACAGGAAGAACAAAAAACTCGCCAAGAGGTACATGCGCAACGGCGGCAGGTAGCGTTCGCGGCGCGAGCGGTTGGACGATCTGGCCGCACTGTGGGCAATGGCGGGCCGCGGGCTCGAAAGCGAGGGACGCATCGCAGTTTGCGCAGCAAGGCGTGGCGGGAAGGCGCGAAGTCTCGATCGGCATCGTCAACCCGAGAGCAACTTGTGAATCAGTTCGGCGGTGGTGCTGGCGCGGTGTTTCTGCATCAGCCGGGCGCGGTAGACGTCGACCGTGCGCGGGCTGATCGCGAGCTGTTTGCCGATCAGCTTGCTTGTTAGCCCCTCGATCAGCAACGACGCGATCTCGCGCTCGCGCGGCGTGAGCTCGACGCCGACCCGCCGCTTGGCCGACAGATCCTCGAACGACCAGATGCCGGCCGCGTGGGGATTCGACGGGTCGAGCGCACGACCCGACACGTGGCACCAGAACAGCGCGTCGCGCTGCGCGCCGCCCAGGCGTTTCATGACCCGGTCGTCGGCGTACCCGCCGCGCGCATTCAGGCTCGCGACGATGCGCGCGCCGGTGTGCTCGAACTCGGCCCGCGACGGGTAGAGCAGCTCGAAGCTGCGTCCGACGAGCGCGTCGCGCGTCGTGCCGAACATCTCGACCAGCTCCCGGTTGCAGTCGACCATCAGGCGGTCACGCGAGAACACGAGGCCGATCGGCGCCAGCTCGAACGCGGTCCGGTAGTCGAGCTCGGCCACGGGCGGGTCGGGTCGCAGCACGTCAGACCCTCAGATCAAAGAAGTGCGTAGCTGGTGGTCGCGTGCGCGGCGAGCACGTCGATGCCGGTGGTGATGCGGATCTCGCCGAAGGCCATCGTGCGGCCCATGCGCAGCACGGTGGCGGTCACGCGCGCCTCGCCGGCATCGGCGGCGATCGGGCGCAAGAAGGTGGTCTGCAACTGCACCGTCGTCATCGGGCGGAATTCGCCGAGCCTGGACATGACCGCGAGCACCATCGCGGTGTCGGCGGCGGCCATGATGGTCTGGCCCGACATCACGTTGCCGGCGTGCACATGCCTCGCGGTAACGGGCAGCGCGAGCACGACCTCGCCCGGGCTCGCGTCGATCAGTCGCAGTTCGAGCATCCGCACCCATTCTGCGAACACGTTCGTCAGAGCGTCTTGCAGGAAGGCGGTGTCGAACGGCGCGGCGTTGGTCATGATCTTTGGGTGAGGGCGCTGAATGAAGGTTGCGGGCGAGATGTTCGCACAGCGCCTGCGCGACATCCCGGCGAGCGAGCTCGCGCGCCAGTGTCGTCTCGAAGTCAGTTTCCCGGGCGGTTCGTGAGCGACGCATGCGTGGTCAGGCCTAGGCGAATCTACGTAACGCGACGCACGCGGCGACCGCGAATTCGGTAGTACGCTAGCCCGTTGGCAATCCACGGAGGCTCGCGAATGAACAAGGTTTTCCCCAGCGCCGCGACGGCGCTCGAGGGTGTCGTGAAGGACGGCCAGCTGATGGCGGTCGGTGGCTTCGGCTTGTGCGGCATCCCCGAAGCGCTGATCGGCGCGCTGCGCGATTCCGGCGTCAAGGGTCTCACGGTGATCTCGAACAACGCCGGCGTCGACGGTTTCGGCCTCGGTCTGCTGCTCGAAACCCGCCAGATCAAACGGATGATCTCCAGCTACGTCGGCGAGAACAAGGAGTTCGAGCGCCAGTACCTCGCCGGCGAACTTGAGCTCGAGTTCACGCCGCAGGGCACGCTGGCCGAAAAGCTGCGCGCCGGCGGGGCGGGCATCCCGGCGTTCTTCACCAAGACCGGTGTGGGCACCCTGGTCGCCGAAGGCAAGGAGACGCGCGAGTTCGACGGCCATGTCTACGTGATGGAACGGGCGCTCGTGCCCGAGGTCGCACTCGTGAAGGCGTGGAAAGCCGACAAGAGCGGCAACCTCATCTTTCGCCGCACCGCGCGCAATTTCAATCCGGCCTGCGCGATGGCCGGCAAGACGACGATCGTCGAAGTCGAGGAGATCGTCGACACCGGTGCGTTCGATCCAGACGCCGTGCACCTGCCTGGCATCTACGTGCATCGCATCGTGCTGAACGCAACGCCCGAAAAGCGCATCGAGAAGCGCACGATCACCGAGAAAGCGGGAGCCTGACATGGCCTGGACACACGATCAGATGGCGGCACGCGCGGCCAAAGAGTTGCAAGACGGCTTCTACGTCAACCTCGGCATCGGCCTGCCGACGCTGGTCGCGAACTTCGTCGCGCCCGACATCGAGGTCTGGCTGCAGAGCGAGAACGGCATGCTCGGCATCGGCCCGTTCCCGACCGAAGATCAGGTCGACGCCGACCTGATCAATGCCGGCAAGCAGACCGTGACGACGCTGCCGGGCTCGTCGATCTTCGGCTCGCACGACAGCTTCGCGATGATCCGCGCCGGCAAGATCAACCTGTCGATCCTCGGCGCGATGCAGGTCAGCAGCAAGGGCGATCTGGCGAACTGGATGATCCCCGGCAAGATGGTCAAGGGCATGGGCGGCGCGATGGACCTCGTCGCCGGCGTGGCACGGGTGCTGGTACTGATGGAGCACGTCGCGAAGAAAAAGGACGGCGGGGTCGACTTGAAGATCATCCCCGAGTGCACGCTGCCGCTGACCGGCGTGGGCGTGGTCAACCGCATCATCACCGACCTCGCGGTGCTCGACGTGACGCCGGCCGGGCTGAAGCTGGTCGAGCTCGCCGAGGGCGTGACGCGCGAGGAGCTGCAGTCGAAGACGGGCGTGCCGGTGCTTTGAGACGGCGAACCCGTGTCAGGCACTTCGGATGACGTCGGCGCGGGAAGAGATCAGAGTCGTCGACCCGCAAGGCGACGATGCGCTCGGCCTGCTTCGCGAGGCGACTGTCGAAGCGCGGGCTTTGTACCCAGAGCTTCATGTCGAAGGGGCTGCGTGGCCGAGCAATCCTCCCACGCCGCCTGGTGGAACGTATCTCGTTGCCTATGAGTTCGGGAGGCCGATCGCGTGCGGGGCGCTTCGCCCCATCGACTCGGCGTCTGTCGAAGTGCGTCGCATGTATGTGCTGAAAGGCTCTCGCCGTGCCGGCATCGCTAGAAAGATGCTTGCTGCACTGGAGGCCTCGGCAGCGCAGATGGGATACCGGGTCATGCGCCTGGAAACCGGCAACCGGCAGCGCCCCGCCATGGCCTTGTACGAGTCCTTCGGCTTCGAGCAGATCGCGCCGTTCGGCGAGCATGTCGGTGACCCGACGAGCGTTTGCTACGAAAGGCGGGTGCGTCTAGCGTAGCGCCCCGGCCTTCTGCCGCTGCAGCTCGTTGCGCTTCATCTTCATGTAATCGTCGCGCTCGATCTCGTGCAGTTGCAGCGCGTGCCGCTCGGTCGCGGCGAACCAGTCGCGCAGGCGCTTTTCCTGCTGATCGCCGGTCGGCGCCGAGAGCGAGCCCAGGTAGGCTTCGATCGCGAGGTAATAGCGCATCGTGTTGCGTTCCATCACACCGCGCACGCCGTCGACGTAGACCGGCTTGCCGTCGTCGGTCTTGCCGGTGACGCTGAAGCCGACCTTGTCGCGGCCCGCGGTCGACAGGTAGGCCTGCATCGCCAGCCGCGCGGTCGCGCCGTAGCCGTAGGCGTACGACATGTGGATGAAGCTGCGCTTGTCGTCCAGCGGCACGGCTTCGAGGGCGAGACGGTAGTTGCGCGTGCCGACCGGTCCGGTTTCGGCCGCCATCTGCACGCGCATGTAGTCGGCGCTCGCGGCCGGCTGGCTGTAGGCGAATTCGACCTTGTAGCCGTCGTCCAGTGCCTGGTCGAACTTGCGGCCCACGACCAGGCTCAGCACCTCGGCCGGCGGCTTGCCGGCCGCACTGCAGCCCTTCACGTTCAGGTGCAGGATCAGCAACTCGCACCAGTGGTCCATGCCCTGCAGTGCCGGCTCGACGACGCTGAACGGCTGGTCGACGACCGCATAGACCTCGCCCTTCAGGTCACCCGAGTTCTGCGTCGATTCGAGCACCAGCGGGCGCTGAAAGGGGTTGCTCGCGAGCTTCTCGCGCAGGCTTTCGTGCTTGGCCTTCAGCGTCGGTGCATCCTGCGCCTGCGTTGTCGATGCGAACACCAGAACCACGGCCAGCAATGCGGCCCGTTGCCACGATGGTTTCATGACCTTGTCTCCTCGATGGATCTCGGCGCCGATTCACAACCAGTTCACAGCCAGTATTGCCAGAGCCGCCCGAACTGCTCCTTGATGCGCTGCACGGGCGAGCGCTGTTCCCACTGTTCGAGCGTGACCTGTTTCGATGCGGCCAGATCGGCTTCGAACGCTGCGCGCATGCGCTGGCCGAAATCGTTGCCGAGCACGACAGCGTTCACTTCCTGATTGTGCAAAAAGCTGCGCCAGTCGAGGTTGGTGGATCCCACGGTCGCCCATACGCCGTCGATCAGTGCGGTCTTGGCGTGCAACAGCGCGTTCTGGCGTTCGTAGATCTGAATGCCGTCGCGCAACAACTCCTCGTAATGCGAGCGTCCGGCGTTGAAGACGAGTGTCGAATCGGTGGCCGAAGGCAGCACGATCTTGACTTCGACGCCACGCGCTGCCGCGGCCTTGAGAGAAGCGACGAGTTGCGGGTCGGGCACGAAATAGGCGTTGGTCAGCAGCACTTCTTTCTCGGCCGAATCGATCGCCGAGATCAGCGTGGCGTAGATCAGGCTGTAGGGCTCGTCGGGAGAGCCGCCGATGGCGTGAACGACCTCGGCGCCCTGCTTGGTCAGCGCGGGGAAGTACACGCGTTGCGCCATCGGCGCGCCCTTTTGCTTCTCCCAGGTCTGGATGAAGAGTTTCTGCAGTTCGGCGACCACGGGCCCGTCGATCTGCAGGTCGGTGTCGCGCCAGGGCAGGTTGCTCGTCGGGCTGCCGGGCTTGGGGCCCGAGCTGAACGAGCCACCCGAGTAGACGCTGCTGATGTTGATGCCGCCCATGATCGCGGTCTGGCCGTCGGTGACCAGCAGCTTGCGGTGGTCGCGCTGGTTCACGTCCCAGCCGGCCTTCGCGTCGAGCGGGTTGATCGGGTTGAACTCGAGCACGTTGATGCCGGCATCGGTCAGGCGTGAGAAGAATTCCTTCGGCGTGTCGATCGTGCCGACGCTGTCGTGGATCAGGTTCACCTGCACGCCGGCGCGCTGTTTCGCGATCAGCGTCGTGGCGAAGCGTTTGCCGACATCGTCGTCCTCGAGGATGTAGGTCTCCATGTTGATGTGGTCTCGCGCCGCGTCGATCGCCGCGAACATCGCGTCGTAGGTGGCCGGGCCGTTCTGCAGCAGGGTCACCTTGTTGCCGGCGACGAGCGGGCTGTCGTCGAGCGCGGCTTCGAGGGCCAGATGGCGGCCAAGCACGTCGGTGTCCCGCCCGCCGGCGCGAAGGCCGTCGAGGATCTGCTTGCTGCGCGCCGCCGAGAGCGGGCCGCGCGCGCCTTCGAGCTGCGGCGCGGGGGCGCTGCGCGCCATGTCGGGGTTGATGCGCGGCAGCGAGCTGCAGGCGCCGAGGAGCAGCAGGGCGGCGAGCGCCGCGACGTGGGCGAGGCGCCTCATCGCGCCGCAGCCAGCGCGCGGGCCGATGCGTTGACCAGGGGCGGCCCCTCGTAGATGAAGCCCGTGTACAGCTGCACCAGGTTCGCGCCGGCGGCGATCTTCGCGCGTGCATCGGCCGCACTCATCACACCACCCACGCCGATGATCGGGTAATGGTTGCCGAGCGCCGCGCGCAATTGCGCGATCACGCGGTTGGAAGCGGCGAACACCGGCGCGCCGGAGAGGCCACCGGTTTCGTCGCCATGCGGCAGGTTCTTCACTGCCTCGCGCGCGATCGTCGTGTTGGTCGCGATCACGCCGTCGACCGCGTGGCGCTTCAAGGTGGCGGCGATCGCGTCGACCTGCGCGTCATCGAGGTCGGGCGCGATCTTCAGGAAGATCGGCACGCGGCGGCCGTGTCGCGCCGCGAGCTGCGTGCGGCGTTCCTGCACGGCGCCGAGCAGCGCATCGAGCGCGTCGTCGCTTTGCAGCGCACGCAGGTTCTTCGTGTTCGGGCTGGAGATGTTCAGCGTCACGTAGTCGGCGTGCGGGTAGACGCCGCCCAGGCAGAGCAGGTAGTCATCCACGGCGCGCTCGATCGGCGTCGCCGCGTTCTTGCCGATGTTCAGCCCGAGGATGCCGCCGTTCTGCCGGAACCGCGCTCGCTTGACGTTGGCCACGAACGCATCGAGCCCGTCGTTGTTGAAGCCGAGCCGGTTGATCAGCGCGTTCGCCTGCGGCAGGCGGAACATGCGCGGCTTCGGGTTGCCGGGCTGGCCATTCGGCGTCACCGTGCCGACCTCGATGAAGCCGAAGCCCATCGCGCCCAGGCCGTCGATGCAACGGCCGTTCTTGTCGAGCCCGGCGGCCAGGCCGATGCGGTTCGGGAAGGTCAGGCCGGCGACTTTGACGGGGTCGTTCACGCGCGCCTGCGACCACACGCATTGCAGCGGCGTGTTCTGCATCCGCGCGATCGAATTCAGCGTGAGATCGTGGGCATGCTCCGGGTCGAGACCGAAGAGAAAGGGGCGGGCTAGGGCGTAGGGCAGCAATGACATGGCGGGCATTGTGGCAGCGCAAGCGGCTTCATACTGGGCGTCGGACACGTCCTACCGCGTGCCTTTGCCGTATTCAGCGCCAACCACCATGAGCACCCACACGAACAACGTTCCCCACCGTTTCGAGCGCGACACTTTCGGCGAGATCGCCGTCGCCGACACCGCCCTGTGGGGTGCGCAGACGCAGCGCTCGTTGCACCATTTCGCGATCTCCACCGAGCGCATGGCCCCCGAGCTGATCCGCGCGCTGGCGCTCGTCAAGCGCAGCGCCGCAGTCGTCAACCGCGAGCTCGGCGTGCTCGATGCAGCCAAGGCCGAGGCGATCGTCAAGGCCGCCGACGAAGTGCTCGCCGGCGATCACGACGCGCAGTTCCCGCTCTCTGTCTGGCAGACCGGCTCGGGCACGCAGACCAACATGAACATGAACGAGGTGCTCGCGAACCGCGCCTCGCAACTGCTCGGGGGCGAGGTCGGCGAGGCGCGGCTGGTGCACCCGAACGACGACGTGAACCGCGGCCAATCCTCGAACGACGTGTTCCCGACCGCGATGAGCGTCGCCGCTGTCACGGCGCTCGAAGCGAAGCTGCTGCCGGCGCTGGAAACCCTGCGCGCCACGCTCGCCGCCAAGTCGCAGGCCTTCGCCGATGTCGTCAAGATCGGCCGCACGCATCTGCAGGACGCGACACCGCTGACGCTCGGCCAGGAGATCTCCGGCTGGGTCGCGCAGCTCGACCACGGCATCCGCCATCTGCGCACGACGCGGCCGCACTTGCGCGAGCTGGCGCTCGGCGGCACGGCGGTGGGCACGGGCCTGAACGCGCACCCGGAGTTCGGCACGCGCGTCGCGACCGAGCTGGCGCGCCTCACCGGCTACCCGTTCGAGTCGGCGCCGAACAAGTTCGAGGCACTCGCCGCGCACGATGCGATGGTGTTCGCGCACGGTGCGCTGAAGACGGTCGCGGCCTCGCTGACCAAGATCGCGAACGACGTGCGCTGGCTCGCGTCCGGCCCGCGATCGGGCCTGGGCGAGATCACGATTCCCGAAAACGAACCCGGCAGCTCGATCATGCCCGGCAAGGTCAACCCGACCCAGTGCGAGGCGCTGACGATGCTGGCCGCGCAAGTGATGGGCAACGACGTGGCTGTGAACATCGGTGGTGCTTCGGGCAATTTCGAACTCAACGTGTTCAAGCCGGTGATCATCCACAACCTGCTGCAGAGCATGCGTCTGCTGGCCGACGGCACGCTGAGCTTCGAGGAACATTGCGCGCGCGGCATCGAGGCCGATCGCGCGCGCATCGACGAACTCGTCGGCCGCTCGCTGATGCTGGTGACCGCTCTGAACCCGCACATCGGCTACGACAAGGCCGCGAAGATCGCGAAGGCGGCGCATGCGCAGGGCCTGAGCCTGAAGGAGGCGGCGCTCGCATCGGGCTTCGTCACGGCAGCGCAGTTCGACGACTGGGTCAAGCCGGAGGACATGGTCGGCCCCCGTCGATAATCGGCGGATGACTCAAGACGAACTGAAGGCCCTCGTCGGCCAGGCCGCGACGGCCTACGTGGAACCCGGCAGCGTCATAGGCGTTGGCACCGGCTCGACCGTGAACTGCTTCATCGATGCGCTCGCGAAAATGCCGGTGCGCATCCGCGCCGCGGTGTCGAGCTCGAACGCGAGCAGCGAGCGCCTGCGCTCGCACGGCTTCGAGGTGCTGGATGCGAACGCGGTCGAATCGCTCGCCGTCTATATCGACGGTGCCGACGAGATCGACCACGCCGGCTGCATGATCAAGGGCGGCGGCGCGGCGCTGACGCGCGAGAAGATCGTCGCCGACATCGCGCGGCGCTTCGTCTGCATCGCCGACGAATCGAAGCTCGTGACCACGCTCGGCCGCTACCCGTTGCCGGTCGAGGTGATTCCGATGGCTGCGTCGCAGATCGCGCGCCGCTTGCGTCAGCTCGGCGGCGAGCCTGCGTTGCGCGCCGGTGTGGTCACCGACAACGGCGGCCAGATCATCGACGTGCGCGGCCTCGCCATCAGCGAGCCCAACGCGCTGGAGCGCGAGATCAACCAGTGGCCGGGCGTCGTTGCGTGCGGCATCTTTGCGCGCAACAAGGCCGCGGTGTGCCTGCTCGGCACGGCGCAAGGCGTCAAGGCGCTGACTTTCTGACGCGGCCCTGAAATCGCCCCACCGAAAAGCGCGTAACCTCGGGCTTGGCGCAGCGCAGGCGCCTGACCTCAGCAAAAGACCAGGAAGGACGGCCCATGGCCAAACCAAATTACTCGTTCGAGAAACGCCAGCGGGAGTTGGCGAAGAAGAAGAAAAAGGAAGAGAAGCTGAAGGAAAAGGCCGGCCGCAAGGTCGGTGAGGGCGCACCGGACGACGCGCCCGACGACGAGCCCGCGACCGACGCGGCGCCTGCAGACGGCCAGCCACCGACCCCTTGACGTGGCCAAACGCCGCAAGCCTTCGCGCGAAGCTGCGGCGCAGGTACGAATAGCGGCCCCGCCCACGGCGCAAGGCGGCTACGCGCCGACCTTGAACGCCGGCTTCCAGGCCACGACCGCACGGGTGCAGGAGATGCACCAGGCGATCTCAGGCAATGCCTTCGACAGCCTTGGCCTCGTGCCGGGCCTTTCGGTCCCCACACGCCTGGTGCAGAGCGTGCACGACGCGATCGCACAAGGCGTCTACGCAGCGGTGCGGCACGGCGGTGCCGCGGTGCTCTCGATCGCGGGCGGCGTAGAGCGCATCGCGAGCGACGCCGAACGCATCCCCGGTGAGAAAGAACGTGTGCTGCGCGGCGCGCTGAACGGCGCGTTCGGCGACGCGCTGGCGGCCTCGGGCAGCGCGCTCGCCGTGCAGATGGGCTTGCACGATCGCCGCGGGCCGTTGCCGCTCACCGACGCGGCGATGGCCTCGCTGCGACCGCGCGTTTGCATCTTCGTGCATGGCCTGGCCTGCGACGAACAGAGCTGGCGTTTGCGCACCGATGCCTGGGCCGCATCGCCCTGGGCCGATGTGCTGCGCGAAGGTGATCCGATCCAGTACGGCGCCTTGCTCGAACGCGAGCCAGGGTTGGAGCCGCCGATCAGCGCGGTCTGGCTGCGCTACAACAGCGGCCTCGCGATCGACCAGAACGCGCAACAGCTCGCCGAGTTGATCGATCGCCTGGCGCAAGCCGCGCCGCAGGTCGACGACTGGCTGTTGATCGGCCACAGCATGGGCGGCCTCGTGGCGCGTCGCGCGCAGGCGCTTGCCGCCGAGCAGGGGCGCGCGTGGTCGCGCAAGGTGCCGATGATCGTCTGCCTGGGTTCACCGCACCAGGGCGCGCCGCTTGCGAAATTCGGTCGGGTCGCGACAGCTGCGCTCGCGGTCTCGGAGGTGACGCGTCCCTTGGCGCGCATCGTGAACGCGCGCAGCCGCGGCATCAAGGATCTGCAGCTTGGGCTGAAGGGTTCGACGACCGACCGCACGGGCGCGCGTGCGCCCGCACTGCGGCTCGTGTTCGCAACGCTCGGTGACGAAGCGGGCGGCGGCCTCGGCGCGATGGTCGGCAGCCTGGTCGGCGATGGCCTGGTGCGAGGCGGCAGCGCGGCCGACGACGGGCTCACCGGCGACGTGCAACGCGTCGAACTGGCCGGCCTCGGCCACATGGGCCTGCTCAATCACCCGCGCGTCTACGCCGTCATTCGCGACTGGATCGCCGCACCCGCCGGCTGACGAAGCGGGCCGGATCGACCGCGTCGAGCAGGCTGGCGCCGATCGGCGCCGGTGCACCTGTCACCCACGATGCGAGCACCTGAGCGCCCAGCGCGCTCCAGGTGATGCCGCGCGAACCGAGCGCCGTGAACACGTACAGGCCGGGCAGGCGCGGCACGAAGCGAGGCTGCTCGAGTCGTGCGCCATGTGCGGCAGGGTCGGGCACCGCACCGATCACCGGGAGCCGGTCGGCGGCGCTGCAGCGCCACGCGGTGCGGCCGACGAGGTCGGCGGGCTGCAGGTCGGTCGCACGGCCCAGCAAGCGTGAAAGCTGCGCCAGGTTCAGCAGGTGGTCGACGTCGCGCACCGACGAATCGAGATCGCCCGCTTGCGCGGTCGCGCCGAACATCACCGTGCCGTCGAACGCCGGCAGCAGGTAGCCGCTGCCGGCAACCGGGACGTTCGAGGACACGAGCCGCGACACGGGCGCGATGCTGAGTTGACCGCGAATCGGCTCGATCGGCCAGTCGGGTGCGTCGAGCAGGCGCAGCGCTTCGTTCGCGTTCGCGAGCACGACGTGCGCTGCTTCTGCGATCGGCTTGCCGCCAGCTCCGACCACGCGCCAGCCGGTCGCGCTGCGCTCCAGTCGAAGAGCATCGACCCCGGTGCGCAATGCCGCCGATTCGCCTGCACGGGCGAGAAAGGCTCGCGCCAGACCGCCAGGCTGAACCCAACCACCGCCGGGATAGAACCAGCAGGGCTGTGCCAGGGCGATCCCGGCACGCGTGCCGGCCGCATCGGCGGAGAGTGCCTGCACATACTCGGGCGGCAGGCCGAGCCGCTTCAACATCGCCTGCATCTGCGGCAGTGCCAACGATGTCTCGAGGCGCAGCAAGCCGTTCGCATCGCCCGCCACGCCTCGCTCGATCGCGGCCTGCACGGCACTCCGCGCGGCCAGCGCCGCGGCCCGGTTGAAGCGTGCGTGCACGCCATCTTGCGCGTTGACGATGCCGTGGAACAAGCCGGCCGGGTTGCCCGAGGCGTCGGGAGCGATCTGCGGTTGACGCTCGAGCAAGGTGCTTCGCCAGCCTTGCTCGGCCAGTGCCCAGGCCGCTGCACAGCCTGCGAGGCCGGCGCCGACGATCAGCGCGTGCCGCTCGCCGGCTTCGCTGCGCTGCACGCGCGCGGGTGTGCGCCGTGGCGTGAACGCGGGCGCGAAGCGGGCACCGTTGAGCCCGCCGGGCACGAAGCCGGCGCTCGTCAAGTGGGCGCGCATTGCGTCGTCGATCGACACCGCGGCCAGCGTCGCGCCTGGCGCGGCGAGGCGGGCCAGCGCCTTGAAGAAGCGCAGCGTGTCGTGACGCGGTTCAGCGCCGACGAAGAACGCGTCGACCTCGGCCACCAGCTCGCGCAGCCATGCGTCGGTATCGCCGGGCGCGAGCAGCAGTTCGACCCGGCCTGAGTCGAAGACGAGACGGTGCAGGTCGGGTGTCTGCGGCGGCCACGCTTGCCGCAGCGAGGCATGCACCTCGGCGGCCTTCAGCGGGCGCGGCTGGCTCGCGATGAAGACGAGCCGCGCGCAGCGTTGCGGATCGTCTCGCCAGGCCTGCAGCGTGGCGGCGAAGCGCTCGCCGCGACCGAAGTCGGTGTCGAGCACGACGAAGCGCTCGCGGCCCTGCCACCGGTGCGGCAGGCCGATGCCGGCGAGCCGATCGTTCATCCGGCTCGCGCCGACAGCCAGATCAGCAGGCGATCACGCGCATCGCCGAGGCCACGGTAGGCGAGCACCGCATCGGTCATGCTGGCCAGCGCGTCGTGCAGTTGCAGTGCCCGCGCGGGCGTGTCGATGGCGTCGACCAGAGGCCGGCACTCGACGCCGATCGTGAACACCGCCTGGCGCGCTTGCCCCAGCGGGATGAAGGTCTGGTGTTCGGTACGAAAGCTCGCCCGGGCCGCGAGGTCGCCGGCATTCAGCGCCGATGGCCAGCCGGTGGCCGGCACGTGCTGCGGATGCTGCATCAGACGCGGCTCTGCGGTGACGGTCCAGACGAAGCGTTCCCAGCGCTCGCTGCCGGTGACGAGCCGCGCGAGGTGGTCGGCGGCGGTGAGGAGCAACTGGTTGTCGGCAACCGGCGCGTGCACCTCCGCGAAGTGGCGGCCGACCTTCTCCTCGGGCGCCCACCTCGACGGCAGGCACACGGCCATGTACGGGATGCGGGCCGTGGCGCCCTCGATGACCGCGAAGTCTTCGGCGAGCGCGAGGCTGAGCAGGCCGGGGAGCTGCCATCGAGCTGGCAGCGCACGCAGGCATGCGCCGATCGCGGGCGGGCCATCGCCCTGCAGCGCGCTGCCGCGAATCGACCAGCCGAGGTCCATCGCATCGAAGGCGAGCGCGCCGTCCCAGGCGAATGCGCCGGGGTGTTCGGTCGCGGCCTGGCGCATCAGCGCCTGCAGGGCGGGGGAAGCGTCGAAGTCGGGCACGGTCAGCAGCGCTTGCGCTGCGTGGTGCTGCAGAACAGCGAGCTTCTCGTGCAGCGCGCGGGCGTCGGCGGTGTTCGGCGTGAGTTGCGGCGCGCCTGGCGCCATCCGGCGCAGGCCGGGCTGCATGCGGAAGGGCGCGCTGACGGTGGCGAAATCGAACGGCATCCTGAATGATGAGCGCAAACGAGAAAGGCCCGCAAAGCGGGCCCGCCATCGTCGTTGCGCGAAGCGCCTACACCCGTTTACGGTACTCGTGCGTGCGGGTGTCGATCTCGACCTTGTCGCCGGTCTGCACGAACAGCGGCACGTCGATCTCGAAGCCTGTCGCGATCTTCGCCTTCTTCATGACCTTGCCCGAGGTGTCGCCCTTGACGGCAGGCTCGGTGTCGGTGATTTCGCGAACCAGGCTGGTCGGCAGTTCGACCGAGATCGCCTTGCCGTCGTAGAACACGACTTCGACCGGCATCGCGTCTTCGAGGTACTGGATCGCGTCGCCCATGTTCTCGGACTCGACCTCGAACTGGTTGTACTCGGCGTCCATGAACGCGTACATCGGGTCGGCGAAGTAGGAGTAGGTGCACTCCTTCTTGTCGAGCATGACCTGGTCGAGCTTGTCGTCGGCCTTGTAGACGACCTCGGTACCCGAGTTCGAGAGCAGGCTCTTGAGCTTCATGCGCACGGTGGCCGAATTGCGACCGCCGCGGCTGTATTCGGTGCGCAACACGACCATCGGGTCCTTGCCGAGCATGATGACGTTGCCGGCGCGAAATTCCATTGCGGTCTTCATAGCTGCTGCTCTTTCAGTATTTCCGTATGCGGTGGGTTCTGGGCGCTTCAGGCGCCGGCGATGCGCACGCAAAGGCAGAAATAATCAGGCCAGGTGCGCGAAAAGCCTTCTATTTTAGCGCGTTTCGGCCGCCAATTCGAGCAACTGGGTTGCGAGATCGGCCTGGTCCAGCAGCGACTCGCGCCAGATTCCGCAGCGCTCCAGCCACGGCGCCTGCGCCGGCATTGGCGGCAGCCCGCCGCCGCCTGCATTCCAGGCGTGCCAGAACTCGCGCAGGTCGGGCGCGGCGTCGAAGCGCTCGAGAAAGGCATCGAGCTTGGCCAGGTGTGCGCCGTCGTGCTGCGGGTAGATCTGCCAGACGAACGGCTTTGCGGCCCACTGCGCGCGCACGAACGAATCTTCGCCCCGCACGAAGTTCATGTCGGCGGCCCACAGCAGGTGGTCGAAATCGGGCTGCGGCAGTGCGGGCATGTCGACGGCGCGCAATGCGCCGCGGCGCAGGGTCGGCCCGAGCAGCGCTCTGACCTGGCGTGAGGCGTGACCGGCTGTCGCGAGCAGCAAGGTCGGTTGCTGCGCAAGCCGATCCAGCAAGGCGGGCAGGGCGGGTTGCTCGTAGCAGAACAGGCTGACGACCTGCTCGCCCCGATGAACTGTCGCGCCGTGGGCGGCCAGCCAGGTCGGCCCGTCGAAGGCTTGCTGGCGGGCCTGAAGGCCGGGCTCCCGAAGCAGCCCACCGGTGCGTTGCGTGAAGCCCGGATAGAAGAACCACTTGTACAGACCTGCACCCGGGCCGCTCATCTGCGGCGAGCCTAGCCTGTGCGAGCGTTCGACGAAGTCCTCCGCGCTCAGGTACTCCAGGTTGATCCACAGCGGCGGGCGCGCGGCGCTCGCCATGCGGCGCACCACGCCGTCGGGCACCTCGCAGCCGAAAGCCTCGATGACGACATCGCCGGTTTCGAAGTCCCTTTCGGCATGCTGCCAGGCTCGCACGTCAACACCGCCCGCACCCGTCGGTGCCATCCAGCGCAATGCCGAAGCGTCATCCACCCACAGGCGCACCTGCCGACCACACCTGCCAAGATTGGCGGCGAGCCGCCAGCACACGCCGATGTCGCCGAAGTTGTCGACGACGCGGCAGAAGAGGTCCCAGCGCAAAGCCTGCATGCGCCGCATTATCCGGAGCCCCGCGGCACAATCACGCCCCGATGACCGACGCCACCGCCTCACCTCCCGTCGAAGAACCCGGCGACGCAGCCCGTGCCCAGTTGCTCGCCGAGGTCGCCGCGCTGCCGAATCTGCCCGGCGTCTACCGCTACTTCGACGCGAGCGATGCGGTGCTGTACGTCGGCAAGGCGCGCGACCTGAAGAAACGGGTCTCGAGCTACTTCCAGAAGAACCACGGCGGCACGCGCATCGGCCACATGATCACGAAGATTGTGCGGCTGCAGACCACGGTCGTGCGCTCCGAGGCCGAGGCGCTGCTGCTCGAGAACAACCTGATCAAGACGCTCGCGCCGCGCTACAACATCCTGTTCCGCGATGACAAGAGCTACCCGTATCTGAAGATCGTGTCGGGCAAGTTCCCGCGCGTCGCCTACTACCGTGGCTCGGTCGACCAGAAGCACCGCTACTTCGGGCCGTTCCCGAGCGCGTGGGCGGTGAAGGAATCGATCCAGATGATCCAGAAGGTGTTTCGCCTGCGCACCTGTGAAGACACGGTGTTCGCGAACCGCACGCGGCCGTGTCTGCTGTACCAGATCAAACGCTGTTCGGCCCCTTGCGTGGACCATGTTTCCGCCGAAGACTACGCGCATGACGTGAACCACGCCGAACGTTTTCTGCTCGGCGAACAACAGGAGTTGATGGCCGATCTGCAGGCGCAGATGATGGCTCACGCCGATGCACTGAAGTTCGAGCAGGCGGCCGAGGTCCGCAACCAGATCGGCGCGCTGTCGCGCGTTCTGCACCAGCAATCGGTCGAGGACAACACCGGCGTCACGACCAAGGATGCCGACATCCTGGCCGTCAAGGTCGAAGGCGGCCGCGCGTGCGTGAACCTCGCGATGGTGCGCGGCGGGCGGCATCTGGGCGACCGGCCGTATTTTCCGAAGCATGTGGAAGACGTGATGGAGCTCGGGCCCGAGGACGACGAGGCCGCGGCGAGCGAGCCCTCGTCGCCCGAAGTGCGCGTTCTCGAGGCCTTCATCGCACAGCACTACCTGGCTGACAACAGCAGTGGCGGCGTGCCGCCGCTGCTGGTGCTGAGCCACGCGGTCGACAAGGCGCTGATCGACGCGCTCTCGCTTCAGAGCGGCGTCAAGGTGACGGCCCAGCACCAGCCGCGCGAACCGCGCCGCGCGTGGCTCGACATGTGCATCAAGGGCGCGCAGCTCAAGCTCGCGCAACTGCTCGCCGAAGAAGGCTCGCAGCAGGCGCGCACGCGTGCGCTCGTGGAGGCGCTCGACCTTGCGGTCGACAACGTGGACACCTTTCGCATCGAGTGTTTCGACATCAGCCACACCGCGGGCGAAGCGACGCAGGCATCGTGCGTCGTGTTCGAAGGCCACAAGATGCAGAGTGCCCAGTACCGCCGCTACAACATCGAAGGCATCACGGGCGGCGACGACTACGCCGCGATGCGCCAGGTGCTGACGCGTCGGTATTCGAAACTTGCCGAGGCGGCGAGCCGCGCCGATTCGACCAACGCGGTGAAGTTGCCCGATCTGGTGCTCGTAGACGGCGGGCGCGGCCAGGTCAGCATGGCACGTGAAGTGTTCGAGGAACTCGGCATCGACCTCGGCCGCATCGTCGGCGTCGAGAAGGGCGAGGGCCGCAAGGTCGGGCTCGAAGAACTGGTGTTCGCCGATGGCCGCCCGAAGGTCTACCTCGGTCGCGATTCGGCGGCGCTGATGCTGGTGGCGCAGATCCGCGACGAAGCGCACCGCTTCGCGATCACCGGCATGCGCGCACGCCGTGCGAGCGTGCGCACCGGCGGCAGCAAGCTCGAAGACATCGCCGGCGTCGGGCCGAAGAAGCGTGCGAAGCTGCTGCAGCGCTTCGGTGGCGTACGCGGCGTGGGCAACGCGAGCGTCGAAGACCTGCTGACCGTGGACGGCATCTCGAAAGACCTGGCCGAGGAGATCTACCGTGTCCTTCATTAAGCGCGGGCTTCGTGCCGGCCTCGCCGGCCTGGGCCTGATGGCGGGCTGCAACTCTTCGCCACCGCCGGCACCCGTGCCGAAGCTGCCGGACGACAAGACCTCAGCGACGCCGTCGGCCGCAGCGCCGACAGTGGCCGAGACGCGAGCCGGTTT
>Ga0209583_10000186_pt1 | contig 20145 bp, 21 predicted proteins | sample Str014_FD_187201 | JGI IMG/M metagenome (GOLD analysis project Ga0209583, IMG submission 187201) | Freshwater sediment microbial communities in response to fracking from Pennsylvania, USA - Straight Creek_MetaG_SC_2014 (SPAdes) (version 2) | ecosystem: Environmental > Aquatic > Freshwater >... | reverse complement strand
TGGCCGTGCTCACGCCGCTCAGCCGAGCGACATCGTGCAAGGTGGCGCGGCTCGCCCTGACCTCAACGTTGTGGATTTCGTGCATGGCGTCTTTCATCGCGCGGATTCTACGAACGGGTGAGCAAGTGCCGCACATGCACCGTCGCCGACCTCTGGGGAGTCGAAGCAACTGCCTCGGAGCGCTTTACGCTCGAAGCCGCTGATCGGTGAAAACCCCTAACATGTCAACGTTGACATTATATCTTTCAACAACGACTATTCAGTAGCGGCTCTGCTCCACTCAATCACACGTTGTCAACGTTAACACTCTAGCACCATGCTCACCGACGCACGCCTCAAGAGCCCACCCTCGCCGGCCCTCGTTCAGCATGTCCACGCCGTCGAGCTGAGCGGCCAGCTCGACGCGGTGCAGGAGTTCATCCTGATCGACCTGGCACATGTCCTGATGTTGACCTCCGCCGGTGCCCTCGACCGCGCCGCCGGCGCCACGCTTTGCCAGTCGCTTCTCTCACTGCTGGGCCCACGCGCCGATGTGTTGCGCAACAGCGATCCAGCGCACGGCAGCATCACGCTGCAGATCGAAGCCCATCTGCAGGCAACTTGCGGCGACGTCGGCGGCAACATTCAACTCGCGCGCAGCCGCATCGACCAGAACGCCGAAGGCATGCGGCTGATCGACCGACGCGGGCTGCTGCAGGTCGTCGGTGCAGCGTTGAACCTGTCTGCTACACAGTTGCGTCGCGCCGCGAATGACGCCACCCGCATCCTGCCCGGCTACACGCACTTGCAGCACTCGCAGCCGACCACGTTCGGGCATTACCTCAACGCGCACTTCTGGGTGACCGCCAGGAACATCGATCGATTCCTGGAAGCCTATGAGCGAATCAACCTGTGCGCACTCGGCGGCGCCGCGCATTCGGGAACCAGCTGGCCGATCGACCGGGCGATGACGGCCCGCTACCTCGGGCATTCCGGCCCGGTGCCGAACGCCCGGGATGCAGGTATCTCGTCGCTGGACATCGGCGCAGAGATCACCTCCGGTCTGGCGCTGCTGCTGAGCGGGATGTCTCGCCTGGCTTCCGACCTGTATTTCTGGTCTGCCTCCGAGGTCAAGCTGGTGCGGCTCGGCGCGAGCTTGTGCGGTACCTCGAGCATGATGCCGCAGAAGCGCAATCCGATTTCGCTGGAGCGCATCCGTGCACTGGCCGGCGAGTCCGCGGGCTGGACCGCCGCGCAGATCGGCATGATGCACTACGCCTCCTCCACGGATGCGGAGCAGGCCTACGTCCACAACCGCGTGCCCGCCTATTGCGACGAAACCGCAGGAGCTGCCACGTTGCTGGCAGAAGCCTTGGACGGGATGGAGGTGGACTTCCCGCGCATGGCCGCATCGGCCGCGAGCGAGTGGTCCACAGCGACCGCGCTGGCCGACGAGATCGTTCGGCGCACCCGTTTGAGTTTCCGCGATGCCCATGACGTGGTCGCACGCATGGTGCGGCTCGCCGAGGAAACCCAACGCCACGACGCCCCGCAACTTCTGCGGGATGCCGCCGCCGAGGCTCGACTGGACGCGGACTTCAGCGCCATCGACGTGCATGCCTGCCTCGACGTCGAACGCTTCCTCGCCACGCGCACCAGCGCCGGCGGGACCGCACCGGCCGCGTTCGATGCGCTCACGGCGCAAGCCCGGCAGACGCACGCGCGTCAGCAGCGCGCGTTCGAGGCGATCCAGCTCTCGCTGCACTCGGCCACCGAAACGCTGCTCGGCGACGCCAAGGCACTCGCCGACTGGGCCTGAAACATCGTTCCTTCTTCGCCGCAGGCCCTCGCAGAAGGGCACGACAGCAACCACGCCGGAGACATCATGATCATCGTTCGCTCGTCATCGCCTCGACTCAGGCAACCCGATCAGGAGGTGAACGGCGTCTTCATCGCCTTGTTCATCCTCGCCTACGTCGGCATCTGGATCGCGCTGCTCACGCCCAACGCCATCACGCTGGCGCTTCGGGTGGCCGATCTGGCGCCGCACAACAAGACCGCCTCGCTTGCGATGGTGGCCCTCGCGGGCGCCATCTGCGCGGGCATATCCAACCCGATGTTCGGCCACCTGAGCGACATCAGCACCTCGCGATTCGGGCGGCGCCGCACGTTCATGGTGGGCGGGATGCTCGCGGGCATGGTCGCCTTGCTCATTCTCGCGACGGCGCCCAGCGTGTTCGTCGTCGGCATTGGCTGGTGCTTGACATCGATCGCATTGAACGCCGCGCTGGCGGCGGTCGTCTCGATCCTGCCGGAGCGGATTCCCGACCGGTTGCGGTCTGTCGCATCGGTGTTCATGGGAATGAGCACCCAGATCGGCATCGTCGCGGGCACGGGCCTGATCCAGCTGACCTCGACGACCGAACTCGGCATGTTCATGGTGCCCGGTGCGGTCGGTCTGATGTTCTTGATGGTCTTCGTCGTCTACCTGAAAGAGTTCCCGCGGACACGCGACGAGGTGCCTTCGTTCAGCTGGACCAACCTGGTCAAGAGCCTCTGGATCAATCCGTTCAAGTATCCCGACTTCGGCTTCGTGTGGAGCGGCCGCTTCCTGCTGTGGATCAGCACGAACAGCCTGTCGCTCTACAAGACCAACTACCTGATCGATCGCTTTGGGTACTCGACCCAGGGCGCGAAGCAGGTTTTGCTGCCGTCGATGGCCATCCTCGCCACCGCGATCATCTGCGGGAGCTCGATCGCAGGTTTCCTGTCGACACGAACCGGCAAGAGAAAGCCGTTCGTGATCGGGGCCGCGCTGTTGTTCGCGATCGGCATCTCCATCATTGCGTTCGCGTCTTCGGTGCAGACCTTCTTCTTCGGCATGGCGATCTGCGGCCTGGGCCAGGGCGCCTACATGGGCGTCGACTACGCACTGGTTGCGGCGGTGTTGCCGGACAAGGAAACACAGGCCGGTAAAGGCATGGGTGTCTTCAATCTGTCGAGCACCGTGGCTCAGTCCTTTGCACCCGTGCTCGCGCCGCTGCTGCTATCGATGGGTGGTCGCGATCCCGTGGGCGGCCCGCAGAACTACGCGACCTTCTTCCTTTGCGCCGGCGCCTTCGCGATCGTCGGTGCGGTGCTGATCCTGTTCGTCAAGCACGAGAACGAAGACGCCGTCGAATCGACGCCCGGCGCCATCGGCGCGGGCCCGCGAGGCACCGCCTTGCCGTCCGGCACCGGCGGGCCTACCTGAACACTGAATCCACGTGACTTCAACCCGACGCGCGAGACACGAACACCATGACCTACTTCAATGACATCGCCCCGATCCCGTTCGCTGGCCCAGACTCCGACAAGCCGTTGGCCTATCGGTGGTACGACAAGGACCGCGTGGTGCTCGGCAAGCGCATGGAGGATCAGTTGCGCTTTTCTGTCTGCTACTGGCACAGCTTCGCCTGGAACGGCTTCGATGTGTTCGGCTACGACGGCTCGTTCGAACGGCCCTGGCACCGCATGCCCGATCCGATGGCCGCTGCGCGCGCGAAAGCGGGCGCCGCCTTCGACCTCTTCTCGAAACTCGGCGTGCCGTTCTACGCCTTCCACGACCGCGACATCGCGCCCGAAGGCGCGACACCGCGCGAGAGCGTCGAGAACCTGCGCCGCATGGTCGACGTGCTCGGCGAGCACCAGCAGCGCACCGGCGTGCGCCTGCTTTGGGGCACGGCCAACCTGTTCAGCCATCGCCGGTTCATGAGCGGCGCCGCCACCAACCCGAACCCCGAGCTGTTCGCGATGGCCGCGCTGCAAGTTCGTGAGGCGATGGACGCGACCAAGCGTTTGGGCGGCGAGAACTATGTCATGTGGGGTGGCCGCGAGGGCTACGAGACCCTGCTCAACACCGACATGAAGCGCGAACTGGCGCAGCTGGGCCGCTTCCTGAACATGGCGGTCGAGTACAAGCACAAGATCGGTCTCGCGGGTCCGATCCTGATCGAGCCGAAGCCGCGCGAACCGACCAAGCGCCAGTACGACTTCGACACCGCGACGGTCTACGGCTTCCTCTCCGCGCACGGGTTGGAAAAGGAGGTCAAGGTCAATCTCGAAGGCAATCACGCGACGCTTGCCGGCCACAGCTTCGAGCACGAGATCGCAACTGCGCTCGCGCTCGACATCTTCGGTTCGATCGACATGAACCGCGGCGACATGCAGTGCGGATGGGACACCGACCAGTTCCCCAACAGCGTGCCGGACACGGCGCTTGCGCTGTACTACATCCTGCAAGGCGGCGGGTTCGAGACCGGCGGCGTCAACTTCGACGCGAAGGTCCGGCGCCAGTCGATCGATGCGGAAGACATATTCCATGGCCATGTCGGCGCGATCGACCTGTGTGCACGCGCGCTGCTCGCCGCAGAAGCCATGATCACCGACGGCCGCCATGCCGACGCCGTCCGCCAGAGGTATGCCGGTTGGGACACACAACTCGGCAAGGACATCCTGGGCAAGCGCTGTTCGCTGGATCAGCTCGCCGACAGCGTGTTCCAGCGCAACACCGATGTCGCACCGGTGTCGGGCCGCCAGGAGGTGTTCGAGAACATGTTCAACCGATTCTGAAGAGTCGACCTTCAGCCTAAAATCGGCGGCCGACCTGATCGCGAGATCAGGTCTTTTTTATTTTTTGGCGACGGAGGCACTCGCGACATGCCCATCCAGTGGTTCCCGGGTCACATGCACTCGACGAAGAAGGCGATCGCCGATCGCCTGCCCGACATCGACGTCGTGATCGAGCTGCTCGATGCGCGGTTGCCCGGCTCCAGCGCGAACCCCCTGCTGGCCGAACTGACCTGTGGCAAGCAGGCGCTGAAGGTACTGAACAAGCAGGACCTCGCGGAGCCGGAGCTGACCGCGTTGTGGCTGGCGCACTATCAGGCGCTGCCCGGAACGAACGCTCTGGCGCTGGACGCGAGCGTCACCGCCCCGGCCCGCCAACTGATCGCCGCGTGCCGCGCGCTCGCGCCTTTGCGTGGCGGGATGGTCAAGCCGATGCGGGTGCTGATCTGCGGCATCCCGAACGTCGGCAAGTCGACCCTGATCAACACGCTGATCGGCCAGCGCACCGCCAAGACCGGTGATGAACCGGGCATCACCAAGGTGGAGCAGAAGATCATGCTGGCAAGCGACTTCCAGCTGTTCGACACGCCGGGCATGCTTTGGCCGCGCATCGTCGTCGAGCAGACCGGTCTTCACCTCGCGGCGAGCGGCGGCATCGGGCGAAACGCCTACGACGAGGAAGAGGTGGCGTTGGCCTTGCTGGCGAATGTCCGCGCGCGCCATGGCGAGCGGCTGCAGAGTCGCTACAAGCTGGATGACTTCGCGGCCCTCTCCGACGAGGCACTGCTGGCACAGATCGGGCGCAAGCGCGGCGGGTTGCTGGCAGGCGGACAGGTAAATCTGCAAAAGGCGGCAGAAATCGCGATCAACGACTTCCGAACCGGCGCGTGGGGCCGCATCACGCTGGAAACACCACAGGCTTTCGCACAGTGGTCGGCGGATGGTCAGGCCCGTGATGCCGAACGTCGCGAGTCGAAACGTCAGCGACGGATGGCAGCGCCATGATCGTCACCATCGATCGTGGTGAACTGCTGCGACGCAGCCCACCACGACAAAAGCGCTTACTTGCCGATGTTGTCGCCAGCCGCCTTGGCAGCTGCGTCGTGCTTCATCGACTTGGCCTTGTGCGCCTTGGCCTTGGCCTTGTGCATGGCCTTCTTCTTCGGATCGGTAGTGGCGGCGCTTTGCACGTCTTCCTTGCCTTCCTTTGCCTTCTCTGCGACGGCCTTACCGGATTCCTTCATGGCAGTCCCGGTTTGGGCCTGGGCAGCACCAGCGGCGGCCAGAACGACGGCCAGGGCCAGAATCAGCTTCTTCATTGTCGAGACTCCTCAGTGTTGAATTGACTGCGCTCACGACCGAGTCGCAGTTCCATCGATGATATCCAAGCCCTTCAGATGACTCGCAAGGTGCACGGCGCCACTGCACAGCCAGCCCGGCGAACATTTAGTGGGCAAGCCCGCCAACTACCCCACGCTCGGGGGGCTGTGGAGCGTTTATGTCCTACACCGCATGCCCACGGACCGACTCATACTGCAGTGCAACACAAAGGGAGTGCGAAGATGCACCTTGAGCAGTTGATGGGCCGGTATTTCAGGCTCAAGCACGAGTTGGCTGTCGCGTACCGCGAGCAACCCTGGCACGGTGCCCGCATCGATCGCCTGGCCGATGACTTGACCGCGACCGAACGCGAAATCGCTGCGTTGCAGCCGGCAGACGAGCAATGCGGCGACCCGATGCTCGGATTCGCGGGTCGGTAACGCACTTTTCCCGCCCAGTCCGAGGCTCGCCGCCACAATGGCCGGCATGAGCCCGAAAGGGCGGCCCGCCGCCACCACCCCCACCGCGGTCTTCGCGCTCGCCCTAGCGGCCTTCGGCAGCGGACTCTCGCTGCGCCTGACCGACCCGCTCCTGCCACTCTTCGCCCGGGACTTTTCCATCTCTCCCGGCCATGCGGCCTCGGTCATCACATCGTTCTCGATCGCCTACGGACTGTCGCAGCTGTTCTTTGGCCCGGTCGGTGATCGCTTCGGGAAGTACCGGGTCGTGGCCTGGGCCTGCGCGGCTTGCGCGATCACCGCCTCCTTGTGCGGGCTGGCTCAGGACTTTACGCAACTGGTTGCCGCGCGGCTGCTCGCCGGCGCGACGGCGGCGGCGATCATCCCGCTGTCGATGGCCTGGATCGGCGACGTCGTACCGTATGAAAACCGTCAACCCGTGCTGGCGCGGTTTCTGATCGGCCAAATCATGGGCCTCTCGGCGGGTGTGTTCGTCGGCGGCTTCGCGGCAGATCATCTGAACTGGCGAGTGCCGTTCTTCGGCATCGGAGTGGGCTTCGTGGCGATCAGTCTGTGGCTGTTCGCGCTGAATGGCCGCCTGCCGGACCAAGCCCGTGCTCAGAAGCGAACCGAAGGCCACACGCTGCGCCGCGCGTTCGACGAGTTCGCGCAGGTGCTGGCCGTTCGCTGGGCGCGTGTCGTACTCGTCACGGTGTTCCTGGAGGGCGCTTTTCTCTACGGCGCATTCGCGTTCATCGCCACCCACCTGCACCAGAGCTTCGGCGTGGCCTTGTCGACCGCCGGTGCGGTGGTGATGCTGTTCGGCATCGGCGGCCTGCTGTTCGCGCTCGCGTCGGCCGCGCTGGTGCGCCGGCTCGGCGAGGTTGGCCTGACCCGCGTCGGTGGGGCGCTGCTCGCCGGGGCCTTGCTCTCGATCGGTCTGGCTCCGCGTTGGTGGTGGGCGATGCCGGCCTGTTTTATCGCCGGGCTCGGCTTCTACATGTTGCACAACACGCTGCAGACCAACGCGACGCAGATGGCACCGGAGCGCCGCGGCGCGGCCGTCTCGGCGTTCGCGTCGTGCTTCTTCCTCGGGCAGGCGGCTGGCGTGGGCAGCGCGGGGGCGGTGGTTGCGCAGTGGGGCACCGACGCGGCGATCACCATCGGCGCGTGCGGCGTGCTGGTCGTTTCGCTGGTGTTCAGCCGCCTGCGGTCGAGGCGCGCGCCGGCAAGGCCGCCGGCAGTCGCGACGAGCTGATCAGCGCGACCGACGCGGCGCACGATCGCCGCCCGCGCGAGCGCCATGCGATCCACGCGGCGTGTCTTGCGGGCCCGGGCGGCGGCCCCGATCGAAAGCGGCAGCCGGTGCCTGGCGCGCGCGCTCCGCTGCTTCGCCGCGGGCGATTTCGAGCAGGCCGTCGAGTTCGTCGACCGGCACGCCCTTCAATGCGCAGAAGTTGGCCTTCGTCAAGGTGGTCGTCTGGAAGTCGTGCAGCAGCCCTGCGCGGTTGCGACGTTGCTGCTCTTCGAGCTGGCGCCGTTCTTCCTGGTTGCCGCGGCGGCGCGCGAGTTCGTCGAGCGCGACCTTGCGGTGCTCTTCGGTGATCTCGCCGGCCGGCTGGCCATCGAGGTCGAAACGCGTCGGTGCCTTCGAGACGGCGATCAGGTACGAGGTGCTGCCCGTGTGCCTTCGGAAGTAGGCCGACAGCGCCTGCTTGGTGAACACGCCCGGCGCGCGCTCCTGGATGTCGACCTGGATGCGCAGTTTCAGCGGCTTCACGGCACCGCCGAACAAGGCAGGGAAGCGCTGCTTGAGTTGTTGCGCGCAGTCCGCCGGATTCATCGGCGCTGCGGCCGGGGCGACGACCGGTGCGTTCGGTGCGGCCGGTGCTTCATCGGTCGATGGCGGCGGCGGAGTGGTCTCGGACATGGAGCGGCAGGGAGGCGTGGAAGGGCTGGATTGTGCTTGCAAATTCGCTCGGCACCCCGACTTCGAAAGCTTGTGAGGAGATGACTCGTGGGTGCAACGGATGCTTTCCTGCTCGACGCGTATTCGCAGACCGTCAGCGACGTGGTCGAGCGCATCGGGCCGAGCGTGGCCGCGGTGCAGGTCGGTGAGGCGGGTGCGATCGGCGGCGGTGGCGGCTCGGGCTTTCTGTTCACGCCCGACGGCTATCTGCTGACCAACTCGCACGTGGTGCGAGCCGGCCAGGCTGCCTTCGCGCCAGGCGAGGCGAAGCCTGCATACCGCGTCTCGCTCGCCGATGCCCGCAATTACCGCGCACGATGGGTCGGCGACGACCCCGACACCGACCTCGCGCTGCTGCACATCGACGGCTTCTCGCAAGGCACGCTGACGCACGCGGCACTGGGCACATCCGTCGGCCTGAAGCGCGGCGAGATCGCGATCGCGATCGGCAACCCGCTGGGCTTCGAGCACACCGTGACCTCGGGCATCGTCAGCGCGCTCGGGCGCAGCATGCGCACGAGCACAGGCCGCCTGATTCCGAATGTGATCCAGACCGACGCGGCACTGAACCCCGGCAATTCCGGCGGCCCGTTGCTGAGTGCGCGCGGCGAGGTGATCGGCGTCAACACCGCGATCATCCGCGGCGCGAACTCGATCTGTTTCGCGGTCGCGATCGACATCGCGACCTGGGTGATCCCCCAGTTGCTGCAACACGGACGCGTGCGGCGCGGGCACCTCGGCATCGGCGGCAGCACGACGCCGCTGCATCGGCGCGTCATGGTTGCGCACGGGTTGGTGCAGAGCCACGGCGTGCGCGTGCTGCAGGTCGAGAAAGGCAGCCCGGCCGACGCGGCCGGCGTGCGTGTCGACGACGTGATCATCGGCCTGGACGGCGTGGTCATCGATTCGGTCGATCGCCTGCACCAGACGCTAGACGCGAGCCGAATCCGGCGCGATTGCGCGCTCAAGCTGCTGCGCGGCACGCTCTCGCCGCAGCCGCTGTACCTGCAGCTGCGGCCGGCCGAGCGGACTACCGCTTGACCGCGGCGGGCCGATCAGACCGGGTCACGCAACCTGAAACGCTGCAGCTTGCCGGTCTCGGTGCGCGGCAGCGCGGTGCGAAACTCGATGGCGCGCGGATACTTGTACGGCGCGACCGCGGCCTTCACGAAATCCTGCAGCGCGCGCACGGTCGGGCCGCTCGTTCCTTGAGGGTCCCGCAGCACGACGAAAGCCTTGACGATCTGACCACGCTCTTCGTCGGGCACGCCGATCACTGCGCATTCGGCGACGCCGGGGTGCGTGAGCAGCACCTCTTCGACTTCCGGCGCGGCAATGTTGTAGCCGGCCGAGATGATCATGTCGTCGGTGCGTGACTGGTAGTGGAAGTAGCCGTCGGCGTCCTGCAAATACGCGTCCCCGGTGTAGTTCCAACCGTCGCTCACGTAGTTGGCCTGGCGCGCGTCGGCGAGGTAGCGGCAACCGGTCGGGCCCTTGACCGCGAGGCGGCCGATCGTGCCGCGCGGTGCCTCGACGCCGTGTGCGTCCATCACGCAGGCGCGGTAGCCGGGGATCGCGACGCCGGTAGCGCCCGGCCTCGCATTCGCTTCATCGGCAGAGATGAAGATGTGAAGCATCTCGGTCGCGCCGATACCGTCGATGATCTCGATGCCCGTCGCATCACGCCAGAGCTCGCGCGTGGCGGCGGGCAGGGCCTCACCGGCTGCGACGCACTTGCGCAGCGAGCCGCCGAGCGGCAACGAGAGCTTGCGCTCGCGGGCCGACGCAGCCATCGCGCGGTACGAGGTGGGCGCCGTGAACAGCACAGTCGCGCCGAAACTGCCGATCGCCTCGAGCAAATCGGGCGGCGAAGCCTTCGCGAGCAATACGGTAGAGGCGCCGACGCTCATCGGGAACAGCGTGAGCCCGCCCAGACCGAACGTGAACGCGAGCGGCGGGCTGCCGATGAAAACGTCCTCTGCCGTTGCCTTCAACACATGCGGCGGGAAGCACATGCAGCTGGCCATCAGGTCGCGATGGAAGTGCATCGTCGCCTTCGGCTGGCCGGTCGTGCCGGAGGTGAATGCGAGCAGGCAGGTGTCGTCGGCAGCGGTTGCGATGTTGTCGAAGCGATCCGCCTGACGCGCCATGCGCGCTTCGAGGCCGTCGGCCGACGCATCGCCGAAACACACCCGGTTCGAGAGCAACGGTTGCTGCTCTGCGGCGAGGTCGAGTTCGGCGCGCAAGGCCACGTCGCACAACGCATGCGTGACCTGCCCTTTTTCGATGATCTGGCCGAGTTCCTTCGCGCGCAGCAAGGGCATCGTCGCGACGCCGATGCCTCCGGCCTTCATCACCGCGAACCAGCAGGCGACGAGCATCGGCTTGTTCGCCGCCCGCAACAGCACGCGGTTGCCGGGCACGAGGCCGAGTTCGTGCACCAGCACGTTCGCGATGCGGTTCGCGTGGCGCTGCAGATCGGCGTACGTCCAGTACAGGCCGCCCGGGGCGCGCAAACAAGGTCGATCGCCGCGCCCTTCGGCGATGTGCCGATCGAGCAACTCGCTCGCGCAGTTCAGCCGCTCGGGAAACTGCAGTTCGGGCAGTTCGTAGATGAACTCCGGCTGCCGGGAGATGGGCGGCAGGTGATCGCGTGCAAAGGTGTCGACATGTGCACTTTCAACCATCTCTGCCCTCCTCCATGACTAAAACGCCGCGATGCCGGTGATCGCCCGCCCGAGGATCAGCGCATGCACGTCGTGCGTACCCTCGTAGGTGTTGACGACCTCGAGGTTCACGAGATGCCGCGCGATTCCGAACTCGTCGCTGATACCGTTGCCGCCGAGCATGTCGCGCGCGGTGCGGGCGATGTCCAGGCTCTTGCCGCAGCTGTTGCGTTTCATGATCGACGTGATCTCGACCGAGGCCGTGCCTTCGTCCTTCATCCGGCCCAGGCGCAGGCAGCCCTGCAGGCCGAGCGTGATCTCGGTCTGCATGTCGGCGAGCTTCTTCTGGATCAGCTGGTTGGCGGCGAGCGGCTTGCCGAACTGCTTGCGGTCCATCGTGTACTGGCGGGCCTTGTGGAAGCAGTCTTCGGCGGCGCCGAGCGCGCCCCAGGCGATGCCGTAGCGCGCGCTGTTCAAGCAGGTGAACGGGCCCTTCAAGCCGCGCACCTCGGGGAACGCGTTCTCTTCGGGGCAGAACACGTTGTCCATCACGATCTCGCCGGTGATGCTGGCACGCAGGCCGACCTTGCTGTGGATCGCCGGTGCGCTCAGGCCCTTGGCGCCTTTCTCGAGAATGAAGCCGCCGATCTGGCCGCCGTCGTCCTTCGCCCAGACCACGAACACATCGGCGATCGGCGAGTTGGTGATCCACATCTTCGCGCCGCTCAGGCTGTAACCGCCGTCGACCTTCTTGGCGCGCGTGACCATGCTGCCGGGGTCGGAGCCGTGGTCGGGCTCGGTCAGGCCGAAGCAGCCGATCCACTCGCCGCGCGCCAGCTTGGGCAGGTACTTCTGCTTCTGCGCCTCGGTGCCGAACTCATTGATCGGCACCATCACCAACGAAGACTGCACGCTCATCATCGAGCGGTAGCCGGAGTCGACGCGTTCGACTTCGCGGGCGACGAGGCCGTAGCAGACGTAGTTCAGGCCCGCGCCACCGTACTGCTCCGGGATGGTCGCGCCGAGCAGGCCGAGTTCGCCCATTTCGCGAAAGATCGCCGGGTCGGTCGTGCCTTCGCGGAAGGCCATCGTCACGCGCGGTGCGAGGCGTTCCTGGCAGTAGGCCGATGCCGCATCGCGCACCGCGCGTTCGTCTTCCGTGAGCTGCTGATCGAGCAGCAAAGGGTCGTCCCAGTGGAAAGAAGCTTTGGTCGCTGCCATCGTCGAACTCCGATTTGGTGTAGTGAACACTGAATGATAGATCGATGCAGCGAGCCGTTCAGCGGCGCGACTTTGCGGCGCAGGGAAGGACCGACGACGAAGGCGACTTTTGTGAAGACATGAATAGTTCAGTCATAAAGTATTTTGAAAGGCTGCGGACCGGTTGTCAAGCGCTGCGCGATGTAGGACAGCCGCCACAGCCGCTCGCGCTCGCGGCCCACACGGGTGCGCGTCGCCGACACGTGTCGGCGCGCGCGGGCAGCGCGTAACGTCCCGCCACCACAACCAAGGAGATCGACCATGACACTCGGCACCATTCTTCTGATCGTTCTGATCCTCCTGCTCGTCGGCGCGTTGCCGAGTTGGGGCCACAGCAGGTCGTGGGGTTACGGGCCGAGCGGCGGCCTGGGCCTGGTGTTGATCATCGTGATCGTGCTGCTGCTGACAGGGCGAATCTGACCACCTGAGTCCGGTCGGCTGCGGATCACGGTTCTTTACCGGGCCGTGTCACTGGCCCGCGCTATGCTTGCCGCGAAGGCCGCCGCGATGGCGGTCAGCACCTCGCACCCCGCTCATGACGACGCGCCCGATTCCGCCTTCTTCCTCTCGTGCGAAGTCTGCGCCGGTCAATGGCGCGGATGAAGATTGCATCCTCGTGCTACAGGGCGGTGGTGCGCTCGGCGCCTACCAGGCCGGTGTTTTCGAGTCGCTCAGCAAGGTGTATCGAGAGCCCACCTGGGTCGCGGGCATCTCGATCGGTGCGATCAACGCGGCCCTGATCACCGGCAATGCCGAGAGCGCGCGAATCGGCAGGCTCCGCGAGTTTTGGGAACTGGTCAGCTCGGCACTGCCCGCCCCTCTGGTTGCGGCCAACCCCCATGCTCGCGAAGGCCTCAACGAGGCGAGCGCGAACCAAGTGATGCTGTTCGGCGTGCCCGGCTTCTTCGCGCCGCGCTTCCCGCCGGCACCGTTCCAGCCGCGCGGCACGCTGGAGGCCATCAGCTTCTACGACACCACGCCATTGCGCGAGACACTGGAGCGATTGGTCGACTTCGACCGTATCAACTCGGGCACCGTGCGGCTTTCGGTCGGCGCGGTCAACGTGCGCACCGGCAACTTCGAATATTTCGATTCGACCAAACAGACGATCGATGCCCGCCACATCATGGCCAGCGGCGCGCTGCCGCCGGGCTTCGCACCGGTCGAGATCGACGGCGAGCACTATTGGGACGGAGGCTTGGTCTCCAACACGCCGTTGCAATACGTGCTCGATCAACCCGGCAAGCGGCGGCGCGTGGTGTTCCAGGTCGACCTGTTCGCGGCGCTGGGCGCGCTGCCCGGCACGCTGCCCGAAGTGACCGAGCGCGAGAAGGACATCCGCTTCTCCAGCCGCACGCGCATGAACACGACCAACGAACTCGACCGGCAGGTGATCGCCCAGGCCGCGAAACGCCTGATCGCCAAGCTGCCGCCCGAGTGGCGCGACGACCCCGACCTGCGCGCGCTCTCGCGCGTGCGCTGCGAGAGCGCGGTCGACGTGGTGCACCTGATCTACCGCAGCAAGCACTACGAGACGCAGTCGAAGGACTACGAGTTCTCGCGCCTGTCGATGCAGGAGCACTGGAACACCGGCCGTGCCGACATGGCCCACACGCTGCACGATCCGCGCTGGATCAACCACGAACGCAGCGAGACCGGCGTGCACGTGTTCGACCTGACCGCCGACACACCATCATCGACCTGAGCGAACCTGCCCATGAACATAGCCGACGTGAAACGCAACGCCTTCGCGATGCCGCTGACGAGCCCGGCGTTCCCGCCGCCGCCTTACCGCTTCGTGAACCGCGAATTCTTCATCGTGGCCTATCGCACCGACCCCGACGCGTTGCGTGCAGTCGTGCCCGAGCCTCTGCAGATCACCGAGCCGATAGTGAAGTACGAGTTCATCCGCATGCCGGACTCGACCGGCTTCGGCGACTACACCGACTCCGGACAAGTGATCCCGGTGACCTTCAACGGCGTGACCGGCGGCTACGTGCACTCGATGTACCTGAACGACGAGGCACCCATCGCCGGTGGGCGCGAACTGTGGGGCTTTCCCAAGAAGCTGGCCTCGCCGAAGCTCTACGACGACACCGACACGCTGGTCGGCACGCTCGACTACGGCTCGATCCGCGTCGCGACTGCGACGATGGGCTTCAAGCACGTCGCGCTCGATCTCGACAAGGTCAAGGCAGGGCTGCTCGCCCCGAACTACCTGCTGAAGATCATCCCGCACGTCGACGGTACGCCGCGCATCCTGGAACTGGTGCAATACTTTCTCGAAGACGTGACGGTCAAGGGCGCCTGGAGTGGCCCGGCCGCCCTCGAACTTGCCCACCACGCGCTCGCACCGGTCGCCAGGCTGCCGGTGCTGGAGGTGATCTCGGGAACGCACATCCGGACCGACATGACGCTCGGCATGGGCAGCGTGATCCACGACTACCTCGCCTGACCTGCCCGCTCTCTCAACCTCACGGGGAACCCTGCTCATGAAGCTCAAGGACAAAGTCTGCATCGTCACCGGCGCCGCCAGCGGCATCGGCAAGGAGATCGCCCTTACGTACGCCCGCGAAGGAGGCAAAGTCGTGATCGCCGACATGAACAAGCCCGCCGCGCAGGAAGCCGCCGACGAGATCGTCAAGGCCGGCGGCACCGCGATGGCGGTGGCGATGGACGTGACGAGCGAGGAACAGGTCAACGCCGCAGTGGCCGAGGTGGTCACCGCCTACGGCACGGTGGATGTGCTGGTCAGCAATGCCGGCATCCAGATCGTGCACCCGATCGAAGAGTTTCCGTTCTCCGACTGGAAGAAGATGCTCGCGATCCACCTCGACGGCGCGTTTCTCACCACGAAGGCCGTCGTGCCGCTGATGCAGAAGTCGGGCAACGGCGGCTCGATCATCTACATGGGCTCGGTGCACTCGAAGGAGGCCTCGGTGCTGAAGTCGGCTTACGTCACCGCGAAGCACGGCCTGATCGGGCTGTGCAAGACGGTCTCCAAGGAAGGCGGCAAGTACAAGATCCGCGCCAACGTCATATGCCCCGGTTTCGTGCGTACGCCTCTGGTCGAGAAGCAGATTCCCGAACAGGCGAAGGCGCTCGGCATCAGCGAAGACGACGTGATCAAGAAGGTGATGCTGAAGGAGACCGTCGACGGCGAATTCACCAGCGTTCAGGACGTGGCCGAGGTCGCGCTGCTGTTCGCCGGCTTCGAGTCGAACGCGCTGACGGGCCAGTCGCTGGTGGTCAGCCACGGCTGGTTCATGCAGTAGCAGATGACGACCTCAAGGTCGCCGTCGGCGCACGCCGCCCGAGGGGAGTTCGGCCCGCTTGAGGCGGCCCGGCGTCGGGCCGAGAGCTACCAGAGCTTCGTGAGCGGGAACACGACGCCTGCGAACAGCGAGGTCGTCGCCGGTGTCGGCCGCAGCGCTCGCGCCACGCCGATGTCGATCGTCAGGAGCTTGCTCGGGCTGTAGGTGAGCGCGGTCAGCAACTGCGTGCCGTGCTCAACGCCGGAGCGTCGCGTGCCCGACAGCTCGCCGGTGATGCCCCATTGCTCGGACAACGCGGTCGAGAACGACGCCGAGGCACCGAACTGCGTGCGCGAGGTGCCCGCGTCGACGAGGCCGAGGCGCAGCGCGTTCAGGTTGGCATCCATGTGCACCGGGCCGAAGTCGCGGCTGTAGATGGTGTTGATCAGCCAGTCGGTCTTGCCACTGCCGATTCCGTCCTTGGCGGTCGGCAGCTTCACGCCGAGTTCCACCCCGAAGGCCGACGCCTCATCGACGGCAAACGCGCGCTTCAAAGTCACCGAGGTGTCGCCCAGGCCCTGGGTGCGCTCGTTCTGCGGCTGTGTCAGGTCACGTTGCCAGACAAGCGCCTCGCCGCCGATCAACAAGCCCCACTCCTTGCTGAAGGCCAGCTTGAACAGGTAGGGCATGCTGGCCCGCCGCGTGTCGTCGTTTTGTTGGCGCAGGCCGCCGAACTCGAACTCGAGTTGGCCCTCCGCCGGCAGTTGCGCCGGGCTGGAGACCGACGGGCGATAGGGGGTGATCGGCTCGAAGCCGTCGTCGGCGGCACGGACCGTGCCGACGAAGCAGATCAGCGCAATCGCGCAATACCGGGTCCGGGCCAAGAGGGTCATTCATGTCTCCAAATTGATCTGACGGGCTCCGATTCTCACCGGCGGTCGATCTGCGAAAACCCGGGACAATGGGCGGAATGCACACCAGTTCGGCCCTCGCATCGTGATCCACTGGCTGCGTGGGCCGGACGACCCGCTGCCCGCCACCGGCATGGCCTTGCCCCATGGCAGCGACGCACCCGGCCTGCTCGCCGCCGGCGGTCACCCCACGCCGCAGCGTCTGGCCGAGGCCTACTCCCACGGAATCTTCCCCTGGTACAGCGAGGGCCAGCCCGTGCTGTGGTGGTCGCCCGACCCGCGTATGGTGCTGCTGACCGAAGAGTTCCGGCTCGCGCGCTCGCTGCGCAAGACGGTGCGCCGCTTCGCTGCCGACGCGCGTTGCGAATTGCGCGTCGACAGTGCGTTTCGTCGCGTCATCGCTGCGTGCGCGCAGACCCCGCGCGACGGGCAGGACGGCACCTGGATCGTCCCCGAAATGATCGAGGCCTATTGCGAATGGCATGCGCTGGGCCACGCGCACAGCTTCGAGACCTGGATCGACGGCGAACTCGTCGGCGGCCTGTACGGCATCAGCCTGGGTCGGATGTTCTTCGGCGAGTCGATGTTCGCGCACCGGACCGATGCCTCGAAGATCGCGTTCGCCGCGCTCGTGTGCTTCTGCCGCGAGAACGCGGTGCCGATGATCGATTGCCAGCAGCACACCAGCCACCTCGCCTCGATGGGCGCACGCGAACTGCGCCGCGCCGAGTTCGAGAGCCGCCTGGCACTCAGGCTGGGGGAACCGCCGATCGGTGATTGGACCTATGATTTGGCGATGTGGCGGCATCTCGAGGAAAGCCCTCCCGACGCCACCGCCAAGCGCCCGTGACCAAGGACAGCGGCCCGTGACCCACCCGAAAGAACTCCCGCTCGCTTCACTGCAGTTCTACGCGACGGCGCCCTACCCCTGCAGCTACATCGAAGGGCGCATGGCACGCTCTCAGGTGGCCACGCCCAGCCACCTGATCCACGCCGATGCGTATTCGGGCCTCGTGGCGAACGGATTCCGTCGCAGCGGCATGTTCACCTACCGCCCGTATTGCGACGGTTGCAAGGCCTGCCTTCCGCTGCGCATCCCGGTCGCGCATTTCAAACCGACGCGCAGCCAGCGCCGCGCCGTCAAGGCCCATGCGCACCTCGAGGCCCGCGTGCTGCGGCTGTGCTTCGTGCCCGAGCACTATCAGCTCTACCTGCGCTACCAGTCCGGCCGGCACCTGGGCGGCGGCATGGACCACGACAGCGTCGACCAGTACACCCAGTTCCTGCTGCAAAGCCGCGTGAATTCGCGGCTGGTCGAGTTCCGCGAGCCCTCTGACGACGGCCTGGGCGTGTTGAAGATGGTCTCGATCCTCGACGTCCTGAACGACGGCCTGTCTGCCGTCTACACCTTCTACGAACCCGAGCCGCACGCCAGCTACGGCACCTACAACGTGATGTGGCAGATCGAGCAGACCAAGCTGCTGAAGCTGCCGCACGTCTACCTCGGTTACTGGATCGGCCAGAGCGGCAAGATGGCTTACAAGGCGCAATTCCAGCCGCACGAGCTGTTGATGGGCGGGCATTGGCAGACGCCCGGGCAAGACGCGCTCACACCGTTAACCGCCTGAGCACCTCGTCGGCCAGCGCGAGGCTGGCGGTGAGGCCGGGCGATTCGATCCCGAACAGGTTCACCAGACCTTCGATCCCGTGATCTGCCGGCCCCTGCAGCACGAAGTCTTGCGCGGGCTCTGAAGGCGAGTGCAGCTTCGGTCGCACGCCGCTGTAGGCGGGCTGCAGTGCGCCGGCCGGCAGGCCGGGCCAGTACGCGCGGATGGCCGCGTCGAAGCCCTCGGCGCGCTGATCTTCGACGCGGTAGTCGATGTCGTCGGGAGTGGCCGGCGCGATCCATTCCACATCCGGGCCGAAGCGCGCCTGGCCCGCGAGATCGAGCGTCAGATGCACGCCCAGACCTGCAGCCTCGGGTATCGGGTAGATGAGGTGAGAGAACGGCGCGCGGCCCGCGAGCGAGAAGTAGTTGCCCTTCGCGTAGCGCGCCTCGGGCACGCGCTCTGGCGCAAGGCCGCCGATCGCCGCAGCGACAGACGGCGCCCACAACCCGGCCGCGTTCACGACGATGCGTGCCGTGAGTTCGATGCCCGCCGCGTCATCGCTTCCGCCGATCGTGAGCACATGCGCCTGGCCGTCGCGGGCCATCGACAGCAGGGGCGACAGCAGCGCCAACGCGCCGCCGTGCGACTCCAGATCGCCCTGCAGCGCGAGCATCAGTCCGTGACTGTCGACGATGCCGGTCGACGGTGAATGCAGCGCCGCGATCGCGCTGAGCGCGGGCTCCATCGCGCGCACCTGCGCGGCATCGAGCAAGCGCAGGTCGCGCACGCCGTTGCGATGCCCCTGGACGCGAATCTGCTCGAGCTTGACACGTTGAGCCTCGCGGGTCGCGACGATCAATTTGCCGCAGCGACGGTGCGCGACGCCGTGCGACTCGCAGTAGGCGTAAAGCTGCCCGCGCCCCGCAACGCAAAGCCGCGCCTTCAGCGAACCGGTCGGGTAGTAGATGCCGGCGTGGACAACCTCGCTGTTGCGCGAACTCGTGCCGGTGCCGATCGCGTTCGCGCGCTCGAGCACGATCGTCTCCAGGCCGCGCATCGCGAGCGCCCGGCCAACCGCAAGCCCGACGACCCCGGCACCAACCACGACCGCATCGACCTGCTCCATCCGCGCCGTGCTCGATCAGGTGTCGATGTGCGCTGCGAGCCGGGCGATGAAACCGGCGAGAAAGCCGCGGGTTTTCTCGTCTGCGATCGTGAAATCGTCGTCGATCGAGCCCGGCTTGGTCTGGAAGTAGACCTCGGGCTGGCCCATCAGCCGCACGCCGCATCCGGTCAGGATGCTGCGCAGCTGCCATTGCGCCACGGCGGTGCCGACAGCGCCCGGGCTCGTGCCTGCAATGGCCACCGGCTTGTCGACCCAGACGCTCTTGCCGAAGGGCCGGGAGCCCCAGTCGATCGCGTTCTTCACGACCGCCGGGATGGACCGGTTGTACTCGGGCGTCACGAACAGCACTGCGTCGGCCGCCGTGATCTCGCGCTTCAGCCGTGTCACGCCATCGGGCGGATCTGCCCAGAGGTCTTCGTTGTAGAGCGGCACGTCGCCCAGTTCAACGAACCGAAACGCCAGCGTCGGTTCGCCCAGCCTGGCCAGAGCCTTTGCCAACCGCAGGTTGATCGATTCGCGGCGCAGGCTGCCGACGATCACGGCGACTGTGTGCATGAGCTGTTTCCCCTTCTGCCGCGAACGGCACGATGAACAGCTCTGCAGTCTAGGCCCCGGTCAAAAACTGGTGGCGGCAGCCGCGTGTTCGGCCGGCGCAAGGGCATGGCCGATTGCTTGCGAGGCATCCTGCGCGCTCGGACTGGTGTCGGTCGTGACGCCGCCCGATTGCACGAATGCCGAGCGCTGCTCGGCTGCGGCCGTCAGCGATGGTGTGCTGCCCTGCCATACACCGATCGCGACGGTGGCGGCCACCGCAGCGATCAACATGAGGATGGTCGAGAAACGTCGGGAAACGCGGTTCGATTGCATGTTGCTCTTCCTTTGCTGCGCCGCCCGATGTGCCGGGGCGCAAGCGATACGTTGGAAAGCAACCAGCTTAGACAGACACCGCGGCGTCGATATCCCTAGAAGGCAGAATCGACCCCC
>Ga0209583_10000185_pt1 | contig 20230 bp, 10 predicted proteins | sample Str014_FD_187201 | JGI IMG/M metagenome (GOLD analysis project Ga0209583, IMG submission 187201) | Freshwater sediment microbial communities in response to fracking from Pennsylvania, USA - Straight Creek_MetaG_SC_2014 (SPAdes) (version 2) | ecosystem: Environmental > Aquatic > Freshwater >... | reverse complement strand
AAACTGGGTCGGGAAGAAAACCCACGAGTGGTGGCTCACGCCGTTGGTGTCGTTGAACGGAATGCCGTCGAAGCTGAAGACCGCGAAGCTGTCCGACAGACCGCGCAGCGTGATCTTTGCATCGCCGAGCCCGACGCCGTTGGGCGCATAGCTGAACACGCCGGGGGTCATCGACAGCGCCTGGGTGTAGTCGGCCACCGGCGAGGTGTAGTTGCGCACCGCCGCGTCGCTCACGGTGGATTGGGCCGAGCGTGCCGTCAGCGAGCCCTGCGATGGAGCGGTTGCGGTGGCCTCGCGGGTTTCCTGTGCCTTGCCGGTGACCACCACCGCGCCCAGATCGGCGGGCGACTGCGATTGGGCCGCGCAAGACGACGCGAGGGCCGTCAATGCGATCGTTCGATACACCGCCTTGGCGATCGGAGTCCGGTGGAACAAGGGCGAGGCGCAGATCGTGTTCTTGGCGTGCATGGGGCGGGCCTGTGTTGTGAAGCCCGCAATGATTTGAAACAGATATGTCGCAGCCGTGACGCCGAGTGCCTGTCACCATGGACGCGACGCCCACGGTGCGTAAAGAAATGTATTGAAGCCGATTCATTTGCGTGCAATACATCTCGGAGAAGGTCGGTTCCCGCTCCATTTCGTCCACACCTGCCACTCGCCCGGTTCGACGCCGGGCCGATGCCTCACATGCCCAACGCACCCTTCGCCCAACGATTCGCGAGACACCTCGTGCTGCTGGCTGCGGCCGCCCTTGGCCTCGTCGCCTGCGCGCAGCTGCCGGTCGACGAGCCGGCCGCTGCCCACGCCTGGACCCAGGCGGCCGACATTGATGGCACCTGGCTGGTCCGCGCGGTCACACGCGGTGCCGCGTGCCCGACCCTGCGCTGGCGCTCCGCCGGCGCGGATGTCTGGAACGAACTGCCGATGACCCTGCGCGCACCGCCCGGCGTCGTCGCCGCTCGCGGGCCTGCCGCCGAGTCGCCGACCGGGCCTTCGCGCTTCGATCTGCGCAGCTGCGAGGCGCCCTGGCCGGCGGCCGCGGTCAGCGCGCAGGTGGGTGGCGTCGCGCTGCCTGCGCCGCATCGGGTGGTCGATCGCATCGTGCTGCTCGGCGACAGCGGCTGCCGCATGAAGTTGGCCGATGCCGCGTTCCAGGACTGCGCCGACCCGGTCGCGTGGCCGCTCGCGTCGGTGGCCCGCAGTGCCGCGGCCAAGCACCCGGACCTGGTCGTCCACGTCGGCGACTACCATTACCGCGAGAGCCCGTGCCCGGCCGGCATGGCGGGTTGTGCGGGCAGCCCCTGGGGCTATGGCGACGACGTCTGGGAGGCCGACCTGCTCGTACCTGCGGCGCCCTTGCTCACCGCCGCGCCCTGGGTGTTCGTGCGGGGCAACCACGAGTCGTGCAACCGGGCCGGCGTCGGCTGGGCGCGCTGGCTGGACCCGCGGCCGTGGACCGCCGCGACCGCGTGCGAAGACCCGGCGCGAGACGCCGAAGGCGACCACGATGCGCCCTACGCCGTGCCGCTGTCGGCCGACACGCAGCTGATCGTGTTCGACTCGTCGGCCGTCAAGACCCGCGGCTACCGCAGCGACGATCCGGCGCTGGCGCGCCTGACGAACGACGTGCGTCGCATGGGTGTGCTCGCCGCCGCGCGCCCGCACAACCTGGTCGCGCACCACCACCCGGCGCTCGCCTTCGCGGGCGACGAGCACGGCGCGGCGAAGCCCGGCGTGGCGGGCCTGCAGCAGGCGATGGCGGCGGTCGACCCGACCCGGCTGTATCCGCCCGGCGTCGACCTGGTACTGAACGGCCACTTCCATCTGTTCGAGGCGCTCGGTTTCTCGTCGGGGCAGCCCGCGACCCTGGTCGTCGGCAACGGCGGCTCGCAGATGGAAGGGCACGTGGGCGCCGAGGCCGCGCGCGCTTCGCGGCCGGCGCCCGGCGCGGTGGTCGACACCTTCGTGACCCAGCCCGGCTTCGGCTTCGCCACGCTCGATCGCACCGCGCGGGGCTGGCACCTCACCGAATGGGGCGTGGGTGGCGAAGTCATCGTCGAATGCGAGCTCGACGGCGCGGCCCTGAGCTGCGGGCCGGCAGCGCGCTGAGGCCGAGGCCGGCCGCCCGCGGCTCGAGTCTGCCCCAGGCAACGCGCAACGCGCGGGGCGGCTACGATGGCCGATCACTCCGCTGCGACAAGGAATTCCCGCGATGAACACACCCACCCTCACCGCCGCCCGCTTCGGCAGCGGCCAGGCCGTCAAGCGCGTCGAGGACGCGACGCTGCTCGTCGGCAGGGGCCAGTTCACGGACAACGTCGCGATCGAGGGCGCGACCCACATCGCGTTCCTGCGTTCGCCCTACGCGCACGCGAAGATCGGCTCGATCGACACCACCGCCGCCGCCGCGATGCCCGGCGTGATCGCGGTCTACACCGGCGCGCAGTTGGCTGCCGCCGGTGTCAAGCCGATGCCCAAGCTGGCGGGCTTCCCGCGGGCGAACGGCCAGCCGCCTGCGACCGCGTTGCGACATGCCCTCGCGCTGGATGCCGTGCGCTTCGTCGGCGAGGCGGTGGCCGCGGTCGTGGCCGAATCGCGCGAGGCCGCGAAGGATGCGGTCGAGGCGGTGATGGTCGACTACGAGGAGCTGCCTGCGGTCGTCGACCCGGTGCGCGCGACCGCGCCCGGTGCGCCGGTGTTGTGCCCCGAGGCGCCCGACAACATCGCCGCCGAGTTGCGCCATGGCAGCGTGAACGACACCGAAGCCGCGTTCGCCGCGGCAGCGCACACCGTCTCGCTCGACATCGTCAACCAGCGCTTGGCACCCAGCCCGATGGAGCCGCGCAGCATCGTGGCCTGGTTCGATGCGGCGGCCCGGCAACTCACCGTGCGCCTGAGCAGCCAGATGCCCACCGGCACGCGCACCGGGCTGGTCGAGGCGATCCCGGGGCTCACGGCCGAGAACACCCGCGTCGTCGTCGGCGACGTGGGCGGTGGCTTCGGCATGAAGACCGGCATCCACCCCGAAGACATCGTCGTCGCGTTCGCCGCGAGAGAACTGCAGCGCCCGGTGCGCTGGCAAGCCGAGCGCGTCGAGGAGTTCCTCTCGGCCGTGCACGGCCGCGACGTGGTCAGCCGCGCCGAGATGGCGCTCGACGCGCAAGGCAAGGTGCTCGCGATGCGCGTGCGTTCGCTCGCGAACGTGGGCGCCTACGCGATGGGCGTGGGCGTGGCGATCCAGCTGCTGATCGGCCCGTGGGTCTCGACCAGCATCTACGACATCAAGACCATCGACCTGCACTTTCTCGCGGTGATGACCAACACCACGCCGACCGGCGCGTACCGCGGCGCGGGCCGGCCCGAGGCGATCTACCTCACCGAGCGCCTGTTCGACGCAGCCGCGCGCGAAATGAAGATCGACCCCGCCGAGCTGCGCCGCCGCAACCTGATCACGCCCGAGGCCATGCCCTACAAGAACGCGATGGGGCAGACCTACGACAGCGGCCGCTTCGAGCAGATCCTCGACAAGGGCCTGGCGCTCGCCGACTGGCACGGCTTCGGCGCGCGCCGCGCGGCGAGCGAAGCGAAAGGCCTGCTGCGCGGCCGCGGCCTCGCGAGCTTTCTCGAATGGACCGGCGGCAACGTCTTCGAGGAACGCGTCACCGTCACCGTCTCGGCCGACGGCTTCATCGAGATCGTCTCGGCCACGCAGGCGATGGGGCAGGGCATCGCGACCAGCTACGTGCAGCTCGCGGTCGACGTGTTCGGCGTGCCGCTGGAGCGCATCCGCATCGTGCAGGGCGACACCGACCGCGCCAACGGCTTCGGCAGCGCGGGCTCGCGTTCGCTGTTCACCGGCGGCTCGGCGGTGCGTGTGGCCTCGGAGCGCACGATCGACAAGAGCAAAGAGCTGGCGGGTGAAGTGCTCGAGGTCGCGCCGGCCGACATCGAATACCTCGAGGGTCGCTTCAAGGTCGTCGGCACCGATGTCGGCATCGACCTGTTCGAGCTCGCGGCCAAGCAGCCCGAGCAGCTCATCGTCGTCGACTCGACCAGCGCCGTCGGCGGCCCGACCTGGCCGAACGGCTGCCATGTGTGCGAGGTCGAGATCGACCCCGACACGGGCCACGTCGAGGTGGTCGCGTATGCCTCGGTCAACGACATCGGCCGCGTCATCAGCCCGACCATCGTCGCCGGCCAGATCGAGGGCGGCGCGGTGCAGGGCATCGGCCAGGCGCTGACCGAGCAGATCGTCTACGACCCCGATTCGGGCCAGATCCTGACCGCGAGCTACCAGGACTACGCGATGCCGCGCGCCACCATCGCCAGCGAGATGTTCAAGACCGAGTTCGACACCTCGATCCCGTGCGTGACCAACCTGCTCGGCGTGAAGGGCGTCGGCGAACTCGGCACGATCGGCGCGACGCCGGCGGTCGTCAACGCCGTGGTCGATGCGCTCGACCACGCCGGCCACGGCCGCAAGGCAGAGTTGGTCCAGATGCCGCTGACCCCGCCGCGTGTGTGGCGGGCGTTGGCGGGCGAGTTCGATCCGTCGCCGTTTGGTTGAAGCTCACCCGGACAGGAGAACTACGCATGACACTCGAATCTCGCGCCCCCTTTCTGGTCGTCGCCGCATTCGCTGTTTGCTGCGTGACTGCACGAGCCGCCTCGCAGCCGCCGGTCGCTGCCGAGAACGGCATGGTCGTCACGGCCCAGCACCTCGCCACGCGCGTCGGTGTCGACGTGTTGAAGGACGGCGGCAACGCGGTCGACGCGGCGGTGGCGGTGGGCTACGCGCTCGCGGTCGTCTACCCCGCGGCCGGCAACATCGGTGGCGGCGGCTTCATGACGATCGAGCTCGCCGACGGCCGCAAGACCTTTCTCGATTTCCGCGAGAAGGCGCCGCTGGCGGCCACCGCCAACATGTACCTCGACGCGAGCGGCAACGTGATCAAGGGCGCGAGCACCACCGGCCACCTCGCGGTCGGTGTGCCGGGCACCGTGTCGGGCATGGAATACGCGCTGCAGAAGTACGGCACGATGAAGCGGCAAGCCGTGATCGCGCCCGCGATCAAGTACGCCGCCGACGGCTTCGTGCTCGACCAGGGCGACATCGACATGTTCGTCACCGCCACCGACGACTTCAAGAAAGACCCCGCCACAGCGGCGATCTTCCTGAACAACGGCGAGCCGTTCCAGGTCGGCCAGAAGATCGTGCAGAAGGATCTGGCGAAGACCTTGCGCGCTATCAGCGACAAGGGCGAAGACGGCTTCTACAAGGGCGACGTGGGCGCCGCGATCGTCGCCAGCAGCCAGGCCGGCAAAGGCATCATCACGCAGGCCGACCTCGACCAGTACAAGACCCGCGAGCTGAAGCCGGTCGAGTGCAACTACCGCGGTTACGGCATCGTCTCGGCGCCGCCGCCGAGCTCGGGCGGTGTCGTGATCTGCGAGATCCTGAACATCCTCGAAGGCTATCCGCTGAAGGAGTTGGGCTTCCGCTCGGCGCAGTCGGTGCACTACCAGATCGAGGCGATGCGCCACGCGTACGTCGACCGCAACAGCTACCTCGGCGATCCGGATTTCGTGAAGAACCCGCTCGACCGTCTGCTCGACAAGAAATACGCCGCGCAGATCCGCGCCGTGATCGCGCCCGACAAGGCCGGCGTCTCCAAAGACATCAAGCCTGGCGTCTTGCCGCACGAGGGCAGCAACACCACGCACTACTCGATCGTCGACAAATGGGGCAACGCGGTCTCGGTCACCTACACGCTGAACGACTGGTTCGGCGCGAAGGTCACGGCCGCCAAGACCGGCGTGCTGCTGAACGACGAGATGGACGACTTCACCGCGAAGATCGGCGTGCCCAACCTGTACGGCCTTGTGCAGGGCGAGGCCAACAAGATCGAGCCGGGCAAGCGCCCGCTGAGTTCGATGAGCCCGACCATCGTCACGAAAGACGGCAAGACCGTGATGGTCGTCGGCACGCCGGGCGGCAGCCGCATCATCACCGCGGTGCTGCACACCATCATCAACGTGATCGACTACGGCATGAACGCGCAGGAAGCGGTCGACGCGCCCAAGTTCCACCAGCAGTGGCTGCCCGAGACGACCAACGTCGACGCCTTCGCGCTCAGCCCCGACACGCGCAAGATCCTCGAAGGCTGGGGCCAGAAGTTCAGCGGCCCGCAGCCGGTGAACCACCTCGCGGTGATCCTCGTCGGCGCGCCTTCGCTCGGCGGCAAGCCGGTGGGCAAGAACCGCTTCTACGGCGCGAACGACCCGCGGCGCAACAGCGGCCTGGCGCTGGGGTACTGAACGCATGAACGCACTGGCTGTCCCGTTGTGGCGCCGAGCCCTCGCGATCGGGCTGCTGGCCGTCGCGCTGGTCGGTTGCGAGTCGACCGCGGTGCGGCAGATGCCGGTCGCTGTGGCGACCGAGCCGGCGCTGGTCGCGTTCGCCTCCGAAGAAGGCCTGCAGCGGCTGGCGCGTGCGCGCGCGAAGGCCGGCTTCGGCCCGCTCGCGAACCAGTTCGAGGCGCAGCTGAACGGCGCCTTCTGCGGCCCGACCACCGCGGCGATCGTGCTCAACACGCTGCGCAACCGCAGCGCCGACCTGCCGCGCGACCGCGACCGCCTGCGGCCCGACGACCTGAAAAACCTGCCGCCCGGCATGGACCCCATCGTGCCGCGCTACACGCAGGACAACGTGATCATCAAGGGCGCGAAGACCCGCGCCCAGGTGCTCGGCGAGCCGGTCGTGATCGACGGCAAGACCCAGCGCGACTTCGGCTACCAGCTGCGCCAGTTCGACGAGATGCTGCGTGCCAACGGGCTGGCGACGCGGGCCGTCGTCGTCGTCGATCGCATGGCCGACGACACCGTGCGTGCCGACCTGATCGAAGCGATGAGCCGGCCCGACACCTACGCCGTCATCAACTACCGCCGCGAGGCCGTCGGCCAGAAGGGCGGCGGCCACATCTCGCCTTTGGGCGCGTACGACGCGGGTTCCGACTCGTTCCTGGTGCTCGACGTGAACCCCGCCGCCGCGAACTGGGTGTGGATGCCGACCGCGACGCTCGTGCGCGGCATGCGCAGCTTCGACACCGTGGAGAACCGGGGTTACGTGATCGTCGCGCCGCGCTGACAGCCGCGTCTGCGCGAGCCCGGCGCCCGCCGAAAAGTGGGCGTTGTGCACGGTGCGCGGGTCCGGCTGCGTCTTTCGACACGCCGTCAGGGTTTACGATCGGCGCCGCGCAGAACCCGGGTTGCGATGGTGAACCGCGCACCAGCGGGGCCGTTCTTCGGGGGCTCGGAGGGGTCGATGAGATCGCAGAATGAGACCACGGGCATCGTGGCAAAAACATGTCATGCCATGAAGCGGGCCCAGGGTGCGCGCCTGTCGGCGCGCGCCTGGTTGCATGGCGCCGTCGGCCTGCTGGCGGCGTTCGCGTTCACGGCGACTGCGCAGGCCCAGGGCGTGACTGTCGGCGAACACGGTGCGATCGGCATCGAGCGCGGTGCCGAGGCGGCGGGCGCCGTCGCGACCGACCCCGGCGCACCGCTCGGCATCTATGCACGACTGCTCGACGAGGTGCCCGGCCAGCCCTTGACCATCGAGCAGGCGCAAGCCAGCCTCGCCGCCGGCGACTTCCAACGTTCGGGCGCCGCGGTGCCGAACCTCGGCAACGGCGCGCCGCCACGCTGGATGCAGCTCGACATCGAGAACCCCGGCGCCACCCCGCTGGCCTACCGTCTCTACGTGGCCGAGGGCTGGGCCGATCGGCTCGATGTCTGGCTGTTCAAGCCCGACAACCGCACCGATCGATGGCTGGCCGGCGACGAGCGCTCGCCCGCTCGCTACTTGCGCCCGGGGCTCGGCTTCGGTTTCGATGCGATGCTGCCGCCGGGTCGCAGCGAGCTCTTCGTGCGTGCCGACAGCATCGATTCGGTGGCCCTGGCGCTGCGCCTGGTCCCGCTGGCCGAGACCGGCGAACTCGAGGGTGGGGCGCAGCAATGGCTGGGTCTCGTGCACGGCTTCCTGCTCGCGCTCGTCGCGACCTACGGCTTGTTGTGGATCGCGCTGCGCGAAACCAATCTGCTGCGCTATGTCGCCTATGTCGGCAGCTACCTCTACATGCACCTTGCCTACTCGGGTGTCGCGGCCACCAACGTCTGGCCGGATTCGCCGATGCTCGCGCAGTACACGATCCTCGTCGGCATGGTGCTGTTCTCGAGCGCGGGCCTGTGGTTCGGGCGCGGTTTCCTCGGGCTGGCCGAGTTCGCACCCCGGGTGGACGCGGCGGTCTCGTGGACCGTTCGGATCGCGGTGGCCGCGATGGCGCTGTGCGTGATCGCGAACTGGCGGGCCGTCGCGGTCGACCTGGCGTTCGCCTACATCATGCTGTTCACGTTCGCGATGGCCGGCCTGGGCATCCTCGGCGTGCGGAAGGGCCGCGAACAGTCGCCGATCTTTCTGGCCGCCACGCTCGTCAGCATGGCCGGCGCGTTGGTGACCACGCTGGCCGTGATGGGCCGACTGCCCTTCAGCTCGCTCACGTTTCGCGCCGTCGAGGTGGGTGTGATGATCGAGGCGGCAGTGTGGGCGCTGGCGCTCGGCCTGCGCCTGCGCCGTCAGCAGGTCGACCGCGCGCAGGCACTCGAACTGGCCCGGCGCGACCCGCTCACCGGGCTCTACAACCGCCGCGGCTTCCTCGAGCAGGCGCTGCCCGTCTACAGCACCTCGATGCGCCGTGAGCGGCCCCTGTCCGTGGTCATGATCGACATCGACCACTTCAAGCGCATCAACGACGTCCACGGCCACGACGCGGGCGACCGCACGCTGGTCGCCGTGGCCAACAAGCTGAGAAGCGTGTGCCGCCTGGGCGACATCGTCGCGCGCTGGGGCGGCGAGGAGTTCGTGATGCTCCTGCCCGAGACGCAAGGCGATCAGGCGCACGCCTTCGCCGAGCGCTTGCGCGAGCAGTTCGCCGGTACCTCCGTGGCCCTGGGCAACGCCGGCCCCGTGAACTTCACGGCCAGCTTCGGCGTGGCCGTGCGGGGCGAGTCGACGAGCCTGGAAGACGTGCTGCGCGAATCCGACGCCGCGCTCTACGCCGCGAAGCACGCGGGACGCGACCGGGTGGTCGACGCCAAGGGCCTGAGCCTGGCGAGCCGCGGCGCCTGACGAAAGCCGGCGCGGGATCTGGCCGGCGTACCTTTACCAGCCTCTCACGTCAAACGCTAGGTTTCCGAGTACGCCGTCTTCAATCCAAGGTGCTGCACGAAAGGCAAGAAGTCCCGATCGGCGTGGAGCAAGGTCAATCCATCTTCGATGCAGCGCGTTGCAATGAGCGTGTCGATGGTCTTCCGCGTGGTGATTCCCCTGGCTCGCAGCACTCGGTAGTTCTCGGAGGCTTTGACCGCGAGGTCGTAGCCAGCAAGTTCAACGTGATCGAACAAATCGAAGGTCTTCTTGACCAACTTGAACTCTCGACCGCCCCGGACGCCCTGCAGCACCTCTGCTGCGATCAAGTCCCCTACCGCAAGCGAGCTGCGACCGAAGTACGAATCCAAGAGCGCGACTTGCGGAGTGTCGGCTGAACGGAAGTAGTCAATCCACACACTCGAGTCAACCAGAATCACCTGGCTGTCCTCATTGCGTTGAGGTCACCTTCCCAGGTAATTTTGCCCTTGAGTTCACGAGCCTTCTCCTGTGCACGAAGCTGAACCAAAGTCTTCAATCCAAGCTCCACCGCCTCGCGCTTGGTCTTGGCGCCCGTAGCCTTCAGTGCATCTTTCATGAGCTTGTCGTCAATCTCGATGTTCGTTCTCACTTTGTGTACCTCTCTACTTATTGGTACACATCGTAGCATTGGCACGGCTTCGCGCGCCCTGCGCATCTTCGGCTTCTGCTGAGCGTTGAACGCAACGGCTCGACATCAAGGCGCGAACTCCACCATCACCTCGCGCGCATCCGCCATCCCCTGCGCATCCACCGCACTGAGCACATAGCGCCCTGCGGCCGGCGGCTGCCACGTCAAGTCCTTGCCGGGGACGACCGTGCCCACGTATGCCGAATCGGCGAACCAATACAGGGGCCCCTGCCGCCCCGCGTTCGCGCGCAGGGTGAGCGCGGGCGAATGCGACAGGCGCAGCACGTAGCTCGCGCCGCGCAACGGGGAGACGATCTGCGGTCCGTCGGATTCGGCCAGCGCCGAACCCGCGCCACCGGCGCATCGCGCCGGCACCGGCGGTAGGCGCCGCGGCATGCCGGCTTGCGCGAAGACCTGCAGCATGTCGCTGCCCCAGTACTCGAACACCTCGCGATGGGTGTGCGGGCCGCTCGCGCAAACCGCGCGGCCGTTCGCGTCGTCGACCCACACGGCGCGGTGCAGCGTGCTCACCCGGATCGGCGACTTGCCGGGGATGAACCAGGTCGTCGCCAGATCCCTGCATTCCTCGTTCGGCAGGTCGCCGCTGGCGGCGCAGACCTGCACCTTCGCGAGGTTCGCCGGTGCGGCGCGGGCCGGCTCGCCTTGGTCGAGGCCCTGGCTGCGCAGGCTGTCGACGATCTGGAAGAACAGCGGCGCGGCCGTCTGCACGCCGACGAAGGCCGGGTTGCTCGTGCCGTCGAAGTTGCCGACCCACACGACCAGCACGTAGCGGCCGAAGGCGCCGGCCGTCCACGCGTCGCGGAAGCCCCACGACGTGCCGGTCTTCCATGCGACCTTGGGGAAGGCGCGCTGCCCGGTATCGGGCCGCGGGTTGGCCTGCAGCATGTCCAGCACGATGTAGGCCGATTCGGCACTGAGCAGCTGCTTCTTGGCGCTCGGCGCGTTGGTCAGTGTGTGGACGAGCGGCTTCAGTTGCCCACCGTTCGCGAACATCGCGTAGAGCGTCGCGAGTTCTTCCATGCTGAGCTCGCCGCCGCCGAGCGTGAGCGCCAGGCCGTAGTGCTGCTCGCTCGCGAGCTGGCTCACGCCGGCGGATTGGAGGAACTCGTACAGCGTCGGCTTCGAGAGGCGCGCCGAGACGGCGACCGCGGGCACGTTGCGGCTGCGCACCAGCGCATCTTGGGCCGTCACCGGCCCTTCGAAGCGGCCGTCGAAGTTCTCGGGGCTGTAGGTGCCGAACGCGGTCGGCGCGTCTTTCAGGATGCTGCGCGGGTGCAGCACGCCCTGGTCGAGAGCGAGGCCGTAGATGAAGGGCTTGAGCGTCGAGCCGGGCGATCGCTTCGCGGTGGCCGCGTCGACCTGCCCGTCGATGCCCGCATCGCCGAAGTTCGCCGAGCCGACGTGCGCACGCACGCGCATCGTCTGCGTGTCGACGAGCATCGCGGCGGCGTTGTTCACGCCCTGGCCCTTGCGCGCGGCGAGGAACGATCGGATCGCGCGTTCGAGCGCGAGCTGGGTCGGCGCGTGGATCGAGAGCGTCGTCTCCGCCGCATCGGCCGGCTGCCTCAGCGCGGCCTGCACTGCATGCGGGGCGCCGAACGGCAGTTGCTTCGTGCTGCGCAACTGCAGCGGCAATGCGAGCGCGGCCAGGTTCGACGGCGTCGCATCGACTGCATGCTTCGCCGTCCACGCCGACCACAACCGCTCGCGCGCCGAGCCAAGCGCCTTCGGCCATTCGGCCTGGCGCGCCTCGGTGCCGCGCCGGTTCGGGTTCTGCGGGATCACCGCGAGCGCGAGCGCCTCGGGCAGCAGCAACCGGTCGGCGCGCTTGCCGAAGTACACGAGGCTCGCGGCCTCGACGCCCTCGATGTTGCTGCCGTAGGGCGCGAGGTTCAGGTAAGCCTCGATGATTTCGGACTTGCCGTAGCGCGCCTCCAGCCACATCGCCGCGGCGACCTGCTTCGCCTTGCCGCCCAACGTGCGGCTGTCGATGCGGTACAGGCGCCGCGCGAGCTGCATCGTCAGCGTCGAGCCGCCGCGGCGCGTGTCGCCGCGCCAGGTCGTCCACGCACCGCGCGCGAGGCTCAACGGGTTGAAGCCCGGGTGCCAGCGGAACCAGCGGTCTTCGTAGAGCTGAACCGCCTCGACGAGCCGCGGGTCGATGCGCGCGAGCGGCGTCCACACGCGGTACTGCTCGTCGCTCGCGAGCGTGAGGCGCAGCAGCGCGCCGTCGCTGGAGTAGAAGGCGCGCGAGTAGGCGGCGCGTTCGCGCAGCGGGGCGTGCGGTGTGAAGCGCAGCGCGAGCAACACGAACGTGAAAAGCGCGGCCAGCAGCGTGGCGACGAGCGCCGCGCTGCGTGCGCCGCGCACGAAGCTACTTCGCATTCACCGTCACCTTGCCCGCCGGCGAGCGTGCCTGCCGCTCGCGCTCGTACATCGATTGCGCCCAGGCCGGCGGCACCGTGAACTCGCCGAGGTTGGTCGCACGGATGCGGTAGCTCCAGGTCTGCACCTGATCGGTTGCCGACGCGTACAGCACGACGCGGTCTTCGCGCACGTCGGCGAACTCGAGGCCGCCGCCGGTGACCGTGCTCGCCGCGCCGTTCGCATCGCGGCTCTGCACCGGCTCGAAGCCGCCGGGCAGCAGGTCGGTCAGCGCGACGTTGCCCACGTAGGCTTCGCCGCTGCCCTTGCCGTTCATCGCCATGCCGCGCAGGCTCAGCTTCACGGTGACTTCGTCGCCGATCTTGACCGACGTGATCGGCTTGCCATCGGCGCCGACATACTCGCGCAGCACTTCGAGGCCGGCCTTCAGCTCGGTGGTCGGTGGCGTGCGATCGAAGCCGGTCTGCGTGACGGCGTACCAGGTCGTCAGCGGGCCGTCGTTCGCGAGCTTCAGCTTCGCGGTGCCGGCATCGAACGCAACGCGCGGCAGCAGGTTCGCCGGCAGCTTGATGTCGCTCGACTTCCCCTTCGCATCGAACTGCGTGACGCTCAACTTGCCGAGCGCATCGCCGCCCAGGTTGCGCGCCATCGCGTCGATCGCGAGGATCGCCCACGACGACGACAGCGTGTTGTACGCGCCGTTCGCGATCGGCGTGACGAAGCGCGCGAAGGTCGTCGGCTCCAGCGACTTCAACCGCGCGGGGAAGTGGCGCGCGAGCAAGTACAGCAGTTGCGCATCGCGGATCGTCGGGTCGGAGTAGTTCGCGTAGCGATAGGTCGCGCCGCCGACTTCGAGTTGTTTCACCATCGGCCCGAGCAACTCGTTCGCCGGCTTCTCCTGCTTCAACAGCTGATACGTGCTGGCCATGAACGATGCGGTCGCGTCCGTCTTCCACGTCGCGCCGAACTTCGCGTCCAGCGTTTCGCGCAGGCCGGCGAGCAGCGGCGTCGTGACCGCCCCGTTGCGCGTCAGCAGGTAGATCGCGTAGGCGCGGTTGCGGGCCGCGTACAGATCGGTCGGGTTGCTGGCGGCGAGCTGCTGCAGGTAGTCGAGCCCCTTCTGCAGCAGGTCGGGCGGCACTTGTGCGCCCGGCACATCGAGCTCGCGCGCCTCGAGCATCAGGTGCACCGCGTAGACGGATGCGAACTCGTCGGGCTGCACCGAGGCCGTCCACAGCCCGAAGCCGCCTTGCGCGTTCTGCCGCGTGCGCAGCATGCGCAGCGTGCCGTCCAACGTTTTCGCGGCATTCTGCGGTGTGCGATCGGCCGCGAACTCGGGCCGGCGCGCAAGCACGAGCGCCGGCAGCGTGCGGCTCACCAGTTGCTCGGTGCACAGGTGCTCGAAGTTGTCGAGGTAGCTCATCAGCCCCGGCGCGAGCGCGAGCGGCAGCACCGAGATCGCGACCTCCTGCTTGCGGAACTCGGGGACGAGATCGCGCGGCGTCGGCACCTCCTTCGAGCCGGTGAAGCTGCCGAGCGCGAGCGTGGTCGCCATCGGCGTGGCGGGGCGCACGCTCACGTCGAGCTTGCGCGTCGACGATTTCGTGCTGAGGCTCGATGTGAACTCCAGCGTCGCCGAGCCCAGGGTCGCGCTTTGCGCATCCTTCACGCGCAGCTTGTAGCTCGCCACGCCTTCGCGCATCGCGCCGATCTTCAGCGTCTGCGTAGTCGAGCCGACGATCTCGAAGGTCGATGCCGGCTTCAGCGTGATCTGCACCGGCGAATCGGCCGCGCTGCCGACGATGTTGTTCGCGACCCCGACCGACACGTCGAACACATCGCCCGGCGCCACCATCAGCGGCAGGTTCGGCGAGATCACGAAGTCACCGCGCACGAGTGCCTTGGTGGCCGCGACGCCGACCGAGCCTTCGTTCACCGCGACCGCCATCACCCGCAGCGTGCCGTTGAAGTGATCGGGCACCGGGTACGAGAACTCCTTCTCGCCGCTCACGTCGACGATGCCCGACCAGTAGACGGCCGGCGCCTCGCCCTTGCGCTTGAACGGATTGAGGTTGCGCGCGTTCGCGCCCGCCTCGTCACCGCCCGGCGCCGAGGCCGCCATCAGCCGCTTGAACTCCGGCAGGATCAGGTCGAGGATCTGCGCGCTCTTCACCTCGAGCGCGCGCTTCTGGAAGAAGAAGCCGAGCGGGTCGGCGTTCTGGTAGCGCGCGACCTGCAGGATGCCTTCGTCGATCGCGAACACGACGGCGCGTGTGGGGCGCTCGGATGCCAGCTTGATCTTCAGCACCTGGCCCGGCTTCGTCAGCTCGGGCGCGGTCAGCTTCAGCGTGTTGGTGCGCTGCGCGAGGCTGGTCGCGAAGGGCGCCACGCCATAGCTCAACGGGCTCATGAAGATTTCGTCCGAGCCCGGGTCGCGGATGAACTGCACGTTGACGTAGCCGTTGCCCTCGAAATCCTTCGGCAGCCTGATCTTCTGCACCGAGGCGGTCGTGGTGGTCTTGAACCAGGCCTGCGTGAACACCTTGTCGCGCTCGATCGTGATCAGGCCGGCGCCCACATACGGCGCGCGGATGCTGACCTCGATCTCGTCGCCGGGCGCGTAGTCCTTCTTGTTCAACGTCAGTTGCAATTCCGCGTTGCGCTCCAGCGAGCGCGTCACGTTGCCCTGGCCGGCCACGCTGTAGTCGATGCGGTTCAGCTCCACGCCGGCCGCGTCGCGGATCACGTAGCTGTAGTTCCCGGCCTTCTCGGTGTCGAGCTTCAGGCCGAAGCCGGCCGCGGGCACTGCCAGCGGCTGCTCGCTGACGACCGCCTCCTTCTTGCGCGACTCGTAGCGGTAGGTGTCGTTCGCCTGGCGCATCAGCACCGAGACGACCTTGCGCTCGACGAGCTGCAGCGTGAGGCCGTCGGTCGCACGCTTCTTCGCCTGCGGGTCGATCGTGATGATCGTGCTCATGCGCTTGCTGCCGCGCGAGACGAAGCCAAGGTCACCGTCGCTCTTCACGCCGACGAGGAAGGGCAGCTCCGAGACCAGCACGCTCGCCTCGGCCGCCACGCTGCGACCGCCCTCGGGCTCGAACACCTTGCCGAGCAGGCTCAGCCGGTACGTGGCGCGGGCGTAGCGCGACAGGTTCAGGTCGACATCGGCGTCGCCCTTCTCGTTGGTCTTGGCGTCGGGCAGGTTGTCGGAGAAGCCCTGCTTTGCGCGCTGCGGGTCGTAGAAGCTGTAGTCGGCGTAAGCGCGGAAGGCCGGGTACGCGGGGCTCAGCACCATCGAGAGCTCGACCTTGCGGTTCTCGGCCGGTGTGCCGAACAGGTTCTGCGCGTTGATGTGGCCCTTCAAGTCTTTCGGGCTGACCCAGCCGTCGGCGAAGCCGGTCGCGACTGCGCCGCCGGTCGTCAGCAGCTGCGCGCTGACGGTCATGCGGTCGGGCAGGAACTCCTGCACCTTCACGGTCGTGCTGCCGAGCTGGCGCAGCACCTCGTTGCCGCGCAGCACGTTCAGGTTGACGGTGTAGTTGCCGGTCGGCGAGGTCGCCTGCGTGGTGTGCGTCAGCTCCGCGAAGCCGCCCGCGCCGAGGCGGATGCGCTCCTTCTTGACGACCAGCCCGCGCGCATCGAGCACCTCGGCCTCGAGCGGCACGCCGGCGAGCGGCTTGGCCCAGTCGTTGGCCTTCACGATCAGCCCGACGTGCATCGTCTCGCCCGGCCGGTAGATGCCGCGGTCGGAGAACAGGTAGGCGCTGAGCTGGTCGAGCGAGCGTGCGTTCTGCATGCCGCCCACGTCGAAGCGCGAGAAGTCGAGCTGGCGGTCGTTGCGGTTCAGCGGCATGAAGCTCATGTCGCCGGCGCGCTGAGCGATCACGAGCAGCGGCGCGCGTTCGCGCACCATGCCTTCGAGCTTGTCGAAGCGCACGTGGCCGGCGGCATCGGTGGTCTGGCTGAAGACCGTGCTGCCGTTCTTCGCGATCACGTCGACCGCGACGCCCGCCACCGGCTCGCCGCTGAAGATCGACTGCACGTACACATCGCGCGAGCCGTCGGTCGATTGCTTGATCAGCAGCCCGAGGTCGGTGACCAGCACGAGGCGGCGTTCTTCGAGCTTGGTCGGGTCCTGGTTCTCTTCGCCCGACTCGGCTTCGTTGTTGTTCTCGGGCTCGGCTTCTGGCTCGGCCTGCGGCGCGTTCGGGTCGACCGCGATCGGCTTGGCATTCGCCGGGTCGGTCTTCGGGTCGTAGCCCTGCACCTTCAGCAGGAACAGGCCGCGCTTCGATTCACCATCCTTCGCGAGGTACTGCGCCAGGTCGATCGACTCGTAATGCGGCTTGCCGCGCGCGAGCCCTGTCAGCGGCAGCTTCTGCTCGAAGCGGTCGGTCATGTTGTCGGGCCCGAAGCTGCCGATGAACTCCGGGTTCGCGAAGCTGCCCTGCGTCTGCGAGACCAGGTGCTGCAGCTGCGAGGGCTGCACTCGCGCGATCTCGAAGCGCACGCCCGGCAGGTCGCGCACCAGCACCGCGACCTTCTTCTCGCCGCTCAGTGGCAGCAGCGCGCCCTGGCTCAGGATGCGCAGCTCGGGCGGGTAGGGCGGCACGGTGACGATGCGTTGCGCGTCGCCGCGCATCAGGTAGCCGCCGAAGCTCTTCGTCTTGCCGTCGACCTGCACGTAGACCATGCAGCCCACGTCGGCACGCAGCTTGAACGAGTGCACCTGCGTCTGCTCCTGCTCGGCAGGGATCGCGCCCAGATCGAGCTTGGTCGCGAGCTTCAGCACCTGCGCGGTGACCTCGCGCGGGTCCGACCACGCATAGGGGGCGTCGGTCTGGTCCTCCTTCTTGATGCGCGGGTTCTGCAGCGGCAGCACCCACGCGGCGATGTTCTTCGCGACCTCGCGCTCGTGCACGAGCTGCGAGGTGTTCACGACCAGCACCTGCTCGGGTTCATAGCGCTCGTTCGTGACGACCGCGATCGATGCGTCTTCGACGCTCAGGCTGTAGAGCCCGGGCACGGTCACCGACTGGCTCAGGCCGGTGATGCTCGGCGTGCCGCCGAGTTGCGCGGTGGCACCCTTGTCGAGCTTGAAGTGCAGCTCGGTCGATTCCTTCGGGATCGCGAGCACCGCCGAATGCACGTAGGCACTGAGCCTGAGCTTGTCGTAGGTGACGGTGAACGGCGTGGTCTCGCGGCCGATGCCGAGCGTGCCTTCGGCCTGCGTGCCCAGGCGCAGTTCTATGCGCTTCTCGAACTCGACCGTGTTGACCGGGTGCGTGAAGCCGACCTCGATCTCGACTTTCTTGATCGCCGGATTGACCGGGTCTTGATAGAACTCGGCCTTGCGCAGCGTCGGCTGGAACGCCGGGCTGCTGAAGGTGAACTCGTGCGCCGCCAGGCGGATTTGCGGCGCGACCGCATCGGCATCGAGCACCACCTTGAACTCGGTGCCGACCGGCCACTCGGCCTTCGGCGTGAACGCGAGTTGGCGATCGCTGTCCCAGCGCCACGTGCCTTCGATCGGCGGTGTGATCGTGATGTCGCTCCGCGAGTCGTTGCCTGCGAATTCTTGCCCTTTCGCAACCAACGGTGCGACCGAATTTGAGAATACAAGCGTCATCGGTTGCGGCGAGCCGCCGTTCGCGAAGTCGGTCAGCGCCGGGCCGCTCGTACTGACGCTGACTCCGACCGGCTTCGGCCGCGCCTGCCACCACGCATGGCCGAACCAGCCGCCGACGACGATCGCGACCAGCGCGACGAATGCCGCACCGCTGGCGCGCGGTCTGGCGCGCACAGCCGACACGGCGCGGGCCACCTGCCCACCTACCCAACGCAGCCACGGCGGCGCCGTCCACACGCCGAACAGCGCCGCGCCGAGGCCATGTCGCGGCGGCTCGGCAGGGGTGGGCATGCTCGTCGCGTCGAGCCCGGTGTCGTCGTTCATCTGTTCACTCCCTGACTGGAATCTGTTGTTAGTCGAACGATTATTGGGTGAGGCTGCAAGGCAGCCGGAGCCGGCTCGAGCGTGAGCGCGATCGACACGCCGTCGACAGCGTGAGCCTTGCCGAGCAACCAGAACTTCATCGCAAACGCCTCCGGAACGTCACGCCGCGGTGCACGGCTCGGCGTTCAGCATCGCCGCGGCGTGTGAATTGGTTAGGAAGGGGTCGGGTGCTTGGGTGAGGCCGGTGTGAAGTCCTCGTGAAGCCAGGTTACGGTTTGACGCTCGCAATTCGACGCGAACTGCAACATTGCGCCATCTTCGGCAACGCGGCGGAAAGAGGCGCTGCGCGAAGATGGTTTCGCCGCGACCTCAGCAAGCGCTGGCAGCGGCGATTCGTTCAATCCGACAAGGAGTCATCATGAACAAGCCCCTCTCACTCGCCGCCGCGTTGCTGACCGGCCTGGCGCTCGGCACGGCGTTCGCGCAAAGCGTGCCGGATCAGCTCAGCAACGAGGTCGCCGCGGGCGCAGCCACCGCGCCGGTGACAACGTCGACCACGCGCGATGAAGTCACGCACTCGATGCTCATGTCGCGGCAACACTCGCCCGACAGCATGAGCAACGAGACAGCGGCGGGGGCCACCTCGGAGCGGGCCGGGTCGTCGCTCACGCGTGATCAGGTACAGGGCGAGGTCCACCGCGCACAGCAGCAGCCGCACAACGCGATGGACACCGAGCGCGCAGCCTGGGGCTGACGCGCTCGCTACCCGCGCTTGGCGACCAGCGTCAGGATGTCGTAGCTCGCGACCACCTCGTCGCGCTGGTTCGTCACTTCGACGTCCCACGCGACCACGCCTTGCCCGACGCCGTTCGCGTCCTTCTTGTTCCGGTCGATCTTGCGCTTGGCGGTCAGGCGCGCGCGGATCGTGTCGCCGATGCCCACGGGCTTGACGAAGCGCAGGCTGTCGAGCCCGTAGTTCGCGAGCACCGGCCCCGGCGCCGGCGAGACGAACAGGCCGGCCGCGGCCGAGAGCACGAAGTAGCCATGCGCGATGCGCTGGCCGAACGGCGACGCCTTCGCCGCGATCTCGTCGAAGTGCATGTAGAAGTAGTCGCCCGAGATGCCGCCGAACGCGACGATGTCGGCCTCGCCCACGGTTCGGCGATGCGTCAGCAGCGAGTCGCCGATCTTCAGGTCTTCGAAGTGGCTGCGGAAGGGGTGAACAGGTGTTTCGTTGACAGCCGCGCCGCGGATGTGCTCGCCGGTCACGGCCGCGAGCATCGTCGGTGAGCCCTGCACCGCGGCGCGCTGCAGGTAGTGCTTGACGGCGCGGATGCCGCCGAGTTCTTCGCCGCCACCGGCGCGGCCCGGGCCGCCGTGTTTCAGCAGCGGCAGCGGCGAGCCGTGGCCGGTGGATTCGGCGGCGGCGTCGCGGTCGAGGATCAGCAAGCGGCCATGCAGCGCGGCAGCGGCGGGGATGACGCGGGCGGCGATCAGCGGATCGCGCGTGATCAGCGAGGCGACGAGGCTGCCCTTGCCGCGCGCCGCCAGCGCGATCGCCTCGTCGATGCCTTCGTACGGCATCAGCGTCGAGACCGGCCCGAAGGCTTCGATGTCGTGCACCGCATCGTGAGCCAGCGGTTGGCGGCTGAGCAGCAGCGTCGGTGCGAAGAATGCGCCCTCGGCCACGCCGTCGCCGAGCGGCGCGAAGCCGTCGCGTGCGCCGTAGACGAGTTCGGCGCCCTGCATCAGCGCGGCGACGCGCTCCGAGACGTCGGCGAGTTGTGCCTGCGACGCGAGCGCGCCCATGCGCACGTCCTCGCGCGCAGGGTCGCCGACGACCGTCTTCTTCAGACGGGCGCGCAGCTTCTCGGCGACCGCATCGAGCTGCGCCCGAGGCACGATCGCCCGGCGAATCGCGGTGCACTTCTGGCCGGCCTTGACCGTCATCTCGCGTGCGACTTCCTTGACGAAGAGATCGAACTCCTCGTCGTCG
>Ga0209583_10000182_pt1 | contig 20543 bp, 23 predicted proteins | sample Str014_FD_187201 | JGI IMG/M metagenome (GOLD analysis project Ga0209583, IMG submission 187201) | Freshwater sediment microbial communities in response to fracking from Pennsylvania, USA - Straight Creek_MetaG_SC_2014 (SPAdes) (version 2) | ecosystem: Environmental > Aquatic > Freshwater >... | reverse complement strand
GGCTAATATCGTGACGGCGGTCTGCAAGCGGATAAGCTGACCTACGTGATCCCCTGTCCAGCCTAAATCTGCGTCTATCATGATTGCCTCTCAAACGAGTTGTGTGTTTTTAAACGAAAGGCGCACACGTATCTTGCTTTTGTTGGAAAGCTCCATAACTGGCCTAGGGGTGGGCAACCTATAGCCATGTAGCCGTTCAATATGCCCACAAGCTCTATGGTGTCACCTTGGGGTGACGGAGTCACGATGTGAGGACGGGATAGGGATAGACTACAAACGGCTTGAAATGCTTTGACAGCTTCAAGCCTTGCTTCTGGTAATTGCTGCCTAACCCGCCGCCGTAAACGTCTTTGGGTTGGGCGGTGAGGGGCTCATAAACCAACCGTCCAATGATTTGGCCGTCTTCCAAAATAAACGGCACTTCATGGCTGCGCACTTCGAGCACGGCGCGCGCACCTTCGCCATGGCCTGAGACATGACCGAATCCGGGGTCAAAGAAGCCTGCGTAGTGCACGCGAAATTCGCCCACCAATGGATTATAGGGCACCATCTCAGCGGCGTGGGTTGGCGGAATGCGCACGGCTTCGCGGCTGGCCAGAATATAGAATTGGTCCGGATCGAGAATGAGCGAACCCTTCTGCCAAATCGGTTCCCAATAATCGAGCACTTCGAGTGCTCCCTTTTTATCGACATCAACCAAAGCCGAATGGCGCTTGGCGCGGAAGCCGATGGGTTCGCCCTTCTTGATGCCCGCGAGATCAACACTCAACGCCAGTCCACCATCAATGTTGACTTCACCTTCAGTGATCAGTGGCTCATTGTTATGCAGCTGCCGGATTAGATCATCGGTGGCCAAAGAGGCGCCTGCGCGGAAACGGATTTGCGACAGGCGTGAACCTTGGCGGGCGAGAATGGGGAACGTGCGCGGGCTGATCTCAGCATAGAGCGGGCCTTCGTAGGCTTCCGGCACTTTGTCGAACTCTTGCGCGTAGTCAGCAATCACACGGGTGAAAATATCCAACCGGCCCGTAGAGCTTTTAGGATTGGCGGCAGCGGAAACACCCTTTGGCAATTTTAGGCTTTCCATCAGCGGCACGATATAGACGCAGCCCGTTTCCAACACCGCCTCATGGCTCAAATCCATCTCATGCAGCACGAGGTCTTTGAGGCGCTCTGCCACCGTTCGCGAAGGGCCGGGCAGAAACGAGGCGCGCACGCGGTAGGCTTTGGTGCCGAGGCGCAAATCCAAGCTGGCAGGCTGGATCTGGTCAGCATCTGGCTTGGCGGCGAGTTTGATCAGCCCATGCTGAATGGCGCGGTCAATCTCGCTGGAGGGAAAGATGCCTTGGACAGTGGTAAATTGGATCATGTCCCCTTTTGGCTTTGGGATGGGCTTGTTGCAAGAGTGACAAGTTGGGCGTGGATAAGTAAGAGATGCCCATGACCCTTGAGCCGCTTATCAACGCCTCACCTGCGATCCAAATTCATGTGGTGGCGGTTTGCTCAGCCGCCGCGCTGACAGTTGCGCAACTGGTTGGCACCAAGGGCGCCGTTGCGCACCGCGTGCTGGGATACACTTGGGCTGCCGCGATGCTGATTGCAGCGATAAGCAGCTTCTTCGTCCATACAATCCGGCTGGTCGGGCCGTTCAGCCCCATTCATTTGCTTTCGATTTTAACTTTGGTTTCAGTGCCAGTCGGCATTACCTATGCCCGCCGCCACAATGTTCGCGGACATAAGTTTACGATGTTGAATTTGATTGTGTTTGCGCTGGGTGGAGCGGGCACCTTTGCACTGCTGGTGCCAGGGCGCATCATGTTCAAAGTTTTGTTTGGAGGATGAGCGGCAGCGCCTGGGCCAGCAAATCCAATTGCCCTGGTGTGCCGCATGAAATTCTGATGCAGCGGTTGAGTGGGGCCACACCGGGCATGCGCACGAAAACCCCTTGTCGCAAAAGGCCATCAACAATACTGCGGGCATAGATGCCGTCTTGACCACAATCCACACTGACGAAATTTGTAGCCGAGGGAATGGGTTTCAAGCCATTGGTCTTGGCGATTTCATAGATTCTGTGGCGGGCCAGCTTCACTTGCTCCAGCACGTGCTGCAACCAGGCCTGATCTTTCAGCGCCGCCAAGGCCGCCACTTGTGACAGACGCGCCATGCCGAAATGATTCCTGATCTTATCAAAAGCCTTGATGATATCGGCATGGCCAATGACATAGCCCACGCGAGCACCTGCCAAGCCGTAAGCTTTTGAGAACGTGCGAAAGCGCAAGACATTGCGGCGTGAAACATCAAGAGCCGGCCGCGTGTTGGCCTCAGCAAATTCGGTGTAGGCTTCATCCAGCATCAGCACGGTGGTGGGCGGGATTGCATCAATCGGGAGCTGTACATCTTTAGCGGGCCAGACTGTGCCCATCGGGTTATCGGGATTGGCGAAATAAATCACCTTGGCGTTTTCGCGCTTGGCCAGTTTGAGAAGTTCAGTCGGGCTTTCATGATCATCGACATAGGGCGTCGTCACCAATCTGCCGCCAAAGCCCCGCGCGTGAAAATTGAAGGTGGGGTAAGCGCCTTCGGATGTGGCAACAGTAACACCCTGCTCCACGAACAGGCGAAGTGCATAGCCGAACAAGCCGTCAATGCCCTCGCCTACACAAATGTTTTCGGGCGCTACATGCAGGTGAGCCGCCAGCGCCTGTTTCAGATCATGGTTTTCTGGATCGCCATATTTCCAGGTGTCATGGGCATGGGTCTGCAGGGCGGCGATGACCGAGGGCGCTGGGCCAAAAACATTTTCGTTGGCCCCAATGCGCGCGGCAATAGCGGCTCCTGTGCTGCGCTCCAAAGCTTCTGGCCCCACAAAGGGCACTGATGAGGGTAAAGACGCAATGAGGTCAGTGAACTTCATGCCAAGTCGACGAGCTGCAATCTTTTGATGATGCTGCCCACTTCAAACAATGCGCCGGGGGCGATGACCGCATTGGCCCCCACGCGCGAATTATCGCCCAATAGACAGCCAAATTTGTCCACGCCAGTGACCACGCGTTCGCCCTTGAACAGGAAGGTGATCAACTTGTCGGCTTTTTCATTGCGGTAATTGGCCAGCATGGCGCCTGCTTCCACATTGACGCCACGGCCCAAAATGCTGTCACCAACAAAACTCAAATGCGCGATCTTGGAACCGGCAAACATGTAAGTGGTTTTGACCTCGCAATTGGGGCCGATGATGGCATCGCGCTCCAGCCACACGCCGCCGCGCAGATAGGCCCCGTGCGCCACCATGGTGTTGGGGCCAAGATAGACTGGGGACTTCAGCACAGCACCCGCCTCAACTTGCGCAGTTTTGTGAATGGCATTGCCGTTTGATTTGTTGAAATCGTCGCCCGCCATTTCGATCATGCGGGCGATCAATGTGGGGGCATCGCTGGTGGCCAGCCATGGCGTCAAATTGGCCAAGGCCGGCGGAGCCGCTTGGATAAATTGGCCGATGGTGAGGCTGGCTGACATGGTTTCAACTTAAGCCAACTGTCATAAATGTCGAGTGCGGGAATTCTGATGTACGCCCCTCATTTTACTTGAACGCTGGCAGGATTTCCTTTATCCGGCTGGCCAACGGAATTTCCAACATCTGAGGAGACTTTAAATGGCCCGTATCACCCTTCGCCAATTGCTCGACCATGCCGCTGAGCATAACTACGGCGTGCCTGCTTTCAACATCAACAACATGGAACAGGCCTTGGCCATCATGTCAGCCGCTGACAAATGTGACGCGCCGGTGATCATCCAGGCCTCACGCGGTGCGCGCCAATATGCCAATGACATTATGTTGAAGCATATGATGGATGCCGTCACCGAAATTTATCCCAACATTCCGGTTTGCGTGCATTTGGATCACGGCAACGAAGCTGGCACTTGCGTGTCCGCCATGCAATCTGGCTTCACTTCAGTGATGATGGATGGCTCGCTCAAGGCCGATGGCAAGACGCCAGCGGATTGGGCTTACAATGTGGGCGTGACCAAGGATGTCACCCACATGGCCCATATGGCCGGTGTGTCTGTTGAAGGTGAACTCGGCGTTCTGGGCTCGCTCGAAACTGGCGAAGGCGAAAAGGAAGATGGCCACGGCTTTGAAGGCAAGCTCAGCCACGACCAGCTGCTCACCAACCCTGATGAAGCTGTAAAGTTCGTCAAGGAAACTGATGTGGACGCTTTGGCGATTGCAATGGGCACTTCACATGGCGCTTACAAATTCACCCGCAAGCCTGATGGCGCGGTGCTGGCGATGAATGTGATCGAAGAGATTCACAAGAAGCTGCCAAACACCCATTTGGTGATGCATGGCTCGTCTTCCGTTCCAGAAGACCTGCAGGAAATCATCAACAAGTTCGGCGGCAAGATGAAGCCAACTTGGGGCGTGCCTGTGAGCGAAATTCAGCGCGGCATCAAGCACGGCGTGCGCAAGATCAACATCGACACCGACAACCGCATGGCGCTCACCGGTGCCATCCGCAAAGTGTTCGCCGAAGATCCATCAGAGTTCGACCCACGCAAGTATCTGAAGCCAGCCATGGAAGCGATCTCCAAGCTGTGCACCCAGCGTTTCAACGAATTCGGCACGGCGGGCAATGCCAGCAAGATCAAGAAGGTCATCCCGCTGAGCGATATGGCCAAGATGTATGCCAAGGGCGATCTGAAGCAGAAGTTTGCTTGAGCGAACGAGTTGAGCGAAGAATAGCAAAGGCCCCAGAGATGGGGCCTTTTTTTGTTTGCCCTCGCATCTGGCGGTGGCAATCATGATCACAAAACAAAATGAACTTGTATTGCAGGATAACTAAAGCCATCTATCTTGACGATCAATCTGGCCGAGGAGTTGATATGAGCACTCTCTATTTTTCGCGCAACCCTAACCCGCGGCTGGCTGTCGCTGTTGCGCGGCACTTGAATGTACCGGTGACATTGCAATGGGCTTCGCCTTTTGATCCCGCGCAAGCCGAAAAATTTCGTAGCTTAAACCCCACGCAACTGATCCCCATTTTGGTTGAAAATGCACCGCCGCTTTGGGAGGCCGATGCCATTGCCTGTCGATTGTCGATGATGGTGAACAGCAATTTCTGGCGCATGGACGGCAGCTTGCCCGACATGGTCCGGTGGATTAGTTGGGGCAAACCGCACTTTGTCCATGCCTGTGACATGGTGCATTTTGAAGTTGGCACCAAGCAGCGTTACAACCAAGGCCCCGCCGATCCGGCCAAAATCAAGGCCGGAACGGAATTGTTCCATCGTAGTGCTGCGCTGCTCAACACCCATTTGCGGAATCACGAATTTTTATTGGACAGCGGCGTGAGCTATGCGGATTTTCGCATGGCAACTTTTCTGCCCTTCAATGATGTCGCCTGTCTGCCATTGACGGATTATCCGCATATCTCCCGCTGGAATGAAAATTTGATAGCGCTGCCTGCCTGGGCTGATCCCTTTGCGGGGCTTGACGCGCCGCAGTTGCCGCCAATTCCACCGCAGCTGAATTAGCGACGGTTCCTTCTACTTGAGGCTTTCTACCTGCCCCAAATACGCCCCATAGCCCTCCGCTTCCATCTCTTCCCTCGGCACAAACCTCAGGCTTGCTGAATTGATACAATATCTCAGCCCGCCCTTGTCTTGTGGGCCGTCTTCGAACACATGGCCGAGGTGGCTGTCGCCGTGGGTGGAGCGCACTTCGGTTCGCACCATGCCGTGGCTCATGTCCCTGAGCTCATTGACGTGTGCTGGTTCGATGGGCTTGGTAAAGCTGGGCCAACCGCAGCCTGATTCAAATTTGTCGGATGAGGCAAAGAGCGGCTCGCCGGAGACGATGTCCACGTAAATGCCCTCGTCCTTGTTACTTACATATTCGCCCGTCCATGGGCGTTCGGTGCCGCTGTGCTGCGTCACGCGGAATTGTTCTTCATTGAGCGCAGCCACGGCCTCTTTGGATTTGGTGTAGGTTTTCATTTTCACTTCTCCTCTGACGCCAAAGTAGGTGCGTTGTGCGAATGCCACAAGCCATCACACGTAGGCGTGATCAGAAGTGAAAAGGCTCCCTTGTGGGAGCCTCTCCATGACAAACGTGTCAGCAAATCACATCACAGTTGCGCTGCCATTGGCCAGCCACTTGGCACATTCCGCGCCCAGTTCCTTGACGGCGCGATTTTCATAGGCGGTTACTTCTGCCTTGGTGAGTGCGTCTTTCCAACGGCCGTTGGTGCCTTTGTGAATGAAGGTGTTGGCGCCACCTTCCCACAGCGCCCCGCCCATTGGCGTTACGGTTTCGGCATGGGCTTTCATATATTCAAAGGTGCAGTGGTCTACGATATCCTGGAATATCTTGCCCTGCTTTGGCAGACCGAGGAAGTCGGCGATTTCAGCAATCGAGCCCGGCAAATCGCGCTTCATGTCATTGAAGTGGATGAACTTCACATTTGGCTGGTTGCGCACGGCCCACCAGCTGCGCACGTTTTCCCAGTATGACCAGAAGGGATAGCCATCTTTTTCAAACCACTGGCGGAAGAATTCTTCTGCGGTGGGTGGCGGCGGTTCGATGGCGGGGCCCACGCGCCCGGGCGTGTTGTTGAGCGCGCCATACCAATGATCATTGGCATGAGAGTAGTGGTTATACATGCTCCACACCATGTCGCGGCCATCGCGGCCCACGTAGATATATTTGGCTTTAGGTGAGAACACGAGCGCATCCACCGGCAAATGGGTTTTGACGAAGCGGCGGTGGGTTTGTTGCTCCAATCCGGCCAAGGCTTCTGGCGGCATGATGCGCAAATCAACCCATGGCGACATCATGGAGACGGGCAAATTTTCCGCACCATCAAAGATGAGTTGCGAAACGATCTGCTGCATCCAGGTGGTGCCAGATTTGGAGTAAGTGGCGATGATCACATCATCGTCGCGGAATTTGAAACGATCCCACGCGGTTGAATCCATGTGGTGGTTGTGGATGTCGCGGGTTTTGATGACGGGTGCAACGCTGGCATGGTTTGGCATGGCTGAATTCCTTTCGAGAGGGGATGCAAGCGGGGCACCAGCGCCCCGCCTGGTTTGAGCAAAGGGTTAGACCGCGACTGCGAGGATGGCGGTGGGGGCGGCGGTGACGCCACCTTTCATCATGGCATCCTTCAAACCAGGATCGCCAAGGAAGGCTTGTGCAGCTTCAAGGCTGGGGAAGCGGTGGATGATGATCATCATGTTGGGGTCTTTCGGGTCGTGAAACACCTCAGCTCCCGTCACACCCATTTTCTGGCGAATGGGTTCGGCCCCGTCATAAACGACGCGCCAGGCGGCATAGTCTTTCACCGGGTGGCTGACGACGGCGAGCACCGGGCCCATTGCAGCGGCTTGGGCTTTGCCAATCAAGCTGCCCACTGCCAAGGCGGCTGCAGCACCAACGGCGGCTTTCATCACATTACGCTTTTCCATGGTCGTTCTCCTTCTCATTTGGGCAAAGATTTCCTGTCGCTCAAACGGGCTTTGCCGCCGAACGTGGTTCTCGCCATTTTCCTTTTGTTTTGGTCTGTCTATTGGCCGCAGACCGTCTGCCTTTCGATGAGTTGACCATCGCGCTTCTCAACCGATCCGTCGAGGCCCGCAGCCGCAATCGCCCCGTGCAAAAATCTCGGCGTCACAATGCTGCACGTTCTCATTGCAAAAATGCCTTGCCGCCTTTAGCTTACCAAAAGGGGCAGAGTTGGAGCGCAATTGGGCGACGTTGAGTGGAGTGACTTCAAGGTCTTGCTGGCCCTTTCGCGCGGCGGCTCCATCGCGGGTGCCGGCCGTATCTTAAACGTGGACAGTTCAACCGTGAGCCGCAGGCTGGCGGCTGCGGAGGAGGCTTTGGGCGGCTGTCTTGTTTTGCGTGGCGGAAAGGAATTTCGATTTACGCCAGAAGGTGCCTTGGCCTTGGACGCGGCAAAAGCAATGGAGGCTTCGGTCAACGGCGCTGCGAGCAGCATCAAATCATCAAAGCAAGTGATTGAAGGTGAGGTGAAGATCACCTGCGTTGAAGCTTATTTTCATGTGTTGAACCCGGTGTGCGAGCGCCTCAATGCCAAATACCCGAAGCTGCGTGTTGAACTTGTGGCCTCAGACAGCATGTTAAATTTGGCCACTGGCGAGGCTGATATTGCCTGGCGCGGCGCTATCCCCAAAGAGCCTGACCTGATTGTGCGCAGGGCAGTTGATTTCGGCTGGTGCCTCTATGTGTCGCAAGAATACGCAGAGACTTACGGGTTGCCCAAGACGATTGAAGAGCTGCGTGACCACCGCCTCATTCTCTACACCGAGAACCGCTTGCACATGGAAGGGTTTCGCTGGCTTGAACAGTTCAAAACCGGCAAGGATGGGCCAGCGCGCGTGCCAAGCACCAGCTTGGCCTTGCGCATGGCGCTCTCAGGGGCAGGCATCGCAGCACTTCATGCGCATGTCGATTCTGAACATTTGAATTTGATCAAGGTGTTTCCTGAACCATTCAATTTTCAACCGTCATATCTGGTCTATCATGAAAGTCAGCGCAACTCCGCGCGCATCCATGCCGTGGTCGACGGTGTCATAGACTATTTGATGGGCATCAAACATGTGTTGATGGGCGCTTGATACAGCGCTGGCAGATCAGGCCGAACGCTCCAGCGACTTGATATTGCCGCGTGGCTTGCCGGACATTTCGGCGATCTTGCGATCTTGGGTCATGATTTCGGTTCTGGCAAAATCCTCAAATTCATCCTTATCCAGGCCCGCCACATTGATCTTGCGACGCGAGCTTTTGGTGCCGTCTTCGTAAGTCACATCAAACTGCACGAACACTGGTTCCTGCTTTTTTTCTTTCTTGGCCACGGGTCATATATCCTTCTGCGGCTCAACGGCGTCTGGCGCTGCTGGCTCACCTTGCGGTTCATTCTTGCGCTGGGCGGAAGCCTCTAAGCGCTTTTCCTGTTTTTCCTTGGCCTTGCGTTGTTTTGCAACTTCGCGGCTTCGGCGTTCTTGATTGTAATTGGGAGGAAATGCCATGGGTCCGATCCTTTCATTGAATGGCGCGCGCAAGTTTCCGGCGCGGCGGATCGATGACGCGGGCTTTAGGCGGTTGAGAATAGAAAGTCTAGGTTGTTAGACTTTCACCCATTTGCCGTTCTTGGATGAGCTTTTCACACATGCTTCAATGAAAGCCATGCCCGCAACACCGTCTTCAATGCCGGGAAACTGCACGCCCTTTGGGGCTTTTTTACCAGCGCGGGCGGCTTTGATGGATTGGGCCACTTCGGTGTAAATATTGGCGAAGCCTTCGAGGTAGCCCTCTGGGTGGCCAGCGGGAATGCGGGTCACACGGGCGGATTCAGCGCCCGATGCTGCACCACCACGGGTGATGAGCGTGCGGTTGCCGCCAAAGGGGGTGAACCACAGGTAATTGGGGTCAGCCTGCACCCATTCAATGCCGCCCTTGGTGCCATAGACTCGCAGCTTCAACCCATTCTCATGGCCGACAGCGACTTGCGAGGCCCAGATGCCGCCCTTGGCACCGCCTTTGAACCGCAGCATGGCTTGGACGTTGTCATCCAGCTTGCGGCCCTTGACGAAGCTGGTGAGCTCACAGGCCAGTTCTTCGAGTTTGAGACCAGAGACGAAACTGGCCAGTTGATAGATATGCGTGCCAATATCGCCCACGCAGCCGCCAGCGCCAGAGCGTTTGGGGTCTGTGCGCCAAGCGGCTTGCTTCTGGCCGGTTTTTTCCAGATCGGTGGCCAGCCAGTCTTGTGGATATTCACCCTGCACCAGACGAAGCTCGCCCAGATCACCGCGCGCCACCATGGCTTGGGCATGACGGATCATCGGATAGCCGGAGTAATTGTGGGTGAGGGCGAAGATCACCTTTGGGTGTTTCTTCAACAAGGCCTGAAGTTGCTTTGCCTCTTTGAGCGTCAGCGAGAGCGGCTTGTCACACACCACATGGATGCCTGCTTCGATGAAGGCCTTGGCCACCGGAAAGTGCATGTGGTTGGGCGTGACGATGGCCACCATCTCAATGCCGTCCGCGCGCTTGGCCTCAGCTTTGGCCATGGCTTTATAATCGGAATAGCTGCGCTCTGCGGCGAGGCCGAGTTCTTTGCCGGAGGCCTGGGCTTTTTCAGGTGTGGAAGAAAGTGCGCCCGCCACCAGTTCATAATGGTCATCCATGCGCATGGCCAAGCGGTGCACCGCTCCAATGAATGCGCCCTGCCCGCCACCCACCATGCCATAGCGAATGCGTCCGGTTGATTTTTCTGAAGTGCCGGTGATGGCCATGGTGGTTTCTCCCCTGATTCTGATTTTGCAGGAGACAAGCAAGTCTACGGACTTATTGCAAGCGGGTGATACCCAAATCTGTCATCGCCGGATTTATTCCGGCGACCCATGGGCTTGGCTCAAAGATGGTTCCCCGCAACAAGTGCGGGGATGACGGGATAATAATAGCTCACCCCTGCCCGTATTTGGCCAGCCAGCTTTCTTCGATCAGTTTGACGAAGCTGCTGTCAGGCTCCAACAGTGTTGGGCCGGGAATGGATACTGCACCCGGCACGGCGATGGATGCGAACAGTTTGGCATCTTCGCCCTGCAGCTTGGAAATATCCAAAACTGTTGGGTCGCCCCACAGCTTGATGTTGGCTTTCTTGGCCTGACCTTCTGGTGAGAGCAAGAAGTTGGCGAACACTTGCGCGCCTTCCTTGGCCTTGGCATTGGCGGGGATGGCGACAAAATGGGTATTGCCAATGGTGCCGCCCGAATTCTGCCAAGCAATGGTGCTGTCTGGCATTTTGCGTGAGGCCACCAAATTGGCAGGCTCATTGGGGTTGAACGTCATGCCAATGAGCAGGTCGCCATCACCCACAGATTGGGTGATCTCTGAGGCGGCCTTGGCGTATTGTTTGCCTTCGCGCCATAGATTGGGCTTCAGCGCATCGAGATATTCATAAAGCGGCTTGGCGACATTGGCATCGAAGCTTGCCTTGTCGATGGGCTTGGCGAAAATGCTTTTATCGGCCACCAGTTCCAACATTGCTTGCTTGATAAAAGTGGTGCCGTGAAAGTCCGGCGGCGCTGGATAAGTGAATTTGCCGGGGTTGGCCTTGGTGAAGTCCAATAGCTCTTTCATCGACAGCGGTGGCTTGGCAACCTTTTTGCCATCGGCGAAAAAGGTAAACTGGGCCATGCCCCACGGGGCCTCCAGTCCTTCAACCTTTTCGCTGAAATCCTGCACCGTGGTGGGCTTGCCCTTCACATCCACATTGGCAAAGCTGGGCACACTTTCTGCCCAAGGGCCATAGAGAAGCTTCTCAGTTTTCATCGTCTTGAAGTTTTCGCCGTTGATCCAGATGAGATCAACCGTGCCATCTTTCTTGCCGGCGGCGACTTCGTCGCGCACACGCTTCACCGCCTCGCCCGTGTCAGCCAATTTCACATGGGTGACTTTGACGCCGTAACGCTTGGTCACCTGTTCGCCCGCCCAAATAATATAGGCGTTGATGGTGTCTGCCCCGCCCCAAGCGTTGAAGAACACCTCTTGGCCTTTTGCCGCGGCCTCAATAGCTGCCCAATCACCTGCGAAAGCTGCGCGGCTGGCAAAAGGCAAAGCGGTGGCGGCCAGCATGGCCTGCAAGGTTTGGCGGCGGGTAAGGTTCATGGGCGACTCCGATTTTGTTATCGGACGCTTTTGCAAGGCGGTCAGGGGCAATGCAAGCCACGGGTTTTACAATTTCGATCAGCAAAAAGTGATCAGAGAGGTGCCAACTTGAGGAAACGTTAACCACCGCACTGGCAAATTGGTGGGCGATGCATCAAAATTCCACCAATCCTTTTGCCCGCGTAGTGCCCGCACTGCTAACTTGCGCGGTTGTTTTGGCCTGTGCTGGTGGTGGCTTTGCCTATTACAAGAAATCCAAATCCCACCACTTTGGTGCCGCCAATGAGGCGGGTGATGTGACCAGTTCACTCTCTCCTGCCGCACAGCTTGGGCCCTCAGGCCTACCAGTGCCGCGCTTTGTGTCTTTAAAGACGGACAAGGTGAATGTGCGCAAGGGGCCATCGAGCGAACATGCCTTGGCCTTTACCTTTCAGGAAAAGGGCCTGCCAGTTGAAATCACCGCCGAGTTTGAAGGCTGGCGGAAAATTCGCGACGCTGAAGGCAGCGAAGGCTGGATCTTGCACAACATGCTGTCGGGCAAGCGCACGGCTTTGATCGCGCCGGGCCGCAAGGGTGCCTATCTCAATCTCATGAATGGCCCGTCCATTGAGTCTGGTGCAGCAGCGCGACTGGCTTCTGGCGTTGTCGCCGAAATCAGGAAATGCGATGGCACCTGGTGCCGCGTGCTGGCCTCTGGCTATGATGGCTACGTCGATCAAAACATGGTCTGGGGCGCTTACCCCGGCGAGGCCGTGAACTAAATATTCTTGCGGTAGACGACCAGTGATGAACGCGATGCGAGCGTGTCATAGAGCGAGCGGGCGGGCGCATTGAATTCCTGTGTCAGCCAATAGATGCGGAAAGCGCCTGCTTCCTTGGCTTTTTCTTCACAAGCCAAAATGAGTTTCTTGGCGGCGCCTGTTCCACGTGCGGCGGGGTCAACATAGAGATCTTCCAAATAACAAATGGGTTTCGCGCTCCAGGTGTTGTCATGGAAAATGTAATTGCAAATGCCGATGACTTGCCCCTCGCGCTCGGCCACCAAGCCATGCACCTTGCTGGCAGAATCCAATATCATTTTCCAGGTATTGGCGGTTGCTTCCTCCGGCACATCGGCGCGGTAGAATTTGACATAGCCCGCCCAAAGTTCACGCCAACGGGGTTCATCTTTGGCTTGTGCGGGGCGGATGGTGGTCTGAGACATTTGGGTTCCTAACAGGGATAAATCGCGCCATCATTAAATCATTGTTGCAGGCCTTTGGAAATCGGCAAAATCTTGCTTTTTTGGCCGTCTCATGCTAGCAAAAACTGTCCTGGGGGCGTTGTCTCAAAGGAGGTTGTCATGGCTATGACTGAATGGATGATCCGCGGCCCGGAAATCGCGTCGTGCAATTGCTCTTATGGATGCCCCTGCCAATTTAATGCGCTGCCCACCAATGGTGATTGCCGGGCGGCCGTTGGCATGCATATCGACAAGGGCCACTATGGCAAGGTGAAACTTGATGGCCTCAACATTGCCGCCACCGCCGCTTGGCCTGCCGCTATCCACATGGGCCACGGCGAAATCCAGCCCATCGTTGATGAGCGCGCCACGCCTGAACAACGCGAAGCCCTGCTGAAGATCATGTCTGGCCAAGATACTGTGCCGGGCGCAACCTTTTTCCAGGTGTTTGTGTCGATGTGCGACAAGATCCATGAGCCGATGTTCAAGCCCATCGAATTCACCGTCGACATGAAATCATGTGAAGGTCATGTCACTGTGCCCGGTGTGGTGGATGTGTCGACCACTGCGATATTGAACCCCGTTACAAAAAAGCCGCATCATGCGCGGGTGTCATTGCGTCAAGGTTTTGAATATGTGGCGGCGGAATACGCCAGTGGCACGGTCACTTCCAAAGGCCCCATCGCACTTTCTACGATGGGCAGGCACGCGCATCTGGCTGAAATACATCTCACCGGACAAGGCGTCGTTCGCTAACGCTTCCCAGTGAACTGGCAAAGGAGTGGCCATGACGCTCTCGGTCATCACATTCTCCGCGAAGAATGAACGCGCGATTGTGGTGGCTTGCCTTTTCACAGTGGAGGCAGTTGGGCTTTACGCAACCTTGGCGCTGGGCGACAGCGTGATGATGGCCACCATGGGCGCTGAGCGCGGCCTTGCCTATTGGGCTTTGCTGTTTGCGATGTGGTGGACGATGATGTTGGCCATGATGCTGCCTTCAGCCACGCCCGCCATTCTCACTTTTTCTGGCGTGAACAAAAAACTAGCAAGAGATGGCCGCCAGACTGCGGCGTTGGTTGCCTTTATCGCCGGCTATCTGGCGCTGTGGACAGCATTTTCAGCGGGGGCTGTGGCCTTACAAATCATGCTTGAGAACCGCATTGCGCTGGACATGATGATGGCCACGGCGAGTGTGTGGCTTGGAGCCGGACTGTTAGTTGCTGCCGGGCTTTACCAGATGTCTCCGCTCAAAGATTCATGCCTGCACAAGTGCCAAGCTCCGCTGTTGTATCTGGCGCGGCACTGGCGCAACGGAACATTCGGCGCGCTGCGCATGGGGCTTGCACATGGGGCCTATTGCGTCGGCTGTTGCTGGGTGTTGATGGGCCTACTGTTTTATGGCGGGGTGATGGAGCCGCGCTGGATTGTGGGCCTGGCGGCCTATGTGGCGGCAGAAAAGCTGATTCCTGCGGGCAACAAGTTGAGCCACCTGACCGGCCTTGTGCTTATCGGTTGGGGCCTATTCACTTTGTGATAAGGCCAGCCACCGTTTGGCAGTAGAGGATTTGCGTGTTAAAAGCCCCGCCAAACAAACCAACAGGGGCGACATGTCTGACCGTAAACCAAGCTTTGCTTATGATGATTTGATCTCTTGTGGCCGTGGCAAGCTTTTTGGCCCGGGCAATGCGCAACTTCCCCTGCCGCCGATGTTGATGTTTGACCGCATCACCCATATTTCCGCCACCGAAGGTACGGCTGGCCTTGGCAAAGTGGTGGCTGAGTTCGATATTCGCCCTGACCTGTGGTTCTTCCCCTGCCATTTTGACGGTGATCCGGTGATGCCTGGTTGCCTTGGTCTAGATGCGCTGTGGCAGCTCACGGGCTTTTATCTCGGCTGGCTGGGCGAGCCCGGCCGTGGCCGCGCACTTGGCGTGGGCGAGGTAAAATTCACCGGCATGGTGACACCTAAAGTCAAGAAGGTGACCTATGAAGTTGACGTCACGCGTCTCATCCTGCGCAAGCTGAAACTGGCGGTGGCCAATGGCTTGATGAAAGCCGATGGTGAGACCATCTATGAGGTCAAGGACATGAAGGTTGGGCTTTTCAAACCTGAGGCAACTGCCTAAGTTTATTCTACATACAACGTTACCCCCACTTTCGTCATCCCCGCGAAGGCGGGGATCCAGCTTTTGGTGGCGAGTGCGTGATAAGAAGCTGGGCCCCTGCCTTCGCAGGGGTGACGGTTTAAATTGGGATGACGGTTGAAACGTAAAAGGATTTACACATGAGAAGAGTCGTCGTCACGGGCATGGGGATCATCTCCTCCATCGGCAATAACACCCAAGAGGTCACCACCTCACTGCATGATGCCAAGAGCGGCATTGTGAAGGCTGACAAATATGCCGAGCTCGGGTTCCGCTGCCAAGTGCATGGCGCGCCAAACTTTGACCCCGAACAGGTCGATCGGCGTGCACGTCGCTTCATGGGCGATGGCGGCATTTGGAATTACGCTGCGATGGAACAAGCCATTGCCGATTCCGGCCTTGAAGAAAAAGATGTCAAAAACGACCGCACGGGCATCATCATGGGCTCCGGCGGGCCGTCAACCCGCACCATCGTTGCAGCCGCTGATACCGCCCGTGAAAAAGGCCCCAAGCGCGTTGGGCCATTTGCTGTGCCACCCTCGATGTCCTCGGCTCACTCTGCTGTTTTGGCCACACCATTTGGCATTCGCGGCGTGAACTATTCGATCACTTCAGCCTGCGCCACATCTGCTCATTGCATCGGCAATGCCGCTGAAATGATACAATGGGGCAAGCAGGACATCATGTTTGCGGGCGGCGGCGAGGAATTGGATTGGACACTATCAGTCTTGTTCGATGCCATGGGGGCCATGTCTTCCAAGTTTAACGAGACGCCTGCAAAGGCCTCTCGCGCCTATGACAAAAACCGCGATGGTTTTGTGATTGCGGGCGGTGCTGGCACTTTGGTGTTGGAAGAACTTGAACACGCCAAGGCACGCGGTGCCAAAATTTATGGTGAACTCGTCGGGTACGGTGCAACATCTGACGGCTATGACATGGTGGCCCCATCGGGTGAAGGTGCGGCGCGCTGCATGAAGATGGCGCTGTCTACCGTCAAAAACAAGATCAACTACATCAACCCGCATGGCACCTCGACACCGGTAGGCGATGCCAAGGAAATTGAAGCCTTGCGCGCCGTGTTTGGCAAAGACGTTCCGCCGATTTCATCAACCAAATCACTCACTGGCCATTCCTTGGGTGCAACCGGTGTTCAAGAAGCCATCTATTGCCTGTTGATGATGAAGAACGGCTTCATGGCAGAGAGTGCCAATATCGAAGAGCTTGATCCGGCCTTTGCTGACATGCCCATCCTGCGCAAGCGCGTGGACAATGCCAAGATCGACACGGTGATGTCGAACTCATTCGGCTTTGGTGGCACCAATGCCACGCTCATTATGCAACGCTATAACGGATAAGCCCCATGAAATCGGAATTTATGAAAGGCAAACGCGGCCTGATCATGGGCGTTGCCAATGATCACTCAATTGCCTGGGGCATTGCGCAGTCGCTGGCCGATGCCGGCGCTGAAATTGCTTTCACCTATCAAGGCGAGGCTTTCGGCAAGCGCCTTGAGCCGCTGGCGAAATCTGTCGGCTCTGATTTCCTGATGCCCTGCGATGTGGAAGACATTGCTTCGGTTGACAGTGTGTTTGAACAGCTCAAGGCCAAGTGGGGCAAGATTGATTTTCTAGTTCACTCGATTGGCTTTTCTGACAAGAACGAGTTGAAGGGCAAATATGCCGACACCAGCCGCGCCAATTTCTCGCGCACCATGGTGATCTCGGCGTTCTCGTTTGTGGAAGTGACGAAGCGCGCTGCGGCTTTGATGCCGGATGGTGGCTCGATCATCACGCTGACTTATGGCGGTTCAACCCGCGTGATGCCGAACTATAACGTCATGGGTGTGGCCAAGGCCGCGTTGGAAGCTTCTGTGCGTTACCTGGCGGCAGACTATGGCCCGCAAGGTGTGCGGGTGAATGCGATTTCCGCTGGCCCGATGCGCACGCTGGCTGGCGCTGGCATTGGTGATGCGCGCGCCATGTTCAAGTTTCAGGAAAACCACTCGCCGCTGCGCCGCGCTGTGGCGCTGGAAGAAGTGGGTGGGGCGGGCTTGTATCTGCTCTCATCCATGTCTGGCGGCGTGACGGGTGAGATACACTATGTGGATGCGGGGTATAATATCATCTCCATGCCACGCACCGAAGATTTGGCGAAGGCCACCTAACCGAAGTGTTTCACCGTCACCCCGTCGAAAGACGGGGCCCCTGTCAGATTTGGAATTGGATCCCGACTTTCTTCGGGATAACGAACTAAAGGGACTATAAAATGAACCATACCCACCTTCTCGATAAATATGCTGAACTCACTGTGAAATCCGGCCTCAATGTGCGCAAGGGCCAGCAGGTTTTGATCACTGCGCCCTTGGAGGCGGTTGATCTGGTGCGGTTGATCACCCATCACGCCTATAAGGTTGGCGCATCGCTGGTGACCACACTTTACAATGACGAAAAAGCCACGCTGATGCGTTACGTCGATGGCGACAAGGAGGCTTTCGACACGGCGCCCAGCTGGTTGTTCAACGGCATGGCCGAGGCGTTTCGCGATGGCAATTGCGCCAGGCTTGGCATCATTGGCGATGACCCGGCTTTGCTGTCAGGCCAGGATATTGACAAGGTCAGCCGCGCCAACCGCGCCCGCTCCATGGCTTACAAGCCTGTCTCTGAACAGATCACCGGCTTTGCCACCAATTGGTGCGTGATTTCGGCGGCCACGCAAAGCCACGCCAAATCTGTGTTTCCACATTTGGCTGAGAAGGAAGCTTTGGCCGCCCTGTGGCAAGCTATTTTCAAATGCACCCGGGCTGATCAGCCTGATCCAGTTGGCGCGTGGGAGTTACACACCAAGGCCTTGCACAAACGCACGGCCATGCTCAACGCCAAGCATTATGCAGCACTCGCCTATAAAGGCCCCGGCACAGATTTTGTTCTGGGCCTCGTTGATGACCATATCTGGATGGGTGGGGCATCCGTCGCCAAGAATGGCATTCTGTGCAACCCCAATATTCCCTCCGAAGAAGTTTTCACCATGCCGCACCGTGAGCGGGTGGATGGTGTGGTGCGTTCCACCAAGCCACTGTCATATCAAGGCACATTGATTGACGGCATTGAAGTGGTGTTTGAAAAGGGCCGCATCGTCAAAGGCACCGCGGCAGTGGGCGCTGAAGTATTCAGGAAAATGATTGAATCTGATGAAGGCGCCGCAAGGTTGGGCGAAGTGGCCTTGGTGCCGCATTCATCGCCCATCTCGGCCTCTGGCATTGTGTTCAATGAAACTTTGTATGACGAAAACGCCGCCAGCCACATCGCGGTGGGCCAGGCCTATTCGCAGAACATCACCGACGCCGCATCACGCTCTGCCGAACAACGCATTGCAGCTGGCATGAACACGTCGATGATCCATGTGGATTGGATGATTGGGTCTGGTGAGCTGGATGTGGACGGCGTCGCCAAAGACGGCAAGAGAGAGCCGCTGATGCGCAAGGGCGAGTGGGTGGACTAATGTCACTTCTGTTTTCGCCATTTCAGATGCGGGGCGTAACCATGCGCAACCGAACCTTAGTTGCTCCCATGTGCCAATACTCGGCGCGTCATGGACTGCCCAATGATTGGCACTTCGTTCATCTTGGCCGTTTTGCTCTTGGTGGTTTCGGACTTGTTATGGTGGAAGCAACGGCGGTTTCACCAGAAGGACGAATTTCATACGCTGATACCGGAATATGGAATGATGAACAGGCCGTTGCGTTCTCGCGTATAGCGGCATTTCTAAAAGAAAATGGAGCCGTGCCTGCAATCCAAATTGCACATGCAGGTCGCAAAGCGTCAACGCCCAACTGGTGGCGCGGCAGCTTCAATGAGACGGAAGATGAAAAGGAAAAAGTTGCATTCGAGCATTGGAAACCCCTTGGGCCATCTGCGATTGCGCATTCCACATCGCCAGACAATCAAATACCAATAGAGCTCAGCACGGCTGGAATAAAAAAGGTCGTCGAAGATTTCGCCACAGCCTTTGCACGCGCTGATAGATCTGGCTTTGAAGTGGCTGAAATTCATGCCGCACATGGCTATCTTCTCAATCAATTTCTCTCTACCGTATCCAACACGCGAACGGATGCTTATGGGGGCAGTCGCTTGAACCGAATGCGCTTGCTGCTGGAAGTGGCTGAAGCCGCCCGCGCCGCATGGCCTTCACACAAGGCTCTATGGGCTCGCATTTCTGTCATTGATGGCAAAAATGGCTGGACGATCGAAGACAGTCTTGCGTTGGTTCCAGAACTCAAGGCGCGCGGCGTAGATGTCATTCATTGCACCTCTGGAGGATTCGACGGCACGTCATTGACACCCGCAGCGCATTATCAAGTGCCTTTGTCAGCAGCATTGCGCAAGGCGGGATTGCCGACCGTGGCTGTCGGTCTGATCCAGGACGCTACTGCAGCTGAAGCTGTCCTAGAATCGGGTGAAGCCGATCTAATCGCCTTGGCGCGTGGCGCGTTGGATGACCCGAACTGGGCAGTTCATGCTCAACACGTTCTCGATAAAAGCCGTGAAGCCTATAACCTGTGGCCCATTCAGGCCGGGGCACGTGTGCGTGACCGCGACCGAGTGCTTGGTATGGGCGCATTCAAAGCTTAAGTTTTGGAGATCGTGTCTCTATTTCTTCCCCAGCTTCTTGCGCCAATCACTTGCTGGGTACGTGCCCAACACTTTGAGATATGACGTAAAGAAGCCCAGTTCTTCCAGCGCCAGTTTCAGCATTCTGTCATCCGGGTGGCCCTCAACTTCCGCGTAAAATTGCGTAGCGCTGAATTGGCCTTCGATCTGATAGCTTTCAAGCTTGGTCATATTTATGCCGTTGGTGGCAAAGCCGCCGAGCGCTTTATACAGCGCGGCTGGCACGTTGCGCACGCGGAACACAAAGCTGGTCATCACCAGTTCCTTGCCCTGCTTCACCGCCACTGGCTTTTTTGACAGAACCACAAACCTTGTGGTGTTGTGTTCTTCATCTTCAATATCGCGCTCAGCAATTTTCAGACCGTAGATTTTTCCGGCCAGCGCTGTGGCAATGGCAGCACGGGTTTTATCACCACTGTCACGCAATTCACGCGCAGCACCAGCCGTGTCTGCGGCCACGATGGGGGTGAGGTGATGCTTCTTGATCGCCTTGCGGCATTGGCCCAGCGCATGCACATGGCTGTGCACGGTTTTGGCTTCACTCAATTTAGCGCCCGGCAAAGTGAGCAATTGAAAGCGAATGCGCAGAAAATGTTCACCCACAATCGACAAGCCAGAATCCGGCAGCAGGTGATGCACATCCGCCACGCGGCCTGCCGTGGTGTTTTCAATGGGGATCATGGCCAAAGCGGCCTTGCCAGATTTCACCGCCTGAAACGCATCTTCAAACGTGTTACAGGGCAGCGGCTCATGATCTGGATACATCTCATCACAGGCGATGTGGGAGTTGGCACCGGGTTCGCCCTGATAGGCAA
>Ga0209583_10000181_pt1 | contig 20558 bp, 19 predicted proteins | sample Str014_FD_187201 | JGI IMG/M metagenome (GOLD analysis project Ga0209583, IMG submission 187201) | Freshwater sediment microbial communities in response to fracking from Pennsylvania, USA - Straight Creek_MetaG_SC_2014 (SPAdes) (version 2) | ecosystem: Environmental > Aquatic > Freshwater >... | reverse complement strand
TAGCGGCAGCACCGCAGGCGGGGGGCGATGGTGCCCGACCGTTGCCCAGCCCTCGACCGCGCGCGTGTCTGTTCGAGTGGTCGTTCGATGGTGCGGGCCCGCACCACTTGACCGAGAATGAACGGATACGACAATGCCTCGGTTCGCGAAGGCGCAGGCTGCACGTCTGTCTGGTTGCAGTAGGAGTGGTGCCGAATGTCCCGCATCTACATCGTCGATGACCATGAGCTCGTGCGAGACGGGCTGCGCGCAATGGTCGAGGCCGGCGGGCACACGGTCGTCGGTGTCGAAGAGGAGCCGGTGCGCGCGCTGGCCGATGTGCTTCGCCTCTCGCCCGACCTGCTGCTGCTCGACCTGAACCTGGCCAAGGGAAGCTCCGGGCTCGACCTGCTGACCGAGATCCGCCGCCGCAGCCTGCCGCTGCGCACGCTGGTGCTCACCATCTCGGCCAAGCCGCAGGACGTGGCCACGGCCGTTCAGCTCGGTGCGGCGGGCTACCTGCTGAAGAACGCGTCGCGGGCCGACCTGCTCGCGGCGATCGACACCGTGATGGCCGGTCAGAGCTACCTCGGCCGCGATGTCGGCGAACTCGCCGTGCGCGCGCTTCAGGGCGAACGCGATGCCGACCCGCTGGCGCCGTTGTCGCCGCGCGAGCGGCAGATTCTCGCGCGGGTCGTGCGGGGCCAGAGCAGCGCGGCGATCGGGCTGGCGCTGCACCTGTCGCCCAACACGGTCGACACCTACCGCAGCCGCCTGATGGTCAAGCTCGGGCTGGAGGATCTGCCCGCGCTGGTGCGCTTCGCGATCCGTGCGGGCGTGATCTCGGCCGACGGCAACTGACAACTCCGTCACGAAAAGCCCGCGCATCGCGGGCAGACGGGGTTCGACCGACACGCGCGATCGTGATTCCACTACAGACCGCTCATTCAGCGCGTCCTACATTGCGCTCACTCGAACGGCGGCTCCCTCTGTCTCGAACCCCCAAGAACCTCCAGACCATGCCCCCTTCCGCCGACCTGCTGGCACGCGTGAACGACTGCAGCCTGCTGCTCGTCGACGACGACCCGGCGGCCATTCACGCCACCGGCCAGATGCTCGCGCACTACACCGACCTGCGCTTCGCCACCTCGGGCGAAGACGCGCTGCGGCTGGCCCGCGAGCGCACTCCCGATCTGGTGCTGCTGGATGCCGACATGCCCGGCCAGACCGGCCTGGACATCTGCGACGCGTTGCGTGCCGACCCGCAGCTGGCCGAGGTGCCTGTGATCTTCGCGACCAGCCACGACGCCATGCCCCTCGAACTTCTGGCCTTGCAGAAGGGCGCGGTCGACTTCGTCTCGAAGCCGCTGGTGGCGGCGCAGTTCACGGCCCGCGTGCGGGCGCAGCTGCGGGTGCGTTCGCTGATGCTGTCGCTGCGCCGGCGCTACCCTGCCGACGCGCCGAAGCCGATCGCGCGCCCGGCCGGCCGCCTGCCGCGCGTGCTGATCGTCGACGACGACATCACCGCGATCCGCATCATCCGCAGCTCGCTCGAGGACATGGGCGAGTTCTACTTCGCCGAGGGCGGCGCCCAGGCGCTGGCGCTGGCGCGCGAGCTGAACCCGGACCTGATCCTGGTCGACGCGCAGATGCCCGAGGTCGACGGCTTCGCGCTGTGCCGCGCACTCAAGGCGGAGCCGGCGTTCCGCTACGTGCCGATCGTGTTCGTGACCCGTTTCGCCGACCCGCGCAACGAAATGCGTGCGCTCGATCTCGGCGCGGTCGACTTCATCGCCAAGCCGTACGTGCCGGCGGTGCTGCGCGCCCGCGTGCGCAGGCTGCTCAAGCTCAAGGAGCGGGCCGATGCCCAGCTCGAAGCCGCACGCGCGCACTGGCGCCGGGCGGGCGAGCTGCGCGCCTGCGAGGTGATCGATTCGCTCGGCGATGCGATGCTGAGCTTCGATGCCGACGAGCACTTGCTGGTCTTCAACCCGGCCGCCTCGCGCCTGTTCGGAACGGACCGCGAGCAGGTGCTCGGCGGTTCGGTGCGCACCTTGATTCCGCACCTCGCCGTGGGCGGCGAGGGCTGCGCGCCGGCCCGGTGCACGATCACGCGCGCCGACGGCAGCCAGCTGCCCGTCGAGCTGGCGTTCGCGCGCTGCGGCGAGGGCCGCGAGCGGCTCACCACGGTCACCTTGCGCACCGCGGGGCTGCCCGACGCGGCCGAGTCGCAGGCGCCGGCCGAACGTGCCGACGAGGCCCGCGCGCGCATCAACACCTTGATGCTCTCGCACCTCGCGCAGGAGATGAAAGACCCGCTGTGCAGCCTGCTGGGGCATGCGCAACTGATGTCGGACGCCAAACGCGCGCCGCTGGACGAAGACCAGGCGCGCCGCCTCGAGCACGTGCTCGCGGCCGCGCGCAAGCTGTGCGACCTGCGCCGCGACGCGCTCGACTTCGCGATGTTCGAGTCCGCCCACTCGACCCTGCAGACGCACCCGATCAACACCGCCCACTGCGTTCACGACGCGATGGCGGCCGTGGCCGCGCTGGCCGATCGTGCCGCGGTGACGCTCTCGGTCGAGGTGCGCGACGACGCGCCGTTCGCGTTCGCCGACGGGCCGCGCCTGACGCAGTGCCTGCTCAGCCTGCTCGGCAATGCGGTCAAGTACAACCAGCCCGGCGGCTGGGTCAGGGTTCGGGTTGCGCGCGAGGGCGAGCAGATCGCGATCGCGGTCGCCGACAACGGCCTGGGGCTCGATGCCGAGCAGCGCATGCACCTGTTCGAGCCCTTCAACCGGCTCGGTCGGCAGGTCACCTCGGTAGCGGGCGCGGGCCTGGCCCTGACGATCGCGCGCCGGCTGGTGGAGGCGATGAACGGCGCGCTGCGCGTCGAGAGCGACCCCGGCCGGGGCAGTTGCTTCACGATCCTGCTCCAGGCGCTGCCGGACCTGGCGCCATGACCGAGACCCCGCATCGATGACCACCGCCGAAATCCTGCTCGTCGACGACGACCCGGGCGCGATCCAGCTGATGGCGCGCATGCTCGCCGGCGCCGGGCACCTGCGCTTCGCCACCAACGGGCTGGCCGCCCTGCAGCTCGCGCGCGACAAGCCGCCCGACCTGGTGCTGCTCGACGCCGAGATGCCGGGCATGAGCGGCTTCGAGGTCTGCACCGCGCTGAAGGCCGACCCGCTGCTCAAGCATTCGCCGGTGGTTTTCGTGACCAGCCATTCGCAGCCCGAGTTCGAGTTGTCGGGCTTCGAATGCGGCGCGGCCGACTTCATCGCCAAGCCGGTCTCCGAGCCGCTGATGCGGGCCCGCGTGCAGACGCAGTTGCGGCTGAAGCGGCTGCACGACGAGCTCACCCGCGTGGCCACGGTCGACGCGCTGACCGGCGTCTCGAACCGCCGGCGTTTCGACGAGGCACTCGGGCGCGAGTGGTTGCGCGGCCTGCGCACCGGCGCGCCGATCTCGTTGCTGATGATCGATATCGACCACTTCAAGCGCTTCAACGACCGCTATGGTCACCCGGCGGGCGACCAGGCCTTGCGCAGCGTGGCACTGGCCTTGGCCGCGGCCTGCCGGCGACCCGTCGACCTCGCCGCGCGTTTCGGCGGGGAGGAGTTCGCACTGCTGCTGCCCGACACGGCGCGCGCCGGCGCCGCGCGCGTCGCGCAGCGGGTCTTCGACGGGTTGGCCGCGCTCGCCATCGCGCATGCCGATTCGCCGACGGCGGCCGAGCTGACGGTGAGCATCGGCATCGGCTTCTACGACGATGCGAGCGCGAGCTGGCTCGCGCCCTCGGCCGACTCGAGCTTTCTGCGCGAGGTCGACCGGCGGCTTTCGGCAGGCGAACTGCTCGGCGTTGCCGACCTGGCGCTGTATGCCGCCAAAGGCAGCGGCCGAGCCTGCGCCTACGGCCTCGACATCGCCGACATCGACGCCCCGACGATGGCCGCCAGGGTCGCCGGGCGTGCGCGCAGAATGCTGCAGGGGGGCGGTTCATGAACCTGCTGAGACTTCAATCGCGCCTGTTCGAGCGGCCGCAGCTCGCGGCCGGCGGCGCGCTCGTGTTCGGTCTGGCGGTCACGCTGGCGGCCGTCATGTGGCAGTCGCGCGCGAACGACAGGGTGGCGGCGGCGCGCTTCCTGCAGCTCGGCCAGGACCGGCTCGGCGTGCTGGCCGCGCGGCTGAAGATCTACGAATACGGCCTGCTCGGCGCCCGCGGCGTCGTGCTCGACAGCGGCCCGGCGTCGATGAACCGGCGGCGCTTCGAACACTACGCCGGCTCGCGCGACATCGACCGCGAGTTTCCGGGCGCGCGCGGCACCGGCGTGATCTGGCGCGTCTCGCCCGGCGAAGAGGCGGCGTTCGTCGAGGCCGTGCGGCGCGACGGCGAGCCCGACTTCGCGATCCGTCAGCTGAGCCCGCACGCGGGCGACCGTTTGGTGGTGACCTACGTGGAGCCGCGCGGCCGCAACGTGCAGGCGATCGGTTTCGACATCGCCTCCGAGGCAGACCGCCGTACCGCGGCCGAAGCGGCGGCGCGCACCGGCATCGCGACGATCACCGCACCCGTCACCTTCGCGTACGAAGGCTCGCACCCGCACCGCGCGTTCCTGCTGCTGCTGCCGATCTACCGCGCCGGCGCGTCGCTGGACAGCGCGGCCGAGCGCATGGCGGCCGCGATGGGCTGGACGTTCGCGCCGCTGCTGATCGATCAGGTGGTGGCGGATCTGGGGCTGACCGACCGGCGTTTCGCGCTCGCACTGAGCGACCGGGCCGACGGCGCGAACCCGTTCTTCGCGACGCCCACGCAGGTCGCCACGACCGGATCGGCCCTGGTGCAGCATGTCGTGATGCCGGTCTACGGGCGCAACTGGGACGCCGAGTTCCGCGCCGGCCCGGAATTCTTCGCCGAGCTCGATTTGCCGGACCCGCGCCTGATCGGGCTCGCCGGCGTGTTGGTCTCGGGCTTGTTCGCGGTGCTGATGCACGTGTTCGCGCAGAGTGCGCGGCGCGAGCAGCACGTGCGTGACGAGCAGGCGCGCCGCGCGGCGATCGTCGAGAGCAGCGGCGACGCGATCATCGGCGAGTCGCTCGATGGCATCGTCACCGACTGGAACGCCGGCGCCGAGCGGCTGTTCGGCTACGCGGCGGCGTCCGCCATCGGCAAGCCGCTGGCGAACCTGCTGCTGCCCGAGGGCCACGCGGCCGAGGATGCAGCGATTCGCGCCACCGCCGCACGCGGCGAGGTCGTCGCGACGTTCGACACGGTGCGCAAGCACCTCGACGGCTCGCTCATCGACGTGTCGGTGGCGGCCTCGCCGATCGTCGCATTCGACGGCCGCTGCGTCGGCATCGCGAAGACGGTGCGCGACATCACCGCTGCGCGGCGAACCGAACGCGAGATCCGCGAACTGAACGCCTCGCTCGAGCGGCGCGTGGCCGATCGCACCGCCTTGCTGGAAGCCGCGCTGCGCGAGAACGAGGGGCTGCTGACGACGATCCGCATGCACACGATCTTCTCGGAGGCCGACCACGAAGGCCGCATCGTCGAGGTGAACGACAACTTCTGCCGCATCTCCGGCTACGGGCGAGCGGAGTTGTTCGGCCAGGATCACCGCATCGTCAACTCCGGTGTTCATGACCGCGCCTTCTGGCTCGACATGTGGCGCACCGTCAGCAGCGGCAAGCCCTGGCGGGGCGAGATCTGCAACCGCGCGAAGGATGGCTCGCTGTACTGGGTCGACAGCATCATCGCGCCGTTCGCCGGGGCCGATGGCCGGATCGAGAAATACATCTCGGTGCGCAGCGACATCACCGCAGCGAAGGCGGCCGAGCAGAAGTTGCGTGCTAGCCAGGCCTTCCTCGACCGTGTCGGCACCACCGCCGGCGTGGGCGGCTGGCAGCTCGACCTCGACCCGGTCGCGCTGACCTGGTCGGCGCAGACCTACCGCATCCACGAGATCGAGCCCGGCACACCGCTCGACGTGAAACTCGGCATCTCGTTCTTTCCCGGCGAAGCGGCCACGACGATCCGCGCAGCGGTCGAGCGCTGCGTTGCGGACGGCACCGGCTACGACCTGGAGCTGCCCTTCGTGACGGCGACCGGCCGCGCGCTGTGGGTGCGCGCGGTCGGCAGCGCCGAGGTGCGCGATGGCAAGACGCTGCGCCTGGTCGGCGCGCTGCAGGACATCACCGAACGCAAGCGCGCGGCGATCGAACTGCACCAGACCTCGTTCCTGCTGCGCACCGTGCTCGAATCGGCCTCCGAGGTTTCGATCATCGCCGGCGATCCGCAGCTTCAAATCACGGTGTTCAATGCCGGCGCGCAGCGCCTGCTCGGCTACAGCGCCGAGGAGATCGTCGGGCGAACCACACCGATCCTGATCCACGACCTCGCCGAAGTGCAGGCCCGTGCGCAGGAGCTGAGCGAGCAGCTCGGCCGCCCGGTCGAGGGCGGCGCGGTGTTCACCGAGCCCTCGACGCTCGGCCAGCCGCGCGAATGGACCTACGTGCGCAAGGACGGCAGCCGCGTGCAGGTCTCGCTGATCGTGACCGCGATGTACGCCGACGACGGCAGCCTGTTCGGCTACCTCGGCGTCGCGCACGACGTGACGCGCCAGAAGCAATACCAGGAATCGTTGCGCCAGGCGATGCACAAGGCCAAGCACGCGAGCCTCGCGAAGAGCCAGTTCCTCGCCAACATGAGCCACGAGATCCGCACGCCGATGAACGCGGTGATCGGGCTGACCTACCTGCTCGGGCAGACCGGCCTCGATGCCGAGCAGGCCGATTCGCTCAACAAGATCCGCATCGCCAGCAAGTCGCTGCTGGTGGTGATCAACGACGTGCTCGATATCTCGAAGATCGAGGCCGGCGAGCTCACGCTGGAGACCGCGCCGTTCTCGCTGCGCAGCGTGCTGCACGAGCTGGGCGACATGATGTCGGTGGAGGCGCAGGCCAAGCGCATCCGCTTCACGATCGACGCGCCGCGCGAGCTGCCGCCCGCGCTGATCGGCGATGCGACCCGCCTGCACCAGGTGCTCACCAACCTGGTCGCCAACGCGGTCAAGTTCACCGAGCACGGCGGGGTCACGCTGGCGGTGCAGCGCTGCGGCGATGCCACCGGCGAGGTCAGGCTGCGCTTCACGGTGCGCGACAGCGGCATCGGCATCCCGGCTGCGATCCAGGCCCGGCTGTTCGCGCCCTTCGCGCAGGCCGACACTTCGGCCACACGCCGCTTCGGCGGCACCGGGTTGGGCTTGTCGATCGTCAAGCGCGTGGTCACGCTGATGGGCGGCGATGTCGGGCTGCAGAGCACGCCGGGCGTGGGCAGCGAGTTCTGGGTCGAGATCCCGTTCACGCTCGCCGATGCCGCCGAGGTCGCAGTGCCCGTGCTGGATTCGCCTTCGAGCGGGCGCAGGCTGCCCGGCGTGCGCGTGCTGATCGCCGACGACAGCGAGATCAACCTGGAAGTCGCCAAACGCATCCTCGAACTCGAGGGCGCGACCGTGGCGCTGGCCGAGAACGGCGAGGAGGCCGTGGCGCGGCTGCGCGCCCAGCCCGACGGCTTCGACCTGGTGCTGATGGACGTTCAGATGCCGGTGCTCGACGGCCACGCGGCCACGCGCCGCATCCGCGACGAACTCGGCCTGACGGCGCTGCCGGTGATCGCGCTCACCGCGGGCGCCTTGAGCAGCGAGCACCAAAGGGCCACCGCAGCCGGCATGGACGACTTCGTCAGCAAGCCGTTCGATGCGCAGGGGTTGGTGAGCACCATGCTGCGCCACCTCGGGCCGGTCGCGGTGCAAGCCCGGGCATCGGAGCCGCCCGCGCCGGCCGACGGCACGTGGCCCGAGATCGACGGCATCGACACGGCCGACGTGCGCGGCCGGCTGGGTTCTGACGTCGACCTGTTCCGCTCGATGCTGATGCGGCTGCTCAAGGAGTTCTCCGACCTCGGCGGCATGGACCACCACCCCGATGCGCCGGCGCTCGAGGCGCTGGCAGCGCGCATGCACAAGCTGCGCGGCAGCGCGAGCATGCTCGGCGCCAGGTCGATCGGGCAGCAGGCCGGCCATGCCGAAACGGCCTGCCGCGCGGGCGAGGGGCTGCGGGCCGTGCAGTGGGTGCGCAAGATCGCCGCCCAGATCGAACTTCTGCAGACGCGGTCGGCGGCCGCGCTGGAGCGCATGAATGCGCGCGCCGATGCGCTCCCCGCGGTGCATGCCGATGGGCCGGCCGACCGGCAAGTGGTTCGTGAGCTGATCGATTCGTTGAACCGCCAAAGCATGAGCGCACTCGAACAGTTCAAGCAGATCGCGCCCGAGCTTCGGCACGAACTCGGCGACCCGGCCTACCAGCAGCTGCGCGATCAGATCGAGAACCTGCAGTTCCAGCGCGCCGCGCAGACGCTCGCCACGATCTAGATCGAACGAGCGCAAGCCTCGCACAGTGCGAGGCTTGCCAAGCTCGATCGCATGAAGGTTTCAGAACTGGCCGAGCGCACCGGCGTGCGCGCGGCCGTGTCGTGCACGCGGCGAAGCTGCTCACGGTCTGCGCGGCCGAGGTCTATGCGGTCGAAGGCGGGCGCGAGACCCTGTGCGCGACGCTGCTCGGCACCGCGCGAAACATCGACGCGGGCGCTTCGTCCTAGACTCGTGCGCGTCAATGCACAAGGAGTGGCGAACATGCTGAAACTCAAGGACCCGACCCTGTTCAAGCAGCAGGCCTACATCGCCGGCCAGTGGGTCGATGCCGACAACGGCGAGACGGTGGCGGTGACCAACCCCGCGACCGGCGAGCAGCTCGGCACCGTGCCGATGTGCGGCACCGACGAAACGGTGCGCGCGATCGCCGCGGCCGACGCCGCGCAGAAACAGTGGCGCAACGTGCCCGCGAAGGAGCGTGCCGCGATCCTGCGCAAGCTGAACGACCTGATGCTCGCGAACACCGACGACCTCGCGCTCATCATGACCAGCGAGCAGGGCAAGCCGCTGGCCGAGGCGAAGGGCGAGATCGCCTACGCCGCGTCGTTCATCGAGTGGTTCGCCGATGAAGCGCGCCGCGTCTACGGCGACACGATTCCCGCGACCTCGAACGACAAGCGCATCCTCACGCTGAAGCAGCCGGTGGGCACGACGGCGGCGATCACGCCGTGGAACTTTCCGACCGCGATGCTGACGCGCAAGGCCGGGCCTGCGCTCGCCGCCGGCTGCTCGATGGTGGTCAAGCCGGCGACGCAAACGCCTTACTCCGCGCTCGCCTTCGCCGAACTGGCCGAGCGCGCCGGCGTGCCGAAAGGCCTGCTCGCGGTGCTGACCGGCTCGGCCGCGAAGATCGGCGGCGAGATGACCCGTTCACCGATCGTGCGCAAGCTCACCTTCACCGGCTCGACCGACGTCGGCCGCACGCTGATGCGCCAGAGCGCCGACACGATCAAGAAGCTCTCGCTCGAACTCGGCGGCAACGCGCCGTTCATCGTGTTCGACGACGCCGACATCGACGCGGCTGTCGACGGCGCGATGGTCAGCAAATACCGCAACACCGGCCAGACCTGCGTCTGCGCGAACCGCCTGTACGTGCAGCGCGGCGTGCTGCAGGCCTTCACCGACAAGCTGGTCGCGAAGGTCAAGGCGCTCAAGGTCGGCAACGGTGTCGATGCCGGGGTCACGCAAGGCCCGTTGATCGACGCGAAGGCGGTCGCGAAGATCGAGGAGCACATCGCGGATGCGCGCGCGAAAGGCGCCGAGGTGCTGCTAGGGGGCAAGCAGCACGCGCTCGGTGGCCTCTTCTTCGAGCCGACCGTGATCGGCGGCGCGACCGCCGAGATGCTGTTCGCGAAGGAAGAGACCTTCGGCCCGCTCGCGCCGATCTTCGCGTTCGACACCGAGGCCGAGGTGATCGCGCTGGCGAACGACAGCGAATTCGGCCTCGCGTCGTATTTCTACAGCCGCGACATCGGCCGCGTGATGCGCGTGGCCGAGCAGCTCGAGTCGGGCATCGTCGGCGTCAACACCGGGCTGATCTCGACGGCCGAGGCACCGTTCGGCGGCGTCAAGCAGTCGGGCCTGGGGCGCGAAGGCTCGAAGTACGGGCTCGACGACTTTCTCGAGGTGAAGTACGTGTGCCTGGGCGGGCTCGACAAGTGATTCACGCGGCCGGCGTGGCACCTTCGCCGAGCATGCCGAGCGAGGCGTGGCGGTCGGCGGCCAGCAGCGCTTGAGCGAGCTTCGAGGGGCTCGCGCGCAGGCCGGTCGCGAGCACCTCGGTGGCCAGCGCCGTCAGCGAATCGGTGAGGCGCCAGGGCTTGACCAGCATCGCGAAGAACATTTCGCGGCGCGGCTCGAAAGCTTGCACGAAGGCGCTGCTGAACTGCGGCGGCGCGCCGCCATCGACCGCTGTGGCGCGGTCGAGGGCACGCAGCGCGGCGGTCCAGCCGATGTTGTGCATCAGGCCGGCGAGGTAACCCTCGAACGGGTCGAGCCCGGCGGCCGTCGCCAGCCGCATGCACTCGGCTGCCTTGGCCTCGGAGTGCAGCCACAGCCGCGGCGCGGCGCGGCCCGAGAGTGAATCGGCGGGCGCATCGAAGATCGGCTTGAGCACGACCTTCGAGATCGCGCGGCGCAGGCCCTGCGTGCCCAGGCGCAGCACCGCCTGCGGCAGGTCGGCCACCGGCTCGGCGGCACGCACGCCCGCGCCGTTGGCCAGGCGGATCACTTCGGCCACCAGGTGCGGGTCTTTCGCGATGCGATCGGCCAGCGCGTGCGACGACTGGCTTTCGTCGCGCAGGCTGTTCATCAGCTGCGGGATCACGGCCGGCGCGCGCGGCAGCAGTTCGGCGTGCGAGGCGTCGGCCGCGAGTACGGCGTCGAGCCGGGCCAGCAGGCGCTGTTCGTGCGACAGCACAGGCGCGTCGAACGAGGTGCCGGTGCCGAGCAGCCATTCGAAGAAGGCTTGTTGCGGGTCGGGCGCATGAGGCGCTTCGGGCGCGACGGGGTCGGGGCCGAGCGGTTGATTCTCCGGTGAAGCAGGCGCAGCGGCGATTGCGCGCGCCACCGGCGCGGAGCGGCTTCGGGCTCGCGACCTGGCCTCGACAGGTGTCGCAGCCGGGCCGCCGAACAGGGCGCCCACGCGTTGAATCCAGCTCGACATGGGCGCCCTCCGTTCAGCGGTGTTCGGCTTTATCGGCAAGCCGTTCGCATCCTGAAGCCGCCGGCCGGATCTCGCACGCTTTTTGCTCGTTGTTCACTCGATTGGCAATGCGCACCCGTGCCAGACTGGGTGCGTTCGTCGGGGTGTGGTCATGTCGTTCTTCAATCCCAAGCGTCTGAGTTGCGGTGTCGTGATCCTGAACCGGGAACACGAACTGCTGCTGTGCCACGTGACCGGCCAGAACCACTGGGATCTGCCCAAGGGCGGCATCGACCACGGCGAGACGCCGCTGGCGGCCGCGATCCGCGAGACGCGCGAAGAAAGCGGGCTGCGCCTGCAGCCCGAGGCGCTGTTCGACCTCGGCCGCTTCGCGTACACGAGCAAGAAGAACCTGCACCTGTTCGCCTGCGTGATGCCGCGCTTCGACCTCAAAGGGCTGCGCTGCGAGAGCCGCTACCTCGACCGCTACTCGGGCCGCCAACTGCCCGAGATGGACGGCTACGGCTGGTTCGCGTTCGAGCGTGTCGCGGCGCTGTGCACGCCGAAGATGGCGACGGTGCTGGGCAGCCGCGTCGACCTGGATGCGCTGCTGGCGCAGCTGACCAGCGCACCGGCGGCGTCGGATGTCGCCACCAACACGGTCGCCGCCGCGGCCTGAGATCAATCGTCGAACAGCCCGGGCGAGCCGCCCAGCGGTGCGCGTTCGATCTCGCGCAGCCGCAGCTTGGTGCGCGTGCCGCCCGGCGCCGAGAAGCCGCCGGCCTCCTGGCCTGCTGCCAGCACGCGATGGCTCAGCCTTGCCAGACGCCGTAGCCCTGTTCGCGCAAGGCGATGCCGAGTTCGACCTCCATCTCGCAGGCGCCGTGGTAGGGCATCGGGTTGTAGACCGCATAGAGCTGCGGCAGCAGCCGCAGGCCGTGCGCGCGCACGAACCGGTTCGCCTGGATGCCGGCCTTGTGCCGGTCGAAGCGCAGATCGGGGTCGAGGCCGGTCATGCCGACGTAGACGAAGGGCTTGCCGAGCACGTGGTCGGGGTTCGCCTTGCGGAAGGCGGGCGAGTTCCAGACCGTGTCGGCGAGTTCGACGACGTAGACGCTGTAGTGGTGCTTGCGCCGGGCCATGCTCTCTACACTAGCAGCGATGCAGGAAGAAGACCCCCCTGGCGCGTTCATCGCGCTGCTCGAAGACGCGCTCACCCGGGCCACGTTCGCCAAACTCGTGCTCGCGAAACCGCGCGTGAACGGATCCGACCTCGTGCGTGTGACGGCGCGGGCGGTGATCCTGAAGGGCCAGCCGCAGCTCTCGTTCGTGCACACCCACAAGACGCGCGACATCACGAAGAACATGGGCTTCGCCGAGGCCTCGGGCCACGTGCGCGAGCTGATCGAGACCCGCTTCAACCACGCCCACCTGTTCACCGCCACCGAAGAGATCCAGCTGCTGATCAGCAAGAAGGGCAAGCAGACGCTGCTGCGCGGCAAGGCGGATCGCACGCCCGTGCGCGACACGCCGCCGGCCACCCACGACCGCGAGAAGCACCGGTTCGTCGACCTCGACCGCGCCTTCCTCACCGAGCTCGGCGTGACCGATGCGCAGCACCAGCTCGTGCCGGCGATGGCGCGCAAGTGGAAGCAGATCAACAAGTTCGTCGAGGTGCTGGCACATGCGCTCGACGCGACCGCGCTGAAGAGCGCCGAGCGCCTAGACGTGATCGACTTCGGCAGCGGCAAGGGCTACCTGACCTTCGCGATGCACGACTACCTGCGCGGCACGCTCGGCTTGCCCGCTGCGGTTGCCGGCGTGGAGCTGCGGCCCGACATGGTGGCACTGTGCAACGGCGCGGTGCAACGGCTGGGGCTCGACGGCCTGCGTTTCGACGAAGGCGACGTGCGCACGGTCGTGCCCGAAGCGATCGACATCATGATCGCGCTGCATGCCTGCGACACCGCGACCGACTTCGCGATCCACACCGGCGTGCGTGCCGGCGCGAAGATCATCATGTGCTCGCCGTGCTGCCACAAGGAGCTGCGCCCGCAGTTGCTCAGCCCTCACCCGCTGCGGCCGATCCTGAAGCACGGCGTGCACCTGGGCCAGCAGGCCGAGATGCTGACCGACGGCCTGCGCGCGATGCTGCTCGATGCCGTCGGCTACGACACGCAGGTGTTCGAGTTCGTCGCGCTGGAGCACACGAACAAGAACAAGATGATCCTGGCCGTCAAGCGAACGAATCCGGCGCCGGCCGACAACGTGTGGCAGCAGATCGACGACATCAAGGCCTTCTACGGCGTGCGCGATCAGTGCCTGGAAACCTTGCTGAAGGCCGACCGCCGCGCGCAAGCGGCCTGATCGCCCAGGCTCCCTCGATCAGGCCGCGGCGGGCTCGCGCCGGCCGAACATGCCCCAGCCCTGCATCGTCAGCACGGTCTCGCCGCGCTGGTTCAGCACCTCCCACTTCGACAGGATCAGCCCGACCTTCGGCCGGCTGTTCATTGGGCGCGCCTCGAGCACCTGCATGCGCATGCTGAGCGTGTCGCCGACCAGCACGGGCCGGGTCCAGCGCAGGCTGTCGATGCCGGGCGAGCCGAGGCTGCTCGATTCGAGCAGGTATTCGTCGCACATCATGCGCATCGACATCGCGCAGGTGTGCCAGCCGCTGGCCGAGAGCTGGCCGAACAGCGAGGCCTCGGCGGCGGCGTCGTCCAGGTGGAAGGGCTGCGGATCGAACTGCGAAGCGAACGCGATGATCGCCTCGCGCGTGACCCGGGTCGCGCCGAACTCGCGCAGGTTGCCGACCGGGAAGTCTTCCCAGTACCAGCGGATGGTTCTCGGTGCGGGTGTGTGGTGTTCGCTCATGTGGCGTCGGCCTCTGTCGGTCGGTGCAAAGTCCAGTGCGTGCAAAGGCCCTTGACGAATTCGATGCGCACTTCGGCGCCGGCGTCGTCTGCCCAGGCCCATGTTTCGGGTGATGCTTCGGGCGCCTCGCCGAGTCGCCTGCCCAGGCTCCTGGTCAGCTTGACGATCTGCAGCATGGGCAGCCCCACGCGCAGCTTCGAGTGCAGCATCACGGCGCTCGGCACATGGCCGACCGGCGACTCGGCCGCATCGCGCATCACCCGCACCGAGCGGTTGAACTGGATCAGCAGCCAGAACACGACCACCGTGAACGCGAGCGCCAGGCCCGGCCAGCCGTAGCTGAACCAGCCCGCGGCCAGCGCGGCGAACGCGAGCCCCCAGCCGAGCGCAGGGTTCATGCGGCGCGCGCGCCGGCGCCGATGTCGGCCCGCACGTGGGCCGGCAGCCGGTTCAGCATGAAGCGGATCGCCAGCGGCACGAGCACGATGTCGTCGAGCACACCGATGACCGGGATCACATCGGGGATCAGGTCGATCGGTGAAACGACGTAGATCACCACGCCGAGCACGCCGAGTTTGAGCCAACCCGGCGACTGCGGGTGCCGCAATGCGCGCCACAGAAGGCGGGCATCGCCCTGGACCAGCGACCAGAGCATCGAGAAGCGCTTGAACATGGGGTCTCCGACAGAAGTGGCGCGGCAATGCAGCCTGCGTTTCAAGGTGCGGTCGGTCGGCGGGATGACAAGACCGCCCGCGCCCGGCTGTTGTAAGCGACGGCAGTCGTCACAACCCGCGCACCACGTCGATCGCCTGCTCGATGCGCTCGACCGCGTGGATCGTCAGGCCTTCGATCGGCTTCTTCGGCGCGTTCGCCTTCGGCACGATCGCGACCGAGAAGCCGAGCTTCGCGGCCTCCTTCAGCCGCTCCTGGCCGCGCGGCGCGGGCCGCACCTCGCCGGCGAGGCCGACCTCGCCGAACGCGATGAAGCCGCGTGGCAGTGCCTTGGCCGCCAGGCTGCTGCGGATCGCCAGCATCACCGCGAGGTCGGCCGCCGGCTCGCTGATGCGCACGCCGCCGACGGCGTTGACGAACACGTCCTGATCCGAGGCGCTGACACCGGCATGCCGGTGCAGCACCGCCAGCATCATCGCGAGCCGGTCGCGTTCGATGCCCACGCTCAACCGCCGCGGCGACGGCCCGCCCGAATCGACCAGCGCCTGGATCTCGACCAGCAGCGGCCGCGTGCCCTCCAGCGTGACCAGCACGCAGGAACCGGCGACCGGGTCGCCGTGCGTCGAGAGAAAAATAGCGCTCGGGTTCGCGACGCCCTTGAGCCCCTTCTCGGTCATCGCGAACACGCCGATCTCGTTGACCGCGCCGAAGCGGTTCTTGATCGCGCGCACCAGGCGAAAGCTGGAGTGGGTGTCGCCCTCGAAGTACAGCACCGTGTCGACGATGTGCTCCAGCACGCGCGGCCCGGCGAGCGCGCCTTCCTTCGTGACATGGCCGACGAGGATGATCGTCGTGCCGCTGCGCTTGGCGATGCGCGTGAGCTGCGCCGCGCACTCGCGCACCTGCGCGACCGAGCCGGGCGCCGAGCTCAGTTGGTCGCTGTACATCGTCTGGATCGAGTCGATCACGCAGACCGCAGGCTGCTCGTGATCGAGCGTGGCGGCGATCTTCTCGAGCTGGATCTCCGCCATCACGCGCACCTGCGACTTGCCGAGGCCGAGTCGGCGCGAGCGCAGGGCGACCTGGGCGCCGCTCTCTTCGCCGGTGACGTAGAGCGTCTTCATGTTCTTCGACAACTCGTCGAGCGCCTGCAGCAGCAGCGTCGACTTGCCGATGCCGGGATCACCGCCGATCAGCACCACGCCACCGGCGACGATGCCGCCGCCGAGCACGCGGTCGAGCTCGTCGATGCCGGTGCGCTGGCGGTCGACGTCGCTGGCTTCGATCTCGGAGAGCGTGGCGACCGGTTGGCTCGCGATCAGCCCGCGCGTGCTGGTGTTGTAGCGGTTCTTCGAAGGCGCCTCGGCCACCGACTCGACCATCGTGTTCCAGGCCTCGCAGTGCGGGCACTGGCCCAGCCATTTGGCCGACGTGCCGCCGCATTCGGTGCAGGTGTAGATCGACTTTTCTTTCGCCATGAACCGATTGTCACGGCAAGCGCCGCGGCCCTCGATCGACAATGCCCGGTCGCCACCCTGTGAAGCCTGCCATGACCCGCCAGTTGATCAGTTCCGGTTCCCGTTTCGAAGACGAGATGGGCTATTCGCGCGCCGTCGTCGACGGCGACTGGGTGTTCGTCTCCGGCACGACCGGTTTCGACTACGCGTCGATGACGATCGCCGACGACCTGGTCGCGCAGACCGAGCAGTGCTTTCGCAACATCGAGGCCGCGCTGGCGCAGGCGAACGCGGTGTTGAAGGACGTGGTGCGCGTCACCTACGTGCTGCCGCCCGGCAACGACTTCAGCCACTGCTGGCCCGTGTTGCGCCGCCACTTCGGCGAGGTGCGACCCGCGGCGACGATGATCCACGCCGGCCTGGCCGACCCGCGCATGCGCATCGAGATCGAGGTCACCGCGCTGCGTGCCGCGCGGCACGCGCCATGATCGTCGAGCCGGCCACGCTCGCGCTGTTCCTGGTCGCGGTGCTGGCGCTGTTCGTCACGCCCGGGCCGAACATGGCGTTCGTGCTTTCGCACAGCCTCGCGCACGGCCCGCGTGCGGGCTTCGCGGCGGCGCTCGGCATCAGTGCCGGCGACCTGGTGCTGACGTTGCTCACGGCCACCGGCGTCACCGCCGCGATCGCCGCCTGGCCGCCGTCGTTCGACCTGCTGCGCATCGGCGGCGCGCTCTACCTGGTCTGGATGGCGTGGCGCGCGATCCGCGCGCCCGGCGAGACGGTGATCGCGCGGCAGGCGTCGATCCCGATGCGCCAGCTCGTGCGCATGGCGCTGCTCAACAGCCTGCTGAACCCGAAGGCGCTGCTGTTCTTCATCGTGTTCCTGCCGCAATTCGTGAACCCGGCGCACGGGCACGTGACGGCGCAGCTGGTGATCCTGGGGGTCACGCTGTCGGCCGTCGCGCTGGTCTACAACGCGCTGCTCGGCGTGTTCAGCGGGCGCATCGGAGCGGCCTTGCAGCGCAATCCGCGCGTCGCGAAGGTCCAGGCCTGGTTGCTCGGTGCCGTGCTCGCCGGGCTCGCGCTGCGCCTGCTGCTGCTGGACCGGCCGGTGCGCTGATCAAGCCGCCGTGAAGTTGCCGTGGAAGCCGTAGGGCAGCCAGTACGGCAAGGTGGCCTGCGCGATCGGCCCATCGTCGACGTGGCGCGCATCGAGCAGGTTCACGCGGGTCACGCCTTTCGCCACGTCGAAAGTCGTGCCGAGCAGCCACGCGTCGAGCTCGCCACGACCGCCGGGCCTGGGAACGATGACGTGCTCCTCGACGACCGTGCCCGGGCCGTAGTCGAAGCGCTGCACGCGGCCGGTTTCCAGATCGCGCAGCTGCAGGCCGTGGAACCACTTCGGGGCCTCGTGGCTGCCGGCCCAGGTCGCGGCAGTCAGCAGCCAGCGTGTGTCCATGCCGTTGCGCAGCGGGTGCACGCGCGGGAACTCGACGATGTCGTCCATGCCGTCGACGCGCGCCTTGCCGGTGCGCATGTCGAGCACCGCGAGCTGCGTGCTCGAACCGCCGAAGCTCGCCGGGTGGCCGGCGAGCAGCTGCGAGGCGCCATGCATCACGAACTCGGGCGTCTTCGATCCGACGAAGCTCAGCGCGATGCTGCCGTCGGGGCGCTCGTGCGCGTTGCCCACATGGAACACCATCTGCGAGGGCAGCTCGAACACGCGGCGCTGCGCGATGTCGTCCTTCCGCATCACGAGGATGCGCAGCGGCTCGTTCGGCTCGTAGGTGAAGGCCTTGCCGCCGGCCACGTCTTCACCGAAGTGCAGCTTCACCGGCGGCAGCGGCAGCACGATGTAGCGCTCGGTCATCGCCGCGTCGTGCGCCATGCCGCCGGGGTAGGGCGTCTCGCCGATCTGCGCGTTGACGAGCCGGCCCGCCGGGTCGACATGCCAGACGACCAGGTTCGCGCCGGCGCTGCCGAAGTTCCACAGGTTGCCCTTCGCGTCGAGCTTGGGGTGGGCCGAGAACGGCATCTGCGCGAGGCCCTCCTGCCAGGTGACGGGGCCGAGCGTGGCCAGGTCGTCGGGGCTGAGCGCGAAGGCCGAGCCGCCCTCCCACAGCGCGAGCACGCGGCCGGCATGCTCGATCGCGTTGGTGTTGGCGACGTTGAAGGTGTCCGGGCCTTGCGTGGGCTCGTCGCTCTCGATGCGCGTGCCGTAGGCGCTGAACAGGAACTTGCCGGCCTTTTGTTCGGCGACGAGCTTGGGCGTGCGCACCAGGCGGCCGAGGTGGCGCACCGCGGGCCTGGCGCCGCCCGAGAAACTGAACTGCTGCACCATGCCGTCGCCGGCGAACCAGTGGTGGTAGCGCTGGCCGTCGCGCTCGTTGAGCGCCGGGCCGTTGCGGTAGAAGCGGCCGCGGAAATCGACGGGCCATTTGCCCGACAGCGCGAGCGCATCGCAGCGCAGGTCGGCGTCGGTCACGCCCTTGAACGGCTTGAGCCAGGGCTGGTCGGCGATGGCGGCGTCGAAGGCCCGGCCTTCGGGCGCGAGTGCGAAGGCGGGCCAGCTCGCGGCCGCGGTGAGGGCCGAGAAGGCACGGAGGAAGTCACGGCGTTGCATGGTGCGGCTCCTCACTTGCTCAGCTTGACGACGATGGTCGCGTCGGTCAGCGGCACGTTGGCGCTGTCCCAGCTCGGGCCCATCGGCGCGGACTTGCCGGACGCGCCCCAGGGCTCGGTCGGCATGCCGAAGGGGTTCGCGTCCAGCTTGCCGTTGCCGTTGAGGTCCTGGTAGAGCGTCAGCGCGACCGCGTCGCCGGTCAGTCCGCAGACCTGGATCGTCATCGTCTCGGCGCTCACGGCCATCTGCAGCTGGCTCGCGGCGGTCTTGCGGAACGAGGCGGCATCGGTGTAGGCCGCCACCATCAGCGGCCCCTGGCCGGTGCGCAGGTTCTGCACCTCGACCTTGGCGCAGCCGCCCGGCGCTGCGGCGTGGGTGATGGTGGCGAAAGACACCAGTGCGAGGGCGGCGGTGCAGGCGGTGAGAAAGGTCTTCATGGCGACTCCCGTGGATGGCGGATGAGTGCACTGTAGGCAGCACGATGCGGCTTGCCATCCGCCATGCGACGAAGCGGCGTCGCGTGGCGCGAGATGCGGGAAAGCGGCGCAGGATGCGCCGGCGTCACTCCGTCACGCGCCCGCGGCCGGCCTTGGTTTGGGCGCGCTGGCTCTTGCCTTCGAGCCGCCTTTGCTTCGAGCCGTAGGTCGGCTTGGTCGGTCGGCGTGCCTTGGGCGGGACCGCCACCGCGTCGACGATCGCCTGCAGCCGCGCGAGCGCATCGGCGCGGTTCATGTCCTGGCTGCGCGTGGTCTGCGCCTTGATCACGACCACGCCCTCGGCGGTGATGCGCGAGTCGCTGAGCGCGAGCAGCCGTTCCTTGATCGGCTCCGGCAGCGACGAGGCGCGGATGTCGAAGCGCAGGTGCACCGCGCTCGACACCTTGTTGACGTTCTGCCCGCCCGCGCCCTGCGCGCGGATCGCGGTGAATTCGACTTCGTGCTCGTGGACGGTGGGCATGGTCAGCGCCTGAACAGGTCGCCGATCGACAACGCCCCCGGTTCGAGCCGTGCCAGCAACCTGCCCGCACCGGCGCTCGTCACGACCAGCAGCACGCCGACAAGCCAGGTCTTGCCGACGATGTGCAGGGTGGCGTCGCCGTGCGGCTGCGGCCGCATCACGCCGCGCACCAGCAGCGCGCCGAACACGAACTGCACCGCCATCTCCGCCAGCATCGCCGCGGCGCCGTCGGCCACGAACATCGGCGCCAGACCGAGCAGCATCAGGATGCCGATCGCGAACAGGATCAGCGCCGGGACGAAAAGCCACGCGGCCAGCTCGCCGAACCCCGAGAACAGATCGGCGACGTCGCCGAAAAGCTTGGCCAGGTCGAAGGTATTGCGGATCGTCGAGCCGGTGCCGTGGCGCTCGTGGCGACGTTGTTCGGCGTCGAAGGCGACCCGCTCGGCGCGATCCGCACTGCCCAGAACCTGTGCTTCCTCGCGCACCGACCGGCTGAAGCGATGCAGCCAGAACCGCGCGCCGGCGACCAGGCCGACCGTGTACATCAGCACCCCGCTGATGGCGTAGCGCACGGCGGGCGCGCGCAGATGCAGCACGCGCAGCAGCACCCAGCTGGTCAGCATGCCGATCGCGATGCACCACAGCGTCAACAACCAGCCATGAAGGCGCAGCCGGGTGCGCGTGCGGCTGTTCAGCTCGCGCAGGCTCATCTTCGCGTCACGTCACACGGCCCGCGCCGGCACGCGCTGCGCGAGCGCGCACATCAGCTCGTAGCCGACCGTGCCGGCGGCCGCGGCGATCTCGTCGATCGCGAGCACCGCACCGCCCGGGCTCATGCCCCACAGCGTCGC
>Ga0209583_10000180_pt1 | contig 20744 bp, 17 predicted proteins | sample Str014_FD_187201 | JGI IMG/M metagenome (GOLD analysis project Ga0209583, IMG submission 187201) | Freshwater sediment microbial communities in response to fracking from Pennsylvania, USA - Straight Creek_MetaG_SC_2014 (SPAdes) (version 2) | ecosystem: Environmental > Aquatic > Freshwater >... | reverse complement strand
GTTTCGCCGGGCTATTGGAAACGCCCCGATCTGACGTCAGCGGCCTACGACGATGAAAATTTCTACAAGCCTGGCGACGCAGTGCGCTTTGCCGATCGGACCGACGCCGCCAAAGGCCTGATTTTTGCGAATGAGATTTGACGCTGCGGGTGTAGACAACAATCCGCCCCGGCCCACAATCACGCGGCCAAAGCCGTTGGCTGCCGCCATGCGAATGGCAATCTGCACCACCACATCATTGTAATAGCGGCCGTCACCGCCGATCACCAATGACTTGCCGTGAAAGCCCTCAAGCGCATCAAAGATCGATTGGATGAAATTCTCGGTGTAATGGGGTGTTTGAAACACCGTGACCTTTTTGCGCAAGCCTGAGGTGCCGGGGCGTTGATCCATGAAGGCTTTGGTGGAAACACTGTTGCTCATTTCAGGCGCTCTTTAATAGGGATTTGTAAAGGGAGGCGTATTCTGCGGCGCTGCGCGACCAAGACAAGTCACTTGCCATGCCGCGCAATTGCATTGATTGCCAAATCTTGGGCTGGTCAAAAAGGCGCTGCGCCTTGGCAAGCGCCACAAGCAGAGAGGGCCCTTCAACGGGCGAAAACTGCACACCCGTTGCCACGCCAGCGGCCAAGCCAGCGTCATTGGCATCGATAATTGTGTCAGCCAGTCCACCCGTGCGCGCCACGACAGGCACACAGCCATAGCGCAAGGCGTAAAGCTGGGTCAGGCCGCAGGGCTCAAAGCGTGATGGCACCAGCATGGTGTCACAACCACCTTGAATGAGATGTGACAGTTTTTCGTCATAGGCGGTGATCAGGCCCACGCGGCCTTTGTGGCGCAAGGCCGCTGATTTCAAGGCGTTCTCGATTGCAGTATCGCCAGTGCCGACGATGGCGACGCGCGCCCCAGAAGCCACGATAGCGTCAATCTCGGTTGCAAATATATCCAGCCCCTTTTGCCATGTCAGGCGGCTGACGATGCCATGGATGAGGCCCGCACCGGTCTGCAGGCCGAACCGCTTTTCAACCTCACGCTTGTTTTTGTGGCGTTGGCCCAGAGATTTCACATCATAGGTCTGGGCCAGCGCGGAATCGGTGGCCGGGTTCCACACCGCATCATCAATACCATTGACGATGCCTGACAATTGCCCGCGCCGCGCTTGCAGCAGGCCTTCAAGCCCCATGCCATAAGCAGGTGTGCAGATTTCCTGCGCATAAGTGGGGCTGACAGTGGTCAGCGCACTGGCCGAGGTGATGCCCGATTTCAAAAAGCTGACATTGCCATAGAATTCTACGCCATCCAGCGCATAGGCATGGGCAGGCAGGTTCAGTTGACGGAAGATCTCGGGCGGAAAAACGCCCTGAAATGCAATGTTATGAATGGTGAGCACAGATTTTGGCCCACCACCATAGCGCAAATGCGCAGCAGCCAATCCCGCCTGCCAATCATGGCCATGCAAGATGTCTGCCTTGTAACTGCCCAATGAACCGCGCGCCAATTGTGCCGCCACGTCTGAAAAGGCGGCAAAGCGCTGCGCATTATCAGGCCAATCCAATCCATCAGCACCAAGATAGGGATTGCCCGGACGATTGAACAGATGTGGCGCATCCAGAACGAACAAGTCGAGGCCCATGGCGGTGCCAGAGCGCAAAACAGCGCTGCCACCGGCAAGGTTGTTGAAACGGTAAACCTCTTGCGGCTGTTGCAACTTTTGCAAAACCGCAGGATAGCCCGGCACCAGCGTGCGCGTGGTGACGCCGTGCTTCGCCAATGCTTCGGGCAAAGCGCCCGTCACATCAGCCAAGCCACCGGTTTTTATCAGCGGATAGAGTTCAGAGGTGACCGATAAAACCTGCATCAAACCTCAGCCCAATTTGTCAATCATTGGTTGGGTGATGAGACAGATGCCGCCTTCGCTGCGCCTCCATCTTTTTGCATCCAACACCGGGTCTTGGCCCACAATCAAGCCTTCGGGAATCTTCACGCCGCCATCGATGACTACTTTGGTCAAACTGGCGTTACGACCAATTTCAACACGTGGCAGAACCACCGCATCTTCCAGTGACGAGAATGAATTCACCCGCACATTGGTGAACAGCAAGGCGCGTTTGATCGACGCACCTGACACGATGCAGCCGCCAGACACGAGTGAGGCAATGGCCTGGCCACGACGGCCTTCCAAGTCATGCACGAACTTAGCAGGTGGGGTGACTTCAGCATTGGTCCAGATCGGCCAATCATTGTCGTAAAGATCAAGCGCAGGCAGCGTGTCTGTCAAATCAACATTGGCTTCCCAATAGGCATCAATCGTGCCCACATCGCGCCAATAGGCGGTCTTTTCCAAAGGCGAACGCACACAGGATTTGGTGAAACGATGCGCCACAGCCTTGCCGCTTTTGACCACATGCGGGATGATGTCTTTGCCAAAATCGCGCGTTGAGCCTTTCAGGGCCGCATCACGGTGCAAAAGCTCAGCGAGAAATTTTGTTTCGAAAACATAAATACCCATCGAGGCCAAACAAGTGTCTATGCTGCCTGGAATTGTGGGTGGGTCTTTCGGCTTTTCGACAAAGGCGATGACACGGTCTTTGTCATCCACATGCATTACGCCAAAGGCGGTAGCTTCTTTCTTTGAAACTTCAAGAACGCCGATGGTGACGTCAGCGCCTGAATCGACGTGGTCTTGCAACATCAATTCATAATCCATCTTGTAGATATGATCGCCTGCCAAGATGACAATGTACTTCGGGCTATAAGCCTCGATGATGTCGAGGTTCTGGTAAACGGCATCGGCAGTGCCCGCATACCACTGGTCCTCAGACACGCGCTGCGAAGCAGGCAGAATGTCAAAGCTTTCATTACGCTCTGGCCGGAAGAAGTTCCACGCCCGCTGCATGTGGCGGATCAAACTATGCGCCTTATACTGCGTGGCCACGCCGATGCGGCGAATGCCGGAGTTCATTGCATTGGACAGCGCAAAATCAATAATGCGCGACTTGCCGCCGAAAGGCACCGCGGGCTTGGCCCGGCGGTCAGTCAATTCCATCAACCGCGAGCCCCGACCGCCAGCCAAAACATAGGCCATTGCGTCACGGGCAAGTGGAGCATTTTTACGCTTCTCACTCATTACTTCCTCCCCTATTATTTTTTGAGTTCACCACTTAAAAACAGAGTTGCCAAGGGTGGCAGATTAATTTTTGCAGAAGCAGGCTTGCCATGCGATGGGCCGAAGTTGGCCACCACCTTGCCCGCGTTTCCTTTGCCTGAACCCCAATAGATTTCGGCATCGGTATTTAAAATCTCTTGCCAATTGCCAGCGGCGGGCAAGGGCAGAACATAATTCTCACGCGGCACAGCCGTGAAGTTTGAAACCACCACAATAATCTTGCCGCCGCTGCCAGAATGGCGGGCCCAGGCGAAGACTGAATTCTCGGCATCATCACCGATCAACCATTCAAAGCCCTCAGGCTCACAATCCCTTGCATGAAGAGCTGGAATGGACGTGTAGAGATGGTTCAGCTCTTTTACCAAATCCTGCATGCCTTTGTGGGGCGCACCGTCCAGCAAATTCCATTCCAGTGATTTCTCGTGATTCCATTCCGTCCAGGGTGCAAACTCTTGGCCCATGAACAACAGCTTCTTGCCGGGATAGCCCCACATGTAAGCCAGATAGGCGCGAAGACCCGCGAATTTCTGCCAGTCATCACCCGACATTTTGGCCAGCAGCGAACCTTTGCCATGCACCACTTCGTCATGAGACAGCGGCAGCACAAAGTTTTCCGTGAAGGCATAGAGCAGGCCAAAAGTCAGATCATTATGGTGATGTTTGCGGTGAACACCGTCACGCTGCATATATTGCAACGTATCGTGCATGAAGCCCATGTTCCATTTGAAACCAAAGCCCAGCCCGCCCGTGTTGGTGGGTTTGGACACGCCGGGAAAAGCCGTAGATTCTTCAGCGATGGTCACAACACCGGGGTGCTGGCCATAGGTCTCGTGGTTCATGCGCTGCAGAAACGCAATGGCCTCCAGATTTTCACGACCACCAAATTGGTTGGGGATCCACTGGCCTTCCTTGCGTGAATAATCCAGATAAAGCATCGAAGCCACGGCATCCACACGCAAGCCGTCAATGTGATAACGCTCCAGCCAGAATAGGGCGTTGTTAAGCAGGAAACTCAGAACTTCCTTGCGGCCAAAATTGAAGATCGCGGTGTTCCAATCTGGGTGGAAACCTTGGCGCGGGTCTGCATGTTCATAAAGGGCGGTGCCATCAAAATGCGCAAGACCATGCTGGTCAGTGGGGAAATGCGCAGGCACCCAATCCAGGATCACCGCCAAGCCAGCTGCATGGGCCTTATCGACAAACCGTGCAAAGCCGGCCGGATCACCAAAGCGCGATGTTGGCGCAAAGAGGCCGGTGGGTTGATAGCCCCATGACGGATCAAACGGATGCTCGCTCACCGGCAGCAATTCGATATGCGTATAGCCCATGTCTTTGACGTAAGAGACCAGTTGATCGCCCAACTCATCATAGGTCAGGAACGCATTGTCATCCTTGCGCCGCCACGAGCCCAAATGAACTTCATAGATTGACATGGGCTCACGGCGCTTATCCGGCACATTGCGCGAAGCAAGATAAGCATCATCTGTCCATTTGAAGTTTTCAGTGTTGGCAATTTTGGACGCTGTATTGGGGCGCAGCTCTGAAGCAAAGGCAAAGGGATCAGACTTCAGCGGCAAAAGTTTGCCCGCCTTGTCCAGCAACTCATATTTATAGCTTTGGCCTTCACGCGCATCGGGCACAAAAATTTCCCAGATGCCCACGTCCAAGCGCTTGCGCATCACATGGCGGCGGCCATCCCAATTGTTGAAATCGCCCACCACTGAAACGCGCTCTGCGTTAGGCGCCCAGACGGCAAAATGTGCGCCAGCCACACCTTCATGGGTGATGAGATGTGCGCCCAGCTTGTTGTAGAGATTAAGGTGGTTGCCTTCGCCGATAAAATAATCATCCTGCGGCCCAAGCACCGGCCCCAGCGTATAGGCATCGGCCACCACCCAATTGCCGCCACCATTGGTGCAGGCATAGCGCAGGGCTTGCAATGCTTTGGTTTTCACTTTGCCTTCAAAGAAACCAGCCGGATGGCGGCGCTCAAGATCGCCCAAGCTCGTGCCATCAAGCGATTGCGCCTGAACAATGTCCGCGCCGGGCAAAAACGCGCGCGCGATATAGTCTTTGCCAACTTTATGAAGGCCTAGAACTTTAAATGGATCTGCATGCCTGCCATCAACGATGGCTTGGACTTCTGCGCTATTCGTATTCCATTTTGCATTGGCCATTATGGTCTCTCATGCGGTGGGCACATTCCAGATATCGCGGGCGTATTCCCTGATTGCTCGGTCAGAAGAGAACCAGCCCATGTTGAGGCTATTCTGTATTGCCATATGCGTCCAGTCTTTTGATTTGGTCCAGACCTTGGAAACGTTTTCTTGTTCGGCGAGATAGGCATCAAAATCGCTGCCCACCATGAACCAGTCACCGTGATAGATCGAATCGATGATTGGCAGATAGCGGCTCATATCTCCCTTGGAGAAGGTGCCCTGGCTCAAGGTGCGCAAAACGGCGCGCAAACGCGGTGAGCTTTCAACCAAGGCATGGCCATCGAGGCCAGCTGCGCGCTTGGCATCAACTTCATGGGCTTGCAGGCCGAAAATAAAGAAATTTTCTGCGCCCACATGCTCACGCATTTCAACATTGGCCCCGTCCAGTGTGCCAATTGTCAGAGCACCGTTCAAGGCAAACTTCATGTTGCCAGTGCCGGATGCTTCCATACCGGCTGTGGAAATTTGTTCTGACAAATCGGTCGCCGGAACAATCATTTCCGCCAAGCTGATATTATAGTTGGGCAGGAACACCACCTTCAGCTGATCTTTGACATCGGGATCGTTATTCACGGTATCAGCCACATCATTGATCAGTTTGATGATCAGCTTGGCTTGCGCGTAACTCGGTGCAGCCTTGCCAGCAAAAATCTTGACCCGCGGAATGAACGTGCTGGTCGGATTGGCCTTGATGGTGAGATAGGCGTCAATGGTTTGGAACACATTGAGCAGTTGGCGCTTGTATTCATGGATGCGCTTCACATGCACGTCAAACATCGCACTCGGGTCAACCTTGAAAGCAAGGCGCGATTGAATGAGCTGTGCCAACTCAATCTTGTTGGCCTTTTTGATTTTGACAAACCGCTCAATAAAGCTGGCGTCTTTGGCAGACTTCAACCCTTTCACCAACAGCTCGGCGTTGTCCAAGCTTTCCGAACCGGCGGCCTCGGAAAACAATGCCGACAGGTCGGGGTTGATGTTATGCAACCAACGGCGCGGCGTGATGCCATTGGTTTTATTGTTGATGCGGCCGGGGTAAAGCGTATTCAAATCCTTGAACACGCTTTTCTTCATCAAGTCAGTGTGCAAGGCCGAAACGCCGTTGATGCTGTGTGAACCCACAAAGGCCAGCTGGCCCATGCGCACGCGCTTGCCGCCATGCTCGTCAATCAGAGAAACAGAGCGAATGAAATCGGTATCAGCTTTCAGTACATTCTGGGCGCGCACAATGACGATGTCGTTGATTGCGTAAATAATCTGCATGTGGCGGGGCAGAAGACGCTCAAACAGGCCAACAGGCCAGCTTTCCAAAGCCTCTGGCAGCAAAGTGTGATTGGTATAGGACATGACTTTCTGGGTGATGTCCCAGGCGCGGGCCCAAGCCATATTATGCACGTCAACCAACAGACGCATCAGTTCGGCAATCGCCACTGCCGGATGGGTGTCATTGATTTGCACGGCAACCTTGTCTGCAAGGTTGTCCATCGTGCGATATTGCTGCACATGACGGCGCAGAATGTCTTGCAATGAGGCCGAGGTGAAGAAATATTCCTGGCGCAAACGAAGTTCTTGGCCAGCGGGCGTCGAGTCCGACGGATAAAGCACGCGTGTCAGAATTTCAGCCTTGGTGTGGCCAGCCAACGCTCCAGCAAAATCGCCGGTGTTGAACGCGTCCAGATAGATGGGATCAAGTGCGCGTGCAGACCATAGGCGCAATGTGTTGACCCGCTTGCCGCGCCAACCCACCATGGGCGTGTCAAAAGCTGTGGCAATCAATGTCTCGTCTGCTGACCAATGGGCAGCGTCTTCGCCAGCGGTGGATTTCACCGTGCCACCGAAAGAAATTTTGTAGGCCGATTCGCGACGCGCAAATTCCCAGGGGTTGCCGTCTTCCAGCCAGTTTTCAGGAAGCTCCATCTGCCAGCCGTCTTTGACCAATTGGCGAAACAGGCCGTGATTATAGCGGATGCCATAGCCGTAAGCGGGAATGTCCACACTTGCCATGCTTTCCATGTAACAGGCGGCAAGCCGTCCCAGGCCGCCGTTGCCCAATGCGGCATCAGGCTCCAATGCCTCAGTCAAATCCAATTCAACATTGAGTTCTTTCAGTGCCGCCTTGAAGTCACTATTCAGTTCAAGATTGCAAAGCGCGTCACGCAGCAAGCGGCCGATGAGATATTCAACCGAGAGATAATAGACCCGGCGCGCCTTGGCTTGATAAGCCGCACGCGTAGACTCCATCCACCGATCGATCACCCGGTCACGCAAAGCCAAAATGGTGGCGAACAGCCAATCATGTGGCTTGGCAACCACGACGTCTTTGCCAATCGCGTAGGTGAGCTTGTCAAGAATGGCCTTCTTGACGGTTTCGACATCTGAATTCTTGGTCATGGTGTTCAAATCGCTTCCAGCTTGCAAAGCACATTCTTAGCGGAGCGATTTGCTGCGGCGCAATGAAATTATCCAGATGGCTAACCAGATGACAATGAGGCACTTGGCCAACTAATGTGACAGCAAAATGGGCCTTTCCACATGGCGCAACACATGGCGCGTGGTGCCGCCGAAGACCAGTTCGGCAAAGCGGCTATGGCCATAGCACCCCATGACAACCAGTCCACAACCCAAATCAGCTGCAGCGCGCATCAATGCCTCTCCTGAACTTCCTTTGTCAGACACAACTTTCTCTGTCTCGACCCTGATGCCATGCCGCGCCAAGTTTTCGGCCAGCGTGGCGCCCGGCACGGTGCCATCGGTTGGCGCATTGATGGTGCAGATGTGGCAATGTTTCGATTTGACCAGCAAGGGCAGTGCGTCAAACACCGCGCGGGCCGCTTCACGACCACTGTCCCAGCCGATCAGCACATCATCAAAGTTCAGCTCTGTCTTGCCTTGCGCTGGGATGACGAGCACGGGCCGACCACTGCCAATGGCAACGCGCTCAACCAAGTCGTCCTCCACGGGATCGTTTGGGGTCTTGGGAACGGCCACCATCAGCACCAGGTCAAATGAGCGGGATTCATCGATGATGGTTGAAGAAATATCTGGATACTCAGATTCAATGGCCTGAAAATCAAACGTCAGCCCTTGCATTTTCATGGCGCTTTCAAACTCTTCGCGCACCTTGGCTTGACGATCTTTGAAAAATAAATTGTTGCCGTCAAACACGCTGGGGGTCATGGCATAGGCTTCCGCGCCAAAAACCTGCACAGCGGGAATAACATAGAGCCCCTTCACGTGGGCTTTGAATTTTGTGCCCAAGGTGGTCGCCGCCTGAAGCAATATTGGCAAGGCGGTAATCTCGTTCAAGCAAACCATGATGGTTTTGTAGGCCATGACACACCTCCTATTTAAGCTTCCTCAGATTGCGAGCATATGACGGCTTCTGCCTTGATCTGCGTCAAGCGCTGGGTGGATCTTCGCGATCTTCAAGAATGCGGCTGGCTGCACCTTCGAGATCCTCATATTGTCCGCTCGAAAGGCTCCACAGAAACGCACCAAGCCCCAAGGCTCCAAGGCCTAACGCCACGGGAATGAGGATTAACAATCCGTTCATGCGTGGGCCACTTTGCTATTTGTCTGTGATTGCGGCTGGCTTAAGTCTGGCTCGCGTTTGGGGCTCAAGAGTTGCAGCCGCAAACTGTTGCCAACCACGATGATGGAAGAGCTGGACATGGCAATGGCGGCAATCAGCGGATTGAGTTGCCCGGCCATGGCCAAGGGCACGGCGAAGACATTGTAAATGATCGCCAGCGCGAAATTCTCTTTCACGATCCGCGCGGTCTTGAGCGCGGTCATGTGAGCGAAATTCACCATCGTGAGATCATCTGTGGTGAGCACAAAGTCAGCAGCTGTGCGGCCTACGTCAGAGGCATTGGCAGGCGCTATGGACACATGGGCGGCGGCCAGCGCAGGTGCGTCGTTCAACCCGTCTCCCACCATCAACACATGTTTGCCCGCATCTGCCCGGTTTTTGAGGAAGGCCAACTTGTCACCCGGCTTCAGCCCGGAATGAAACGCCGTGATGCTGCAAGCCTTGGCTACCATTTGCACTTGCAGGGCAGCATCACCAGAAAGGATGCAGCTCTTGATACCCTTGGCAGCAAAGTTTTCAATTGTTGCTGCAGCCCCTTTGCGCAATCGTTCTGACAATGTGGAGTAATAGAACGGCCCGCCCGCAATCGCAAAAGCCACGCCAGTGTCGACCGGCATATGGGCGACGGGTAAGGCAATCTCGGCAACCCAAGTGGCGCGGCCTAAACGCAAGGCGCGTCCGCCGAAGACGCCCTGCACACCGTGGCCAGGAACTTCACGCAAATCAAAGACAGAATTGGTAGCCGCCCCCGCAATGGCAGTAGCGATGGCCTTGGCCCCAGGATGCGCGCTGCGCAGGGCCAAAGCCTTGGCAAGGCCTGCTGCCTCACCAGCGGGAATGCCCAATTTCCGAACGGTTGGTTCACCTGTGGTCAAGGTTCCGGTCTTGTCAAAGGCAGCCTCATCAATGGCGGCCAATCTTTCAAGGGCAGAACCATCTTTCATCAAGATGCCAGCGGCAAACAATCGTCCCGCACTCACCACATGCGCCACTGGCACAGCAAGGCCCAGCGCGCAGGGGCAAGTGATGATCAATACGGAAACGGCTGCTGTGAGCGAGGCATGAATGCTGCCATGCGAATAGATCATCCAGCCCACAAACGTGGTGAGCGCCAAGATATGCACGACAGGCGCATAGGCCCGCGCCATGCGGTCAGACAATTGCATATAGGTGCTGCGGCCATTCTCAGCCGCCGCCATCATCTGGGTGATCTCTGCCAAAAATGATTGATCAGCTGGCCGCGTGGCCCGCAGGTCAACGCTGCCCGTCAGGTTCAATGTGCCCGCCTCAACGCTGCTGTCAAGTTGAACGGCAATGGGCGCACTTTCGCCTGTCACCAAAGCGCGGTCCACATCAGAGCTTCCGTCAACAACCGTGCCGTCAACGGGAAAGCGTTCACCCGCCGCCACGCGCAAGATCATGCCAGGCTTGATGCCTTCCAAAGGCAAATAAGTGAGCGCACCATTGGCCCCCACCACCATGCCGCCCTTGGCTGCCAGTAACGCCAAGCGGCTGGCTGCCTGCCGCGCCCGGTTGCGCATCATGTAATCCAAGGTGCGCCCGATCAGCAGGAAGAAGAGCAGAGACACTGCGGCATCGAAATAGGCGCTGCCACCACCAAGGAAGCTTTCGTAGAGGGACATGACCGTAGCCAACAAAACTCCTAGCGAAATAGGCACATCCATATTCATGTTGCGGTGCTTCAAGGCGCTCCACGCCGAACGGAAAAAGGGCTGGCCGGAATAGGCCACGGTGGGCACGGCAATGAGCGCCGAAATAAAATGGAACAGGCTTTCGGTGGCACCGGCGGCACCGCTCCACACGGGCAGAGACAGCAGCATGATATTGGCTGACGCAAAGCCAGCCACAGCCAGAGCTCGGATGAGGGATTTCAAAGCCGGGTCTTCGACCTGGCGCGCCACATCGCCGGGCGATTGTGGTTTGAAACCCAGAGAATCCATGGTTTCGAGAACCCGCGCAAGTGAAAGTTCTGGCGCATGCAGGGTGATTGAAACCTGCCTCAATGACAAGTTGGCCCGCACTTTTTCAACACCTGGCATCTTGGAAATCTCACCCTCAAGGGTGGCGATGCAATGGCCACAATGCATGCTTGGCGCTGCGATCTGATAATTTACATTACCGTCAGCCAAGGGCCGCGCATGGCTTCGCAAATCATGCAGGAGGGCCGCGCGATCGCTGTCGCAAACATCGTTCGCGATGGTATTGGCAATGTTGGGCGCGCAGCAACTCATGACTTATTCCACGTGGAGCTTCATGCGGCGGCTCCACACTGCGCCGTCGGGCAATTGGGCGACCAGCAGTGCCGCCCAGTTTCCAGCTGCAAGCTCAGCGGGTGCTGACCAAGCACCGGGCCCGACATTTGTGAGTGGGAAAGTCCGGTCTGTCGTTGCGCTGACAGCGCGACCCACCGTCAATTTGGCATTTGTGACGGGCACGGGATCACCATTGAGTTTATTGATCTTGACCGACAGCAAGCCTTTGGCCAGTTGGATCTGCGGATGGATATCCTTGAGCGCATCGGTCTGAATCGCGGCGGTATCCTTGTCAAAAGTCTGGCTGGAGGCATAGGAGTTTTCAACCACAAGCCCTGTCCAGCTGCGGCTGGCATTCACTGCCAGTGTCACATTGGCAATAATCACCACCCCAAAAAATGACACCATGATCATCAGCATGTGGCGACCGGTGAATTCACCGGGTTGATCGGCTGGGCTGGGTTTCATTTGCTCAAACCTTCTGTTTCGAAGCTGGTATCATAGATCGCTGCGGAGCCGAGGCGTTGATCTGCCGCTATCATTTTGAAATTGGTTTTGCCGACTTTCAACAGCTCCGGCGAAACCGTCACGAATATATGCAGGGCCTCAAGCTTGTCTGATTGCAGTTGCACATCCACACTGCGGCCATAGATTTTGTCATCGCCAGCCAAGCTCAAGTTGGCACCGGGCAGGCCCTCAATCGAAAGCGTCACAACGCGCGCGTCAGGCTGCATGTTCAAAAGCTTCACACCATAGCCGTTGCGCACGGAGCCATCAGCCATCTTGATTGCAACGGGGTTACGGTCGTGCAGCACGTTCAAGTGCAAGTGATCGCGCATCAAGAGGGCAACGACAATGCCAACCCCGAAAGCTGACCAGAGCCCAGAATAAATCAGCGTGCGTGGCCGGATGATGACGTGCCAGTCAAAATGCCGAACGCTGGCGATAAAATTGCCTGCCGTGTCCCGCAAGCGCGCAGGTTCAATCTTGCCGGGGACAGGCGCTGCAAGGGCCATATTGTGATTGTAATCGTGCAAGGTGGAATAGGAGACAAGGCCCTTGGGCATGCCAAGCTTGCCCATCACATCATCACAGGCATCAATACACAAAGCGCAAGTGATGCACTCCAACTGTTGGCCGTTGCGAATGTCGATGCCCATCGGGCAGACAGCCACACAGGCATTGCAATCCACACAGTCACCCACTGCCAGGCCTTGGGCGACAGCTTTCTTGCGGCCATGGCTGCGCGGCTCTCCACGCCAATCATTATAGGTCACCACAAGTGAATCTTCATCAAGCATGGCCGCCTGAATGCGCGGCCAGGGGCACATGTAGATGCAAACCTGTTCGCGCATCAATCCGCCGAAAACATATGTGGTCGCCGTCAACACACCAACCGTGGCATAGGCGATAAATGCGGCTTGCCCAGTGAACAGGTCTTTCAGCAAAGTCGGCGCATCGGCGAAATAAAAGATCCACGCCCCGCCCGTTGCAACCGCGATCACAATCCAAACCGCGTGCTTGGTCAGGCGCAACAGCACTTTGCGCACAGTCCAAGGCGCTGCGTCCAGCTTGATGCGAGCATTGCGGTCGCCCTCAATGATGCGCTCCACCGCGATGAACAAATCCGTCCACACCGTCTGCGGGCATGTGTAACCGCACCAGGCCCGGCCAACAACTGAGGTAACCAGAAACAAGCCAACGCCAGCCATGACCAAAAGGCCAGCGACGAAATAGAATTCCTGCGGCCAGATTTCGATAAAGAAAAAATAGAAACGGCGGTGAAGGATGTCGAGCAGAACCGCTTGATCAGGCAGGTTTGGCCCGCGGTTCCACCTGATCCACGGTGTGATATAATAGATGCCCAGCGTTACCAGCATGATCTGCCATTTCAGGCGTCGGAAGGCCCCGCGCGCCGCGCTCGGAAATATCTTGATGCGGCGCGCGTAAAGCGATCCCTTGGCCTTGGCTCCGGTGTTGACGGCACTGACTCCTTCAACCGCGGTTTCATGTGGTTGCAGCACTTACTTGGCACCTCCCAGAGAGACGACATAGGCAGCCAGTTCTTTGACTTTTGTGGGGCCTAGGCGAGCCTCCCAAGCCGGCATCACGCCTTGGCGCGGGCTGTTGATTTGGGCGGTGATGGCTTCTGCCGTACCTTTGTAAAGCCAGATCTGGTTGTTGAGCGATGGGGCACCCAAATCCTGGTTGCCTTGCCCCATGTCACCATGACAGGAAGCACAGTTGTCAGCGAAGACTTTTGCGCCATTGCTGGCCTTGGCTATATCATGGTTCAGTTTGGCCAGCTGCAACACATAGTTAGAGACGTCATCAATTTGCTGATCCTTGAGGATGCCGTCATGGCCAAAGGCCGGCATTTGCGATGTGCGCGTATCTTTGTCGGCAGTGAAACGGATGCCATGCGAGATGGTGGTCACAATCTGGTCAGGCGTGCCACCCCAAAGCCATTCATCATCGTTCAAGTTTGGATAGCCCACAGCACCTTGCGCACCAGAACCATGGCACTGGGTGCAGTTGGCTTTGAATGCTGAAGCGCCTGCCGCAACCGCAAAGGCCTTCATCTCTGGGTCTGCTAAGATCGCCTTGATGTCACTGGAGGAAATCTTCTTCTCAACAGCGGCATGCGTTGCTGCTGCCTGATCAACTGATGTCTGCAGATCATGCCGGCTGGACCAGCCCCAAATGCCTTTGGTCGCGCTGCTCAAACCGGGCCAGGCCGGATAGAGAATGCTGTATCCAATGGCAAAGAGAATGCACAAGTAGAAAGTGTTGATCCACCAGCGCGGCAATGGGTTGTTCAGCTCTTTAATGCCGTCCCATTCGTGGCCCGTCGTTGAGATGCCTGAGAGCTCGTCGATATCTTTTTTATTGTCCATGTTCAGTCTTCCTTGAACGGAATTTGGCTGGCTTCATCTTGGGCTGTGCGAGACGAGGGGCGCAGCGCCATACCGCAAGCGACGACAAAGAAAACCGCCATGGCCAACAGGCCCCAACTGTCAACCAAGGTGCGCAGTGCGTTGTATTCAAGTGTCATGGGTCACCTTTCATTTTCTTGCGGTTGATACGCCGAGAAATCCACCAGCGTGCCCAGCATTTGCAGATAGGCCACAAGGGCATCCATCTCTGTGATGCGTTGGGGGTTGCCGTCAAAGTCGCCCGTTGCCGTTTTGGGATAATGCTTGAGCAAGGTTGCGGTATCCGCATCAGGGGTTGCTTGGGCGCGCAAGTCTGCTTCCGCGCTGGCAATCATCTCTGCGGAATAGGGCACGCCGACAGTGGCATTGGCTTTCAGGTGTGCCGCGATGTCTTTGGTGTTGAGATCAGTGTCCGCCAGGAACGAATAAGATGGCATCACGGATTCAGGAACCACACTGCGTGGATCCTTCAAATGCTCCACATGCCAGTCGTTGGAATAGCGTGCACCCACACGCGCCAAGTCTGGGCCAATGCGCTTGGAACCCCATTGGAATGGATGGTCGAACATCGATTCCGCTGCAAGGCTGTAATGGCCGTAACGTTCCACCTCGTCACGGAAAGGCCGGATCATCTGCGAGTGGCAGAGATAGCAACCCTCGCGCACATAGATGTCACGACCCGCCAATTCTAGCGGCGTGTAAGGCCGCATGCCTTGGACTTTTTCGATGGTATTTTGCAGCCAGAACAAGGGTGCAATTTCCACGATGCCGCCGATGGTGACCACCACAAGCGACAAGACCAGAAGCAGAGTGACGTTTCGCTCAATCTTGCTGTGAAAGGCAAATGGTTCTTTTTCCTGAGACATGTTCATTCACCTTTCAAGCGGGCTGGGCAATGGGTGCTTCAGCGCCCATCGGGATTTCGTCACGGATATCACCGCGAATGGTGCGTGCCAGATTGTAGGCCATGATCAATGCGCCGATCAGGTACATCAGGCCGCCGAGCATGCGCAGCACATAGTAGGGGTGCATGGCGGCCACGGATTCAGCGAAGGAGTAAACCAGGAAGCCGTTGCTATCATATTCGCGCCACATCAGGCCTTGCATGATGCCGGAAACCCACATCACCGCCGCGTAGAGAACGATGCCCAAAGTGGCTAACCAGAAGTGCCAATTCACCAGACGCAAGCTATAGAGGCGTGCACTTCCCCAAAGTTTTGGCGTGAGGAAATACAGCGCACCAAAAGACACCATGCCAACCCAGCCCAAGGCGCCGGAATGCACGTGGCCGATGGTCCAGTCTGTGTAGTGGCTGAGTGCGTTCACTGATTTGATCGACATGACCGGGCCTTCGAAGGTGGACATGCCGTAGAAGGCCAGCGACATCACAAACATGCGCAAAATTGGATCAGTGCGCAGCTTGTCCCAGGCACCAGACAGCGTCATCAGGCCGTTGATCATGCCGCCCCAAGAAGGCATCCACAACATGACGGAGAACACCATGCCAAGTGTTTGCGCCCAATCAGGCAGGGCTGTGTAATGTAGATGGTGTGGGCCAGCCCAGATGTAGAGGAAAATCAGCGCCCAGAAGTGGATGATCGACAGGCGGTAAGAATAGATGGGCCGGTTCGCTTGCTTGGGCACGAAATAATACATCATGCCGAGAAAGCCAGCGGTGAGGAAGAAGCCCACGGCATTGTGGCCATACCACCACTGCACCAAGGCGTCTTGAACACCAGAGAAAGCCGAATAGCTTTTGGCTGTGAGCAGTGAAACTGGAACAGCGGCATTGTTGACCAAATGCAACATCGCCACAGTAACAATGAATGACAGGTAGAACCAGTTGGCCACGTATATGTGCGGCTCTTTGCGCTTGATCAGCGTGCCAAGGAACACGATGAGATAAGACACCCACACAATGGTCAGCCAAATATCGGTATACCATTCAGGCTCGGCATATTCACGCGCCTGGGTGATGCCCAACACATAGCCCGATGCAGCCATGATGATGAAAAGCTGATAACCCCAGAACACAAACCAGGGCAGCAACCCGCCAAACAGGCGCGCCCTGCACGTGCGCTGCACCACATAGAATGAAGTGGCCATGAGGGCGTTGCCACCAAAGGCAAATACCACGGCAGATGTGTGCACCGGGCGCAAGCGCCCAAAACTGAACCAAGGCCCAAGATTTAAGGTTGGCCACGCAAGCTCAGAGGCAATGGCCACACCCACAACAAGCCCGATGATGCACCAGAATGTGGTGGCGATGACACCGTATCTGATGACCCCATCCATATAGCCAGTCTCTGCTGGCACAGGAACGGTTGTGTAGCGCGAGTTGCGCAATAACAGAACTGCGCCCAGCGCCAGCGCCGTCGCGATGATCGCGAAATGTGTACTGAATGCTGGGTCTGGTGAAATGGCCGATACCAGAATCGCCAAAAACGCGGCGATGGCAGTGGCAATGGCCGGATAGCCATATTGCATGATTGATTCCCCTTATGATGCCTTGCGGACACGAAGGGGATTGCCAGTCATTTTGCACTGCGGCCTTGATCTGAGTCAAAGCGCCGCGCCTCAGCTGGTGCCAATTGTCGCGGCAGAGTCATGAAAACAGGCGATTCTCACCATATTGAATCTCTTAAGGCCGAATACCGCAAGCAGCTGGATCGGCAGGTTGAGCTATGCGCGAAGCTTGAAGCGGTGGCCGATAGCTTGCCCAATGATTTCAATGTGCGCGAATGCTTGGCGTTGACTGAGACTCTGACGCCCATTCTTGCAGCTGCGCACCGATTTGAGGAAGAACAGGTTTTCCCTCTGCTCAAGGACGCAGATCATTCACTGGAAGTGAACGAAATTCTCCAGCGCCTGACATTTGAGCATATGGGGGATGAAACGGTGGCAGACGAGCTCTCGATTACGTTGCGTGATTATGTAACGGGCCACGGCAAAGCCAAGGCTGAAACCTTGGCCTGGATGTTGCGGGCGTTCTTTGATTCGATGCGCCGCCATTTGGCTTATGACGCAGACCATGTTTTGCCTTTGATGGGACAAAAAAATCAAAATGAACATTGAAGTTGATGCTGTGTTGCAGCGTGAGGCCAGCGGCTTGCCGCGTTACACCAGTTATCCGCCAGCCAATCATTTCGTTGCGGGTGTCGGCCCGCAAATGCTTGAACCGCTGCTGGCTGCCACGCGCAAGGCCACATCGGTTTCGGTTTATGTGCACATTCCCTATTGTGACCGCATGTGTTGGTTTTGCGGTTGCCACACCAAGCAGACGCGGCAATATGAGCCTGTGGCGCGCTATATCGACAGCCTGGTGCGCGAGATTGGGCTATGGCGGGAAAAACTGGGCACCAGGCCCAAGCTTTCCGCTTTGCATTTCGGCGGGGGCAGCCCAAGCTTGTTGCGCCAGGCCGAATGGCAAAAAATAAATCAAGCGTTGCGTGAAACGTTCAATTTTCTGGAAAATGCCGAGATCGCTGTTGAGCTTGATCCTTCTGACAGCACACCTGATTTGATTGCAAGTCTGACTGCCATTGGCCTTACGCGGGCCAGCATCGGCGTTCAGGATTTTGATCCCGTTGTGCAGGCCGCCATTAACAGGCCACAGAGTTTCGCTTCCACACTTCAGTTGGTCAATGAATTGCGCGCCGCTGGCGTCAAATCCCTCAACATCGACGCGCTTTATGGTTTGCCGTTGCAAACCGAACAACGCTTCCGCCGCACATTGGAAAAGGTTGAAGTGTTGAAGCCAGACCGTATCGCCCTATTTGGCTATGCCCATGTGCCTTGGCTGAAAGCCCATCAACGATTGATCAATGAAGCAGATCTGCCAAACAGCAGGGAACGATTTGATCACGCCGAAATCGGGCGCGAAATCTTGACTGCGGCAGGCTACCTTGCCATCGGCCTTGATCATTTTGCGCGCCCGAATGACACGCTGGCGATGGCAGCGGCCAAAGGCCGACTGGTGCGCAATTTTCAAGGCTATACGACGGATGAGGCAGACGTGCGCCTCGGGCTCGGGCCTTCAGCCATTGGCCAATTTCCCGACGGCTTTGTGCAAAATGAAGTGGCCACCGGCCAATATGCTCGCATGGTTGAACAGGGGCAACTTCCGCTGTCTCGCGGCCTAGCCATTTCGCGTGAAGACCAGATGTATGGCTATATCATCTCGCGCCTCATGTGTGATTTTCAGTTTTCATTTCTGGATGTCGCAGACAGATTTGGCGCGTATTCTGTCGCGGCCATTCAATTGGCCAAGGCACTTGCTGCTACAGAGTTGCCAGACCTCTGTGCCGTCGTGGGAGGAAAGTTTTTTGTAAAACCTGGCGCGCGTCCATTTGTGCGCTTGGTCGCCAGCAAGTTTGATCAATGGTTGACGCGGGGGCAGCGACAATATTCAAAGGTCGTTTAGAGCCTAGTTGATATTGGTTTCGCTGACGCTCTTCAGCTTTGCCATGTCTGCCACAGAGATCGTTCTGTTGTTGATGATCTCAATCACATGGCCCTGGCGCAGCTTGGTCATCTGGCGGCTGACTGTTTCAATGGTGAGGCCTAGAAAATCCGCCATGTCAGAGCGGCTGAGCGGAATGTCAAAATGCACACCTCCGCCCGTTTCATTTTTCTCAGGGTGAATGTGCTGGGCGATAAAAAACAAAAAACTGGCAACGCGTTCAGCGGCAGATTTGCGCCCAAGGGCCAGCATCCAGTCTCGTGCTTCATCCAGCTCTTTCAAGGTTTGCGCATGTAGCCGGTGCTCAAGTTCTGGGTTCAGCTTGGTGAGGCGATCGAGCGAGTCTTTTGGAAAAGAGCAGACTTGCACTTCAGTGGCTGCCTCAACGTCATAGTCGCTGCGGGCCTGAAACGGGCGCCCCAAGAAATCAGGCGCAAATTGCAGGCCCACAATCTGCTGGCGGCCATCACTGGTCAACTTCGCCAGTTTCACAACGCCATGCAGAATATTCGAATAGCGATGAATGCTCTCGCCATCAGCTGAAATAGGCCGACCAGCTTCGAAGCTGTGCTTGCTGGTTTGTTTGGAGAGTTCAATAAGTTCTGTCGGTGTCAACGCGCCACAAATGCCACGGTGCCGCGCTTCACAGGAAATGCAAAGCAACGGAACTTCGGAGTTGTGGATATCCTTCCTGGCGTTGGATGACATTGTGGCCTTGCTTGGTTCAACAGATCTAGAGCTTAGGCCATGTGCCGCACTTATTCAATTTCAAAGGCCTTGCTTAGGCAAGCTGCGGCAACGGGGCCTTTGTCAGCATGCCACTCATTTCTCGCCGAATTCGGCCCCCATGGTGTTTCCAAGCCAACTGCTGTAAGGCCGCCGCTCATTCCCCCTTTTGAAAAGATGTTTCAGTGCCATTTCCAGTTACACCACAACCTATTGCCCGCGCTCTCACTGAGCGCAAATATGAAGATCCAACCGCCGTTCAGCTCGCTGTACTCGAAGCCAAGGCCGAGGGCCGCGACATGGTGGTGTCTGCACAGACAGGCTCTGGCAAAACTGTGGCTTACGGCCTGGCCATCGCCAGCACTTTGTTGGGTGAGAACCTTCGTTTTGAAAGCGAGGCCGACCCACTGGCACTGATTGTGGCGCCAACGCGTGAACTGGCCTTGCAGGTGGAGCGTGAACTCAGCTGGCTCTATGCCTTTACTGGCGCGCGGATCATCTCCTGCGTCGGGGGCATGGACCCCAGCCGTGAACGCCGCCGCCTGCATGATGGTGCGCATATCATTGTTGGCACACCCGGCCGCTTGCGTGACCACCTTGAACGTGGTGCGCTGAAGATCAACGAACTCAAGGCCGTGGTTCTCGACGAAGCCGATGAGATGTTGGATTTGGGTTTCCGCGAAGACTTGGAATTCATTCTGGAAGCCACGCCGAAAACCCGCCAGACCCTGATGTTCTCGGCCACCATGCCGAAGCCCATTGCCTTGCTGGCCAAGAAATATCAGCGCGACGCATTGCGCATTGAAGCCAAGGGTTCTGAGCGCGCCCATGCCGATATTGAATACCGCGCCATGCGCGTGGCCCCCAATGAAGTTGAACATGCTGTTGTCAACGTGTTGCGCTTTGTTGAATCGCAATCCGCAATCGTGTTCTGCAACACGCGTGAACATGTGCGCCATCTTCATGCCACGCTATCTGAACGCGGTTTTGCGGCGGTCAATCTTTCCGGTGAGTTGAGCCAGGGTGAGCGCAACCACGCCCTGCAAGCCTTGCGTGATGGTCGTGCGCGTGTCTGTGTTGCCACCGACGTGGCCGCACGCGGCATTGATCTTCCCAATTTGAACCTGGTGATCCACGCTGATCTACCCAATGACGCAGAAACCTTGCAGCATCGCTCTGGCCGCACCGGCAGGGCCGGGCGCAAAGGGGTCTCAGTCTTGCTGGTGCCGCTGTCGCGCCGTCGCAAAGCTGAACAGATGCTGGCCACCGCAAGAGTGAGCCCGATCTGGAGCGGCCCGCCGCAAGCTGAAGACATTCGCAAACTGGATCAGCAGCGCATGTTGCAAGACCCGATCCTGACCGCCGTAAAC
>Ga0209583_10000179_pt1 | contig 20829 bp, 16 predicted proteins | sample Str014_FD_187201 | JGI IMG/M metagenome (GOLD analysis project Ga0209583, IMG submission 187201) | Freshwater sediment microbial communities in response to fracking from Pennsylvania, USA - Straight Creek_MetaG_SC_2014 (SPAdes) (version 2) | ecosystem: Environmental > Aquatic > Freshwater >... | reverse complement strand
GTCCGGTATCCTCGGCCACCGAGATGAAGCGCTGCGGCGAGACCAGTCCCTGCTGCGGTACGCGCCAGCGCAGCAGTGCCTCGGCGCCACAGATCATGCCGGTGCCCATGTCGATGCGCGGCTGGTAGTGCAGCAGGAATTGCTGGCGCGCCAGTGCGCCGCGCAGCCGGTGCTCGATGTCCAGACGCTCGACCAGGACCTGGTTGAGCTCCGCGGTGAAGAACTGGTAGCCGTTGCGGCCATTCTCCTTGGCCTTGTACATGGCGGCATCGGCATTGCGCAACAGCACATCGGCCGTGCGCCCGTCGCTGGGATACACCGCCACGCCGATGCTGCTGCTGACGTGGAATTCGCGCCGACCCGCCTGCCAGGGCTGGGCGATCGCGGCATGCACGCGCTGGATGACACTGGCCAGATCCTCGGGCCGATAGCTGTTGAGCAGCAGTACGAACTCATCGCCGCCCTGGCGTGCCACCAGGTCGGACTCGCGCACACAGGAGCGCAATCGGTCGGCCATGTGCTGCAGCAGGCTGTCGCCCAGCTCGTGACCGAAGGTGTCGTTGATGAATTTGAACTGATCCAGGTCGATGAAGGCCACCGCCACTTCGTCGCGGCGCTCGGCGGCGCGCTGGATGGCCTGGTGCAGACGGGTGTTGAGCAGCGTGCGATTGGCCAGCCCGGTCAGCGCGTCGTAATTGGCCTGGCGCTCGATCTGCGCCTGGTACACGCGCCGGTCGGTGATGTCCTCGAGTGTGCCCTCGTAGTACAGGGTTTTCCCGGCCGCGTCACGCTGTGCCAGGCAATTAACCGACAGCCAGATCACCTCGCCATTGCGCCGGAACACCTGGAACTCGAACGCCCGCACCGAACCGTCGCGCTCGAGCGCGCTCAGCAGGTCGGCACGCCGCTGCGGTTCCACATACACCTGCGTGCCTACATCGTTGACCGCGGCCATCAGCTGCTCGGGCGAGTCGTAGCCGAGAATGCGCGCCAGCGCCGGGTTGGCCACCAGCAGCCGGCCATCGGGCGAGGTGTGGTAGATGCCTTCGAGTGCGTTCTGGAAGATGCCCTGATAACGCGCCTCGGCCTGGCGCCGCGCCTCGTCGGCGTGCCGGCGCTTGGAAATGTCCTCGATGAAACCCTCGAGTATCCAGCTATTGGTAGCGGCGTCGTAAATCGGCGCACCGCGTTCGCACACCCAGCGCGAGGAACCGTCGCGGTGGCGCAGGCGATACTCCATCAGGTAGCGGCGCGGATTGTCGCTGTCACCGATGTTCTCGCGCCTGAGCAGCTCCTGGTCGTCCGGATGGATCAGGTCGTTGAAACTGATGTCACGGTTGCCGATCAGTTCCTGGGGCGTATAGCCGGTCAGGCGCTCACAGCCGGCACTGATGAATTCCATGGTCCAGTGGGCATCGTCGCGGCAGCGATACACGACACCGTCGAGATTGCCGATCAGCGTCGCCAGCATGCGCGCCGAGTCAGCCGCAGCCGGTCCGGTTCCAGCGTTCGCGTCCGCACGATTCTTCATTGGCTGATGGTCGGCCCTGCTCTGCGCGCGTGGCGCGCCTATGCAGGTTTATCGCGCAACCCGGGCCGATCTTGAGCAGTAGCGCGGATACCTACGAATCGAAGGGGTGGCGCAGAATGATAGTGTGATCGCGGTCCGGGCCGGTCGAGATTAAGTCAAGTGGCACGCCCACCAGCTCCTGCACGCGCTCCAGGTAGTGACGCGCTGCGGCCGGCAGCGCCTGGTAGTCGCAGATTCCGGCCGTCGACTGCTGCCAGCCGGGCAGCTCCTCATAGGTTGGCTCGACCTCGGCGACCGCGTCGGCGAACATCGGCGGCTCATCGCTCGAGACGCCACCGATGCGGTATCCGGTACACACACGGATCACATCGAGACCATCGAGCACATCGAGCTTGGTCATGCACAATCCCGAGACACTCGAGTTCATGACGGTCCGGCGCAGCGCCACGGCGTCGAACCAGCCGCAGCGCCGGCGCCGGCCGGTCACCGAGCCAAACTCATGGCCGACACGTGAGAGGTGCTCGCCACTCTCATCGAACAGCTCGGTCGGAAACGGACCGGCACCGACGCGGGTCGCATAGGCCTTCACGATGCCCAGCACATGATCGAAGACCCGCGGCCCAAGGCCAGTGCCGGTCGCGGCGCCGCCCGCCGTGGTATTGGATGAGGTCACAAAGGGATAGGTGCCGACGTCGACATCGAGCATCGCGCCCTGCGCGCCCTCGAACAGCACGTTGGCGCCCGCGGCGCGCAGCCGCACCAGCGTGCTGGTGACATCAATCAGCAGCGGGCGCAGGCGCTCGGCGTATCCCAGCTGCTCATCGAGCGTGCGCTGGAAGTCGACCGGCGGCAGCGAAAAATAGCGCTGCAGCACGAAGTTGTGGAAATCGAGCATCTCGCCCAGCTTGGCCGCGAAACGTTCGCGCTGGTACAGGTCAGCCACGCGCACCGCGCGGCGCGCCACCTTGTCCTCATAGGCAGGACCGATACCGCGCCCGGTCGTACCGATGGCATTGGCGCCACGCGCCGCCTCGCGCGCCCGGTCGAGCGCGATGTGCGAGGGCAGGATCAGCGGACAGGACGGTGAAATGCGCAGCCGCTCGAACACCGGCACACCCTTGTCGATCAGACCCTGGGCCTCGCGAAACAGCGCCTCGAGCGACAGCACCACACCATTGCCGATCAGGCACTGCACGCCGGCGCGCAGGATTCCCGAGGGGATCAGCGACAGGATGGTCTTCTCGCCCTTGATGACCAGCGTATGGCCCGCATTGTGGCCGCCCTGGAAACGGGCCACAGCGCTGGCCCGCTCGGTGAGCAGGTCGACCAGCTTGCCCTTGCCCTCATCGCCCCACTGCGTGCCGATCACTATGACGAAACGACCCATCAACAAATCACCTTTTGGTCAATGGCGCGCGGCGCTGCGCAGATATTTGTAGAAATCACCCTCGGGCTCGATCACCAGGATGTCGCCCTCGCGGCCCAGACTTAAGCGATAGGCCTGCAGGGTGCGGAAGAAATTGGCGAACTCGGGACTGCGTCCGTAGGCGCGCGCATAGATGGCGGCCGCCTGCCCGTCGCCCTCGCCGCGCACGCGCTGCGCTTCACGGTTGCCGGCGGCGAGAATCTCGGCGCGATTGCGCTCGGCTTCGGCACGGATACGCCCGGCATCGGCGGCCCCCTCGGCGCGGATCTGCCGGGCCTGCGCCTCGAACGCCGCCTGCATGCGTTTGAAAATCGCGTTGCCCGAGTCCAGGGTGGTGTCGATGCGCTGCACACGCGCGTCGAGCACCAGCAGCCCCAGCTGCTGCGCCTGCGCCTGCAGCCGTTTCCTCTGCGCCGGACTGAAACCACCGTCCGGCAGGCTGATGATCTGCGCCAGGGTCTGCTGCGCGTACGCGCTCTTCAGGTCGCTGCGCAGCACATCGGCGAGGCGACCGCTGGCAAGCTGCTCATCGCCGCCCGCGGCGCTCAAGAATGTGGCGGCATTCTGCACCCGCCAGTTGAGTTCCAGGTCTATAGCCAGGGCCTGCTGCTCGCTGCTGAGGAAGGACTCGGCGGGGAGCTTCTGCGTGATGATGCGCCGCTCCACGCGCGTCACATGCTCGAACGGCCAGCACCAATGCAGGCCGGGCTGATAGTCGGTCATCGTGCCGTTGTGGGTCCCCACTGCCAGCTCAGCCTCCCCGACCGTGAACACACTGGACCCCAGTGCCGCCAGCAGCAGCGCGCCGGCCACGGCGCCGATGAACTGCCGGTTCATCAGTGCTCCGTCCGCTCGCGGCTGCGCGCGTCGCGCTCGGCCGCCGTCGGCGCGGGCGCGGGCACGGGCGCGGGCACCACCGCCGGCACCGCGCTCATCGGCGCCTCGAGCACGCCGGCGACACCCGTGCCGCGGGCGGTGGCGCCATCGAGCATCTTCTCCAGCGGGATCGTGAAGGTATTGCCGCCACCCTTGCCGTCGATGATCACCTTATGCGAGCGCGCCAGGATGGTCTCCATGGTCTCCACGTACAGCCGGTTGCGCGTCACTTCCGGCGCCCGCTCGTACGCCGCGAGCAGCGGTTCAAAGCGCGCCGCGTCACCCTCGGCCGTGGCGATCGCCGTCAGCTTGTAGCCTTCGGCGTCCAGCCGCTGACGCTGCGCCAGCTCCTGCGCCCGCGGCAGCAGATCACCGGCGTAGCCCTGGGCTTCGCGTGCCAGGCGCTCGCGATCCTGCAGCGCCTGCTCGGCATCGCGCTGCGCCGGCAGCACCGGTTCGGGCACCTGCACGTCGGTCAGGTTCACCGTCATCACGCGTGCGCCGGCGCCCAGCGCGTCGAGGCGCCGCTGGACGCTGTCGCGCAGCGCCTCGATCAGCGTGCTGCGCGTTTTTCCATTCAGGATCTCCGCCAGCGGCCGCCCGGCCAGGAGCTGTCGCGTCATGGTTTCGCCCAGGTCGCGCACCGTGTGATCGAGGTCGCGCACGCCGTACAGCGCCGCGCGCGCGTCGCGCAGCTGGTACTGCACGCTGCCCGTGATATTGAGCAGCGCGATATCGGCACTCAGCATGCGCGACTGGAAGTCGACGCTGTTGAGGCGACCCAGATCGACACGGGTGATGGTCTCGATGGGCCACGGCAGGTGCCAGCCCACGCCCGCCCCGCGCTCACCGGCGTAGGCGCCGAAGCGTTCCAGCACCGCGCGCTGGCCCGCATCGACCTGGAAGCAGCCGCTCAGCAGCCACAGCAGCGCCAGGCCGCCGGCGATTGCGCCAAGCATCGGGCCACGCTCGCCCCGGCCCGCGCTCCAGCGCTGTTTCAGCCGACGCCACCACGCGGCGCCGGTGGCCGGCGCGCCGCCGCGACGCTTGGCACCCTGATCGCCGTCAGATTGATTCCAGGCCATAGCCGCCCTGTTGCCGAGGTGAGTTCAGATCTGCGCCGCCGCACCCGGCGAGGCGGCGTTGGATTCTAGGTACGGTGCCCCGTGCGCACAAGCCGCGCTCTCGGCGCAGGGCGTCAGCCGCACGCCCGGCAGGCGCGCCAGCTCCGCCATGGGTGCGCGCGGCAGCTCGACCAGCAACAGCAGGGTGCCGTCCTCCGTGCTGCGCTCCTCGCGCACCGCACCCGCCGTGAACAGCCGTGAACGCAAGGCACCCGCGGAGGGCGCGAGCTGCAACCAGGCGCGCTGCGCACGCAGATCGAGCCGCTCAGCAATCGCCCCAGCCAGCAGCGCGATGCCGCGCGACTGCTCGGCGCTGATCCAGACCTGCGTGACCTGGCCCTCGGCATCGCGCTCGAGGCGCGGCTCTACGTTAAGCCGATCGATCTTGTTGTACACCAGCAGCTGTGGCAGGTCGCCGGCACCAATCTCGCGCAGCACCGCATTGACCTGCGTGGAATATTCATCACGACGCGGATCGGCGGCGTCAATCACATGCACCAGCAGCTGCGCGCTGCGCGCCTCCTGGAGCGTGGACTGAAACGCCGCGACCAGCTCGTGCGGCAGCTCACGGATGAAACCGACCGTATCGGCAACGACGATGCCAGCTCCGCCCGGCAGCGTCAGTCGACGCACCAGCGGATCGAGCGTGGCGAACAGCTGGTTGGCGACGTAGGCGGCAGCGCCGGTGAGTGCCCGGAACAGCGTCGACTTGCCGGCATTCGTATAGCCGACCAGGGCCACCCCGGGCACCGGAATCTCCGCGCGCGCACTGCGCCCGGTGTCGCGCTGCTGGCGCAGCTTGGTCAGCTTCTGGGTGAGCGTTCGCACCTTGGTCGCCAGCAGGCGCCGATCGGTCTCGAGCTGCGTCTCGCCAGGGCCACGCATGCCGATGCCACCGCTCTGGCGTTCAAGGTGGGTCCAGCCCCGAACCAGGCGCGTCGACAGGTGCTTCAGCTGCGCCAGTTCCACTTCAAGCTTGCCTTCGGAACTGCGCGCGCGCTGCGCAAAGATGTCGAGGATCAGGCCACTGCGATCGAGTACGCGCCGGTTGGTGAGCTTCTCGAGATTGCGCTCCTGGCTCGGCGAGAGCGGATGATCAAAGAGAATCAGGTCCGCGGCTTCCGCGGCCGCCACCACGTTGATCTCCTCGGCCTTGCCACTGCCGACGAAATAGCGCGGGTCGGGGCGTTCGCGCCGCCCGGTGACTGTGGCAACGGGCGTGGCGCCGGCCGAGCGCGCCAGCTGCCGGAACTCATCGAGGTCTTCAGCACGTACGGCTGCGCCGAGCCCGATGCGCACCAGTACCGCGCGCTCACCGCTCCGTGGGCGCTCAAACATTCGGCGGGCCGCGGCCTGGCATTATTCGGTAGCGCTCTCCGCCGCATCGCTGCTCGGCAGCGTGACGGCGCGACCCGGTACCACGGTGGAGATGGCGTGCTTGTAGACCATCTGACTGACGGTGTTCTTCAGCAGTACGACGAATTGATCGAAGGAGTCAATCTGCCCCTGCAGCTTGATGCCGTTGACCAGGTAAATAGACACTGGAATGTGCTCTTTGCGCAGGGCATTCAAAAAGGGATCCTGCAGGGACTGGCCTTTGGCCATGAACTATTCTCCTTATTCTGTCAGCGGTACTGCGGCGCCTTCCGGTGCGCAGCACTTGGATTCATTCTAGCATCGGCGGCACGGATTGTGGCCAGCAGTGCCGCGAACCCGGAATCAATTGCCGGATCAATGCCCTGGAAGCCCAGGTCCCCGCGCAGCCAGGTGAGCTGGCGCTTGGCCAGCTGTGCGGTTGCGGTCACGGCCAGTGCGCTGGCGCGCGTCAGGTCGCAGGAACCGGCACAATAGTCCCATAGCTGCCGGTATCCGACCGCACGGATCGCCGGCAGTTCCGCATGCAGGTCGCCGCGCTGGTATAACGCGCGCACCTCCGCCACCAGGCCGGCCGCCAGCATCGCCGCGAAGCGCTGGCCTAAGCGCCGCACCAACAAGGCCCGGTCGCTCGGAATCAGTGCAATGCGCAGCCACTGCACGCCCGCTATCGGTGCACGCGTGCCGGCCTGCCAGTCACTGATGCTGCGGCCGGTGAGCCGGTACACCTCCAGTGCCCGCTGGATGCGCTGCGGATCGTTCGGGTGTATGCGCGCCGCGGCGCGCGCATCGACGGTAGCCAGTTCGGCGTGCAGCGCCGGCCAGCCCCGCTCCCGCGCCTCGGCATCGAGCTGCGCGCGCAAGGCGGGCGCCGCCGCGGGCAGGGCCGCGATACCACGCAGCAGTGCGCGCAGATACAGCATGGTTCCCCCCACCAGCACCGGCAGCCGGCCGCGCGCGTGAATCTCGCGCAGCCTGGCCGATGCATCGGCCACAAATTCGCCGGCCGAGTAGGGTTGCGCCGGGTCGCGGATGTCGAGCAGGTGATGCCTGACGCGCGCACGCTCATCCGCGGTGGGCTTGGCGGTGCCGATGTCCATGCCGCGGTACACCTGCGCCGAATCGACGCTGATGATCTCGATGGGCATTTCCGCGGCCAGGCGCATGGCCCAGGCGCTCTTACCGCTGCCGGTGGGTCCGGTGAGTATCAGCGCCCGGGGTGGCAGCGCAGCGGTCACGCTCAGCGGCCCCGCAGGAACAGGCGGTCGAGTTCCGCGAGCGACACTTCGGTCCAGGTGGGCCGCCCGTGATTGCACTGGCCGGCGCGCTCGGTGGTCTCCATCTGCCGCAGCAGCGCCGACATCTCCGGCAACGTCAGGCGGCGCTGCGCGTGGATGGCGCTGCGGCAGGCAATGGCGGCCAGCACCCGCTGCGCCGAGGCCTCCAGATGATGGGCGCCGCGCTCGGCGGACAGATCGTGGATGATCGCGCGCAGCATGTCCGGCACATCGCCGTGCGCCAGCAAGGCCGGCACCGCGCGCACCGCGAGCTGCGTGGGCGCGAGCCGATCGAGTTCGAAACCCAGCCGCCGGAAGTCTTCCAGCGCCGCCATCAGCAGATCGAGTTCATGTTCGGCGACACTTAGCGCCAGCGGCTCGAGCAGGCGTTGCGAGGCGGGAGCCTGCGTGGCGTGCTGGATCTTCAGCGCCTCATACAGCACCCGCTCGTGCGCGGCGTGCATGTCCACCAGGATCAGGCCGCGGCGATTCTGCGCCAGGATGTACAGACCATGCAGCTGCGCGATGGGCGTGCCCAGCGGCTGATCCTCGCGCGAGTCGGCCGCGGCCGGAAGCGCGGCAAGTGGCGGCGCGGCCGGTTCGCCGATCGCGTAGTGGCGCCCGGCTGTCGACATCGCCGGCGACGCCAGCGCCGCGGGCAGCGCCAGCGCCGCGGGCAGCGCCAGTTCGCCGGACGCCGCCTGCGTCGCGACCCCGCGGGTCGCCAGTGCGCGCTCGATGGCACGGAACACGAAATCATGCACCGCGCGGCTGTCGCGAAATCGCAGCTCAAGCTTGGTCGGGTGCGCATTGACGTCCACGAGACGCGGGTCGAGGCGCAGGTCGAGTACATAGGCGGGATGCCGTCCGTGATAGAGCACATCCCGGTAACCCAGCCGCGCGGCATTGCCCAGCAGCCGATCGCGCACCGGCCGGCCGTTGACGAACCAGAACTGCGCCTCGGTGTTAGCCCGCGAGGCGGTGGGCAGGCCTAGCCAGCCGTAGAGCTGAACCGCGCCGTCCTGCGCGAGGCGCAGGCTCCGGGCCGGAAACTCCACGCCCAATACCCGCGCCACGCGCTGGTCGCGCGCCGCCTCATCGCCGGCCGCCGGTAGGTCGAGCACCAATCGGGCATTGTGCTTCAGGCGCATCGCGACCTGTGGCGCCGCCAGGCCTAAGCGTTCCACGGTGCGCGCGATATGGCCGAACTCGGTCGGCTCCGTGCGCACGAAGCGGCGCCGCGCCGGTACGTTGTAGAACAGATCACGCACCTCGACCGTAGTGCCCACCGGGTGCGCCGCCGGCCGAGGACCGCTTAACACGCCGCCCTCGACCTGCAGCTCGCTGGCCGCATCGGCGCCTGGCGTACGGCTGCACAGGCGCAGGCGCGCCACCGAACCGATCGAGGGCAGCGCCTCGCCGCGAAACCCTAAGCTGGCCACCGCCTCGAGATCATCCATCGAGGCGATCTTGCTGGTGGCATGACGCTGCACGGCCAGCGCCAGCTCCGCCGATTCAATACCACCGCCGTCGTCGCGGACCCGCATCAGCCCTAAGCCGCCCTGTTCGATCTCGATGTCGATGCGCCGCGCTCCCGCGTCGAGCGCATTCTCAATCAGCTCCTTGACCACCGAAGCCGGGCGTTCGATGACCTCGCCGGCAGCGATCTGATCGATCAGAGTGGTGGATAGCAGACGGATCGGCATGCGCGCCCCAACGCCGGAGCCTTACCCGGCCCTAGCGTAGCCGCGCAGTGTACTCGGTGCCATCGGGCGGATGGCTGCGAAAGTAGGCCACGACACCCGCCTCAATGGCCGCCGCCAGCTGCGCCTGGTAGGCGCTCGAACGCAGTTTCCGTTCTTCGGCGGGATTGGATATGTAGGCCGTCTCCACCAGCATCGAGGGCAGATCCGGCGACTTCAGCACCACGAAGGCCGCATGCTGCACGACCTTCTTGCGTATCGCGCCCACGCTATCGAGCGCGTTCAGCACTTCGTCGGCCGCCTCGACACTGGCGCCCATGTTGGCTTCCTGTGAGACATCGAGCAGCACCGAGGCCAGCGCCGGGTCAACATTGGCCAGCGAGGTGCCGCCCTTGAGCACCAGTGCGTTTTCATGATCCGCCAGGCGCTTGGCGGCCTCGCTCGAGGCACCGCGATACGAGAGGGTGTAAACCGAGGCGCCGGCAATGGAGCGATCGCGCACCGCATCGGCATGAATGGAAACGAACAGGTCCGCGTGCGCCGTGCGCGCCCGCTCCATCCGCTCGCGCAGATCGATGAGCCGATCGGCATCGCGCGTCAGCACGGCGCGCATGCCAGGACGATCGTTGATCCGGGCGGCCAGCGCCCGGGCGATGGCCAGCACCACGTTCTTCTCGTGCGTCCCGCCCTGGCCGGAGGCACCCGGATCATCGCCGCCGTGGCCGGCGTCGACCGCCACCACGATGTCGCGATTGCTGGGCATGTGTTCCGGCCGCACCGTATGCACCGGCGCAGGCGCCGGCGCCGACGCCGACGCGGTGGGCGCGTCCTCGGCCGCCACGGCGTTGACCTCAGTGAGGCGCAGCCGCAGTTGATACCCTGAGGCCGTGGCCGTGCTGGTGACGGCGGGCGCGCCCTGCAAGGGCCGGCGCAGCGCCAGGACCACGCGATACACGCCGGCGTGCGGCGCCGCACGCAGGCTGGCCAGCAGACCGCCGGCCGTCGGCAGGTGCAGCCTGCCAGATGGCACGGTGCCCTGCAGGTCGACCACGACGCGCGCCGGTGATTTCAGCTGATAGACCCGGTGCGGCACCCTGCCTGATAGCTGCAGCGTCAGTTGCGTCGCAGCCGGGTCGGCCACGAGCGCGGCCGTTTGCAGCTGCACCGCGGGCGGCCGCCCCGCGTCTCGCGAGAGGTGATGACGGCTGCTCGCCGAGGCCGGCGCCGCGGCGGCGATGCCCGACAGCAGCAGCGCCAGCGCCGAGTTGCGCCCAATCAGGGAAGTTAGCTGCGTCATGGCGGCGGAAACTCTAGGCCCAACTGGATTTTATTTCAATGTGAATCAGTGTACTAGGCTGGATAGCTCGAAACAGCGCCTGCAGGCTCGCTGGCGCGCAGCCCTTCCAGCCAGGACTGGCCGACTGCGGAGACGGCACTGAGACGAGCCTGCCGACCGGGCTGAACCGCGCCCTCGTCGATCGACAGCAGGATCCGCAGATCCGGCACCGGCAAAGCGCTGGCCGCGCGTTCCGGCCACTCCACCAGCAGCAGTACGCCGGCGCGCAGCTCATCGCGCAGCCCCAGATGTTCGAGTTCCGCCGCGTCGCGCAGCCGATAGAGATCGAGGTGCAGCACCCGGCAGGCCGCGAGCTCGTAGCTTTCCACCAGCGTGTACGAGGGACTGCGTACCGTGCCCTGCGCTCCGAGCTCTCGCAGCAGCGCGCGCGCCAATGTGGTCTTGCCACTGCCCAGCTCACCCTGCAGGTACACGACCAGCGCATCGCCCGCACCGCCGGGCACCGTGCGCGCCAGCGCCGCGCCGAGTGCCAGCGTGTCGGCTTCAGTGTGCAGTGTCCGTTGCAGCGCCGGGCGCGGCGCCGTATTCATGCGCCGAGCCAGTGCGGCAGATCCGCGGCCAGTTCGAGCGCCAGCAGGCCGCGCCCCCCACAGCGGCGCGCCAGCTCATCGCCGGCGCGCGCGTGGGCCTGCACCCCGGCGCGCGCCGCCAGCCAGGGGTCGGCGCACTGCGCCAGGATGCCCGCGATCAGTCCGGTCAGTACATCGCCCATGCCGGGAGCCGCCATGCCCGGATTCCCGGCGCTGCACAGTGCCGGTATCCGGCCTGGCATGCCGATCAATGTGCCAGCGCCTTTGAGCACCACCGTCGCACCGGTCTTCGTCACCAGCGCCTGCAGCGCAGCGCTGCGATCCGCCTGGATTTGGGCGGACGTCGTGACCAGAAGCCGCGCCGCTTCTCCGGGATGCGGCGTCAGGATGGAACCCGGTGGTGCCGGCGCGCCCGCGGCCGCGAGCAAGGTCAGGGCGTCAGCATCGATGACCAGTGGTTTGCCGCACTTCAGCACCGCCTCGAACAACTCGCGAGCCCAGGCATCGAGGCCAAGACCCGGTCCGATCGCCACCACGGTCGCGGCCGCCAGCTGCGCGCCGATGTCCGCGGACGAGCGCGCGGCCACGCAGATCAGCTCAGGCCGGGCACCGGAGATCGCGGCGACGTTTTCCGGAGCCGTCGCGGTGGTCACCAGGCCCGCGCCACTGCGCAGGCAGGCTTCACCGGACAGACGCACCGCACCGGGCATGCCGTGTCCGGCACCGACGATCAGCACCCGGCCAAAATTACCCTTGTGCGCAGCGTATGCGCGTGGCGGGAGTGCCCGCGCGATATCCGTATCCCGGAGCAGTTCGAGCAGCGGCTGCGCGGCGGCACCCGCTGGCGGCACCACCTGCAGATCATCCAGCAGCACGGTGCCCGCATGCACGGGTCCATCGCCTAAGTACAGACCGAGCTTGGACGCGACGAAGGTCATGGTGCAGCTCGCACTCACCGCGGCGCCCAGCACCGCACCGCTGTCGCCATCGAGTCCGGAGGGCAGATCGAGGGCCAGGACCGGCCGGCCGCTGCGGTTGATGGCGTCGATGGCTTGTCGATAGGGCGCGCGCACCGGCGCCTGCAACCCCGTGCCCAGCAGCGCATCGACGATCACATCGGCCTCCGCCAGCGCGGCTGCTGACAGTGTGGCATCGAACGGCCGCACCGTGCCGCCGGCCGTGAGGAATTCATCGGCAGCGCGGCGCGCATCACCCCGCAGGCCCGGCGCCGCCACGACGGCCAGCACCGTAACGTCGATGCCGGCCGCGCGCGCCAGGCGCGCCATCACCAGTCCGTCGCCGCCGTTGTTGCCACCGCCGGTCACGATCGCCACGCGCCGCGCCTGCGGCCAGCGTTCACGCAGGCAACGCAGCGCCCCGGCAGCCGCGCGCGTCATCAGCTCGTAGCCTGGTACGCCCAGCACCTTGATCGCGTGTTCGTCAAACGCCCGCACCTGCGCCACGCTGTACAATGCGCCGCTATCGCTCATCGGCACAGTATACGGGGTCGTTCGTGGCATGAATGCGCCGGTCACTGCGGCCGATCTGCAGCAGGTGCGCGCGCACTTAAGCGCACGCGCGCTCGAACTGGGCTTTGCCGCGATCGGCGTCAGCGAACCGGCACTGGAGGCCGACGAACAGCATCTGGTGGAATGGCTGTCAGCCGGCCGTCACGGCGAGATGGGCTACATGGCGCGCCACGGCACCCGGCGCAGCCGCCCCGCTGAATTGCTACCCGGGACGCTGCGCGTGATCAGCGCGCGCATGGACTACTGGCCCGGCGAGGCGCGCGCCGCCGACGCGGTGCTGGCCGATGGCGCGCTGGCTTACGTCTCGCGTTACGCACTCGGCCGCGACTATCACAAGCTGATGCGCCGCCGCCTGCAGCAGCTCGCCGATTACCTCGGCACCCTGTGCGGCCCGCATGGCCATCGCGTCTATTGCGACAGCGCCCCGGTGCTGGAAAAAGCGCTGGCGCGCAATGCCGGGCTCGGCTGGATCGGTAAGCACACCAACCTGATCGCGCGCGATGCCGGTTCCTATTTCTTTCTGGGTGAGATCTATACCGATCTGCCGCTGCCGCTCGACACGCCGGCGAGCGCGCACTGCGGCAGCTGCAGCGCCTGCTTGCCGGCCTGCCCTACGGGTGCGATCGTGGCGCCGTTCCAGCTCGATGCGCGTCGCTGCATCTCCTACCTCACGATCGAACTGCACGGCGCGATCCCCGAGATCTGGCGCACCGCCCTGGGCAATCGCATCTATGGCTGCGATGACTGTCAGCTGGTGTGCCCGTGGAACAAGTACGCGCGCGACGCCGCGCAGCCGGACTTCAAGGTCCGTCACGCGCTGGACGCGCCGCGGCTTGCCGAGCTGTTTGGCTGGAACGCGGCGCAGTTCCAGACTCGCATGAGCGGCTCGGCCATCAATCGCCTCGGCCATGAACGCTGGCTGCGCAATATCGCCGTGGCACTGGGCAATGCCCCCTCGACAGCGGAGACGCTGGCCGCGCTGGCGGCGCGCCGCGAGGATGCTTCAGAGCTGGTGCGCGAGCACGTGCACTGGGCGCTGGCGCAGCACGCCCAGCGTGCTAGCGCCGCGGCGGTCTAAGGCCTGCCCTACTGGCGCAGCGCCAGGCGCAGGTTATCGATGAGTCGTGCCCGCCCCAGGCGCGCGGCGGTCAGCACCACCAGCTCGCGTGAATTGGGGCGCGGGGACTGCAGGTCCAGCGCATCGCGCACCGCGTAGTAATCCGGTCGCAGTCCGGCCACGGCGAGTTTCTGCCAGCCGGCGCTCTCCAGCGAGGCGTAGTCGCGACCGCCCGCCGCCAGCTGCTCGATGCTCTGCTGCAGAGCCTGATGAATCGCCGGCGCGCGTGCGCGCTCCTCGGCACTCAGATAGCGATTGCGCGAGCTCAATGCCAGGCCATCCGCGGCCCGCACGGTGGGCGCACCGACCACCTCGACCGGCAGCGCCAGATCGCGCGTCATGCGCCGGATGACCACGAACTGCTGGTAGTCCTTTTCGCCGAACACCGCGACATCCGGCGCGACGATGCCAAAGAGCTTCGCCACCACGGTGGCGACGCCATCGAAATGACCCGGGCGAAACTGGCCGCAGAGGATCCCGGAGAGATTGCGCACCGTCACGACCGTTAATTGTGCGCCGCCGTCCGGATAGACCTCCTCGACTGGCGGTGCAAACAGCAGGTCGCAGTGCGCCTCGCTCAGCAGCTGCTCGTCTTCTGTCAGTGTGCGCGGATAGGACTGGAAGTCTTCGGCCGGACCGAACTGCAGCGGATTGACGAACACGCTCGCCACCACGCGCTCGGCGCGGAAGCGCGCCGCCGCCAGCAGGCTCATGTGGCCGGCGTGCAGATTACCCATGGTCGGCACGAAGGCCACGCGCGCACCGGCGGCGCGCCAGCTACGGACCTGCGCGCGCACGGCCTCGACCGTGGTAACGGTTTGCATGGCTGTCAGCTCAAAAGCAGTGTTCTGGGGCCGGATAGGCGCGCGACTTCACGGCCTCGACATAGCGCGCCACGGCAGTAGCGCAATCGCCCGCGCCGCTCATGAAGTTGCGCACGAAGCGTGGCTTGCGGCCGGTGGTGATATCGAGGATGTCGTACAGCACCAGGATCTGGCCGTCGGTATCGCCGCCGGCGCCGATGCCGATCACCGGCACCTGCACGCCCTCGGTGATGGCGCGCCCGAGTGCGGCCGGGATGCACTCGAGCAGCAGCATGTCGGCACCGGCACTCTCGAGCGCGCGGGCCTCGGCGAGCATGTGCCGCGCGGTCTCTTTATCGCGGCCCTGCACGCGAAAGCCGCCGGTCTTGTGTACCGATTGCGGCTTCAGGCCGAGATGAGCGCACACCGCGATATCGTGACGCGTCAGGAACTCGACGATATCGAGCTGCGCACCGCCGCTCTCGAGCTTCACCATGCGCGCTCCGCCCTCCTGCATCAGCCGTACACTGTTGTTGAGCGCCTGCTCGCGGGTCGCAAAACTCATGAACGGCATATCAGCCATCAGCATGGCGCGCCGCACGCCGCGCGACACCGCCTTGGTGTGATACACCATCTGGTCCATGGTCACCGGCACCGTCGTGTCGTGTCCCTGGATCACCATGCCGAGTGAATCACCGGCCAGCACCACATCGACGCCGGCGGCATCAATCAGCGCCGCGAAACTGGCGTCATAGGCCGTCAGGCAGGCGATCTTGTCGCCCGCGGCGCGCATCTGCGCGAGTGTGGTGAGTGTCACCGGCGGGCGGTCGGATTCACGCTGCTGGAGCTGGGTATACATGGGGCTTGAGGATGACGGAGTGCCGCCCGGCGCGCAACTTTCGCGCCCTAGAGCGACGCATTACGCAGTGGGTTGAAATACAGCCGCCCGCGCTTCATGCGGCCGATCGCCGCCAGCAGTTCCGCGTAGTCGGATTCGTTGTGCAGCGGGTCGATGGCCGCGGCGTTGACGATCAGGAGCGGTGCCGCCTCGTACTCATGGAAAAAGCGCGCGTAGGCATCGTTGAGCTTTTCCAGGTAGGCCCGCTCGATCAGGTGCTCGTAGCGGATGCCGCGGCGCGCGATGCGGTCCTGCAGCACATCCACCGGCGCCTGCAGATACACGACCAGGTCGGGAACCGGAGCATCGACGCTGAGGCGCTGATGCACCTGCTCATAAAGGCGGAATTCCTCGTCATCGAGCGTGACGCGCGCGAACAGGCGATCCTTGTCGAGCAGGTAGTCGGCCACGCGGATCGGCGCGAACATGTCGTGCTGGCGCAGCTCGCTAAGCTGCTGGGCGCGCTGGAACAGGAAATAGAGCTGCGCGGGCAGCGCGCCCGCGCGCGGATTGCGGTAGAAACGCTCGAGGAAGGGATTCTGCTCGGCCTGCTCGAACACCTGCTCGGCGCCCAGCGTGGCCGCGAGCTTGGCTGCGAGACTCGTTTTGCCGACCCCGATCGGCCCCTCGAGCACGATGAAGCGGTGCGCCGCGGCGGCAGCCTTTGCGGGGACCACGCTCATGCTAAGGTCCCGCGGAGTCAATGACCCACAGATCGTCGGCCGGGAGCCTGGCGGCCAGCTCCGCCACGCTCCCTAAGCCCGGCACCATCAGATCCGGCGCAAAATCACACCATGGGCGCAGCACGAAACTGCGCTCGGCGATGCCCGGATGCGGCAGCGTCAGACTCCCACTCGCGCAGCATTCATTGCCGTAGACCAGCAGGTCCAGGTCGATCACACGCGGCCCCCAGCGCTCGCGGGCCTCCTCACGGCCGTGCGCAGCTTCCAGTGCCCTAAGTGCCGCCAGCAGCGCTGGCGCCTCGAGCTGCGTGAGCAGGCCCGCCACGGCGTTGCAGAAATCTGCCTGTGCCACCGGGCCATAGGGCCGTGAGCCGTACAGGCGCGACTGGCATACGAGCCGGGTATCCGGCAGCTGCGCGAGCGCGGCGAGCGCGGCGCGTATCTGGCGCGGTGGATTCTGCAGATTGCTGCCCAAACCCACATACGCCGGGATCCACCTCATCCGCCGCCGCTGCGCGAGCGCCGGCGGCGGCGGCGGCGCGGCGCGCCACTGGCTTCGCCGGCCGCGCCGCCCTGCGGCACCGCAGCCACCATCTGCTCCCGCTCCTCCGGGTTCACTGCCTGGAGCCTGGTCCACCACTCGGCAATTTCTGCGGGCGCCATCCCGACATGCGCGCGCAGCGCCAGCAGATCGAAGGCGGCGCGAAAGCGCGGCTGTTCGAGCAGACGGAGCGAGCGCCGTCCGCGCTGCCCTTCGAGTCGCGGCTGCAGGGCATACATTTCCCGCACGCCGAGCGCGATGCGCCGCGGAATCGACACCCGCTGCTGTGCCTCGCGCAGCGCCAGATCGCAGGCCTCGAGTATCGCCTGCGGTTCATGCCAGCGTTGCTGCGGGAGCGATTCGATCGCGGCGGCAATCGGTCCGTAGAGCAGCAGCGCAAACAGAAAGGTGGGCGTGACCGGCTTGTCCTCGGCCACGCGCGAGTCGGTGTTGCGCAGCCCCTGCACCAGCAGCGCTTCGACCAGGCTCCCCGGATGCTGAAGCAGGTAGCGCTCGGCCGCCGGGAACAGCACACCGAACAGCCCGCGCGCACGCAGCACGCGATAGCTCTCGGCGCCGTGCCCGCCGAGGAACAGTTTCGCCGTTTCATCGAACAGGCGCGCCGGCGGCACGCCGGCCAGCAGCTGGCGCAATTGCGGAATCGGCGCGGCGCCGTCGGCGTCCAGTGAAAAGCCCAGCTTGGCCTCGAAGCGCGCCGCGCGCAGCATGCGCACCGGATCCTCGCGGTAGCGCGTCTCGACATCGCCGATCAGGCGCAGGCGCTTGGCGTGGATGTCGGCCAGGCCGTCGACGTAATCCCAGATCGAGAAATCGGCGATGTTGTAGTAGAGCGCATTGACGGTGAAATCGCGGCGCCACACATCTTCGTCGATCGTGCCGTAGACGTTGTCGCGCAGCAGCCGACCGTGATCGTCCTGTACTCGATGCACGCTGGCCACGCTGGTCGGTGCGGGCGCGAAAGCATCCGCGTCGTCGCCGCCCTCGTCGTCCTCGTCGTCCTCGTCCCCCGCCTCATCGGCGTCGACCGCCTCGCTCAGCAGTTCGGCCTCGTCCTCATCGCGGGTGGGCACGGGGTCTTCGCTGGGCGGCGGCGCGCTCGCGGCACGAAAGGTTGCCACTTCGATCACATCGCGCCCGTAGACCACATGCGCCAGGCGGAAACGCCGGCCGACCAGCCGGCAGTTGCGGAACAGCCGCCGCACTTCGTCCGGCAGCGCATCGGTCGCAACGTCAAAATCTTTGGGATGCCGGCCGATGATCAGATCGCGCACGCAGCCGCCCACCAGGAAGGCTTGAAAGCCGGCTTCCTTGAGGCGATAGAGCACGCGCAGCGCGTTCGGGGATATATCGGACCGCGAAACCGAATGTTCGGCGCGCGGAATGATGCGTGGTGCGCCGTGCGCCACGGAAACTGGCAAAGGTTCGTTCAAATCAACCCTGAATAGCTTGAGCAATCGGAGAGGCCGCCTATAATACCGCGGCTTTTCGCCTCACCCTCCGAAGATTCGCTCCCTTCGTCTAGAGGCCCAGGACACGGCCCTCTCAAGGCTGGAACACGAGTTCGAATCTCGTAGGGAGCGCCACTAAATCAAGCACTTACGATTTCAACAAAAAAAAAGCCGTACGGGATTGGTACGGGATTTTTCAGGCGACCGCAGGCCTACAACGCTTGCAGCCGTCACCTGCCCCAACAGCGGTTCGGCGGCTATCATGCTTACCGGCATTTGGCGTTGCCAAGGAGTCGGCGTGATCCTGAACCCAGGCACAGATTCGCCGGGTTATTCGATCCCAAGGGAGGATTGGCACTCCGGACCCAGGATCAACTTTTGAGGCTTTCCACTTCGGCGTCTGGTTAGCGATGGGCACTCAATTTGCACCGGCTTGCGCGCGGTAAAACTGGCGCTTGCCTATTGCAGGCGGTCAACCGCCCTACCATGTGCAATCTTTAGAGTACGCGATGTCCGCCTTCCTCTGTCGCAACCGGCCACTCTTCGGTGCAGTCGGCCAACTGCGGACCTTGGCAGGTCTGAAATTGCTGCCGTAAAGCGGTCGGTCGGAGCTTGCGGTTTTCTTGCCCCCAGGGGGCGCAAAGGAGCCAGAAGTATAGTTGGAAAGTGAGGGTCTTTGGCTGTAGCCAGCGTATCCAATGGGGAACGACTCCACACCATGCCACCACCTGACGAGTATCTCCTGGGACACAATGCGGATGCGAATGAATAAGAACGTCTCAAGAGGCAGCCCCAGGAACTTGCGCCGAGTTCAAGGCGGCTTCTCGATCAACTCAATATTGGACCGGGTAATCGAGCGATCGACACTGGCTGTGGGCCGCAAGGGATTCTCGATCTGCTTTCGGAGCGCGTGGGACCAAGAGGAAAAGTTGTAAGAGTTGAGCAGAGCGAGTCGACTTGAAGTTGCCTCGGTCCATGTCTTCTCCCTCGCCCCGTCTACCGCCCTGTGGAAACTCTATCTATTCTTTGTTTTGCTCGAGATCGCGGGGATCGGAGCAGCTCCAGTCCCGTATAGCGAAATCATTTTAAAACGAGAGTATCTGCGTAACGTGTACAGGGAGGCCGACTACTGACCAACCAATACCCGGGTCGCGGCATAGGTCGGCGCTCCGACACCGACCCCAGTCCCGGTCACGGTAAGCAGATCCGCCACGAACCGGGTATTCAACGGACTGAACAGCACGGTCACCGTGCATGAGCTGCCGTTGGCAACCGTCGCCGCGACACTGCACGTGCCTCCGGTTACGGTAAAGGAAGTGCCGGCTCTCATGTTGATCGAGCTGATGACGAAGGGCGCCGTGCCGGTGTTGCTCAGCGTGAATGTCGCGGCGGTCGGGACCGATACTAGGCCGAAGGCATAAAGTCTGGTCCCCAGGCTGACGGACGGAGCCACGCCCGTTCCAGTCAGCGAGACCGTGCCGTTGGTTCCGACTGTCAGTGTTCCGGTCAACGCTCTCGCCGCCCTCGGCGCAAACGCCACGTTGATAGTACAGGAACTGTGTGGCGCCAGGGTAGCGCCGCAGGCACTCGCAGGGTGCGTAAAGTTGGCCGACGTCGTGATAGTCCCGACCGTTAACGCCACGGAACCCGCGTTGGCGAGCGTAACTGACTGCGTCGCGCTGGTCGTTCCGACCTGTTGAGCGGCGAAGGTGATGGTGGTCGGAGACAATCCGCTGACGCCCGTTGCGACGATGGCTATCGTCTGCGTCACCTGCGGCGCAGCACTGTAGTTGGCATTGCCGGCCTGATTGGCCGCGATGACGCACGAGCCCGCCGCCACGCCCGTTATGGTGCTGCCGCTCGCCGTGCAGAGCGCCGGCGTCGTTGAGCTGAAGGTAACCGCCAGGCCCGAACTCGCCGTTGCACTCAGCGTCCCGGTTCCACCAACGGTTAGAGTTGGCGCTGCGCCAAAGGTGATGGTCTGACTCGCTGGGCCGACGACTATCGTCTGCGTCACCTGAGGCGCAGCACTGTAGTTGGCAGTGCCGGGCTGGTTGGCAGCGACCACGCACGAGCCCGACGCGACACCCGTCACTGTCGCACCACTCACCGTGCAGAGCGCCAGCGTCGTTGAGCTGAAGGTAACCGCCAGGCCTGAACTCGCCGTTGCACTCAGCGTCCCGGTTCCACCAACGATTAGGGTTGGCGCTGCGCCAAATGTGATGGTCTGGCGCGCTGGGCCGACGGCTATCGTCCGCGTCACCTGAGGCGCAGCACTGTAGTTGGCATTCCCAGCCTGATTGGCCGCGACCACGCACGAGCCCGCCGCGACTCCGGTCACCGTGCTGCCGCTCACCGAACAGAACGCCGGCGTCGTGGAGCTGAATCCAACGGGCAAGCCGGAACTCGCCGTTGCACTCAACATCCCGGTACCGCCGACCATTACCGTCGGCGCTGCACCGAAAGTGATGCTCTGGCTAGCAGCTCCGATCGCAATCGTCTGCGTCGCCTGAGGCGCTGCTCCGTAGTTGGCGTTGCCCGGTTGGTTTGCCGCGACTGCACACGCTCCCGCCGCGATTCCCGTCACCATG
>Ga0209583_10000177_pt1 | contig 21081 bp, 24 predicted proteins | sample Str014_FD_187201 | JGI IMG/M metagenome (GOLD analysis project Ga0209583, IMG submission 187201) | Freshwater sediment microbial communities in response to fracking from Pennsylvania, USA - Straight Creek_MetaG_SC_2014 (SPAdes) (version 2) | ecosystem: Environmental > Aquatic > Freshwater >... | reverse complement strand
CAATTTCAAGGTAGTCTGACCTATCGACCCGAAGGGTCGATCAATCCGGCTTCCAGCCGTAACTTGAAGCCACCGCCTTTAGGCGGTGGAGTGTTCACACTAGCTCCGCCTCAGAAGTGTTCTTTCAGATTCGTCCCAGGGCTGCCAGGATCACCCGAGGTGTCAGTGGGATCTCCGTAACGATGGTATCGAACGGTCGAAGCGCATCGTTGACGGCGTTGGATACCGCTGCGGCTGCCCCCGCCGTTCCAGCCTCACCGGCCCCCTTCGCTCCAAGCTCCGACTCAAGTGTCGGCGAAACCACGTGGCCGACATCGATATCGGGCATTTCGCTGGGCATCGGTACCAAATAATCCGCCATGTTGGCGTTGGTGAGTTGGCCACGCTCGTCGTAAATACACTTCTCAAACAAAGCGGCGCCAAGCCCCTGCACGACTCCGCCGCGAATTTGCTCGTCGACCAATTGCGGATTGATAATGGTGCCGCAATCCTCAACCACCCAATGTTTGAGCAGTCTGACAAAGCCGGTGTCGGTATCAACCTCCAGCCAAGAGGCCTGAATCCCGTTGGTGAAGGCGAAGGGGTATTCGCGTGGCACAAAATGTCGAGTGGCCATTAACTCCGGCTGCACGCCAGGTGGCAACGTATCCGGTCGAAAATAGACAATTCTGGCAAGTTCACTCAATTCGATACGAAGCGCACCGTCGCTCACGTTGACGATTGCAGCATTGACGATGTCCAGATCGGCAGACATTGATTGCAGAATCGCAGCCGCCACATTGAGAATATTCCGGCGCAGGATTTTAGCTGCCTGAAGTGCTGCTTCGCCCCCTATACCGGCGCCTCGCGACGCCCAGGTTCCGCCGCCATAAGGGGTATTGTCTGTATCGCCCATGATCACGCGGACGCACTGCATGGGAACGCCGAGTACGCTGCCGACAATCTGGGCCGTAAGGGACTCGGACCCCTGCCCTTGCTCGGTAATGCTGGTTTGGCAGATTACCGATCCCTGGGCATCGAGCCGAAGTGCGACCCCGTCCTGAGACGAGATTTTTGCACCGCCAACGCCGTAAAACGCTGCGCTCGGATTGGTAACTTCGATGAAACTGGCAATACCAATTCCACGATGAATGTTCTTTGCCCGCAACGCTGCCTGCTCGGCCCTGAGGCCATCATAATCCATCATGGCGATCAGCTCGTTCAGGGAGGCGTGATGCGACAGCCGTTCGAAACGGAGGCCCGAAGGTGATGCGCAAGGATACCCGTCGTCGGCAATCAGATTACGGCGGCGGATTTCCACCGGGTCCATGCCGATTTTCATAGCCGCCAGATCCACCAGGCCTTCCGTGATCGAGCAGGCGATCGGATGACCAACGGCACGATACTGGCACATAACATTCTTGTTTTGAAAAACAACACGAGCGCGCGCACGATAATTGCTATTGGCGTAAGGTCCGCCAACCAAATTTACCACCTGATTGGCTTCAATCGCGCTGGTGCGCGGATACATCGAATAGGGTCCGATGCCCGTAAGATCGTCTATCTCGAACGCCGTGATGATACCGTCCTGTTTGACACCGATCTTTGCCCTGCAGCGATGGTCACGTGCGTGAATGTCCGTGTTAAAGCTTTCAACGCGGTCTGCGACGAACTTGACCGGTCGCCGCAACAACTTCGATAGCGCATAAACCGCCATCTCGTCGGCATAAATATGAACCTTGATACCGAAGGAGCCGCCTACGTCCTTGCAGACCACACGAACTTGCGACTCGGTCAATCCCAGGTGCAGCGCGGCGATGTTCTGCACCATGTGCGGCGCTTGCGTGCCCTGATAAATGGTGAGCCTTGCCTCGGCGACATTCCAGTCGGCCACTACAGCACGCGGTTCTAGTGTTACGCCGGTGTGGCGTCCGAAGACGAACTCCGCCTCCACCACCTGGTCCGCCTGTGCAAAGGCCTTGTCGACATTGCCAGCGTCGTGATTTCGCTCGAAGGCGAGATTGTCGCCGAGCGAGGAATGGATTATTGGGGTTTCCGGATCGAGTGCCGCAATCACGTCCGTTACGGCATCAAGCGCTTCATACTCAACCGATATATTTTCCGCAGCATCTTCAGCTGCAGCGCGGCTAGTTGCCACCACGGCCGCGACAGCTTCCCCCTGCCAACACACGCGATCGATGGCAATTGCGCTCTGCGGAGCTGACTTGAGACCTTTCAAATGCGAGAGTACGCCGATCCAAGGCGTGATGACCGTCGCCAGTTCTTCCCCGGTAACGACCGAAATAACGCCGGGCATCCGCTTCGCATCATGAGCGTCGATCTTGACAATCTTCGCATGTGCATGGGGCGAGCGCAGGAACGCCACATGCACCATGCGGGGTAGTTCCATGTCGCTGACGTAGAGCCCCCGCCCCTGCATCAACCTATCGAGGTTGGGTCGGGGTACTGATTTTCCTATATAGGAATTCGGTCGATCAAGCATCGAAAGCACGTCGGAATTCGCACGCGTAGTCGTCATGGCGCGCGCATCCGCGCCGTAGTTTCCACCGCATCGACAATGGCCTGATATCCAGTGCATCGGCAGTAGTTGCCCGAGAGGTGTTCTCGAATCCGATCTCGATCAGGAACCGGGCAGTGCTTCAGCAAATCCTGCGCCGCCATCAGCATTCCCGGCGTACAGAAGCCACATTGCAATGCATTGCGTTCTCGGAATGCACGCTGGAGATCGGCGACCTCTCCGGAGTCAGATAGTCCTTCGATCGTCTCGACTGTTGCGTCGTGCATCTGAACGGCCAGAATCAGGCAGGATCTCACGATGTCACCATCGACCCGCACCGTGCAGGCACCGCAAACACCATGCTCGCAGCCGATATGCGTTCCCGTAAGCTTCAGATGCTCACGCAGGAAATCTGCCAGATTCAGCCGCGCCGGCACGACCGCGTCGACGCGCTCACCGTTGACGAGGAACGAAATGGGCATCTGAACCATCACGGTTCCTCAAGGAGATCGGGGCGGTCAAGCAACTTCGATACGCAGCGCCGCAACAATAGATTCGCCAGATAGCGACGCATTGCGGGCGTTGCGTGCTGATCCTCATGAGGATCGAGCTCCTGGCGCAGAAGATCAGAGGCATCGGACAATATCGAGCGTGTGACGACGACATTCGTGAGTTGCCTGGCTGCCTTTGCCAGATGGGGCCGATTCCCAACTGAGAAGAAAGCAAGCCGGAGATCTGAAAATCCCGAATTTTTCAAAACCGCCTGTGCCGCCAGGCCCACAATCGCATAATCGCCACGTCGACGAGAAAACTCTTGAAAAAATGGCGAGGAATTCCGCTGGGCCACCGGTATCTCGACAGCGATCAGTAATTCGTCGGGCGAAAGCAACGTCTCATAAATGCCAGTGAAAAATTCCTCGGCCGCAATCCGCCGCTCGCCGTGCACGCCGCGAACCAGGAGGGTTGCACCGAGCGCCATCATACAAGCTGGCAATTCCGCCGCCGGATCCGCATGGGCAAGGCTGCCGCCGATCGTACCGCGGTTGCGAATCGCTGGATGTGCGACGTGCGCAATTGCTTCCTTCAGCAACGGCGCGTACCGGGCTATTTCAGCTGAATTATGAAGGTCGACATGTCGCGTCAACGCGCCAACAAGAAGCACTTCGCCCTTCAGGGATATTCCCCGCAACTCAACGATTGCACCGATATCGACAATCAGTTTCGGAGAGATCAGGCGTAAATTCATCGCTGGCATCAAGCTCTGACCGCCCGCCAGCACCTTGGCTCTGTCGCCATGCAAGGCGAGCAATTCAAGCGCGTTCGGAACAGTGGTTGGGCGGGCGTAAGAGAAAGCCGAGGCTTTCATCGGGACGTGACCTCCTCGGCCGATTTCTTACGGTTTTGCGAGATTAGAAGGTGGTCACTTACAAAGGTCAAGTTTTGTTATCGACCAATATTTCAACCAGCCTCGGCTTTTGGACTTGTCATTGTGTTATGACCGACGCACGTTCGGTCAAAATGAAGAATGCCCTGGGGGAAAGCGGGTTATGAAGCTCGGGTTTTTTACGATGCCGATCCATCCCATGGATAAGGATTGGCGGCTCTCTCTTCGGGAAGACCGCGAAGCCTTCCTGCTGGCCGATGAATTGGGGTTCAGTGAGGCCTATGTCGGTGAGCACATCACGGACAGGGCCGAGAATATCACCTCGTGTATTGCTTTCATCGCATGGCTCGCCGCCGCAACGAAGCAGATCAAGCTCGGGACCGGTACGATAAACATGCCGAATACGCACCCGGCGGCGCTCGCGGCATCCATTGCAATGCTCGATCACATGCTGGATGGCCGGTTCATTCTTGGTATCAGCCCCGGCGGGCTGCTATCCGATGCCGAAGTATTCGGCAACCTCGATGCCGATCGCAATGCGATGTTTCTAGAAGCAATCAATCAAGTCCTGGATATCTGGACCGGCGAACCGCCATACAACATAAAAGGGAGATACTGGAATATCTCCGTGCAAAAGAACCTGATCGCCGATATCGGCCAGGGTTTCATCGCGCGCCCACTGCAACGACCGCACCCGCCTATCGTTGTGACCGCTGTTGCGCCCTTTTCCAAAGGCGTCGCAGAAGCAGCCGCCCGCGGCTGGGATCCGATCTCCGCGAATTTCCTGATGCCCGCCTGGGTTAAAAGCCATTGGCCCAAATATGTCGAGGGATGCGGACGCACGGGCCGCGTGGTCGATGCGGCCAATTGGCGTGTCGCGAAAAGCGTGTTTGTGGCCAAAGATGCAACGACAGCGAAGGCTTACGCGACAGACCCGGACGGGCCATATGTCTATTACTATCGTTCCCTTTTCACCAAGCTGAAACGCAACGGCCGTATCGAACTGTTCAAGACGAGACGTGATCAACCTGACGATGAAGTCACGCTGGAATCGATCTGCGACAAGCTCATCATCCACGGGACGGCGGAAAGCGTCGCGGATCAAATCCTGGCGTTTAGCGACGAAGTCGGAGCCTTCGGTACGCTGCTCTACGCGGGCAAGGACTGGAAGGACCGCGAACTTGGCCGACAATCCATGGTTCTGATGGCCGAAAAGGTTATGCCGCGAGTCAACGCGGGCATCTCCAGTCATTCCAACGCCGCAGAATAAGTCGTTTCTGGAAGGACAACCCTGGGCGTGGCTCTCAGCGATCGCATTCCCTATCAAGCACAAATCGACCGTCCCATCCTGACATTGCCGGGAGGCAAGAAGCTCGCAGTATGGGTGATCCTCAACGTCGAGGAATGGCGGATCGAGAACGCGATGCCGCGTACCGTGCTGAGCCCACCGATGGGACAGCCATTGTTGCCGGACGTACCGAACTGGTCATGGCATGAATACGGCATGCGCGCGGGGTTTTGGCGTCAATTCAAGGCGCTCACTGAGCGACAAATTCCGGTGACATTGGCGTTGAACGCCAACGTTTGCAACGCCTACCCACGCATCGCCGCCGCTGCGCTCGATGCTGGTTTCGAATTCATGGGTCATGGATTTGTGCAGGGCCCGATGCACAAACTTGATAACCAGGCTGATGCAATCAAACGCTCGGTTGAAATCATTTCAAAATTCAGCGGCAAGCCACCCCGCTCATGGGAGAGCCCGGGGTTGACGGAAACCGACGAAACAATCGATCTCCTGCGCTTGAACGGCATCGAGTATCTGGCTGACTGGGTGATCGACGATCTACCGCAGGATATCGCTACCCCGCATGGCACCATCACCACGATACCCTACTCCGTAGAAACCAATGACATCGTCATTCATGCGCTGCAGCACTTGCCTGCGGAGCAATTCCTCAAGCGTTGCAGCGATCAGTTCGACCGGCTCTACCTGGAAGGAGTATCGAACGCCAGAATTATGGCGATCTCAATTCACCCCTATATTACCGGCGTCCCTCATCGCATCAAATATCTGGAAGCACTTCTTGACTATATTGTCAGCCATGATGGTGTGGCATTGATGACCGCTAGCCAGATCGGCGACTGGTATCGAGCGGAGATGGCCCGGCAGCACGCCGAAAGACCAGGCTGAACGCGACGCCAAATGTCGCTCATGGAGATTTTCCGTAACGGCCGTGTTCGCGAACTCAATGGAGTCGGTCGTAACGCGAATCAACGCTGGTCACCATCTTCGGCGTGAAACCGGCCAAATCCGCCGCGCGCGAACAACAATGGTTCCTGCCCATTGTAGGCATACGCCTCAACGGCGCCCAAAAAGATCACGTGATCGCCGCCATAGTACCGGTTGGCCGCACGGCACTGAAAACTTGCGACGCTGCCAGCCAGCACCGGAGCATTCCCAAGTCCTGGAGTCCAGGCTACCCCGACGAACTTATCGTCGGAGGATTTCGCAAACTGCGACGCCAGCGCCTGTTGGGACGCCCCGAGAATGTTAACGGCAAAGTGGCTCGCATTCTGAAAGACGGTCAGGCCTTGCGAGAACATGCCGAGACTCCATAACACCAAAGGTGGATTCAACGATACGGAGGCAAACGAATTGCAGGTAACTCCGTAGGGCTTTCCATCCGCCGACAGCGCGGTGACAACCGTGACGCCCGTAGCAAAAGTACCGAGCGCATTGCGAAAATCGCGCGGATCGATCGCCGAATTGTCTGAGGCGAATTCGTTGGCCGGATCCGCCGGATGTTTGGGTGCATCGGACATCCGTCTGGCCTCAGAGCGTCAGATTTTCGGACGGCAACCCAAGCGCTACGCGTCCATAATTGGTACCCGCTGCATCAAAATTGAATGCAAGATGCGAATTCACGGCGTGGGCATCCCGAAATTGCCGCTGCAAGGCGCCCGACATGAAAAGGCTGCGCGCTCCGCTAGCCGCAAACAAAAGCGATACCGCCTCGGTGCACAGATTGATCGAAAACGCACCATCTCGTCGTAGTCTCGTCTTGGCCGCAATATCGGGAATGTGGCCGCGCCGCGCATCGGCCATCGCGTCAATACAGTTCGTTCGCATGACAAGGCGTGCCGCATCAATCTTGGCGGATGCTTCCGCTATCTTGATCTGGGTGGCCTGCATGTCGCCCAGCTTGGCTCGATTATAGGTCGAGGCACGATGCCGAGCGATATCGATGTAATCGTCCAGGCAGGCCTGTGCGTTGCCCAAACCGACGCCAGACAGTACATAAGGAAACAGTGAGAAGACGGGAAGCGCATACAAGGCGTTCGGATTGACATTGCTGCCTGGCGTCAGGCCACCGGACAGATCGCTTACGGCCACAGACATCGATTCCGGAACAATGGCGTCCTCGACCTCAACGTCGTTGGATCCCGTACCGCGCAGCCCGGCCGCGTTCCAAGTATCGTTTATCCTGTAGTGTCGTTTGTTGAGCAGAAATATCCGATACTCGATGCCGTCAGCCTCGTCGTCCGACGAAACTACGCTCGCCAGCATATTCCATTCGCAGGACTGCACTCCGGAAGAAAACGGCCACTTGCCGCGCAGCACGTATCCTCCGTCAACCTTTCGGGCGCGACCGGCCGGAAAGATAAAGGAGGAGGCTATCAGCGCGTTGGCGTCCTCGTCCCAAACCGCTTTCTGCGCGCGACCATCGAACATGCCCAGCATCCAATGGTGGCTGGCAAGGTTGGCAAAATTCCATGCCACGGAAGCGTCAGCCTGACCCAGCGCTTCGGCACAATCGACCAGCGAGACATAATCGAGTTCGGATCCGCCGACCCGTTTGGGCTGCAATATCCGGAACAGCCCCCCATCATGCAAGTCGCGCTCGGTTTCCGGCGGTAGGCGGCGTAATTCCTCGGTCCTGGCGGCGCGTTCGCGCAGCACCGGAATCAGGGATTTCGCACGGCTTACCATCTCGCTATGGTTACCCGTGTCTCCCGATGACTGGCCTTCGTTCGGGTTGCGGCCAGATTCAACCATCTCGTGCGCTCGCCCTTTCGCATTGCGGTTTTCGCTTCGACCAATCGAAGCCATGGCCACGTTGTTTATCGCCAGATCGAAGACTATTCAAGACGCGGCAATCATCGCGTCCGAACAAGGTGAAAACCGCCGGAGCCAATCTCCACGAACAAGCCCGTTGGAATTCCCGGACCCGCATCATGAGCGGGACAATCGCTCGGAGCCTCGTCGATCGCGGTTGGTACATCATCGGCTTTAATATCGATCCCGCCAGACAAACCGAGCTTGCGGAAGCCGCATCGCCATCGACTTCGCTCGAACCGTTCTGCGCTGCGCTTGCTCCCCGGCCGCGGCGGTATGGCGCCCGCCGCAAAACGCAGAAAAAGCCCGGTGGCCATGGGGCCACCGGGCGAATAGAGATTTTCGGCAAGTCCCTTGGGACTCGCACCGTCATTCAAAAAAACTTGCGCCAATACAGGGAGTGGGGCCACGCCCACGGGATTGACGGCTGATAGAGCCGATAGCCCGCCCTGATAAAATTGTTGGCGGATATCAGATTGTCGGTCGTATCGGACACAACCGCTCTCCACCCGTTCCGCCTCGCGCGTAACTCCAGAGCCCGCATCAGGCGCTGCTGAAGGCCCCTTCCGCGATGGGTCGACAATACCCCGACCCGGCAGAAATATCCGGCGTTGCAAACCCGCGTGGACCTGACGAGGCCGGCAAAAGCCGCGGGCTCCGTCCCATGCAGACCGAGCCACCAGTGGCCGTGATCGAATGCGGGAACGGGAACGCCACCGAAGAACGTCAGACGGTGAAGCTCGGTCAAGGTCTCTGCATTGTCTTCGTCCTGACCATCCACCTCACGAATCCGGTACATCGGCCAAACTCTCCCAAACTGGAACTTGACCTCGTTCGCTCGCGGCGTGCGCAGCTTCACCACGCCATTGGCCGCGGACATGCATCGCCTGCGATGAAGCAATCGAACTGCGAACGAACGAGGTCGACGACCTGAGGCAGCGCCGAGCTTTCTCGATTTCGTTGCTGGAAACCCCTTTTGCACGCGCCCAGGCTTCGACCGCGGCTTCGCCATACTGCGCGACGGCCTTCCTGACGGCCCAGCAGGGAATGACAGGCGCCGGCGATGACGCCCCAAGAACGGCGACCATGACAACTGTGAGAATCATTTGCCGATCATCACCTTGATGCCGAGCCACACCGCGCCCACGAAGCCCGTGACGATAATCGTGATCACCGCCTTGAAGGTGTAACTCTGCGCCTGCTCCACGCTCTTGCGCCAATGACGCAAGTGCTGGAAGTCCGCCCGAATTTCAGTGAGGGACTTCGCCATTTACGTTTCGCAGTCGCCCGGCGCAGCATGTTCACATGGCGGAGTATCGGCGTGATCCATGGTGAGATCGTCCACCACCGCTGAGCGAAAAACGATGGTCGGGAAATCCGTTTGCTCGCAGTCGAGCCCGGGGCACGGGATGAACCGGAGGATCTCCGCGCTCATGAAAGCGCGTCCGAAATGGCGATGCCAACCAGGCCAACCAGAGCCAGCGATATCAGGTACGCAGTCATCGGCTGCTCTCCTCGAATGAAATGTGCGGCATGATCGCCAAGCGCGATCATTTCAGGCGCGAACCGTATCCCTCGATCGGAGGGGCCGCGTGCGGCGGTGGACCTTCGTTGCCACGCCGCGAGCCAGCGCGTTCGCGCGTGCCGGCCAATCACGATTGGACTGAAAGAGGCTCGGACGACGAACGCTTGCGACGCTCGGGCGACGGTGCGTGGGGAGATGTGGCGTCGCGACGCGCGCGCCGCCGTCCGATTGGAAAAATCCCAAAGAAAAAGCCCGCTGCGGACTTCCCCGCGCGGGCTTGATGTTTTTTTCGATGATGCCGTTATGCCCCTGATTTGCCCGACGTGTCAAATGTCTTTCGAACTCGTAAACGAATTTCAGAAAATGCGACTAAACAGGTTCGACGAACTGGAACTGTCTTTGGCGAAAGGTCATTCACCAACGAAAAATCCCGCTGCCGAATCACCGGCGCGGGCTGTATGATATCTGCGACGATGTGGATCGTGCCCCCGATTTGCCCGACGCGTCAAGTATGGGCATTTTGGTCGGTACGCGAGAATTTGGAAACAATTCGGCGCTGCGCGGCCCATCGGCCACGTATGATATCGCAGGGAGGCCGTCGATGTATTTCGTTGCTGCCGTGCTCGCGGTGTTGTCGGGCCTGTTTTATGCCGCCGGGCATCACGAAATCGGCTCGGTCGGCGTGACCATGTGCCAGTATGGCAGCTCGTTTTGCGATAACCCGTTTCTCGTGCTGGTAGGTGCAGGACTCGCCGCCGTCTGGGGTACCTTCGTCAGCATACGCTGAGAGACCACCTGCTACCGCTTCGACATTTTTGCGATGATGTCGGTATGCCAGTGATTTGCCCGACGTGTCAAATCCGCGATTTTTCGCACGCATTGCGATGAATCCCGCCAGGACTGACGCGCAACATCATCACATACGATACGCTATTCGGTTGGCTGTCGTAGCAGCAACGGAACAAAGCTGCCGGTGATGCATTCTACAGGATGAGGCCATACCCGCTCGCGCCCCCAGGCTGCCGCGGATCGGCTGCCACATGCTCAATTGTACGGGAGCGCGCAGTGAGTACCGACACGCAATCACCTGGTTTTCAGCCCGGCCTGGCGGAAAGGGCCATCGGCACCGCCGCCGATGTTTCGCGGACGCTAGGCGAGGTTACATCCGCGCTTCAGGCTGCAGCCGAACGGCTGAGCCGGGCAATCACGAACGCCCGCCAACCGGGTCAGCCGCTGGCCACCGTCAGCGCGATCACGAGGGAAGCTCCGCTCGCGAGCCTGTTCGTCGCCTTCCTGTTCGGCGTAGCCATTTCGCGCCGACGCTAGATCGCAACTAGAATTTACCCTTGGCTGCGTCCTTGGCGGTCGAAATCACACTCCCGCTGATTTGCCGCATATGCTCGCCGGCGTTAGTGAACTGGCTGCGCAGAAATTCCGATTGAATGCGCATGGCCTCCTGAAGGTCGGTGGCGTGCACCAGCTTTTTGGCGTGTTCAAACGCCGCCTTCATGTTTTGTTCGGTAAAGGACAGCGCCTGGCGCGACATGTCGCTACCAGGCATCGACGTCATCGATTTGCCCGCCGCATCGAAGAACATGCCGAAAGCTTTTTCCGCCTGTTCGATGGTTTTCTCAGCCAGATCGCGCAATTCGGCAGGGACTTCCAGTTTTGGTTCGATCATGATCGCGTTCTCCAATGTCTCGCGGAAGATTAGCGCATATCAGCTTCATGTCTGCAATACCGGCCGGAAGGATGGCGAGTTTGGTTACCGATTGGCGTCATTGTCACGACCTTGCTTCCAGCACCATATTGAAGGGCGTTTGCGCGGCCCGGCGGAAGCGTTTGAAGCCGCCCTCCACGACCACTTCCTTCAATCGCGCCTCCCCGGCCTGCGCGCCGAGCGCAAGACCTACCTCCTGCGCCAGCGAGGCTGGTGTGCAAACCGCCGTCGACGCTGCGTAGAATAGCGCGCCTACCGGATTGAGATTGTCTTCGAGACTGTCATGGGCAAAGGGCTCGACAATCATCCATGTTCCGTCGGCCGCCAATGCCGTCTTGACGTGACGCGCTGCGCCAACCGGATCGCCCATATCGTGGAGACAATCGAAGAAACAGATCAGGTCGAATGCCCTTGCCGGGAAATCTTTCGCCGTACCGGTCTCAAAAACAATCCGGTCACCGGCGCCTGTTTCTCGCGCCGACTTTCGCGCGGCCTCGATCGAGTCCGAGTGATAGTCGTAGCCGAAGAATCTGGAATTCGGAAAGGCTTTCGCCATCAGGATCGTGGAGGCGCCCTGGCCGCAGCCGACATCGGCGACGTCGCAACCCCTCTGCAGTTTGGCTACGACGCCGTCGAGCGCCGGTAGCCAGTCGTTGATGAGGTGATGATAATAGGCGGGCCGAAAGATGCGCTGGGTACCGCAGAACAGACAGCCATTGTGCTCGTGCCAGGCCATCGCACCGTTGGTACGGAACGCCTTTATGATGCCCGGCATGTCCTGAAACAGGCCAGTGGCGATATCGAAAAAACCGGCCATGAAAAACTGGCCGTCTTCGTCGGCGAATACCATTGCCTGCTCGGGCGACAGCGAAAATTTCCGCATTGATTTGTCGTAGGTCACGTAACCTTGGGCCGCCTGCGCCGACAGCCATTCGCGCACAAGACGCTCCGCCGTTCCGGTCTCTTTCGCCAGCGCCGACGAATTCATCGGCCCTGATTTCATCAAGGTCTTGTAAAAACCCAATTGATCGCCAACGTGCACCAGCACCGAGTTGGTGAGCGCGCCGAGATCTCCCAACATTCGCCCGACAAACGCCTGAAGCCTCGCTCCATCGATTGGTGCCTGCGCGGACGTAGTCATGATCACCTCCCATGTTGGCACCGGCGATGGTACGCCCTTCGTTATCAATCAAGCCGAAAAATCGTCTCCCTCAATAGCGGTAGGCTTCGATATCCAGCAGCGGAAAAGCACTGAAAACGCTCGGAAGATTGGTCGGTGTCGCCGCATGAAGATGGGACTTGTTCAGCTCAGCGAAGCTGGTGACACCGAGCAGGCCGAGGCATCGGATTACTTCATCCTCGAGCAATTCCAGCATCCGCACGATCCCCGCTTCTCCCGCAGCCGCGAGCGCCCAGCACTGCAGGCGGCCGATGCCGACGAGATCGGCGCCTGATGCGATCGCCTTGACGATGTCGGTGCCCCGGCAGAACGATCCATCGACCATGATCTTGGCACGGCCGGCGACGGCATCGACGATTTCGGGCAAGACATGCATCGCACCGCGGCCGTGGTCGAGCTGGCGGCCGCCATGGTTGGACACATAGATCCAGTCGACTCCGTGATCGAGCGCGATCGCGGCATCTTCGGCGGTGGCGATGCCCTTCAAGACCAGCGGTATCTTGTAGCGGTCCTTGATGAGTTTCACGGTGCGCCATTCCAGGCCTTTCTGGAAATCGCCGCCGGCGGCGCGGATGCGACTTTCACGCACATAGCGTTTGGCGATATCGCGCTCACGCCGGCTGTAGTGCGCGGTATCGACGGTGAGGCAGAATGCGGCATACCCGTTCGCAATCGTACGGCTGACGTAGTCTTCGACGAAGGCATCGTCGCCACGGACATAAAGCTGAAAGATACGCAGCGCGTCGGGGGCAGCCTTTGCGGTATTCTCAAGCCCGGGCTCTGATACCGAACTCAGCATATGCGTGGCCCCGAACGCGCCGGCGCCGCGGGCAACGGCCGCACCGGCGCCGGGGTCGAAGATTTCGAGCGCGCCGACCGGCGCGATCACTATCGGGAGCCGCAATTTGCGGCCGAATGCTTCGGCCGACGCATCGACCCGGGCGACGTTGCGCAAGGCGCGCGGCCGGAATGCGATCTCGTCGAGCGACATGCGATTGCGGCGCATCGTGGTCTCCGTTTCCGAAGCCCCAACGATGTAGTCCCAGGCATTTTGGTTGAGCCGGGTCCGTGCTTTCCGCACGAATTCGTGCAAATTCTGGAATTCTTCGCCACTCGCACCGAGTTCGATGTTCCTCGCCGAGCGGATAGGGATCCCGTCATTCATGGTGTTGCGCTCCCGTTTTCGCAACACATTAGCCGCAGACAAGCCGGGAAATCCACCGTTTTGACCGGTCGGACCTGAGTCCGACCGATGGCTACCGCTATTTGTTCGCCAGATATATCGGCGTGGACTGGAAAACTCCCGCGCCGGAAACCTGCGAGGCAATCAGGAATGCCGCCATTACGGCTGGTACGCTGACGAACCTCAAGAATTGATCAATCGAAAGCATGGTTGACGTCCCCCAAAAGCTGCTTTAGAGGCGAATTCAATTCGCTCTTTGCATGGTGTGCTGGTCGCTTATGAGGAGCTGGTCGGTACGGGTGGGAGTCGAGGCAAAGGACAGCATTCTCATGAGCCGGAAAATCTTTCCAAATTGTGGCCGAAACCGTCAGGATTTAGTGCATTTTCAGGACTAACACACGGAGACTTCATGGCGGAGAGCGAAATCCGCCCATTCAACCACCGATAGTGCTCGATACTGGAAGCCGGTGCGACGCACGCGCTCGTCAACAGCAGGCCGAACCGAACGATCGAAGCGGTCCGGCCGTACCCGCTAAGCAAACTAACCTTTGATAGCGGATCGCTGGGGAATCTGCGGAAGGCAATTCCGGCGCGTTTGTTATTCGCGCAGACCTGCTGAATCCGTCGTGTCAGCCGATATTACGTGCCGGCCCGAACGCTCCGGCTTCGCGCAACGCTGCAAGGCGCCGATCGTCATAGCCGAGCGTCTTGCGGAGCACCGCTTCGGTGTGCTCGCCCAGCAACGGCGCGGCTACCGGACTTACTGTGGGTGTCAAGCTCATATTGAGTGGTGTTTCGATATTGGGGACCGAACCGGCGGTCGGATGCACGATCCGGCTGAGGCGTTCGCGGTCGCGCACTTCGGGCGCGTTGAAGCCTTCCTCGACAGTGCGAAGATAGCCAACCGGTATGTTGGCTTTCTTCATCTTCGTCATCCAGTTTTCGAGACGGTCGCCGGCAAAAATGCCGGCGATAATGGCGCGCAGCTTTTCCTTGTTGGCCGTTCGGTCTTTCCGATGAGCGAATTGCGGATCGGTCACGAGGTCCGGCCGTTCGAGCACCTCGGTCACCAGACGGCGGTACAGGCGATCGTTGGCACAAGCCATATAGAGCGGTCCGTCGGAGGCTTGGTAGACCCCGACGGTGGGAGAACCGTTCGGTGAATTGCCGAAGCGACCCGGATTGGCGCCACTGATCAGATAGGCCATTCCGTAAAAGCCCGTCATCGCGACCGCGATGTCGATCAACGCGACCTCCACATGCTGGCCGCGGCCAAGCCTGTCGCGCGCAAGCAGCGCGAGCAGGATAGCATTGCAGGCCGACATGCCCGTCGCCATGTCAACGATGGGCGGGCCGGTCCGCACCGGCTGCCCGTCGGGAAATCCATTTAGCGACATGAATCCACTCTCTGCCTGCGTAATCGGATCAAAACCGGGCCGCAAGGCAAAGGCTCCCTTGCGGCCGTATGCGGAGATCGAGCAATACACCAGCCGCGGATTGGTCGGCGCAACCGATGCATAGTCGAGGCCAAACTTCTTCATCACGCCGCCGGAAAAATTCTCCACCACTACATCGGCCTTCGCGATCAACTCGCGCGCGACTTCGAGAGCCGCCGGATTGTTGAAATCGAGCGTGATGCCGCGCTTGTTGCGATTGAGACTGAGAAATGCAGCGCTCTCCCCTCCGGTTTCCGCGTGCTCATAGGCGCGGGTATCGTCGCCTCCGTCCGGATTTTCAATCTTGATGACCTCGGCGCCGAAATCGGCGAGCGTTTGGGTGCAGGCGGGACCGGCGACGACGCGGGTAAAATCCACGACCAGCAGACCATCAAGGGCAGTCGGATCGCCCTCTGCACGTGGCGCGCGCTCCGGCAATTGCGGTCTGGCGGTCATCTCAGGCGTTCCCCCTTGGTTTTTTCCCATGAAGTCGAAGCCGCACTCGGCAATGCAACTTCGAAAACCTTTTAGCGGAAGCGTACACATTCCGCCAAACCTGGATTTTGCAGGGCTGGACTTGCCGCCGACATGGCTTGGGCTCACGCCAGTGGCGTCGCGCGGAATCTCAACCACGTCGGCGGATCGATACCGGTCGCCCGGTGGCGAATCCATAGATCAACGCCAACCGGTCCAGGCACTCGCGCAGTCGGCGCGCGAAATAATCGTTCCAGCGCTGACTCCGCAAACCGCGCCGTTGTCCGACCTGCTCCATGGTCATGCCCATGACAAGCACCTCCCGTACCAGCGCCGAGCCATCGGCACCGAGCTCGAGCCCCGCGCGGTTCAATCGCAGTACAGCCCTACGCTGAGCTTCAGTAATCGGCTCGCGCATCTGTCCGCCATCGACATATTCCCTGGTCGGATCGACGGCCTTGGGGCCGCGCTCGGCCTTCTCCCAGTCATTCTGGAACGCTCGCCCGCCCTGATATTGGGCCTCGTCGATCTGGCGGTGGGAGTGCAGCCGCGCCAGAGGATCGTTGCGAATCGAGCGCAAACTGACGATCTTGTCGCCGGGTTCGAGGCCGAAAGGATTGTCGACCTCGACCGCAGCGACTTCCGCGTTACGCGGCAAGTCCCGAGAACGGCGATCATGGGCTTTTGCCGGATCGCTGGGCTTCTTCCGTTTGGTTCGTGGCATCTGTGACCTCCATTACGACCATGGAACGGAACGTTTGGGGGCGTGATCTCTACGCCGTCTCCACGATCTTCAGCAAAACCGGGCCGGCTGCCCGCTCTGACGGCGTTCCCTCGCCGCGGCTCAAGTGGAAATGCGGAGAGCAATAGCTGGAGCCGAGCCGTTTCGGATGACCGCAGAAGGTGATCGCTTGCCCATCTTCGTCGCCGCCATAGGGATAGCGACAGTCGCCGCGCTCCAACTCGGTCAGCGACAGATGACGTGGAACGAGCGCGACGCATCGAAGTTTGACCGGTCGCTCCGGTTCGGAAATGGGGAACCAACGACTCGACTCCGGGAAATGGGATTCCCGCGCCAAGTTTACACGCGGTGTTGCTGACGGCACCGGCGTCGATCCGGGTGGCGGCTTCAACCGATCGGGTTCGGCAAGCCCCATTCGCTTGGCCCGGCCAATCACCGCACTTCGGGAATAGCCGGTGCTGAACCTTCTGTTGATCGCCTTCGCAATCTCGCCATAAGACGTGCCCTTGGCAATATATTCCCGCAGCGCGTCCGAATGTTCGGGCGACCAGTTCGTCGGATCGATCATTGGTCCCTGCTCCTGTCCTTGCCGTCCGACTCTTCGAGTATTTCGGATATTCCGAAACAAAAGTCAAGCTTGATTTCTGATAATCGGAATTGCTATAATTTCTGAAATTCGGAAATATGCATCATGCTGGACATCAAACTGATCGAACGGGGGCTGGAGAAGCCTGGAAAGACCAAGGGCGGCCTGGCGACGGCCATGGGTGTCCGCCCCGGCGCGGTTTCCGAAATCCTGGCCGGGATACGCCTGATCAAGGCAGCCGAAATAGCGCCGATTATCGAATATCTCGAACTGAACGCCGTGCCGATCATGGGCCGGGTCGGCGCGGGCGCCTCGATCGAGCCGGAAAACGAGCAGGTGCCGCCGGAAGGTCTGGGAGAAGTCGAGCTGCCGTTCCCTGTTTCCGAGGAAATGATCGCCTTCCAGGTGGCCGGCGACTCCATGCTGCCGAAATATGAGAATGGCGACGTCATCGTGGTCTATCGGGAGCAACGTCATCCCCTGTCGAACTTCTATGGCGAGGAAGCGGCAGTGCGCCTGAAAACCGGCCAGCGCTATCTGAAGACGATCGAACGGGGCAACTCGTCGATGCTGGTCAATCTGACCAGTTTCAATGCCAAGCCGATCAATGGCGTGAAGCTGGAATGGATCGGTGAGATCTGTGTAACCTTGCCCAGAGGCCAGATCGAACGTTTGCGCACCAAGGCGCCGCGAACGCGCAAGACGACGAAGATGTAGAACTCAGACGCTACTGGAACAAGCCGCGTTCTTGCCGACTCAATTCCCGTCCAGATCCGACTGCTGATCGGACGCTAAAATTTCAGATATTCAGAATTATAACTTGACCGATTTCTGTTTTTCAGAAATACTACGGTTGCTTGATTGCACGATCCCCGGACCAGACCCAGCATGCAGTATTTCGTCGTAATGATCGATTATGGCCGGCGCGGACGCGAGGCCATTGTGGATCCGGAGATCACAAGGCGCGAGGTCATCGCCCGGATATCCTCGGGCGAGTACAAGAACATCAGTTTCATCCACGAAATCGCCGACTCCTCGGTCGAAGACGTCACCTCCGATATACTCAGCGAAGCCGTCCTTTCAGACACCGTGACCGCGGAACCGCAGGCTTGCCATTTCGACCACGTTCGCGATCTGCGCAAGCATGAGGCGGCTTGGTCAGAGACCATTCCTAAATAGCGTGTGCCATGCGTTCGCGAACGGCGGGCAAAAGTTCACGCGCGAAGATGCTTGCCGAGTGCAAGACTTCCTGTTGCGTGAGATCGCCAAAGGAAAACTGGCTGATGAAATAATTCGCGCCCGCTTCGTCAGCCATCCTCGTCACCTGCTCGCGGAGCGTGCCTGGTGATCCCACAATCGCCACGCCACCCTGCACGACCGTATCGAAATCGTCCGGAAGCCGGGCAAATCGAGGTTGCGTGCCGTGCTTCTTCCACAGCTTCATGAAACTCGCATGGAATAGCGGCCAAGCCCGGCGTCCAAGCTCCATCGCCTGACGGTCGGTATCAGCCGCGACAACGAAACGATTGATGCCAAGCAGCGGCAATTCGTCCGGCGCGTGGCCCGCGGCCGCCCATTCGGCACGATAACGGTGGGTAATCTCACGGACACGCATCAGCGGTCCACCACACACAACGTTGATCTGATTTTGCGCCGGCCATACCGCGCCTTCGGGCAACGGAACTGCATACCATAACGGCGGATGCGGCAACTGCGCGGGCTGCAGGTCGATCGGCACGTTCTCGAATTTGTAGTGCCGGCCCCTGAAATTCACCTCCTTCCGGGTCAGCGCCTGCATCACGACGGTATATGCCTCGACATACATCGCCTGCGCCTGGTCCGGGTCGACGCCGAAATAGTGCAGTTCGTGCGGAGAGGCGCCGCGGCCGATGCCGACTTCGATCCGGCCTCCGCTCAAATGGTCAAGCATGCATATCTCTTCGGCGAGCCGCAGCGGGTGATGCGCCGGCAACACATAGACCAGCGCGCCGAGGCGCAGACGTTTGGTGCGTTGCGCGACCGCCGCCAGGAATACGCTCGGAGATGGCGTCAAATTGAGCGGCGTCGCGTGATGCTCGCTCATATGGTAGGTTCGAAATCCCGCTCTGTCGTAGAACTCGATCAGTTGCAGCCGGTTTTCGTATTGCTCGCCGAGCGGATATGGCCCGTGATCGTTCTGGTCGAAGATGCCGAACTGCATTTTGCACCGCCCCATCGACGTCTTTTCCGGCCATGCGATGCTATTCGCAGCCGCGTGCATCGTTTGGCGATGTTACATTGAGAGCCCTGCGTCTTCCAGCGGCGATCGGCCGCCGCTCAAACCCGCTCGATGATGATCGCAGGCGCCATGCCGCCGGCCGCGCACATCGTCACCAGACCGCGCTTGAGGTCGCGCCGCTCCAGTTCGTCGAGAATGGTCCCGATCAGGATCGAGCCGGTCGCGCCGATCGGGTGGCCGAGTGCGATCGATCCGCCGTTGACGTTGACCTTTTCGCGATCGAGTTTGAGGTCCCGAATGAATTTTTCGGCGACGACCGCAAAGGCCTCGTTGATCTCGAAAAGATCGATATCATCGAGCGTCAGGCCCGCTTTGGCGAGGACCTTGCGCGCCGCGGGCACCGGCGCGTTCAGCATCAAGGTCGGCGAGTCCCCCATATTAGCCATGGCGACAACGCGCGCCCGCGGTTTAAGACCGTGCGCCCTGGCATAAGTCGGAGACGCCAACAGGACAGCCGCCGAGCCGTCGACGACTCCAGAAGAGTTGCCGGCGTGGTGCATGAAATCAATATTGAGATCGGGGTATTTTTCCAGAATGAGACCACGATAGGTCGTGCCCTTGTCGTCAAGCGGATAATCGGCCACCGCGGTGAACGCCGGCTTCAACTCGGCGAGCCCCTCAAGCGTGGTCTGGGGACGCGGATATTCCTCGCGATCGAGCGCCAGGCTGCCATCTTCGCGATGGACCGGCACAAGACTCTTGTTGAAATGGCCGTTCTTGATCGCGACGGCTGCCCGTTTCTGGCTCTCCAGGCCCAATTCGTCGACAACCTGCCGCGTGAAGCCTTCGAGCGTCGCGACCGCATCGGCGCAAACGCCCTGATGCGATTGCGGATGTCGGGCGCGAAGGCGAAGGTTGCCGTTGTCCATCATGAACGGTCCTTCGCCACGGCGACCTTCCATCGACATCATCTCGGTACCGCCGGCGACGACGAGATTCTCGGAGCCCGACATGATCGCGTTCGCCGCCATGTTGACGCTGGTGATGCCTGAACCGCAAAACCGATCCAGGGTGACCCCGCTGGCGCGCACATCGTAACCGGCATCCAGCGCGGACATCCGGCCGAGATCACCGCTCTGTGGACCACGCTGCGAACTGGTGCCCCAGATGATATCGTCGACATCGGCGGTATCGAGGTCGTTACGATCGGCGAGCGCCCGCAATACGGTCGCACCGAGCTGTTGCGGGTGAACCCCCGAAAGCGCACCCTTGCCGGCCTTGCCAATGCCCCGCGGCGTCCTGCATGCGTCGATAATCAGAGCGTCAACCATGGTACTTTCCTCGAAATTGTTGATTGACGATATTTGCAGCCGATCAAGCCGCAAAGTCAAATCTCGGAGTCGATGATAGGTGCCCGTCTCGACACCCCTGCTGCGCGCTGCGCCCGAACTCAGACCTACCTTACCGCCCGCAGGACGCTCGGGCTGTCTCCGTAGCCACCGCAACGATGCGCGCCTGCGCCAACTACAGCGCGAGGTATCGCTGGCGGACATTGTCGTCGGCTTTGAGTTCTTCAATCGTCGAGGTGTAGACGATCTGACCCTTGTCGATCACGGTCGCGTGGCTCGCAAGGCCCAGGCAAAAATGCATGTTTTGCTCCGCGATCAACACCGTCGCGCCGGTGCCACGGAGTTGTCGCAGCAATTCGCCGATCCGCTGCACGATGATCGGCGCAAGCCCCTCGCTGGGCTCGTCCAGTAGCAGCAGTGCAGGATTCCCCATCAGGGTGCGCGCAATCGCCAGCATCTGCTGTTCGCCGCCCGACAGCCGCCCCGCGATCCGGTGGCGCAGCGGCTCCAGCAATGGAAACACTTGATAGACGCGCTCGATCGACCAGTCGTCCTGACCGTCCGGGCCCTTCTTCTGCCCGATGACAAGATTGTCCTCGACCGTATGGTCCGGAAATATCTGACGGTCCTCGGGCACAAAACCAAGGCCGGCGCGGGCAATGTGATGCGA
>Ga0209583_10000176_pt1 | contig 21100 bp, 20 predicted proteins | sample Str014_FD_187201 | JGI IMG/M metagenome (GOLD analysis project Ga0209583, IMG submission 187201) | Freshwater sediment microbial communities in response to fracking from Pennsylvania, USA - Straight Creek_MetaG_SC_2014 (SPAdes) (version 2) | ecosystem: Environmental > Aquatic > Freshwater >... | reverse complement strand
GGCCTATACCAACTACGGCGACATGTCGGTCACGCGCCAGCCGCTGAAGGCGAATTTCCAGCTGACCCTGACGCTGGTGCTGCTGCTGACGATGCTGGCGGCGGTGTACGGCGCGATCTGGTCGGCGCAGCGGCTCACGCGCCCGGTGCAGGACCTGATCGCCGGCACGCGCGCGGTCGGCAAGGGCGATTTCGCGATGCGCCTGCCGCTTCCCTCGCGCGACGAGATGGGCTTCCTGGTGCACTCCTTCAATGACATGACCAAGCGGCTGCGGCGCACCAGCGAGGAGGCCTCCTTGAGCCGCCAGGCGGTCGAGCGTGAGCGCGAGCGGCTTGCGGTCATACTCTCGCGCCTCTCCAGCGGCGTGCTGGTCGTCGATCACCAGCTGACCCTGCGCAGCGCCAACGATTCGGCCGGCGCGATCCTCAATGCCGATCTGACCGCCGCGACCGGCCGGCCGCTCGGCTTCGGCGCCGAGCGCGCCGTGCTGCTGAGCAACTTCGTGGCCGCGCTGCGTGCGCGCCTCGCCAACGGTGAGCGCGAGTGGCGCGAGCAGCTTACCCTCAGCGGCGAGACCGGCGGACGCGTGCTGCTGTGGGCGGCGACGCCGCTGCCCGACGAGGACGAACAGGGGGGCCTGGTGATCGTGTTCGAGGACATCACCGCGCTGCTCACCGCGCAGCGCAATGCCGCCTGGGGCGAGGTCGCGCGCCGCCTGGCGCACGAGATTAAGAATCCGCTGACGCCGATCCAGCTGTCGGCCGAGCAGCTGCGGCGCAAACTCCTGCCCGGCCTGGACACCGAACACGCGCGGCTGCTGGAGCGCGCCACCCGCACCATCGTCCAGCAGGTCGACGCCATGAAGCAGATGGTCAACGCCTTCAGCGACTACGCGCGCGCCCCGGAAATGCAGCTCGCGCCGCTCAGCCTCAACCAGCTGGCCGCCGAGGTGGCCGAGCTGTACCGCGTGCAGGACCCGGCGGTGAGCATCCACCTGGAGCTGGACTCGCAACTGCCGGAGATCGAGGCCGACCGCAGCCGCCTGCGCCAGGTGCTGGCCAACCTGCTGAGCAACGGCATCGAGGCGCTGGCCGGCGTGGTCGGCGCGGCGATCGTGGTGCGCACCCGCTGGCTGGGAACCGCCAAGCCGGCCCAGGCGGAACTCACCGTCAGTGACAACGGCCCCGGGTTCCGCGAGGATATCCTCGGCAAGGCCTTTGAGCCTTATGTCACGAGCAAGGCGCGCGGCACCGGGCTAGGTCTGGCGATCGTGCAGCGTATAGTCGACGAACACGGCGGGCGGATCACCGCCGACAACCTGGGGACTGGCGGCGCACGCGTGCGGGTGCTGCTGCCGGCGGTAGCCGAACGGCGCACCGAACTGCGTAGGGAGCGAGCATGAGCGTGAACCGGATTCTGGTGGTCGATGATGAAGTCGACATCCGCAGGTTGCTGCAGGAGATCCTCACTGAAGAGGGCCACGAGGTTGAGGTCGCGGCCGACGCCGCGCAGGCGCGTGCCTCGCGGGCCCGCAGCGCACCCGACCTGGTGCTGCTCGACATCTGGATGCCCGACACGGATGGCATCACGCTGTTGCGCGAGTGGTCGACCGATGCGCGCAATGACTGCCCGGTGGTGATGATGTCCGGGCACGGCACCGTGGAAACCGCGGTCGAGGCCACGCGCCTCGGTGCCTTCGACTTCATCGAAAAGCCACTGTCGCTGGCCAAATTGCTGCCCACCGTCAATCGAGCGCTCGATGCGCGCCGCTCGCGCCAGGCTGGGGCCTTCGCCGCCGCGCGTGGCAGCGCTCCGCTCCTGGGCCGCAGCCGCGTCGCCCAGCAGCTACGCGCCGAGCTGATGCGGCTCGCGCCGTATCCGGCACCGCTGCTGCTGATCGCCGAGCCGGGCAGCGAGCCCGAGGCACTGGCACGCTTCGTCCATCAGTCGGGCGCGCGCGCCACCGGACCGTTCGTGGTCTGCGATCCGCGCTCGCTCCAGGACGAGCAGTCGGCCAGTGCGCTGCTCGGCAGCGGCACGCATCCGGGCCTGCTGGAACAGGCGCGTGGCGGCACGCTGTATCTGGGCGATGTCGAGGAGCTGCCGGACGCGGCGCGCCGCGTGCTGGGCGCGGCACTCGCCAGCGGCAGCTATCAGCGCGGCGGCCTGGGCGAGGCGCTGGCACTCGAGGCGCGCATCATCGCCACGGCGACGCCCGGCATCGAAGTGCGCGCCGGCACCTTGAGCATCAGTCGCGACCTGCATGCGCAGCTGTCGGTGCTGCCGCTGCGGGTGCCGCCGCTCCGTGACTACGCCGAGGACGTACCGGACCTGCTGCGCCAGTGCATCGATCAGCTCACCGAGGGCGAGTCCCTCAACTTCCGCCGCTGCAGCGTCGCCGCACAGAACCGGCTGCGCAACTACCCCTGGCCCGACAACCTGCGTGAGCTGCGGGGCCTGCTGCGCCGGCTGCTGATGCGCGGCGGCGCCGAGGAGATCTCCCTGGAAGAGGTTGAACGGGAACTGGCGGCCCAGACGCCGATCGACGCGCCACTGGTCAAGCAGGACCTGCTGGCGCTGCCGATGCGCGAAGCGCGCGAGCACTTCGAACGCGCCTATCTGCAACAGCAGCTGCAGCTATGCGGCGGCAAGGTTGGGCAGCTCGCCAAGCGCGTCGGCATGGAGCGTACGCACCTGTACCGGAAACTGCGCTCACTGGGCATCGACATCAGTCACGCCGCGGACGACTGAGCCGCCCGCTGTCAGATCACGCGTCCGGGATTGAGGATGCGCTGCGGATCCAGCGCTGCCTTGAGCTGGCGCATCAGCGCCACTTCCGCGCCGCTGCGCGAGTTGCCGAGGTAGTCGCGCTTGGCCACGCCGATGCCGTGCTCGGCCGCCACCGAGCCGAAGCCCCGCAGTGCGCCGTAGACGATGGCGTTGAGCTTAGGGACCACACTGAGATCGCGCGGGCCGATCAGCAGGTGAATGTTGCCGTCGCCCAGGTGGCCGAACAGGAGCGGTGGCAGCGGACCCATGAACGGCGCGACCGCGGCCTGCACCTGCGCCAGGTAGGCCGCCATCGCCGGCATCGGCAGCGAGATGTCGTAGGAGAGCGCGTGCGGTACGTGCACCATCAGTTCGCCGGCCGCATCGCGCACCCGCCACAGGCGATTGCTCTCATCGAGCGAGCGCGCCACCACGCCATCCTGGATCACACCGCGCTCCAGCAGCATGGCCAGCCCGCGCTCGAGCCGGTCGCCATGCGCGCCTGCGCCGAATGATTCGAGCTCGATCAATGCGTACAGCGCATGGCGGTCGGTGAACGGCCGCGCGCCGCTGTGCACGTGCCCGGCCGCGAACTCGTAGTAGTCCGACCACATCACTTCGAAGGAACTGAGCTCACCGCCGTAGCTGCGGCGGCACTCGGCCAGCAGCGCCACCAGGTTATCGAAGTCCGCAACCGCCACCAACGCTGTGTGGCGCTCGCGCGGCGCCGGCTGCAGCCGCAGCACCGCGCGCGTGATTACGCCCAGCGTGCCCTCGGTGCCGATGAACAGCTGTTTGAGATCGTAGCCGGCATTATTCTTCAGCATGGTGTTCATCGAGCTCAGTACCGTGCCGTCGGCCAGCACCGCCTCCAGGCCCAGCACCTGTTCGCGCGCCATGCCGTAGCGGATCACGCGGATGCCGCCGGCATTGGTGGCGATATTGCCGCCGATGGTGCAGGAGCCGCGCGCCGCCAGGTCCAGCGCGAACTGCAGCCCCTGCGCCGCGGCCGCCTCGTGGATCGTCGCCAGCGGCGTGCCGGCCCCGGCGATCAGTGTGGCGCCGTTGGTATCCAGCGACTCGATGCCGCGCAGCCGCTCGAGCGAGAGCGCCAGCTCGCCCGGCCGCGGCGTGGCGCCGCCGGCCAGGCCGGTGAGGCCGCCCTGCACCACAATCGGCTGCGCGAAGTCATGGCACAGCTTCAGGCAGCAGGCGACCTCCGCGGTGCTGCGCGGCCGCAGCAGCGCCAGCGGCGCGCACGGATCGTGCCCTGACCAATCGGCGTGATGGCGCGCGCCGATCGCGGCACCGGTCTCGACGGCACCGGCGCCGAGCTGCGCGCGCAGCGCGAGGAGCAGTTGCGGGTTCACGGTCTCCATGGCGGTTCAGTCCTCGACGCGGATGACCAGCGAATCGAGATCGGCGGCCTGCAGTTGCTGGCGCAGTCGGTTGAGCTGGTTCAGGTCCTTGAGCGGCCCGACGCGGATGCGAAACCAGACGTCGGCGTCGAGCGCCACGCGCTGCACGTTGGCGCTGATGTCCTGGCGCGCGAGTTGTGCGCGCACGCGCTCGGCCTCGGTCTCGCTGCGGTAGGAGCCGACCTGCAGGAAATAGGTGCCGGGCCGCTCGACGCGCGCCGCGGCATCGACGTGCGTGCCGTGTTCCTTCTCCGGCACCACGACCTCGAACTTCGGCAGCATGTCGTAGAAGGCGTACTGCGTGTCGCCGTCCACGCCGCCGCCGCCGCCGCTGCTGCTGCCGCCGCTGCCGGCGTGCGCACCACCCCCGGGACTGTTGGCGAGCGCGTTGCTGGCCGCCGCACGTGCGGCGTCGATGCGCGGCGCATGGCGCGCACCCGGCGCGCCCTCGAGGCTGGTCTCGGCCGCGCGGTGGTCGCTGACGTAGACGACCAGCGCCACCAGCAGGCCCACACCCAGACCGATGGCCAGCTCGCGCCAGCGCTGCCAGTCGAAGCCGCCGCGGCGCACGCTCTTGTAATCGCGCGCCGTCAGCCGCCGCTGGCTCACATGCTCTCCGGTGCGCTGACGCCGAGCAGCGTCAGCCCGTTGCGCAGCACCTGCTGCGCGCCGAGCGCGAGACCGAGGCGCGCATCGCGCAAGCAGGCATCATCGACGATGAAAGTCGCGGCGTTGTACCAGGTGTGAAAATTCTGGGCCAGGTCGCGCAGGAAATGCACCAGCGTGTGCGGCGTGCGATTGCGGGCGGCCTGGACGATAATTTCCGGATAGCGGGCGATCGCAGTGAGCACCGCAGTTTCATAGGCGCCGGCCAGCAGTGCGAGCGAGTCCAGCGCACGGGTGCGATCGAAGCTCAGGTCCCGCGACGCCAGCTGCTTCATCACGCTGGCGACCCGCGCATGCGCGTACTGGATGTAGTACACCGGGTTGTCATTGCTGCGTGACTTGGCCAGCTCGAGATCGAAATCCAGCGGCTGGTCGTGGCTGCGCATCAGGTAGAACAGCCGGCAGGCATCATTGCCCACTTCCCCGCGCAGCTGGCGCAAGGTGACAAACTGCCCGTCGCGCTTGCCCATCGCCACTTTCTCGCCGCCGCGGAACAGGCTGACGAACTGGATCAGGCATACCTCCAGGCAATCGCCGGGCTCACCCAGGGCCTGCAGCACGCCGCGCATGCGTGGGATGTAGCCGTGGTGGTCCGCGCCCCAGACATCGATCAGCTGCTGGAAGCCGCGTGCGCGCTTGTCGAGGTGATAGGCGAGATCGGGCGCGAAGTAGGTCTGCTGGCCGTTGGCGCGCACCAGCACGCGATCCTCGCTGTCGCCATGCGCGCTCGAGCGCAGCCACAGCGCGCCATCCTGCTGATAGGTGTTGCCCTGCGCGGCGAGCCGCGCCAGGGCGCGCTCCACCGCACCCGAGCGTGTCAATTCGCGCTCCGAGGTCCAGTGCTCGAACTCGACACCGAACTCGGCCAGGTCGGCGCGGATGTCGGTGAGCATCGCGCTGAGTGCCAGCTCCAGCACCGCATCATAGGCGGCGGCGCCCAGCAGCTCGCGCATGCGCGCGATCAGCGCGTCGACATAGCGTTCCTTGTCGCCGGCGGGCGCGTCGGCGGGCAGGCCCTGCAACACCGCGGCGGCCGGACGCTCCAACGCCGCGCCCTGCGCCGCGCGCAGCTGCGTGGCAATCGGCGGTACGTAGTCGGCGCGATAGCCGTTGTCCGGAAACGGCACCGCGAGTCCGGCGGCCTGCAGGTAGCGTACCCAGACGCTCACGGTGAGAATGTCGACCTGGCGGCCGGCATCGTTGATGTAGTACTCGCGATCGACGCGATGGCCAGTGGCGCGCAGCAGGCTGGCCAGCGTCGCGCCGTAGGCGGCCTGGCGGCCGTGGCCCACGTGCAGCGGCCCGGTGGGATTGGCAGACACGAACTCGACCAGCACCGCGATGCCGGCGCCGGACGTGCTGCAGCCGTAGCGCTCGCCCTCAGCGAACACGCGGCGCAGCGCGCTGCTGTGCGCATCGCGGGCCAGGTAAAAATTGATGAAGCCGGCGCCGGCGACCTCGGCGCGCGCCAGCAGCGGGCTGGCGGGGAGTGCCGCGACGATCGCGCTCGCCAGCTCGCGCGGTTTGCGGCCCGCGGCCTTGGCGAGGCGCAGCGCGATATTGCAGGCGTAGTCGCCGTGCTGCGCATCGCGCGTGCGCTCGACGCTGATCCACGTACGCTCGACCGGCGCCGCCAGCAGGCCATCCGGGAGCGCGTGCAGGGCCTGCGCCAGCAACTCTTCGAGCTCGGTTTTCAACGCAATCCTTCGAGCGGGGAACGGCCGCGCAGTCTACCGAAAAAGCCGCGCCTACTGGATATCCAGCGGGTCGACGTCCAGCGCCCAGCGCACGCGCCGCGCGGCCGGCAGGCGCTCGACCGCCGGCAGCCATTGGTCCAGGAAATGGTGCAGTCCGCCACGCCCGGCGTGTTCGATCAGCAGCTGTGCGTGGTGGCGGCCGGCGCGGCGCGCCATCGCGGCGCTCACGGGCCCGAGCAGGCGCGCCCCGGGCGCAAGCCCCGCGCAATCGCGCGCCGCCGTCAGGAACTCCAGCGCCGTCGCCGCGGCCGGCGCCGAGGCGCGCAGCAGCGCCAGGCGGCTGAACGGCGGCCAGCGCGCCGTAGCGCGTTCCAGCAGCGCATCGGCCGCGAAACTCTCGTAGCCGCCCTTGAGCAGCGCCTGCAGCAGCGGATGATCGGGATAGGCGGTCTGGATCAGCACTTCGCCGGCGCGCTGGGCCCGGCCGGCACGCCCGGCCACCTGCACGATAGTCTGCGCCAGCCGCTCGGCGGCACGAAAATCGGTGCTGAACAGGCCCTGGTCGGCATTGAGCACCGTCACCAGCGACACACCGGGGAAATGATGCCCCTTGGTAACCATCTGCGTGCCCACCAGGATGCGCGCCCGGCCCTCGAGGAGCGCTCGCATCACAGCATCGACGTCGGCAGCGCCGCGCACCGTGTCGCGATCGAGCCGCACCTGCGGCGCAGCGGGGAACAGTGCCGCCAGCGTCTCGGCGACGCGCTCCGTGCCCTGGCCCACCGGCTTCACCGCGAAGCCGCAGCGCGCGCAAGCCTGTGGCAGCGGCTGGGCCGCGCCGCAGTAGTGGCAGCGCAGCTGCGCGGCACCCTGGTGTACGGTCAGGCGCGCATCGCACTCGGTGCAGGGCGCGATCCAGCCGCAGCTGGTGCACAACAGCGTGGGCGCGTAGCCGCGGCGGTTCAGGTACACCAGTACCTGACCGTCGCTGTCCAGATGACGCCCGATCGCCTGGATCACGGGACCGGCGAGCCCCGCGTGCACGGCATGGGCGCGCAGATCGATCAGCGCGACGGCCGGTGCCGCCGCCTGGTCGGCACGACGCGGCAGCGGCAGGCGTCGATAGCGTTCCTGTTGTATGTTGTGCAGCGTCTCGAGCGCGGGCGTCGCGGAGCCCAGCACGACCGGCACGCCCGCCTGCTGCGCGCGCCGCACCGCGACGTCGCGCGCGGAGTAGCGGCAGCCGCCCTCGTGCTGCTTGTAGGAGCTGTCGTGCTCCTCGTCGATCACGATCAGGCCGAGATTGCGCAGCGGCGCGAATACCGCCGAGCGCGTGCCGATCACCACGCGCGCAGCGCCGGCACGCGCCGCGCGCCATGCGGCCAGGCGTTCGCCGTCCTTCAGCGCTGAGTGCAGCACCGCCATCGGTACCGGCAGGCGCGCGCGAAACCGCTCCAGCAGCTGCGGCGTGAGTCCGATCTCCGGCACCAGCAGCAGCGCGCTGCTGCCGCGCTCGAGCGCGCGCACCACCAGCCGCAGGTACACCTCGGTCTTGCCGCTGCCCGTGGCGCCCTGCAGTACGAAGGCCGCGTAGCCGCCGGCCTCGGCGTCGATGGTGGCCACCGACTCGGCCTGCGCGGGACTGAGGGGCGGGCCCTGGGGCCAGTCCGCGGTGGTCAGCGGACCGCTGATCTTTTGGGTGGCGCTGCGCTCGCTCAGCTCGGCGTAGCCGCGCTGCACCAGCGCCTGGGCCCGTTCGCGCCAGCCCGGCAGCTCCTCCGCGAGCTGCGTCGCATGCCATCCTGAGGCCGCGGGCAACAGCTTCTGCAGTAGTTCGCGCTGCCGCGGCGCGTGCTTAGGCTCGCCGGCGGCGGCGGCCTCGCGCCCGGCGGCAGTGAGCTGCAGCCAGGTGTCCTGAGCCTCAGCGGCCGCACCGCCCCGCAGCGTTCCAGGCAGTGCCGCGCAGATCACCTCGCCAGGCGGATGGTGGTAATAGCTCGCGGTCCACAGCAGCAGATCCAGCAGCGCCGGATCCAGCAGTGGCTGCTCATCGAGCACCGCCGACACCTGCCGCAGGCGATCACTGGCAAGCGTAGAGTGCGCAGTGCTCCCGACCACGACGCCCATGGCCTCGCGCCGGCCGAATGGTACCCGCACGCGCATGCCGGGCTGCAATGTGTGCGCCGCCCGGTCCCTGGGCGGGAGATAGTCGAGCAGCGAGCGCAGCGGACAGTCGACCGCGACTTTGAGCACAACGCCGGGGTTGGCGGTGGCGCCGCTCATTGTGGATAAGTCTGTGGATGGTCTGGCCCGCCGGCCACCCGGATCGCTGGCAACGCGCCGGTGCCGCGCGCCGGCACTTGCAGGGGCTTCATAAAATAAGCCATGAATATCAATCGCATACGGTGAAGCCCGCGGCGCCAACCACGCCGCGCCCGCGCCCACCTACAGTTTTTTGCGCAAGTCCGCTGCTAAGTGGATGATTCTGGCTCATTCCTGGCTACGCACCCCAAGTCAACCAAATCCCTCACTACGCGTTGCTCCGCCATAAGGCTATGAACCTCTGCGCTCAATTGCTGACAGAATCTCCGGGGCTTGCGCCGCTGGAGGTCTTTGCATTGCAGGATTCGACGCCGCTGGAGTCAGCGCAGCTCGCCGATTTTCTGGCCACTGTGGAACGCCCGGCCTTCAGGATCGCACAGATCGCCCTGCGCCACGAACAGGACGCGCTCGATGCCGTGCAGGACGCCATGCTGCGCCTGGTGCGTCGCTATGCGGAGCGTCCGGCGGCCCAATGGCGCCCGCTGTTCTACCGCATACTTGAGAACTGCGTGCGCGACACGCAGCGCCGGCGGCGCACTCGCAACAACGTGATCGCCTGGCTGCCATGGCGCGGCACCGAGGATGATGAACACGACGAGACCGACGTGATAGCGCAGGCTCCAGATCCTGCGCCCTCGCCGGCGGCGCAGGTGCAGACCGACGAAACGCTGCAGGCCCTGGAGCGGGCGGTGGCGCAGTTGCCGGCCCGCCAGCGCCAGGCATTCCTGCTGCGCAGCATCGAGGGCATGGATGTCGCGGCCACGGCCCTGGCCATGAGATGCTCGGAGGGCAGCGTCAAGACGCATTATTTCCGGGCGCTGCAGACTTTAAGGGAACTGCTCGGGGAGTACTGGTCGTGAGCGCGGAAGAAGACGGGAGCCTCGATGAGTTCGCACGCCGCACGCGGGCGCTGCTGCAGGAGAGCGTCGCCAATCTCGACGGCGCGATGCGCTCGCGCCTGACCCGCGCGCGCTACGCCGCGCTCGAGCAGGCGGCCGCGGGCAACTCGCCGGCCTGGTCCTGGCAGCGCTGGCTGCCGGCGGGCGCCATTGCCAGCGCAGTGCTGACGGTGCTGATCGTCGTTGGTCAGCAGCGCGCCACACCGCCGCTGCAGGCCAGCGCGCCGGCCAGCGGCGAAGATATTGAACTGCTGGCCGATGCCGACGGCCTGGCGCTGGCGCAGGAAGCCGACGTCGACTACGACTTTTACGAATGGGCGGTCTACGCGGCGCAGGACGACCACGCCGGAGTCGGCACATGAGATGGCGCGCGTGCGCACTGCTCGCGCTGCCGGGCCTGGCGCTGGCAGGCCCGCCGGTTACGCCGGCGCACGCCGCCACGCCGGCCAGTGCCGCGGCGGATGCCGACCTGCTGGAGTTTCTCGGCTCGGTCGACTCGACCGAACCCGGCTGGCACGAATATCTGGAACACACCGACCTCGAAAAAGTAATCCATGCGCCGACCAGGCCGGCGACGCCGTCGGACCAGGGGAAACGCACATGAATAGAACGTGGGTAACGACGCTGGCCATGCTGGCCCTGGCGCTGGGTTCGATGGCTGCCAGTGCGGCGAACGCGCCCGATCCGGCGGTTGCGCCCGGCGTTGAATCCGAGGCAGGCGGCGCGCAGCCGCGGACGCCGCTGGCCTGGTCTTCGCTCAGCAGCGCGCAGCAGCAGCTGCTGCAGCCGCGCGCCGCGGACTGGGACACGTTGCCGCCGGCGCGCCAGCGCGCGCTGGCCCGTGGCGCGGAGCGCTGGCTGAGCATGCCGCCGCAGGAACGTGCACAGGCGCGCGAGCGTTTCCAGACCTGGCGCAAACTGCCCGAGGAGCGGCGCGAGCTGATTCGACGGCGCTGGCAGCGCTTCCGGGAACTCGATCCCAGCGAGCAGGCGCTGGTGCGCGAGCACTTCCGGGATTTCACCGGGCTGCCGCCGGCGCAACGCCAGCAGCTGCGCCGCCGCTGGCTTGAGGCCACACCGGCCGAGCGTGCGCGCATGCGCGAGCGGCTGCGCGAGCGTCGCGCGATCCGCCGGCGCAAGTGAGTAGTTGACCGCGGCCTACGGGTTTGAGGCATGATGCGACCGAATTGCACTGGAGGTTCGCATGGGTCTGCTCGATGGCTTGATCAGCAACGTACTCGGCTCTGCCATGGGCGGCGGCGCGCAGCAGGGCAACAATCCGCTCGGTTCACTGCTGACCAGCCTCAGCGGCAGCCTCGGTGGCAACCAGGCGGCCACCAGTACGGGTGGTGTCGCGACGGGTGGCATCGCAGCGGGCGGTCTGCTGTCCGCGGCGATGGTGCTGATGCAGCAGCAGGGGGGCCTCGGCGGACTGCTGGACAAACTCCGCCAGAGCGGACTCGGACAGCATGCTGATTCCTGGGTGGGCAAGGGGCCGAACCTCCCGGTGACAGGCGACCAGCTGCAGCAGGCGCTGGGGAGCGGTGCGCTCAGTGGCCTTGCGGCCAAGCTCGGGATTCCGGTGCAGCAGGCCGGCGCCTCAATGGCGCAGCTGCTGCCTGAGCTGGTCAACCAGCTGACACCCAATGGGCAGCTGCCTGCCGATCACGGCACGCTGCTCCAGGACGGTTTGAAAATATTGCAGGGCCTCGGCCACTGATCAGCGCCGCTTGGCGCCGGTCGGCGAGCTGTGGACTTTGTCATTCCAGTCCAACAGCCCGCCGATTTCGCTTTGTCGTGATCGGCGGGCCGGATCAGCCCGCCACCTGCGTCGAGTGCACCACCGTGTTGGCGGCCTCGAGCGTCTGCGCAGCGCGCTGCGACTGGTGAGCACCTACCGCGGCCAGTGCCGGCAGCAGCGCCATCGTGCTGGTGATCAGGATGCTCAGCACGGCGGCGCGCAGAGCGAAGGGGTGCATTTTGCTGGTCGTGTTCATGATGGTCTCCTGTACCTGGTTCCCAGGTAATTCGTTGGTGGTTGCTGCGGAGCCCTAGTCTCCGCGGCGGTATGGTTAATACTCGCCACCAGCGAATAAGTTTCAGGGACCTTCAGGGGGTATTTGCAGCCGCGCGGCACGGCGCTCAGACCGCCTTGACCGCCTGGATCAGCGCCGAGGCGGCCGCCTGGCCGTCGCCGTACAGCATGCGCGTGTTATCCAGGTAAAACAGTGCATTTTCGATGCCGGAAAATCCCGTGCCCTGGCCGCGCTTGATCACGATCACATTCTTCGCCTTGTCGGCGTTTAGTATCGGCATGCCGTAGATCGGGCTCGACTTGTCGTTGCGCGCCGTGGGATTCACCACGTCGTTGGCGCCGATGATCAGCGCCACATCGGCGGTCTCGAACTCGGCGTTGATCTCGTCGAGATCACTGATCAGGTCATACGGCACGCCGGCTTCCGCCAGCAGCACGTTCATGTGTCCGGGCATGCGGCCGGCCACCGGGTGAATGGCGAAGCGCACCATCACGCCGCGATCAATCAGCAGCTGGCACAGTTCCCAGACCTTGTGCTGTGCCTGCGCGACCGCCATGCCGTAGCCCGGCACGACAATGACTTTCTGCGAGAAGGCCATCATCACGCCGACATCCGCGGCGTCGATGGGTTTCATGCTGCCCTTGGTCTCGCCGCCCGCGGCCGCGGCACCGCCGGTGTCGCCGAATCCTGAGAACAGCACGTTGCCAAGCGAGCGGTTCATCGCGCGCGCCATCAGCTGCGTGAGCAGTGTGCCGGCCGAACCGACCACGGTGCCGGCGATGATCATCGCCGCGTTCTGCATCACGAAACCCTCAAAGGCGACCGCGAGGCCGGTGAAGGCGTTGTACATCGAGATCACGACCGGCATGTCGGCGCCGCCGATCGGCAGCGTCATGAACACACCGAACACCAGCGCCAGCACGAAGAACAGCGAGACGTGAAACGGGTCGTGGTGCCAGCCGCTGGCGATGAAAGCGCCGACCACCAGCGCCGCCAGCAGGATCACGATGTTCAGCAGCTGCTGGCCGCCGAAGCGCCAGGATTTCTTCACCAGGCCCTGGAGCTTGCCGAAGGCGATCAGGCTGCCGCTGAAGGACACGGCGCCGATCAGCCCGCCGCTGACCGCGAGCGTGCCCATCGTCGGACTCATCGCCTCGCCGCGATACAGCTCGACTGCGGCGATCGCGGCCGCCGCGCCGCCGCCGAAGCCGTTGTACAGCGCGATCATCTGCGGCATGTCGGTCATCGCCACGCGCTTGCCGCTGATCCAGGCCAGCAGCGTGCCGACAATGATGGCCGGCAGGATCCACTCGTAGTTGCCCATCCCCGGGTACATGAAGGTGAACAGCGTCGCCACCAGCATGCCGGCGCCGGCCCAGACGATGCCGCTGCGCGCCGTGACCGGCGAGCTCATGCGCTTGAGGCCCATGATGAACAGGAAGGCCGTGACGAAATAGCTGATCTCGATCAGCCAGTGCACGCTCTCGGCACCGAGCAGGGGAGTGTTCATCAGTGGCCCCCACTCTTGGGCTTGCCGGACTTCGCGCCGCTGGCCTTGAACATCTCGAGCATGCGCTCGGTCACCACATAGCCGCCGGCGGCGTTGCCGGCCGCCATGAACACGCCGATGGTGCCGATGACCTTCTCAAGCGTGCTGTGCGAGTTGCCGAGCGCGACCATAGCGCCGACCAGCACGATGCCGTGCACGAAGTTCGAGCCGGACATCAGCGGTGTGTGCAGGATCACCGGCACCTTAGCGATGATCTCGTAGCCGGTGAAGGCCGCGAGCATGAAAATATACAGTGCAACGATGCCGGTCATGTTCCCTCCACACTCTTGCGCGTGGCTTCATGTTTGATGGCGCCCGCGTGCGTGAGACAGGCTTGCGCGAAGACTTCGTCCTGCCAGTCGATGGCAAGCTGGCCGCTCTTGTCGATGGCGGGCTTCAGGAAATTGAGCAGGTTACGCGCATACATTTCACTGGCGTGATAGGCCAGCTGCGCCGGCAGGTTCACCGGGCCGACGATCTTCACGCCGTTGTGCACCACCGTCTCGCCGGCGCGCGTGAGCTCGCAATTGCCGCCCGATTCGGCCGCCAGGTCAATGATGACCGCGCCGGCCTTCATGCGCTCGACCACCGCGGCCGAGATCAGCTGTGGTGCGCGCCGCCCTGGCACCGAGGCCGTGGTGATCACCGCGTCCGCCACCGCGATGCGCGCATCCAGCACTTCCTGCTGTTTGGCCTTCTCTTCGGCGGTGAGCTCGCGCGCATAGCCGCCCTGGCCCTCGGCCGAGACACCGGTGTCGATGAACTTGGCGCCCAGGGATTTCACCTGTTCCTTGGTGGCGCTACGAACGTCATACGCCTCGACCACGGCGCCGAGGCGCCGGGCGGTGGCGATCGCCTGAAGCCCTGCGACACCCACGCCGACGATCAGCACCTGCGCCGGGCGGATGGTACCGGCCGCGGTAGTCAGCATCGGCAGGAAGCGATCGAGCGTGTTGGCCGCCAGCAGTACCGCCTTGTAGCCGGCGATCGCGGCCTGCGAGGACAGCGCGTCCATCGACTGTGCCCGCGAGATACGCGGAATCAATTCCATCGCGAAGCTGGTCACGCGCCGGTCGCGCAGCGCCTTGACCTCAGCGGCGCGCGCGTGCGCCTGCTGGTAGCCGACCACCACCTGGCCGGCGCGCAGCGCGGCGATCTGCTCCAGGCTCAGGGGCTGCACGCAGAGCAGCACGTCGGCCTGCGCCACTACGGCGGCGGCCGAATCGGCCCACTCGACGTCCGTGTAGAGGGCGTCCGGGAACTGCGCGTTGACGCCCGCGCCGCGCTCCATCAGCACCCGCGCGCCGGCGGCCTTGAGCTTGGTAGCCACTTCGGGTACCAGGCTGACACGGGTTTCACCGGGCACGCTCTCGCGTAGCGCACCAATGGTCACGGGCATGCTTCACTCCTGAAGGATAAAGGGGCTCGGCCGGGGTATTTCCGGTTCCTAGGACCCCATACGTTGAATTCTCTCACAAGCCTGCCTAATCTTGCACGGATGAGTCCGCCGAACCTGCACAGTCCGCCAAATGGCCGCCCTGCCGACGAGGATACCCGCCTCGTGCTGCACGCGGCTGCGCACGGCCTCACGCAGATGGTCCTGCGCACCGACATCGCCGGCATGCCACTCGAGTGGATCGACTATCGCGAGGCAGCGCGCCTCTATCACCAGGAGCAAGTAGCCTATACCTGCGGTTCGCTTATCTATTCCTTATACGGCGGTGTCAGCGCGCGCACCGGGCTGCGCACCGTGGTCGAGGTGAGCTCGATCGTCGCCACCGTGGGCCACACCGGCAATCCCGGCAATACGCGCCACGACTACGTGCCGCCGCTGAACAACGAAACGCTGTTCCGTCGCGATGCGCACCTGTGCCTGTACTGCGGCGGACGCTTCCCCTCGCGCGAACTGTCGCGCGACCACATCCGCCCCTTCAGCCAGGGCGGGCGCGACGTCTGGACCAACGTGGTCGCCGCCTGCCGGCGCTGCAACAACATCAAGGCCTGGCGCACTCCTGAGCAGGCCAAGATGCAGCTGCTGGCGGTGCCGTTCACGCCTACCTATGCGGAATACATCTTCCTGAAGGGCCGGCGCGTACTGACCGACCAGATGGCCTACCTGCGGGCGCATTTCCCGCGCAGCAGCCCGCTGCACGATCGCATCCAGCGCTGGCTGAGCTGAGCCGGCTGCGCCGCGCTGCGCATGGTTTATCTCATCGATGCCTCGGTCTATATCTTCCGCGCTTGGTTTTCGATGCCGCCGGACCTGCGCGACGCGGACGGCAATCCCACCCACGCGGTCTACGGCTTTGCGCGTTTTGTCGGTGACCTGATCGAGCGGCGCCAGCCGCAATATCTGGCCGTGGCCTTCGACGAGAGCCATGGGCACGGTCACCGCCACGCGCTGTTCCCGGCCTACAAGGCCAATCGCGAGCCGGCACCGCCGGAGCTGAAGCGCCAGTTCGCACTGTGCCGCGAGTTCTGCCGGCACCTGGGCGTCAGTGAATATGCCAGCGGCGAATTCGAGGCCGATGATCTGATCGGCACGCTGGCCGCGCGCGTGCGTGCCGAGGGGCTGCGGGTCACGGTGGTGACGCGCGACAAGGATCTTTCACAGCTGGTCGGGCCCGGCGATTGCTTCTGGGACTACAGCGATGCGGCCGAGTACCGCTACGAGGAAATCGCCGCGCGCTTCGGCGTGGCCCCAGAGCGCATGGCCGACTACCTCGCGCTCACGGGCGATGCGGTGGACAACATTCCGGGCGTGCCAGGGGTGGGGCCAAAGACTGCGGCGGCGCTGATGGAACGCTATGCCTCGCTCGATGCGCTTTATGATGACCTCGACGCGGTAGCTTACCTGCCGCTGCGTGGCGCGTCCCGCCTGCCGGAAAAACTGCGCTTGCACCGCGAGGCGGCCTACCTCGCGCGCTCACTTACGCGCATACACTGCGAGGCGCCACTGCAGGCGACGCGCGCCGATCTGCAGCGGCGTCGGCCCGATCTGCAGGCTCTGGGTGAGTTCTGCCAGCGCCATGGGTTCGGCGCCATGCTGCCGCGGCAGGCCGAGCGCATCGCCCGGCTGGCCGCGTAGCGCCGCCTCAGACCTTCTTGATGTAGACCTTGCACCAGCCTTCGGCGTTGACCAGCTTGCCCGGGAACAGATTGCAGGGCCGCCAGGCCTCGCCTTCCGTGCCCTTGAGCTGCAGGCAGTTGGAGCATTTCTGCTCGGGCTTGTACATCGGGAACTTCGCGGCCTCCACGGTCTTGGCGCTTTCGTGGTAGGCGAGCGCTACGGCCAGCGGATCGGCGGCCTGCACGTGCGGCAGCGCGCCGGCGGCGGGGGCCGCGGCAGGCTTGGGATCGGCGGCGTTGGCGCCGCAGGCCACCACCAGGGTGCCGGCCACCAGTCCCAGACTCGCCAGCGCCTCGCGGCGCGTCAGATAGTTCTTCATAACCCAATACTCCAGGTTCAAACTGGCGTGTAGTGTAATTGACCAGGCACTGCCAGGGCGCTAGGTAGCATTACGAATGCGTAGCCTGCGCGCTATTCTACGACCGTAGACCAGACGCCGGGGGTCAGCGTGAAGCCGAACAACATCGAATCTGCCCTGCAGGAGACCCGTACCTTTGCGCCGCCGCCGGCCTTTGCGGCACGCGCCCGGGTGAGCGCTGCGCAGCTGGCCGATATGCGCCGCCGCGCGGCCGCCGACCACGTCGGTTTCTGGGGCGATCTGGCGCGCACCGCACTCCACTGGCACAAACCCTTCAGCGTCACCCTCGACGATTCCAGGGCGCCAAACTACGCCTGGTTCCCTGACGGCGAGCTGAACGTCTCCTGGAACTGCCTCGACGTGCACCTGGCGACGCGCGGCCACAAGACGGCAATCATCTTCGAGGGCGAGGCCGGCGATGTGCATCGTCTAAGCTATCGCGAACTGCACGCGCAGGTCTGTCGCCTGGCGAACGGACTTAAGTCACTCGGCATCAGGCGCGGTGACCGGGTGGTCATCTACATGCCGATGATTCCCGAGACCGTGGTCGCGATGCAGGCCTGCGCGCGCATCGGCGCCGTGCACTCGGTGGTGTTTGGCGGCTTCTCGGCGGGCTCGCTCCGTGACCGCATCGAGGATGCCGGCGCGCGCGTGGTCATCACGGCCGATGGCGCCCAGCGCGGCGGCAGCGTGGTGGAACTGAAGGCGGCGGTCGACAAGGCGCTCAACGGTGCCTGCCCGACGATTGAGAAGGTGGTCACCGTGCGGCGCAGCGGCACGCCCGTCACGATGCGCCCGGGGCGCGATCTGTGGTGGCAGGAACTGATCAGTGAGCAGGCGCCCGACTGCGAGCCCGAGTGGGTCGATGCCGAACACCCGCTGTACCTGCTCTATACCTCGGGCTCGACCGGCAAGCCCAAGGGCATCCAGCACTCCAGCGCCGGCTACCTGCTGAACGTCAAGCTCAGCAGCGAGTGGGTATTCGATCTGCGCGATGACGATGTCTACTGGTGCACCGCCGATATCGGCTGGGTGACCGGCCACAGCTACGTGGCCTACGGGCCGCTGGCGGCCGGCGCGACGCTACTGATGTATGAGGGTGCGCCGACCGTGCCCGATGGCGGCCGCTTCTGGAAGATCTGCGCCGCTCATGGCGTGACGATCTTTTACACGGCGCCGACTGCGATCCGCGCGCTGATGAAACTCGGCGACGCGCTGCCGGCGAAATACGATCTCTCGCGGCTGCGGCTGCTGGGTTCGGTGGGCGAGCCTATCAATCCGGAAGCCTGGATGTGGTATCACCGCGTGATCGGCGGCGCGCGCTGCCCGATCGTCGATACCTGGTGGCAGACCGAAACCGGCGCCATCATGATCGCGCCGATTCCGGGCGTGACCATCACCAAGCCGGGTTCCTGCACGCAGCCGCTGCCGGGCATCGACGTACAGATCGTCGACGATCATGGCGATCTGGTGACGCGCAACGATGCCGGCGGCTACCTGGTGATCGCCAAGCCCTGGCCCTCGATGCTGCGCACGATCTGGGGCGACAACACGCGCTACCTCGAGACCTACTGGGGAAAATTTCACAATCGCTACTACATCGCCGGCGACAGCGCGCACCGCGACGCCGACGGCTGCTACTGGATCATGGGGCGCATCGATGACGTGCTGAAGGTCTCCGGACACCGGCTCGGCACGATGGAGATCGAATCGGCGCTGGTCGCCAATCCACGCGTCGCAGAAGCCGCCGTGGTCGGCAAGCCGCACGAGATCAAGGGCGAGTCAGTGTTTGCCTACGTGGTCTGCCGCGGCCAGCGGCCCACCGGTGACACGTCGGCGTTCGTCAAGGAGCTGCGCGACTGGGTCGGCGAACAGCTCGGTCCCATCGCCAAGCCCGACGATATCCGCTTTGTCGACAGCCTGCCCAAGACCCGCTCCGGCAAAATCATGCGCCGCCTGCTGCGCGCCATCGCCAGCGGCACGGCCATCACGCAGGATATTTCCACGCTGGAAAATCCGGCGATCATCGATCAGCTGCGCGGCATCGACAGCACGAAGCCCGCGGCAAGGAAGCGGGCACCGGCCAGGCGCAAGGCACCGCTGAAGCGCAAGGCAGCAGCGAAGCGCAAATCGCGGGCAAAACGCAAAACGACAGCCAAGCGCAAGGCCAAGGCCAAGCCTGCCGCCCGGCGCAAGAGCGCGCCCGCCCGCCGCAAACCGGCCAGAGTGCGCAGGGCCCGCCGTGGTCGCGCCTGACCCGGGCTTCGCACTGGCCGAGCTCGAGCAGGCCGCCGGGCTCGTGTATCGCTACCTGGCGCCGACACCGCAATACCACTGGCCAAAGCTGAGCCGCCGGGCCGGCTGCGCGGTGTGGGTCAAGCACGAGAATCACACGCCCACCGGCGCCTTCAAGGTGCGCGGCGGCCTGGTGTATCTCAATCGCCTGCGCGAGGCCGCGCCAACCGTTGCCGGGGTGATCACCGCGACGCGCGGCAATCACGGCCAGTCGATCGCCTATGCCGCGGCGCGGGTTGGTATTCCCGCGACCATCTATGTGCCGCAGGGCAATTCCCCCGACCAGAATTCGGCGATCGCCGCCTGGGGCGCCAGAGTGGTCGAATTCGGCCGGGATTTCGATGAGGCGAAGCACGAGGCCTTGCGCGCGGCGGCCGCCGCGAACCTGCATTTTGTGCCCTCATATCACCGCGACCTGGTGCTCGGCGTGGCGAGCTATGCGCTGGAACTGTTCCGGGCGGTGGCTGACCTGGACACCGTGTACGCAGGCGTCGGCATGGGTTCGGGCATCAATGCCCTGATCACGGTGCGGGATCTGCTGGGCCTGAAAACCGAGATCGTCGGGGTCGGTGCCGCCAGGGCGCCGGCCACGCTCCTGTCATTCGCCGCCGGCAAGCCGGTCACGACCAGGACCGCCGATACCTTTGCCGATGGCATGGCGACGCGCGAGCCCAACTCCGAGGCGGTCGCTACGCTCTGTCGTGGCGCCGCGCGCATGGTGGAAGTCGACGAGGATGCCATGGCCGAGGCCATGCGCCACTACTTCGATGATACCCATCAGCTTGCCGAGGGCGCCGGCGCCGCACCGCTGGCGGCGCTGATGCAGGAGCGCGCGCGCATGCTAGGCCGGAAGGTCGCGGTCGTGCTCACCGGCGGCAACATCGAGCGCGCGCGCTTCCTGACGGTGCTCGGCGGCGCCACGCCCGCCGCGGGCGACAGACAGCCGCCCACCCGATGAGTCGGCTGGCACAGACCCGGGGGCCGGTGCTGCTGCTGGCCACGGTGCTGGCGATGCTGGGCGCCTGTCGCGCACCGCCGCCCGCGCGCGCCCAGCCCGGCGCCGCCGCGCCGCCCGCCGGCGCGCTGCCATGGACCATCGATCCCGCGGCTTCGCACATCTGGCTGCAGTTGCGTGCCGACGGGGCGCTGGCGAGGCTCGGCCATACGCACCTGATCGTGGCGCGGCAGTTGCGGGGGCAGGTGTGGCTGCACCCGCAGCTCGAGCGCTCGCTCGTTGAACTGACCATTCCGGTCGCGCAGCTGCTCGTTGACGACGCCGCCGAGCGTGCCCGCGCCGGCGGCGATTTTGCCGAACCGCTGGACGCTGCGGCGCGCACTGGCACCCGCGAGCACATGCTCGGCGAGCGCCAGCTCGACGCAGCGCACTTTGCTGAGGTCACGCTGCGCTCGCGCCAGGTGCGCCAGGCGGGCTCTGCGATCACGATCGAGTTCCAGGTGCTGCTGCGCGATCACTCATCGGTGCTGACGGTGCCGGTGCAGTGGCAGCAGGCCGCCGGCGAACTGCGCGCCACGGGTGCGGTGGAATTCAACCAGACCGACCTGGGCCTGGAACCCTACAGCGTGGCGCTCGGCGCGCTGCGCGTCGCCGATCGCATCGCCGCGCGCTTCGAGATCGTCGCGCACCGCGCGCCGTAGGTGCCGGCCAGTCAGGGTTCAGCGGTCAGCAGCAGCAACAACGTGCCTTCAGGCGTCTCGATCAGGGCATTGTCTCGGGGGTCAAGACCGCGCGGCAGCTTGGCCGAAGGTTCGATACCCGCTGCCTCCAGCCGTGCCAGTTTTCCAGTCATCTCCGGATCGACGAACAGCAGCAGCGGTTCGGCCAGCGTTCGCGCGGCATGGAGACCGAGCGACAGGTGGTCGCTGACCAGCGGCAGCGTTGGCAGCGGCTGCTCCTGCAGCTCGAGCGCAACGAAGCCGGCGCGCTCCCAGAAGTCGCGTAC
>Ga0209583_10000172_pt1 | contig 21423 bp, 19 predicted proteins | sample Str014_FD_187201 | JGI IMG/M metagenome (GOLD analysis project Ga0209583, IMG submission 187201) | Freshwater sediment microbial communities in response to fracking from Pennsylvania, USA - Straight Creek_MetaG_SC_2014 (SPAdes) (version 2) | ecosystem: Environmental > Aquatic > Freshwater >... | reverse complement strand
GTCGTGATGCTCGAGCGTTACGGCCGCCAGGCACTGCGCCACTACATCATCTCGCACACCGAGGACGTGAGCGACCTGCTCGAGGTGATGCTGCTGCTGAAAGAGGTCGGCCTGCTGCGCGGCACGCTCGACGAGCCGGGCGGTGCCACCTCGGACCTGATCGTCTCGCCGCTGTTCGAGACCATCGGCGACCTGCGCAACGCCGCGCCGATCATGCGTGCCTTCTACGCGCTGCCCGGCATCACCGAGATGATGGTGAAGAGCGGCGCCGAGCAGGACATCATGCTCGGCTACTCCGACAGCAACAAGGACGGCGGCAGCTTCACCAGCAACTGGGAGCTCTACCGCGCCGAGATCGATCTGGTCGAACTCTTCGGCGCGCTGCGAAAGGACCACGGCATCCTGCTTCGCCTCTTCCACGGCCGCGGCGGCACGGTCGGCCGCGGCGGCGGCCCGAGCTACCAGGCGATCCTCGCGCAGCCGCCGGGCACCGTGAACGGGCAGATCCGCCTGACCGAGCAGGGCGAGGTGATCGCGTCGAAATACGCCCACCCCGAGATCGGCCGGCGCAACCTCGAGACCCTCGTGGCCGCAACGCTCGAAGCGACCTTGCTGAACCCCACCAAGAGCGCACCGAAGAGCTTTCTCGACGCGGCCGCAGCGATCAGCGAAGCGAGCTTCAAGGCCTACCGCAAGCTGGTCTACGAGACCCCGGGCTTCACCGAATATTTCTTCAGCGCCACGCCGATCCGCGAGATCGCCGAGCTCAACATCGGCTCGCGCCCGGCCTCGCGCAAGGCGACGCGGGCGATCGAGGATCTGCGGGCGATTCCCTGGTCGTTCAGCTGGGGCCAGTGCCGTGTGGCGCTGCCGGGCTGGTGCGGTTTCGGCACCGCGATCGCGCTCTACCTCGGCACCGAGCCCAAGCAGCGCGCCGAGCGCCTCGCGCTGCTGCAGAAGATGCACAAGAGCTGGCCGTTCTTCGGCACGCTGCTGTCCAACCTCGACATGGTGATCGCGAAGAGCGATCTGGCCATCGCCGCGCGCTACGTCGAGCTCGTCGAAGACAAGAAGCTCGGCAAGAAAATGTTCGGCCTCATCAAGGCCGAATGGCAGGCCACCTCGGATGCACTCGCGCTGATCACCGGCGACAAGAACCGGCTCGCGTCGAATCCCTCGCTGGCGCGCTCGATCGAGCACCGCTTCCCGTACCTCGACCCGCTCAACCACCTGCAGGTCGAACTGATGCGGCGCTACCGGCAACGCAAGGACGGCGACCCGGAAAACGCGCGCGTGCAGACCGGCATCCACATCTCGATCAACGGCGTGGCTGCGGGATTGCGCAATACAGGCTGAGCGCTTGCGGCGAGCGTTTGCCCCCGACGCCTGCGGGGCTTTACAGAACTTTGCATCCGGCTGTTCGCGCGGGGCGTAGTCGAGCAGTGCGCGTGAATTCGTTCACGCCCGCCCGTCGACTCACGCAACCAAAGGAACAGACCATGCCGTTCACATCCACCCTTCGCCGTGCCGCACTGTCGGCCGTCGCAGGTGCCACGCTGGCATTCGCCGGCGTCGCCCACGCCCAACAGATCGTCGGCCTCACCAGCACCAACGCCCTCATCACCTTCGACGCGAACGCACCCGCGAACGGCTCGGCGCAGAGCTTCATCACCGGCCTCGAAGGGGCGAACCAGCGCATCCTCGCGATCGACACGCGCCCGACCAACGGGCTGATCTACGGCGTGAGCACCGATTCCAAGCTCTACACGCTGAACGCCACCACCGGCGTCGCCACCAAGGTCGCCAACCTCGGCATCGCGCTGAGCGGCAGCGCCTTCGGCTTCGACTTCAACCCGGTGGCCGACACCAACGGCGCGGCCTCGCTGCGGGTCGTCAGCAACACGGGGCAGAACCTGGCGGTCAACGCCAACACCGGCGCCGCGACCGTGCAGACCGCCCTGACCTACAACGGCAGCGCGATCGGCGTCGCCGGCGCGGCCTACATCGACAACGACGCGAACCCTGCGACCAGCACGGTCGGCCTGTATTTCATCGATTCGCAGAGCGACGGCCTGTACTTCACCGGTGCCCCTGCAGGCGGCGCACTGAGCTTCATAGGTGGCCTCGGCTTCAACACCACCGGCGTGCTCGGCTTCGACATCGCCGGCGTCAACAACATGGCCTACGCGGGCCTGACGCTGGACGGCACCGACACCGGCAAGAGCGGTCTCTATTCGATCAACCTCGGCACCGGCGCGGCCACGCTGATCGGCGACTTCGGAATCGGCGGCAACACGGCGATTTCGCCGCCGTTGCTGGGCCTGACAGTGGTCGGCGCCATTCCCGAGCCGGGCACCTATGCGCTGATGCTCGCCGGCCTGGCGGGCGTGGCCTGGGTGGCACGGCGCCGGGTCGGCGCGCGCGCCACCGAGTGATCCGACAGGGGTCGTTAGGATGCGGCAGTCGCGCGGCCCGTGCGGCGCGACGCCTGCCTTCACGAACCCCACCGACGAGGATTGCACCCGATGGACGAGCTGAACCAGTTGCAGTCCCTCGGCTTCACGCTGCCAAGCCCGGCCTACATCTTCGGCGCGATCGTGTTCGGGCTGGTCGGGCTGGGCGCGTTCCGCTACGGCCGCAAGGCCGGCAAGCCGCTGAAGGTGTGGCTCGGTGTGGCGTTGATGCTGTACCCGTACGCCGTTTCGCGCACCTGGTTGATGTACGTGGTGGGCTTCGCGTTGTGTGCGGGGTTGTTCGTCGATCGGGGTTAGCGGGCGGCGCTCGACGACGCCGATGCGGATGCGGATGCGGATGCGGATGCGGCAGCGGCAGCGGCAGCGGCAGCGCTCGCGAGCCCTTGCTTGCGTGCGCGTTCGGCTTGTATGAAATCGGCTGGCTGCTTCCCGGATTCTTCGACCCACGCGCGCAGCGCACCGACTTCGCCGAACGTCGCATTTCGCCGCATCCGATCGAGAGATTCACCCACCGCCGCGCAGACCGCATCGCCGCGCACAACTTCCTTCGGCCGCAGCGACTCGGTGTAGGCGTCGTACTCGCCGCGCATCCGGTCGAGGCGCTCCGCCGGCCAACCGACCTGCCTTCCCAACGCGATGCCGATCTGACGTTCGATCAAGGTGTCTGAACGCTCGCCCAGCAGCTCGGCGATCGACGCGCAGGTCTGCGCGCGGTTTGCGTCCCGGAGCGCTTCGCCCTTGCATGCCTGAACGACCGGTTGCAAGCTCGGCATGCCCGCGGCAACGACACCTAAACTCTCGGCCCACAGGCCCCAGCCAGCGAGCGTCGTGCGCTGGTCGCCGCCCGCTTCCAACACGGCCGCGGCCACGTCCGCAAAGCCGCTCTGGCTGCGTGGCGCGGTGGCGATCCGGAACAGTGCATTCTCCTGCCCCGCTCGGTCGCCAGCCCGCGTGGAAGCCTCCAGAACAAGCTGCCACGGGTAGGCATTCGCAGGGTCCAGCCGCGCCCACTGTTCGGCGCCGAGCAGTGGGCAGTGACCCTCGCCGTGCCCCGCGCCGCGACAGAGCTTCAATGCGAGCCCGTAGAGCTTCGGGTCGGTGCTGACGGCGGCCATGCGGGCGATCTCATCGATCATCCGCACGACGTCGGCCGCCACCCGCGGCTCGACCGTGCACTCAGCGGACTGGCAATCGGTCATCCGGTAGGCCAGGGCGAACTGGTGTTGTTCGTCGGCTCCCACCGTGGTCAGCAGCACGGCCGTGGCCCGGGCGAACTCGCTCGGGCTCGATCGCAGCTTGACCAAGACCCGCTCGCGGAGTTGCGGCGACTTCGTCATGCGCTCTGCCTCGGACGGATCGATGGAACCATCGGCTTGCACCTGCAACGAAGCACCGCCGCAGACCCGCGTATCGTCAACGCGGCGCACGCCACCGGGCGCCGATGCCGGCGCCGCAGGGTAGGTGACGAAGCGAGGCAACAGCGCGGTGACGACCGACACGGTCCACTTGCGCCCGCCTTCGGTAGGCCGAGAGCCGAGCCCGAACAGCACGACCAACAGCAACGCGCACGCGCCGACGATGCCGAGCGCCCATCGCCATCGCCGGTTCAAGGCGGCGATCCTCACCGCCCCGCCGCCACCAACGCCTCCCGAACCGCCGCCACCTGCCGGCGCGAGACGGCGAGCCATTCGTCGACTCGCGCCATGCGCACCGCCCAGGCCTCGCCGCCCTCTTCGTCGCGTTCACCGCTGGCGTTCGGCACGACGCGGCGCTCCAGCGCGCGCACGGCGCCGCGTGCGACCAGCGCGTTGCGGTGCACGCGCAGGAAACGCTCGCCCAGGCGCTGCTCCAGATCGCTCAAGGCCTCGTCGAGCACGTAGGTGTGCTCCGCCGTGCGCAGCGTGACGTACTTCAGCTCGGCCTTGAAATACAGCACCTCGGCGAGCGGTACGCGCAGCACGCGGCCGCGGTCGGTGACGACGATGGCCGGCGCGTCTTCCACCTCGGCTGCGGGCACGGCGGCGGGGACGCCGCGTTGCAGCGCCAGCCGCTGCGCCACGCGCTGCAGGGCCGCATGCAGGCGCTCGCGGCGCACCGGCTTGGTCAGGTAGTCGACGGCTTCGAGGTCGAACGCGTGCAAGGCGTGCTGCGCGTGCGCGGTGACGAACACCACCGCCGGCGGTGCGGGCTGGCGCTTCAGTTCGGCGGCGAGCTGCATGCCGTCGCGGCCCGGCATTTGCACGTCGAGCAGGACCAGGTCGCAGTTGTGTTCGGCGAGCCAGACCAGCGCCTGCGCCGCGTTCGCCGCCTCGCCGACGACCTGCGCTTTCGGTTCGACGCTGTCGTGCACCAGGCCGCGCAGGCGCAGGCGTGCGAGTTCTTCGTCGTCGACGAGAAGAACCTGCAGCGCGGTCACAGCGGCACCACGATCTGCACGCGGAACACATCGGCTTCGCGCCGGGTCTCGAACTGCGCGGCCACGTCATGCATCAGGCGCAGGCGCTCCCGCACGTTGCGCAGCGCGATGCCGCTGCCAGGCTCGGAGGCGGCCTCGGGCACGCTGTTGACGATCGAGACCAGCGCGCGGCCGAGCTTGACGCGGGTGCGCACGCGGATCACGCCACCCGTCGCACTGGGCTCGATGCCGTGGCGCACGGCGTTCTCGACCAGCGGCTGCAGCAGCAGCGGCGGCACGCGCGCGGCAGCGGCGTCGGGGTCGAGCTCCCAGCTCACCTGCAGGCGCTTGCCGAAACGCACCTGCTCGATTGCCAGGTAGCGCTGCGCGAGCTCGACCTCCTCACCGAGCGAGACCGATTCGGCGTTCTCGCTGATCGCGACGCGAAAGAGTTCGGCCAGGTCTTCGAGCACCGCCTCGGCCCGCGCCGGGTCGTGGCGCACCAGCGCGAGCGCGGTGTTCAGCGTGTTGAACAGGAAGTGCGGGCGGATGCGCGATTGCAACTCGGCCAGCCGTGCGGTGGTGTCGGCCGGCAGCAGCGCCTGCGCGCGCAGGTGCAGCCACTGGAACATCGCGGCGCCGAGCGCAGCACCGGCCAGCGCCGGCGCGAACCACGCGGGCGCGCCGACAGCGCCACCGCCTGCACCGCCGGTGGCGAGCCACGACAGCAGCGCACCGGCCGCGCCGCTGGCCGCGCCGAGCGCGATCGCGAACGCCCACTGCCCGGCCACCGGCAACGCACCGCAGGGCCGACGGCCGGCGCATGCGATCAGCAGCCAGACCAACACCGCCGGCAATGCGGCGCTCGAACCGCTCGCGAAGGCGGTGACCCAAGCGCCGAAGGTGCTGGCCGCGAACAGCACGCCGACCGCGAGCACGCCATGCACGAACAGCAGCGCGCGCAGCACGACGCCGACATGGCACACATCGAACACCGAGCCCGGCGCGGCGGGCGACACCACGGGCGCGAGCGCATCGAACAGCGTCGTGCCGAAGCCGGTGGAACGCTCCAGCTCTTCGGGCCGCGCGGCAGCGAGCTGCGACGCGGACGCGAGCGTTTCAGGGGTCGGCGGGCGGGCAGGCATCGATAGAATCCGTGACCCGCATTGTCCAGCGCCCAACCTGCATGTCCACCAACCAACTCGACAAAAAATCCGAAGCCTGGTCGGCTCTTTTCTCGGAGCCGATGAGCGAGTTGGTCAAGCGCTACACCGCGAGCGTCGGCTTCGACCAGCGCCTGTGGAAGGCCGACATCGCCGGCTCGCTGGCCCATGCCGAGATGCTGGCCGCGCAGAACATCATCGGCGCCGAAGATCACGCGGCCATCGAGCGCGGCCTGGCGCAAATCACCTCGGAGATCGAAGCCGGCAGCTTCGAGTGGAAGCTCGACCTCGAAGACGTGCACCTGAACATCGAAGCGCGCCTGACCAGCCTGGTCGGCGATGCCGGCAAGCGCCTGCACACCGGCCGCTCGCGCAACGACCAGGTCGCGACCGACGTGCGCCTGTGGCTGCGCGACGAGATCCGCGCGATCGGTGGCCTGCTGACCGAACTGCAGCGCGCGCTGGTCGAGGTGGCCGAAAAGAATGCGGAGGTGATCCTGCCCGGCTTCACGCACCTGCAGGTGGCTCAGCCGGTGAGCTTCGGGCACCACCTGCTGGCGTATGTGGAGATGTTCTCGCGCGACGCCGAACGCATGGGCGATGTGTTCCGCCGCACCAATCGCCTGCCGCTCGGCGCGGCGGCGCTGGCCGGCACGAGCTACCCGCTGGACCGCGAACGCGTCGCGAAAACGCTCGGCATGGTGGATGAGCACGGCAACGCCTGCGTCTGCCAGAACAGCCTCGATGCCGTGAGCGACCGCGACTTCGCGATCGAATTCACCGCCGCCGCCACGCTGTGCATGGTCCACTTCTCGCGCTTCAGCGAAGAGCTGGTGCTGTGGATGAGCCAGAACTTCGGCTTCATCGACCTGGCCGATCGCTTTTGCACCGGCTCGTCGATCATGCCGCAGAAGAAAAACCCCGACGTGCCCGAACTCGCACGCGGCAAGACCGGCCGCGTCGTCGGCCACCTGATGGGGCTGATCACGCTGATGAAGGGCCAGCCGCTGGCCTACAACAAGGACAACCAGGAAGACAAGGAGCCGCTGTTCGACACCGTCGACACGTTGAAGGACACGCTGCGCATCTTCGTCGAACTGGTCGCCGGCATCACCGTGAAGCCCGAGGCGATGGAGCGTGCCGCGCTGCGCGGCTACGCGACCGCGACCGACCTGGCCGACTACCTCGTCAAGAAGGGCCTGCCTTTCCGCGATGCGCACGAAGTGGTCGCGCACGCGGTCAAGTTTTCCATCCAGCGCGGCATGGACTTGTCCGACCTGCCGCTCGATACGCTGCAATCGTTCAACCCGACGATCACCGACGACGTGTACGAGGTGCTCGGCCTGCGCGGCTCGGTGAACGCGCGCAACGTGCTGGGCGGCACCGCGCCGGCGCAGGTGCGGGCGCAGATCGCGCGGCACCGGGCAAGGCTCGGCTGACGGGCCACAACAGCGGGGCGCTCTTTTTCGCCACGAAGACACGAAGACACGAAGAAGAGAAAGAAGAAGGCTGTACTTTCTTCTTGCTTGGTGTCTTCGTGTCTTCGTGGTTGAAAGGCCGCCCAGGCGCCTGCGGCCCCTCCCGCAGCACAATGCCGCCTTGCGCCGTTCGGCGCGCCACGACGAACCCATGCCCATGCTGAAACGCTCACATCGATGGCCGCTGGCCTTGGCCGCGTCATTGCTGGCTTTAGCCGCCAACGCCCAGCCGATCACCTACCCGCCGACCGCCAAGATCGACCAGGTCGACAGCTACTTCGGCACGAAGGTCGAAGACCCCTACCGCTGGCTCGAGGACGACAACGCGCCGCAGACGAAAGCCTGGGTCACGGCGCAGAACGCCACCACCTTCGCCTACCTCGACAAGATCCCGTTCCGCGCCGCGGTGCGCGAGCGCATCCGGCGAATCGCGAACTACCCGAAGTACAGCGCGCCGTTCCAGAAGAACGGCCTGGTGTTCTTCTACAAGAACGACGGCCTGCAGAACCAGTCGGTGCTGTACGTGCAGAAGGGGATGAACGGCACACCCGAGATGCTGCTCGACCCGAACACCTTCTCGCCCGACGGCACGGTGCGCCTCGCCTCGTTCGCGCTGAGCCGCGACGGCCGCTACGCCGCCTACATGAAGACGGCGATCCCCGGCTCCGACTGGCGCGATGTGTACGTGCTCGACATGGCCACCCGCCGCACGCTGCCCGAGGTGCTGCACTGGGTGCGCTTCTCCGGCACCGCATGGCGCGGCGACGGCTTCTACTACAGCCGCTACCCGCAGCCCGCGAAGGGTGCCGAGCTGACGGCGCGCGCCGAGAACCAGACCGTCTGGTTCCACAAGGTCGGCACTGCGCAAGGCGCCGACACGCTGGTCTACGAAGACCCGGCGCACCCGACCCGCTTCAACGACGTCGAGACGACGGAAGACGAGCGCTTCGCTGTGCTGAGCGTGCAGGAGCCGGGCAAGCGCGGCAACAGCCTGTTCGTGCGCGAAGCGGGCAAGAGCGACGCGGCGTTTCGCCCGGTAGTGGCCGAGATCGGCGACGACCGCTTCGATTTGGTCGACAACGTCGGCGCGCAGTTGCTGGTGAAGACGATCCGCGGCGCACCGAACGGCAAGCTCGTGCGCATCGACACGGCACGCCCCGAGGCCGCGAACTGGTCCACCGTGCTGGCGGAGCAAGCCGAGGTGCTGGAGCACATCAGCTCGGCCGGCGGCAAACTCTTCGCAACCTACCTGAAGGACGTGGCCTCGCGCGTGCAGGTGCATGGGCTCGACGGCAAGCTGCAGAACACCGTCACGCTGCCCGGCCCAGGCGACGCGAGCGGCTTCACCGGCGAGCGCGGTGACACCGAGCTGTTCTACGTGTTCACCTCGATGAGCCAGCCGCCGACGATCTTCCGCTACGACATCGCGAAGGCGAAGTCGTCGCCGTTTCGCACGCCCGAGATCCCGGGCTTCGACGCGAGCCGCTACGAGAGCACGCAGCTCTTCTTCAAGAGCCGCGACGGCACGCGCGTGCCGATGTTCGTGGTGCACAGGAAGGGCTTGAAGCTCGACGGCCGCAACCCGACCATCCTGTACGGCTATGGCGGCTTCAACGTCACGATGAACCCGTGGTTCAGCGCGACGCGCGTCGCATGGCTCGAACAGGGCGGCGTGTTCGCACTCGCGAACCTGCGGGGCGGCGGCGAGTACGGCGAGGCCTGGCACGAGGCCGGCATGCGGCTGAACAAGCAGAACGTGTTCGACGATTGCATCGCCGCCGCCGAGTTCCTGATCAAGCAGGGCTACACCGCACCCGACCGGCTCGCGCTGCAGGGCGGCAGCAACGGCGGGCTGCTGGTCGGCGCGGTCATCAACCAGCGGCCCGATCTGTTCAAGGTCGCGCTGCCGCAGGTCGGCGTGATGGACATGCTGCGCTTCCAGAAATTCTCGGTCGGCGCGGCCTGGGTCTCCGACTACGGTTCGAGCGACAACGAGACCCAGTTCAAGTACCTGCTCGGCTACTCGCCGCTGCACAACATCAAGGCCGGCGCGAACTACCCCGCCACGCTGGTGACCACCTCCGACCACGACGACCGCGTCGTGCCCGCGCACTCGTTCAAGTACATCGCCACCTTGCAGGCCAAGGCCGGCAATGGTGCGCCGAAGCTGATCCGCATCGAGACCAACTCGGGCCACGGCTCGAGCAACCTCGGCAAGGCGCTCGACGAGGCCGCCGACAGCTATTCGTTCATCTGGGCCAACATGGGGATCGTGCCGACCTTCGAACCGTGATCGCTACAGCGCGTGCCGGTACACGGCCGCCTCGAAGTCGACGAAGCCGGGGTACGAGACCGCGTCCTGGAACGGCAGGATCTGCGAACCCCAGTAGCCGCCGATGCCGTTCTTGCGGTCGATCCAGTAGAACAGGTTGCCGAGGCCGGCCCAGTTCAGCGAGCCGGCCGGGCGACCGGTGGCCGCGGTTTCCTCGTTGCGCTGGAAGGTCCAGGCCCAGGTCTTGCGAATGCCGGGGTCGAACTCGCCGTCGTTCGACAGCGACGCGATCGAGGTCTTCCAGCCGCCGCTGGTCATGCCTGCGGGCAGGCCGTTGCGGCACATCGCCTCCACCGTCTCGGCCTTCAACACGCGGCCGTTCGGCCCCGCGCCGTCGTTCAGGAACATGCGGATGAACTTCATGTACTCGCCCACGCTGGCATACAGGCCGTGGCCGCCCATGTCCATCTCGGGCGGCTGCGGCAGGAGCAGGTCGGGAAGCGCGCTGAGCTTGCCGTCCTGCGCACGGTCGTGCAGCACGGCGCGGCGCGAGCGCATCGATTCGCTCATCGTGAAGGCGATGTCGCTCATGCCCAGCGGCGCGAAGATGCGCTCGGCGAACACTTCGCCCAGCCGCTTGCCGCGCTGCTGCTCGACGATGCGCCCCAGCCAGTCGATGTTGCAGCCGTAGTTCCAGCGCTCGCCCGGGTCGAACAGCAGCACCGTGCGGATCGACGCGAACGTGCTCGAGACGACGGTCGGCACGGCCTTCGCGGTGCGGTACGCGAGATCGTCGGCGCTGAAAAACTCGTAGCCGAAGCCGGCGGTGTGCAGCATCAGATCGGCCACCGTGATGTCGCGCCTGGGCGCCCGCGTGCGCGGCTGGCCGGCCGCGTCGAAACCGTCGAGCACGTGGATGTCGGCGATCTCGGGCGCGTATTTCTTCGCCGCATGGTCGAGGCTGATCCTGCCTTCTTCGACCAGCTGCATGATCGCGGTGCCGGTGATCGACTTGGTCGTCGAGAAGATCGCCATCACCGAATCGGGCGTCATCGCTTGCGGCTTGCCGAGTTCGCGCACGCCGGCGCAGCCCTCGTAGACGTTGCCTTGGCGATTGGTCGCCATCGCGACCACGCCGGGTGCGCCGCCGGCGCGCCCGGTGGTGTAGCCGAGCACGGTGTCGGCAGCAGTTTTCAGGGCTTGGTTCATCGCAGTCTCCTTCGGTTGGTTTGCGGCTCGGCCGCGTCGATGGAAATGGTGCCGGCCGATCGGCCGTCTACACCGCCTGGGAAACCTGATCGCCGGTCATCGTCTCGGCCAGCGCGTGAAGCCGGTCGCGCAGCGCGACGAAGTCTCGCTGCGCGAGTTGCGTGCGGCAGGCCACGCCCTTCTGGATCGCCGACACCGGCCGGCGCAGCGCCTTGCCGGCCGGGGTCAGTTCGACGCGCACGACGCGCTCGTCGCCGGCATCGCGCGTGCGGCTGACCCACCCTGCCGCCTCGAGCCGCTTGAGCAGCGGGGTCAGCATGCTGGAATCGAGCTGCAGCGCGTTGGCCAGGCCCCTGACGGTGTGCTCGCCCTTCTCCCAGAGCACCACCATCGCGAGGTACTGCGGGTAGGTCAGCCCCAGCTTGCCGAGCGGCTCGCGATAGGCCCGCGTGATGGCATTGGTCGCCGCATAGAGCGCGAAGCAGAGCTGGTTCTCGAGCAGGAGGTTTTGGTAAGCGGGCACAGCGGGCTTTCCAGGATTCGGACCCGATCGATGCGATTCACCCAATTTACTTTGCGCGTCATGGATTCGTGTGCGAATCAGTTCTTACCCGAGGATCGCGGCGCCATTCGGGCGTGAACGGATGCAGCTTTGCCCGACATGCGCTACCTTGGTGGCAGAGCACCCCGCAAAACGACAGGAGCCCTCCATGACCGATACCGCACGCTTCGAACTCTTCTCCTTCTGGCGCACCTCGGCGACCTACCGCGTGCGCGTCGCCTTCAACCTCAAGGGTGTGCAACCGCAGGAGCACAACGTCGACCTCGACGCCGGCGAGCAGCGCGGCGAGGCGTTCCTGAAGATCAACCCGATGGGCGCGATCCCGGCGCTGATCGACCGCGAATCGGGCCAGTCGCAAACCGGTTCGGCCCCGCTGACACAGTCGCTGGCGATCCTCGAGTTCCTCGACGAGACCTACCCGGCTCCCGCGATGCTGCCTGCCGACACGCACGGTCGCGCCCGTGTGCGTTCGCTGGCGGCCATGCTGGCGGCCGACACCCACCCGCTGATCACGCCGCGGGTCAAGAAGTACCTGACGACCGCCGGACACTTCGACGACGCCGCGTGGCGCGCCTGGCAGACCCACTGGTTCGGAACCGGCCTGCAGGCGCTCGAACAGCGCCTCGCGAGCGAACCGCAGACCGGCACGTTCTGTCACGGCGAAACGCCGACGATGGCCGACATCTGCCTGGCCAGCATCGTGGTCGTGATGCGCCTCTTCAAGATCGAGGTCGCCGGCATCCCTACCGTTCTGCGCGTCATGGCCGCGTGCGAGCAGCTCGACGCCTTCGCGAAGGCGGATCCGGCGCGGCAGGCCGGCGCGCCACAGTCCTGACCCACCTTTGCCCAGGGCCGCGGGCTCGGGGATTCGCGCGGCGCGAGTTTTTCAAAGGCTCGGGCCTGATCCACCTGCGGCGAGATCAAGGGCGCAAACCTGATGGACTGGCCAGTCACGCTCGAGGTGCTGACTCCCTACTGCGCCCGCGCCGAAAACCAGATGGGCGTGACGCGCACCAACAACATCCCCGTGCTCACCAGCCTGCGGCCGGAGCACATGGTGTGGGCCTCGCCGAAATGGCCGAGCACGAGGGCCGCACCACCAATGCGCTGATCTCGCTGTGCCACGACGAGATCCTCGCGCACCGCGCCGAGCCTGGGCCCCGGGTTGACTCGATCCCACTGTCAGGATTCGTGAACGCATGCATCCGCGGCGCGGTTCGCGCCGTAAGTCGTCACGACCCGTCTTCGTCGAGGAATCCGTTTGCCTACCGTCCGACAACTGCTTGTCTTCATCCTGCTGCCACTGCTGGCAATCATCGGCCTGGCCGCCTGCGCGCCGGTGCGCGTGCTGAACGCGATTGCGAACGGCAGCGGCGGCCACACCGTCGACAAGAACGTGGCCTACGGGCCGCTCGCGCGCCAGTCGCTCGACGTCTACACGCCGACTGCCTCTGCACCGCCCGGCGGCTGGCCGGTGGTGGTGTTCTTCTACGGTGGCTCGTGGAACAGCGGCGAGCGCGCCGACTACGCTTTCGTCGGCAGCGCACTCGCGTCGAAAGGCGTGCTCACGCTGGTGGCCGACTACCGGCTCTACCCCGAAGTGCGCTACCCGGAGTTCCTGCGCGACAGCGCACTCGCACTCGCATGGGGTCTGGATCAGGCCGCACGCCTGGGCGGCGACCCGAAGCGCGTGTTCGTGATGGGCCACAGCGCCGGCGGCTACAACGCGGCGATGCTCGCGCTCGACCCTCGCTGGCTCGCCACCACCGGCCACATGCCGGCCGAACTCGCGGGCTGGATCGGCCTGGCCGGCCCCTACGACTTCTTTCCGACCGACAACCTCGACGCGCAGCCGGTGTTCTTTCACCCCAACTACCCGGCGAAAGCGCAGCCGATCGAATTCGGCTCGGTGCATGCGGTGCCGACCTTTCTGGGCGCGCCGGTGAACGACAGGCTCGTGAGCCCGACGCGCAGCACTCAGGCGCTCGCCGCCAAGCTCGAAGCCGCGGGCACGCCGGTGACGCTTCGCATGTACGAGCGGGCCAGCCACGCGACGCTGATCGGCGCGTTCTCGCCGCCGCTGCGCGGCATCGCGCCGGTGCTCGCCGACGTGACGGCCTTCATCGCCGCGACCGCGCCGTCGAGCGCTCAGCGGATCGGCAAGTCGGTCGCGTCGAACATCGCCAAGGTCGGCGGCTGATCGACGAGCCCGGCCACCGCCTTGCCGAACGCCCGCGAGGCGGGCAGCCTCAGGTGCGCGCCGATCGCATCACGGTCGAACCAGCGCTCGAAGAACACGAGGCGCATCGCGTCGTCGGCGTCGATCGCGACGCCGTGTTCGAGGCAGCCGGGCTCGGTGCGCGAGCGGGCCACGTGCTCCCGACTCAGCGCCAGAACCTGGGCGAAGGTGTCGGGCCTGGCGTGCAGGGTGCCGGTGACGATGATCATCGCGTGTCTCCTCGTGTCGTCGGAATCCGGCGTCACGATACCCCGGCCGGTCGCGCGCGAAACGGCACGCGGTAGAGCCACAGCCGCCGGCCGTCGGCGCACTCGATGACCTTGGTGGCCGCGAACGCGGGTGCATCGAACTCGAGGCTCACGAGCCAGGCGCCGGGCTTCATCTCGCGCGTCGCCTTCTCGGCCGCGCGGTTCATGCTTTCGGGGCGCTGGAACACGTAGACGAGATCGTGGTGCGACCAGTCGGCGGCCCAGATGTCGGCACGCCGCACGGTCGCGAAGCGGCAGCGCCAGGCGCACAGCAAGCGCAGCGGCCAACTCCACTCGATGCCGTGCTCGGACGCCTGCGGGTACTCGCGCTGCAGTTCGCGCAGGCCGTCGCCGAGGCCGCAGCCGGCATCGAGAATGCTCGCACCGGCCGGCAACGGAGCGAGCTCGGCCAGCCCTCGCAACGCGCCGACCGGCGTGGGGAACAGCGGCGCATCGCGCCAGGCGTTCAGCGGGTAGACGAGTGCCAGCAGCGCCAGCGGCAGCAGCCAGCCCCAGGCCGGCATCGCCCCCGCGAGGCCCGATGCGGCGAGCGAAAGCGGAAAGCCCCCGGCGATGAAAATGCGTCGCCACGGCGTGCTGCCGATGGCGCTGAGCACCGCACCCAGCGCGACCGGCGCGCCGATCGCGACGATCGACGGCGCACCCGCCGCACGCAGCAGCGCGAACAGCGCCCAGCCGAGCGCCCAGACGAGCAAAGCCGGCATCGGCCAGAGCAGGCGCAGGCCGGTCACGCGGCCCATCGTCAGAACTTGAACGCCACCCGCAAGCCGCCCCAGTGCTTGCCGTTGACGATGACGGGCGCATCGGCTTCCTTCATCACGACGAAGTTGCCGGCACCCATGTCGCGGCGGTAGGTCTGCAGCAGGAAGGGCCGCTCGTTGCGCGCCGCCGCGAGGCCGGTGCGATCGCCGAAGATGCGGCGGTAGCGGCTGTTGGCGGTGTCCCACGCCAGATCACCACGCTGCGGCACGTTGTGCTTGCGGTTGTGGGTGCAGACGTAGCCGTTGCGATCGGCCGTCATGCAGAACACGACCTTCGGGCTCAGCGCCAGCATCGGCTCCTGCACGATCGGGAACAGCTTGTCGGCCAGCGGCGTGAAGCGGGTCGTGAACTGGGGCGGGTTGGTGTTGGGGATGGGCTGGTAGGCCTCGTCGAACAGGTTGGCCTGCGAGATCGCGCCGGTCTTGAGCGCGTCTTCGAGCAGCGCGCCGAGCTTCTTCGCGCCGGCCATCACCGCCTCGATGTAGGGCGTGTCTTCGGTCTCGACGCCGCACTCGGCGACCAGTTCGATCAGGTGCTCCGAAACGTCGAGAAAGGTCTCGCTGCGCTTCATCGCCGCGACCAGCGCGCGGCCGGTCTGGGCCATCTCGGCGGCGATGCCGCTCATCTGCAGGTCGAGGCCTGCACAGATCGCGCCGCTCTGCTCGGCCGCCTGGGTGATGCTGGTCACGGCCGCCTGCACATCGGCCAGCGCCGCGTGGAACTCGCCCTGCTTTTGCGCGTTCGGATCGAAGCGGATCTCCCGTGCCAGGGCGTCGATGCGCTTGTCGAGAACGCCTACCGTGCGCATGATCTCCTTGGACGAGAACTCGACCTTGCCGGCCAGGTCCTTGACCGCATCGGCGACCACGCCGAAGCCCCGCCCCGCCTCGCCGGCGCGCTTGGCCTCGACCGACGCATTGAACGCGACGAGCCGGGTCTGCAAGGCGATCTGGCTGATGCTCTCGGCGGCCTGCGCCACGTCACGCAGGGTGGAGACGACCTCGCCGACTTCCTGGCCCACGCCCTCGACCGCCACACGCACGCGCTCGACCGCACCCATGCTCTCGGTCGAGACGCTGCCGATGCCGGCCTGGGCGCGATTGACTTCCTTGACCTGCGCACTGAGCGCACCGACGGTCTGCGCGCTGCGCTCGGAGGCTTTGGTCGAATCGTCGATCAGGCCGCGCACTTCGGCCGACTCGCGCCCGATCGTGGAAGCCTGTTTGCCGATCGAGCGGATCGCGGTCTGCAGGTGCGCCTCGGAGGCGGCGCCCGGCTTGGTGGCCGGTGGCGTCGCCGGTTGCGGCGGGCGTTTCATCAACGAAAGCATGGTTGGCCTCTCGTGTATCAGTGGGCGCGCAGCTTCACGCGCAGCCGCGCGATCGACTGGCTGTGCAGCTGGCAGACGCGCGATTCGGTGACCTTCAGCACCGCCGCGATCTCCTTCAGGTTCATGTCGTGCTCGTAGTACATGCTCATCACGTATTGCTCGCGCTCGGGCAAGACCTTGATCGCCTCGACCAGCGCCTCGCGCATGCGGTGATCCTGCAATTGCGCGAGCGGGTTGCTCTCTTCGTCGCCCACGTGGCGGTCGAGAAAGTCGTTGTCGCCTTCGTCGCCCGACATGTCTTCGAGGTAGACGAGTTGCGTGCCGCGCACCTTGCCGAGCAACTCCTGGTATTCGGTCAGCGTCACGCCCATCTCGCGGGCGATCTCGCTCTCGACCGGCGCGCGGCCGAGCTTCTGCTCGAGCTTGTGCACCGCCGATTCGATCGTGCGTTGCTGCTTGCGCGTGCCGCGCGAAAGGTAGTCGTTGCCGCGCAGCTCGTCGAGCATCGCGCCGCGGATGCGCTGGGTCGCGAAGGTCTCGAACTGCACGCCCTGGGCCGCATCGAAGCGGGTCATCGCATCGGCCAGGCCGATCATGCCGACCTGGATCAGGTCGTCGATCTCGACGTTGGCCGGCAGCTTGGCGATCATCTGGTGCGCGAGGCGGCGCACCAGCCCGCTGTATTGCTTGAGCGTCGAGTTCAGGTCCAGCTGGCCTTTGGCGGTGTACATCGAGTGCTCCGAAGTATTCAATTGGTGGCCCATGCGCGTGCGGCTCTGGTGGGGTTCGTGATCTGCGGGGCCAGCGCGTGCAGCGCGTGCAGCGCATCACCATGGGCGGTGCGAAGCTGCTCTCGCACCAGGCGGCGCAACCCGGGCGTGGGCGGCTCGGTGGCGTCGCATGCCGGATCGATCTGCACCCAGTCGCGCAGCACCGCACCGAGGAAGTCGTCGGCGCAGGTGGCGATCTGCATCGCGATGCGCTCGGCGCGCGGCGATTGCGGCGCAGCGCCGAGCAGCAGGTCGTGCACGACCAGGCCGGCGCGCTGGGTGAGCAGCTTCATCGCGGCGTAGGCGTGGGTCACGCTGGCGGGGCGGTCGTCGGCGAACAGCAGCGGCCGCACGCGGTCGATCTCGGCGCTGCGCGAGAACAGGCGGCAGATGTCGGAGGCGCTGGCGTGCACCAGCAGCACGTCGCAATGCGGCGCCGCTTCGATGACGGCCTGAAGGAAGGCGTTGGTCGAGCCGGTCGAGTCGACGAAGCGCAGCGGCAGGCCGCGCGCCGCGAGGTACGAGACCTGCGCCGAGAGCGGCTCGATGCATTCGGCCAGGTCGAGCAGCGCCATCTCGTGGTGCTCGCTGGCGCGCTCGGAGGCGTCGATCACCAGCGTGTGCTTGCCGTGCTCGGCGAAGGCCGTGCACAGGCGCTCCAGCATCACGCCGCCAAATGCGACGTTCGGGTTCGAGACCACCGGCAGCACGCACACGCGCGAGTGGGCGAACAGGCGGCGCAGGCCATCGGCCTGGTCGAGCGGCGCGGGTTGCAAATTCGGTCGGGACATGGGTTCGTGGCTCACGGCTGCAGAGCGGTTCATCGGATCAGGCGTTCAATGACGAACGCACGGCGCGCGCATCGGCCTTCGCGGCGTGGTGGCCCATCGGCGCGGTGAAGATCAGGCTGACGTCGCTCGCATCGAGCTTGTAGGCGCTGCTGCCGCCGGCGCGCAGCGCGCGGTGCACCAATGCGTTGGCCGAGAGGCGGTGCCAGTCTTCGGGCACGCGCTGGCCGTTGGCCACGCCGATCACCTTCAGCTTCATGCGGATCAACGCGTCGAGCGCCGGGCCGAGCTTGACGGCCTCGTCCATCTTCGACAGCACGATGCCGGCGCACAGCGCGGCGTGGTAGGAGATCATCACGTCCTCGATGGTCTCGCCCTGCGAGGCGGCGTTGATCACGAGCAGCTTCTTGATCGCGCGGTGGCTGAGCATGTCGAGCAGTTCGCGGGTGCGGGCGTCGCGCTGGGCCATGCCGGCCGTGTCGATCAGCACCATCTTCTTGCCGGCGAGCAGCTCCAGCAGGTCTTCGAGCGAGGCGCGGTCGTGCGCGGTGTGCACCGGCACGCCGAGGATGCGGCCGTAGGCACGCAGCTGCTCGTGGGCGCCGATCCGGTAGGCGTCGAGCGTGATCAGGCCGAGGTTGTTGGCGCCGTACTTGGCGGCGAACGCGGCGGCGATCTTCGCGGTGGTCGTGGTCTTGCCGACGCCGGTGGCGCCGACCAGCGCATAGACACCGCCCTGATCCTCGAGCGGGGCTTCGTGCTCGGCGGTGATCAGGTTGCGCTCGAGCACACCGGCGGCCCAGGCCGACTCGTCGCTCACGTCCATCGGCAGGCTGTCGCCGATCTTGCGGATCAGCGCGGGCGAGAAGCCGCAATCGAGCAGCTTCTGCGTCAGGCGGGCCTGGGTCGGCTGGCGGTTCAGCTTCTCCATGAAAGCGAGCGCGCCGAAGCGCTCTTCGATCAGGCCCTTCATGGAGCGAAGCTCGCTCATCATGTCTTCCTGATCGCGGCGCGCGGCAGCTTGCGCCGTGGCCTGATGAGCGGGGGCGGCGTGCGGGATGTCGGCCAGTGCGGGCACGTGGATCTCCGGCACGTGGGTGGCGCCGTATGCCGGCGCGGCGGCGAGCGGCTCGCGCAGCACGGGCGGCTCGCGCAGCAGCGGCGCGGCAGGGGGTGCGCTCATGCGCTGTTCCAGCACGCTGCTGCGCTCGGGTGCCGCGGCGCGGGGTTCTTCGCGGGCCGGGGCTTGCGGCTCGGGGTTCATCGAGGCCTGGCGGCGGCGCAGCATGCGGTCGCGCACATAGTCCTGGAACGACAGCGTGCTCATCGAGAGCTTGGCCACGTCCTGCTCGACCTCGTCCTGCGCCTGCATCACCGGCTCGGTGCGCGCCGCGCTTCGGGCAGCGACCGGCGCGGCCGGCGTGGCGGCCATGCGCTCGATCTGCTTCATGCCTTCGGGTGCCATCGCCAGCACCTCGACGCCGTCGACGCTGGGCTTGGTGGACAGCACCACCGCGTCCTCGCCCAAGGCCTGCCGCACCAGAACGAGTGCATCGCGCGAAGTGCGAGCGGTAAAGCGGCGAACGTTCATGAGTGGGCTCCAATGATCGAACCGATGCGGATCGAATGCGTTTCAGGTATTTCGCTGTGGCCGAGCACGCGCAGGCGCGGCGCCGCGCGCTTCAGCAGGCGCGCCATCGGCGCGCGGATCATGTCGGGCACCAAGAGGCAGGCCGGGTGGCCCAGGTCTTCCTGGCGCTTGGCGGAGTCGGCGGCGCTCTTGGCCAGCGTCTCGGCCACGCCCGGGTCGAGCGCGGCGCCGTGCGGCGAGTTCAGGGCCTGCGTGACCAGGCGCTCCAGCTCGGGTTCGAGCGCGATCACTTCGAGCTCCTTCACCGGCCCGTAGATCTGCTGCACGATGCTGGGTGCCAGGTGGATGCGGATGCGGCGGGCCAGCTCGGCAGGGTCGGTGATCGTGGCGGCGGCTTCGGCCAGGCTCTCGACGATCGAGCGCATGTCGCGGATGTGCACGCCTTCTTCGAGAAGCAGCTGCAACACCTTCTGCAATGCGGCGATACCGACCATCTTGGGGACCACGTCTTCGATCAGTTTCGGGGCCAGCTTCGTCACGTGCTCGACGAGTTGCTGCGTCTCGACGCGGCCCAGCAACTTGGCCGCGTGCAATTGCATCAAGTGTGAAAGATGGGTCGCCACCACGGTCGAGCAATCAACGACCGTAAATCCGGCCATCTGTGCCGACTCTCGCTGGCGCTCCTCGACCCACACCGCGGGCAGGCCGAAGGCCGGGTCGGTGGTGCGCGTGCCGATCAGTTGCGTGGTCGCGCCGCCCGGGTTGATCGCGAGCAGCATGCCGGGATAGGCCTCCCCTTCGCCGACGACCGCGCCGCGCAGCGTCAGCCGGTAGGCGCTGGGCTTGAGTTCGAGGTTGTCGCGGATGTGCACCGGCGGCGGCAGGAAGCCGACGTCCTGCGCGAACTTCTTGCGCACGCCCTTGATGCGGCCGAGCAGGTCGGCGCCACCGGCGGCCGCGCGCGTCTTGTCGACCAGCGAGATCAACCGATAGCCGACTTCGAGGCCGAGCGTGTCGACCGGCATCAGGTCGTCCCAGGTCGCCTCGGGGTTGGCCTGCGCCGCCTCGGCCGGGCGCGGCGGCGGGATTTCGGCGGCGCGCTTGTTGCGCCGGTTCATCCACCACGCCGCGTAGCCGAAGCCCGAGGCCAGCGAGAGGAACACGAGGTTCGGCATGCCCGGGATCACGCCCAGCAGCGCGATCACGCCGCCGGTGATGCCCAGCGCCTTCGGCGAGTTGAAGACCTGCGCGGCGATCTGGCTGCCGACGTCTTCGCCCTTGCCGACACGCGAGACGACCATCGCCGCCGCGACCGAGATCAGCAGCGCCGGGATCTGCGCGACCAGCGCATCGCCGATCGCCAGCAGGATGTAGCTGTTGGCGGCCTGCGCGGCCGAGAGGTCGTGCTGCGCGACGCCGATCACGAAGCCGCCGATCATGTTGATGAACAGGATCAGCAGGCCGGCCATCGCGTCGCCGCGCACGTACTTGCTGGCACCGTCCATCGAGCCGAAGAACTCGGCCTCGTCGCCCACTTCGAGGCGGCGGCGCTTGGCCTCCTTGTCGTCGATCAGGCCGGCGTTGAGGTCGGCGTCGATCGCCATCTGCTTGCCCGGCATCGCATCGAGCGTGAAGCGCGCGCCGACCTCGGCGATGCGCTCGGCGCCTTTGGTGACGACGATGAAGTTGATCACCACCAGTATCGCGAACACGATCAGGCCGACCGCGAAGTTGCCGCCGATCAGGAAGTGGCCGAAGGATTCGATCACCGCGCCCGCAGCGCCGGCGCCGGTGTGGCCTTCGAGCAGCACGACGCGCGTCGACGCGACGTTCAGCGACAACCGCAGCAAGGTCGTCAGCAGAATGACGGACGGGAACGCCGCGAAGTCGAGCGGCTTGACCATGTAGGCCGCGACCATCATGACCATCAACGCCATCGCGATGTTGAAGGTGAACAGCAGGTCGAGCGCGAGCGGCGGCAGCGGCAGCACCATCATCGCCAGGATCATCACGACCACCAGCGGCGCCGCCATCGAGCGCACCGCCTTGGCGTTCGGGCCGAGCCAGGCTTGCAGCTGCTGCAACGGGTTCATTCAGCGGGTCTCCGGAAGGTGATGCGGG
>Ga0209583_10000170_pt1 | contig 21600 bp, 15 predicted proteins | sample Str014_FD_187201 | JGI IMG/M metagenome (GOLD analysis project Ga0209583, IMG submission 187201) | Freshwater sediment microbial communities in response to fracking from Pennsylvania, USA - Straight Creek_MetaG_SC_2014 (SPAdes) (version 2) | ecosystem: Environmental > Aquatic > Freshwater >... | reverse complement strand
GCGGGCCGATAGCAGACCCGAGATATCGAAGTTTTGATTCGCCATCGGGACTGCGCCATCGCTCGCAGCCACGGCTCCGTCGGAGGTCACGACCGCGACTCCCAGAAGAGAGATTTCGCCGGTTGTGACCACTGAACGACGGCCCAGCTGAGGCAACTCGTTTTGCAATGACTCAAAATCGCTGGTTCCGAGCAACCGGCGCAACGAATTTTCCTGGGCGATGTCCCGCGCCAGTCCGTTGACCTTATCCGCATAGACGCCCCAGATCCGGTCATCGATCAGTCGATTCAAGACTCCATCGATCTGCCGGTTTTCGGCGTCCGCCACCGTCATTTCATAGCGAGCCGTTACCACAAGCAGGCAAACCGATGTCGCAAGACAAGCGGTCACGTAAGACCCGATGATCGTCGCGAGCAACTTTTGCCGGGAGGTCAGCACTTGAGCCCTCTATTGTGTCGCAAGCGGAAGATGGGCTGACTTCCAGTCATTGATGCCGAGGGCATAGTAGTAGACCTGGGAATAACCCAACTCGACCGCATGGGCCGTGGCGTTCGCAGCGCGCCCGCACTTGACGCCATTGCAATAGAACAGAACCGGGCTGGCCTTCGAGCTCACCACGGCTTTCAGCAAATTGCCTGAGGCAATTTCGGTGTCCAGAATGTTGACGGCACCTTCGATATGACCGCTTTCAAAATCAGATTTGGTTCGGGTATCGACGACGACCAATCCCGGAATATTCAGGATCAGTTCGATCACTTTTTTCGAATCGACGGTGGTCGCACCCTTGATTTCCATCGGCGCACCGTCGGCGATCGATGATGGCAGGTGCGAGCCCAGGAAGACGACCAGAGCGACAGCGAACCAAACCACCTTGACGCAAGCATCGATCGACCGCGACTTCGCCGCGCTATTTGTGTGGGCTGTCGTTGCATCAGGCGGGGCGGCAATCGATGGGGTGAGCAGGCTCCGATATATCGACGGCCTCAGGAAATTGAACAACATGGACGGCCTTCTAGCTGTCTTAAAGACGCGACCCATTCTGGCCGGCGTTAAAGTTTGAGCGAAAGCCAATAAGATTTGGCGAAATTTCTTGATAAACGAGCCGTTAAGACGGCGGACACGGAAGCATGCCTGCCTGGCAGGCGAAGCCGCGCGGGGTCCGCACGTGCCGCAGGCGCGTGCGCTTCCGCCGGACCGAGGGTGCGCGGCACTGTCTGGAGATCCTTCAACTTCGCGCTCATATCCGTAGTTACGGTGCACTCAACTCGACAATCTGACGGGATCAATCGAACACCGACCGGTATTGGCAGCGACGGCGCATTTGTAAGTGGCGCGCCACGGCCGATGAAGATGGGCACAGTTGCTTCGCAGAAGCGCTATGATGCAGCGTCCTCGCACGCGCTCCAACCGGTAAATCTGCGACGGCCTGCGCTTTTACACTACGCCTCATGGCCGACTGCTTTCCCGATTTCGCAAGGTGAGCCCGCGTTAGGTGGAAAATCGGCGTCGGGGTGACATTCTGGCGTGCGAATACCCGTTGTGGCAAGACTATCAGCCCACTAGGATTTCCTCATTTCATTCTGAGGAGGGCGGGATGTTCAATTTTCTGAAGTGGATTGCAATCATCGTTTCATCAATTGTTCTAGCGGGTGCCGCAAATGCTCAAGACATCACCAGCAGCCGCACAGAATTAAAAAAAGCCGATCTAACCGGCACAAACATGGAGGTGATTATCAGCATCGTCGAAGCCAAGCCCGGAGCGGGTCTTGCTCGACACATCCACCCCGGAGAAGAAGCATATTACGTGCTTGAGGGTGCCGCCCTTGAGCTGCCGGATGGGAAGCAGATACCCCTTCCGACAGGTGCTGCTTCGATAAATCTCCGGGACGTGCCCCATGCCGGGTTCAAGGTCGTGGGAGACAAGACATTGAAGCTCCTGACAGTGCACGTTGTCGACAAAGGCAAACCCATGACGGAGTTTGTAAAATAGCTAACCTTTGAGCCGTCCATTTCGCAAACTTTCGGGGGAGCTCCGAGCTCGCGCTTAGGCGAACAAGGAATTCACATGCCCAATCACGTTCGAAAAGCTCAAAGCTCGTCTCTTGGCCAACCTCAAGGCGGAGTATGACGCGCTCGCTCCGGAGTTGCTCAGGTTCAATCAACCAACATTCATGTTGCACCGGCGAAGCCGACTTAAAGCCAACCTCTGACTCCACCCAAAGCCCTATGAATCATGAATCCTTTTACCGGAACCTAACCATAGGAGAGTCTGGTATTTGAGGAATTAAGGAATAACGAGGGCGCCATTGCTTAGCCTCCGCCACCGGCGGTGCAAGCTGAGTTGGGCGAGGATGGGTTCGAAATCAGGATACACGACGGACGGGTTTCTGGATTCGTCGGAGATGCTGCTTCGGGAGCAGTACTATTCGCTGACCCGACTTGTGCCGGTTCTCTATGTCGTGGTGATCGTCGCCACCGCGTCGCTGTCGTTTGCCTTCAGCGGCACCGCACCCGCTTGGCTGGTCAATGGTCTGCCGATAGCCATGCTTTGTGGTTCGGCGCTGCGGATGCGCTACTGGCTTAAGGCGAGAGCCCTCGGGCGTCACCAGAACATAACGATTATTCGCCACGACATCCGAAGTACTCAGACACTTGGCCCTCTGATTGCATTCGGATTCACCATGATAGGTATCAGCATAATGCCTTATGCTGATACCTATCAGCAATCTTTAGCCGTTGTTGCAATCTGGATCACGGCGGTGACCAGCGCATTTTGCCTCGCCGTGGTGCAATCGGCTTCAAGGCGGATCGTGCTCTGCGCTGGTTTTCCCCTCACCATCTCATTCCTTTGGAGTGGCAACGATCTAATGATGGTGTTGGCGGGCCTTTTCGCGGTCTTCACTTGCCTCGTGGTCTACATGCTCGGTCAAAATTACATCGCCTTTACGACCATCGTAAAGTCACGCGCCGAGATCAACGAGAAGCATCGACAGGCGGAAAAGGCGCGGGAAGCCGCAACGGAACTGGCCTACACGGACCATCTGACCAATTTGGCCAACCGTCGCTATTTTGAGGTTCTCCTGAGCGAACGCATCGCTGATCCCGAACAACGGCACAAGCCCTTCGCCGTCTGCATCATTGATCTGGACGGCTTCAAGCCGGTGAACGACGTCCATGGCCACCGCGTGGGTGACAACGTCCTGATTGAAGTGGCAGCCCGGATGACCGTCTTCATGGCAGACCGTGGCCAAGCCGCCCGCATGGGCGGTGACGAGTTCGCGGTATTGATTGAAGGGATCGATGAAGAGAATGTTTTGGCGTTTGCCGATGATCTGCAGAAGATATTCGCTGCGCCCATCGTTGTCGGTACCGTGATGGTTCAGCTTAGCTGTTGCTGCGGCTTCGCAATTTATCCGGCGTCCAGCACCGATGCGGACCAACTTATCAATCAGGCTGATTTGGCACTCTACAAGTCCAAGGCGCAAGAACGCGGCAGCGCCACAGTGTTCACGGCGGACTATCAGAGATCTGTGCAGGAGCGCGCCCACATTGAGCAGAGGCTGCGCTTGGCCGTTTCAGCGCATGCCATGTCCATGCATTTCCAGCCAATCATCGATCTGGGCTCCGGCCGCCCGACCGGCTTCGAGGCGCTGGCGCGCTGGCGGGATGAAGAATTGGGCCAGGTCTCGCCAGCCATCTTCATTCCCATCGCCGAGCAGATCGGTCTGATCGAGCAACTGACGGACGATCTCCTGCGGAAGGCGGCCATGACCGCAGCCACATGGCCGAACTATCTGTTGCTGTCGTTCAACCTGTCGGCCGCCCAGCTGGTAAAGCCGAGTGCAGGGCTGAAGATCCTTTCCATCTTGGCGGAAGTTGGCTTGCCACCTCACCGTTTCGAAGCAGAGGTCACCGAGACGGCGCTTATGAAGGACATCGAAGCGGCGCGCCGCACTCTCGAATGCTTGAAGGCCGCCGGAGTCGGCATTTCACTTGACGATTTCGGCACTGGCCATTCCAGCCTCAGCCAGATCAAGGACTTGCCGCTGGACAAGGTCAAGATCGACAAGAGCTTCGTCGATCAGCTATGCGGCGAACCGAAAATGGGCAATCTGGTGCGCGCTATCATCTTGATGTGCGATAATCTTGAGTTGCGCTGCGTCGCCGAAGGAATTGAGGAAAGCGTCCAGCTCAATTCGCTCAAGGCTAGTGGTTGCGCCCTCGGCCAAGGCTATCTGTTCTCGCGGCCTATTCCGTCTGATCAGATTGCCGCCCTGCTGGCTCAAGCCGACAAGGCGGTAGAACGAGCGACGGCGTGAGAGCCGACTGCTGCATCTCGGCGCCCCTGTCCGCCGCCGCACCATGCAAAGTCGGATTCCGGTTACCAAATGGCACGAACCGGACATGGCGCGATGCCCGGCTAGAGCTCGTTGTTGGAAGAAAGTCGGACGTGAACCCGACCTCCCAGATCAGTAAATCGTGCCGTGGACGGCGTGCACAATGCTATCCGACTGTAATCCGCGCTACTCGGCGAGCGCACTGACTGCGAGCGTCCCCTAACGGGGCCGCGAAACGGGGAATGTCCGCTATCTCTTGCCTGCTTCCGTCCCTCGTGATGAGAGCGCCAAACTGCTTGGACAGCCCTGTTGACGAACCTGATGAAGAGCATGCGACAGCCCCAGTGCCGAACGCGAAGGAGCGCATGGACCCCGCCTGGAGAATGCAAACAGCGTGCGCGTTGATGGGCGGACTCTGCCCGCGTCAGTGCAGAGAAAAAGGATTTGCTCATGTGCGGAAAATCGCGAAATGTCATAGTAGGTAGTTGACATTGGACGCCCGATTAGGAAGGCAAGATAAAGCGAACTTCGTTCGCGCCTCGCTTCGCTTGCAAGAGGTTGTCTACACATTGTTTTCCACTGCGCGGAGCTATCCAACAGGCGAAGCGCGGCGGCGCTTTTTCGTTTCGTCTTTGCTGTCAATGTGTCGAGAGACGGCGGCCCGCCGTTGCTACGCCAGAGTACGCAAATTCATCGTTTGAGTTGATTGACGTTATGAAGGCGCTGTGACGGTTTCCATGAATCGAACCGCTGCGGATGGCAGTCGATGATCGCGATTGCACGAGCGCTGTACGCTTGGAGATATTGGCCTGCTTATGACAAGTGGGCCAGACCCGCGTCATCAGCTCAAGGCTCGCGCTGATCGCGCGCCCGGCTCCGCCGGCTTACGGCCTTGACCTGATGTCGCCGGTCCGGCCATGGCTCTTCAGGCAGGTAAGGCAAGATGGGAGCGATCCGCTCCAATCTCGAACCGGACGAAGACCGCGGCGTCGGCCATTCTTTTGGCCCAAGTCCGGTGCGAGACTCCGGCCATGGCTGGCAAGGGTAAATCCCGAAAGCGGAACACCACGACGGACGACGGGCTCCCCGCCGACCTCTACGACTATGCGCGACCGCCGGCCCGACGAGGTGCCGATCACCGTGGCCGAGCTCGACGTGTTCGAGGCCTGGTTCGGCGACCTCTTCGATGAATTTTTCTCGACCCGCCACTGATCTCTGACTTTGGAGGATCTGCCATGACCGTGCCTCATCGTGCCCTGCGGGTTTCCACCAGCCGTTAGGCTGAGAACGACCTCTCCAAGCCGCAGATGCAGAAGTAGCGCCTTTGGCAGGCTGGAGAGCAATAGCGCAGTAATGGCATCTGGAGGCCGTTGCGGCATGCTCTGGAGTAGACTGGCGCGCCACGGCCGATGAAGATGGGCACTACGCCTTCGCCGTCGCGCTATGATCTGGGAGCCTGTAACGCTCCACCGTAGCCGAAACTGCGACGACAAGCGATTTCGTGCTACGCTTGAATGCCACCTGCATACTGCGGATGCATGGCGCGCAGACGGTGACCTCCTTCGTCAACCACCGGCTCGGCTCACTTGTGCGCAACGCAAGCGCTCCTGCTATCCAAATACTGCATCAATGTTAGAGGGACGCCCCTACCGCGCTCCGGCCGTGCTATTGTGGATCGAGGAAAGAGCATGCGCGGAGGGCGGTACGATGTCGGGTCCGGCCAAGTCGATCCTGGGCCGCCTCAGCCGGTTTCACACGCGCGACGCGGACGAGGCACGCGCGCTCCTGAGCACCAAAGACTACGAGCTGGATCTGTCGCGCAGCGATGCGCGGCAAATCGACCTGCGTATCAACGGCGTCTACTTGCCCGGCGCCTACGTCGGATACTATCAATTCGGCGCGCCAATAGTGGCTCGAACCCATGCGGCTCGCCACGACTACTGGATCAATCTCCCGCTGGAGGAGGCGATCGAGGCGACCATCGGGGCGGAAACGCTGATATGTGGCCCCCAACGGGGGTTCGTGTCGTCACCGACGTTGCAATATGTGGTCCGCACGCAGGGCGTCGGGGCCCGCGTGCATGTGCAGATCACAGAAGAGCGTATGAACCGCCAACTGACCGCGCTCCTGGGAACCCCTCTCTCCGAGCCAGTCGTTTTCACGGCGGCGATCGATTTGACCAAAGGACATGGTCGCAGCTTGGGAAACTGTATCGGTCTGGCTATCAGTGATCTCGAAGGCGGCGATGCGCTCACGAACGACCCAATCGCGACAGGCCTGTTCGAGGAATGCATCACCACCAAGCTTCTCCTTGAGCATCCCAACAATTACTCCGATGCCCTGCATCGGATGCAAAAATCGATCGCCCCCGCGTCCGTCAAGCGTGCCGTCGAGTATATGAATGCTGAGCTGGGCTCGCCGCTCGGAATTAGCGAAATTGCAGCCGCCGCAAGAGTCGCAGGCCGAACTCTGTTCAAACACTTCAAGGACGCCCATGGCGCCTCACCGATGCAGTACGTGCGGAACGCCCGATTCGAAAAGGTTCACGAAGCGCTGTTATGCGCCGAGCAAACCGATAGCGTTACGGCCATCGCGCTGCGTTGGGGCTTTAGCCACCTTGGACGTTTTGCCGTCGAGTATCGCCAGCGCTACGGCGAACCTCCATCACAGACACTAAGCAGAAGCCCACTGAAAACGGCCAAATAAGCCCTGGCAAGCCTGCCTGGCACATTTCCGACGCGTGCGGAGTGTCAGAGATTCATGGAGAGAAACATGCGTGCATCAATGAGCCATCCGATTCCGGCCGCCTTGATCGCGGCCTCGCTTGCAGTTGCCATCCCTGTGTCGGCGCGCGCCAACGTCATCACCGATTGGGACGTTAACGCTGTCGCGATCGTTCCACCAAGCGCGGCGGGGCTGCGCGAGATGGCGATCATGCATGTAGCCATGTTCGACGCCGTGAACTCGATCGACCGGCGCTATCGCCCGTATGTGGTTCAGCTCGCGGCATCAAAGGCGACGTCCCAAGAAGCGGCTGCAACGTCCGCGGCAGCCAGCGTGCTGATCGGCCTCCATCCAGAGGCCGCGGCGCAAATCCAAGCGGCGTCAGCGAGCGCGCTCGCGGCAATCCCCGAGGGCGAGGCGAAGGCCAATGCGCTCGCGCTCGGCAAGGCGGTCGCGGAAAAGATCTTGGCGGTGCGGTCGAAGGATGGAGCCAACGTCCCCGACGACTATCGCCCAAAGACCAAGCCCGGCGTCTACGTGCCGACACCGACCGTGATGGTCGGGTCGACGTGGCCGAGGATGACGCCCTTTGCGCTAACGAGCCCTTCGCAGTTCCGCGCGCCGCCGCCTATCTCGCTTACCAGCAGCGAATGGGCGGCCAATTACAACGAGCTCAAGGAGTTTGGTGGCAAGAACAGCACCAAGCGCTCGGCGCAGCAGACGGAAACCGCGCGCTTCTGGTTGGCCGTGGGACCGCCGGCGTATCACCAAATACCCCGCCAGCTCGTCGCGGCCAAGCGGATGAGTGTGGTCGAGAGCGCGCGCTTCATGGCGCTTTATTCGATTGCGCTGACGGACGCCTCCATCGCGGTGTTCGACGCCAAGTACCATTATGAATTTTGGCGGCCGGTCACTGCGATCCGCAACGGCGATCTCGATGAGAACCCCGCGAGCGAGCGCGAGCCGACCTGGCAGCCGATCGACAGCACGCCGATGCACCCGGAATATCCCTGCGCGCACTGCATCCAAAGCGGTGCCGCGGCGGGGGTGATCGAGGCCGTGCTCGGCTCTCAGGAAATGCCGGAAGTGACGATGATGAGCACAACCGCGCCCGGCGCCATCCATCGCTGGATCAATACGGCTGCATACACCGAAGAGGTTGCAAACGCTCGCATCTGGGCCGGCTTCCATTACCGGTTCTCGACCGAGGTTGGGACGAAGATGGGCCGCGAGATCGGCGAATATGTCGTGAAGAACGTGATGCAACCAGTTGTGACGAGTTCACGATGAACGGTTGGTCCGCAAGCGGATGCGGACCGAGTCGGGCGGCTACCGCCGCGACCACCGGCGCGCGTTAGCCCAGCGGGTCGAAGAGGACGCGAAAGAAGTTCGCATCATAGGATCGAAAAGCGTGCTTCTGTGTACGAAGTGGCGCGCCCGAAGCGATTCGAACGCGTGAACGCCGGATGCGGAGTTATCCCGGCAGATCGCGAAGCGTGAGCACAAGAAACGCGAGCGCCGACGACTTCAGCTGAATTCGCGCAACAAGCCAGGAGCAAATTCGATGACGATAGCAATCGCCGATCCGTCTGATGCCAGACCAGCGGCTGAAGTCAGGGTGCCGGTCCGGGTGGTCGCGGCCACGGTTGCCGGAAACGCGCTCGAATTCTTCGATTTCATCACCTACGCTTTCTTCGCCGTCTACATCGGAAAGGCATTCTTTCCGGCCAAGACCGAACTGACGAGCCTGTTGCTGTCGGTCGCCGTGTTTGGCGTCGGCTTCCTGTTCCGGCCACTGGGTGGGTTCATCATCGGTGCCTATGCGGATCGTGCCGGTCGCAAACCGGCCATGCTTCTGACGATTGCCCTCATTACCATCGGCACGATCGGCGTCGCCCTCACCCCCTCCTATGACTCGATCGGCAACGCCGCCCCGATCCTGATCGTGGTGTGCCGCATCATCCAGGGGTTCGCGCTCGGTGGCGAGGTCGGGCCGGCCAGCGCATTCCTGATCGAGATTGCGCCACCCGACAAGCGTGCGCTCTATTCGAGCTGGCAGCTCGCCAGCCAGGGTCTGGCCACCTTTACGGCCGGTCTGATCGGCGTGGTTCTGTCGCTCATTCTCTCGCCCGCGGATCTCGCGTCGTGGGGATGGCGGGTGCCTTTCGTGCTGTGTGTCGCCCTGATCCCTATTGCCCTGTATCTGCGGCGAGCGATGCCGGAAACACTCGAGCGCGGCGGCGCGAGCGCGCCGGCGGAACGCGAACGGCTGGGCAGCCACAGCAGGGTGATCGCGCTGGCCATTCTCATCGTTCTCGGCGGCACGGTGTCGACCTATGTCGGCCAGTACATGACGACCTACGCCATCGTGACGCTGAAATTCCCGCCATCGATCGCCTTGTCGGCAGCCGTCGTCGGCGGCCTCACGACGTTGGTGTTCGCGCTGGTCGGCGGCTGGCTCAGCGACAGCTTCGGTCGCCGCTGGGTGATGATCGTCCCGCGCGCCCTGCTCGCCGTCGTCACCTGGCCGGCGTTTCTGTGGCTGTCGTCACAGCCGAGCCAAAGCAGCCTCTATCTCGCCGTCGTGCTGCTCGCGGGGTTGACCGCGATCAGCGGCACCGCGTCGCTGACACTGATCCCGGAACTGCTGCCGCGCTCGATCCGTTCGACCGGACTGTCGATTGCCTATGCGGTTGGCGTGTCGCTGTTTGGCGGAACTACGCAGTTCGTGATCACCTATCTGATCGGCGCCACCGGCGACCCGACATCTCCGGCCTGGTATGTGGTGCTGACCAGCATCATTACGCTCGGGGCGATGTGGGTACTTCCGGAGACCCGCGGCACCCCATTGAAGGGATGACATGGCACTCCGCGTTCCCCTGTCCGGTACCGCCGAGACCCCACGGCCTCCCGATTCAGCGGCGCCCTTTGCCGGGTTCGGGGCCGAGCTGCGTCGGGGGAACGCGCTGCGGGCGGCGATTACGGCAGCCTACCGTCGCCCGGAAGCCGAGTGTCTGAGGCCGTTGCTCGATCTCGCGGCGACGTCGGAAGCCGACGCGGCGGCGATCCGCGCGATAGCAACTCGTCTCGTCACGGCGCTGCGCGCCAAGTCGCGTGCCGGCGGCACCGAAGGGCTCATCCAGGAATACGCGCTGTCGAGCCAGGAGGGCGTGGCGCTGATGTGCCTCGCCGAAGCGCTGCTGCGCATTCCCGACAGCCGAACGCGCGATGCCCTGATCCGCGACAAGATCGCGTCGGGCGACTGGCGCGCGCATGTCGGTCACAGCCCCTCGTTGTTCGTGAACGCGGCCACCTGGGGCCTGGTGGTGACCGGAAAGTTGACGGCGACCACGAATGAAACCAGCCTCGCCGCATCGCTGGCGCGGCTGATCGGCCGTGGCGGCGAACCGCTGATTCGCAAAGGCGTCGACGTCGCCATGCGAATGATGGGCGAGCAGTTCGTCACCGGCCAGACCATCGCCGAAGCGCTGGCCAACAGCCGCACGATGGAAGCGCGCGGCTTCCAGTATTCGTACGACATGCTCGGCGAGGCCGCGGCCACGGCCGACGACGCTGCCCGATATTTCACGGCTTACGAGACCGCGATCCACGCCATCGGGCAAGCCTCCGCCAGGCGCGGCATCTATGAAGGGCCCGGCATTTCGATCAAGCTTTCGGCGCTGTTTCCGCGTTATGCGCGGAGCCAGATCGGTCGCGTCATGAGAGAGCTGCTGCCGCGCGTCAAGGGTTTGGCGGCTTTGGCGAAGCGTTACGATATCGGTCTCAACATCGATGCCGAGGAGGCCGACCGGCTGGAATTGTCGCTCGATCTCCTGGAGGCACTGTGCCTGGACGCCGACCTCGCGGGCTGGAACGGCATCGGCTTCGTGATGCAAGCCTACGGCAAACGCTGCCCCTTCGTGCTCGACTGGCTGGTCGACCTGGCCCGGCGGTCACGCCGGCGCATCATGGTGCGGCTGGTCAAGGGCGCCTACTGGGACTCCGAGATCAAACGCGCGCAGGTCGACGGCCTCGCGGATTTCCCGGTCTTCACCCGCAAGGTCCACACCGACGTGTCCTACCTCGCCTGCGCCCGCAAGCTGTTGGCCGCGCCCGATGCCGTGTTCCCGCAATTCGCCACGCACAACGCCCAGACGCTGGGGGCGATCGTCGTGATGGCGGGGCCGAATTACTATCGCGGCCAGTACGAGTTTCAGTGCCTGCATGGCATGGGCGAACCGCTCTACGAAGAGGTGGTCGGTCAGGCCACGCTGAACCGGCCCTGCCGCATCTATGCGCCGGTCGGGACCCACGAGACGCTGCTGGCCTACCTGGTAAGGCGTCTGCTTGAAAATGGCGCCAACTCTTCGTTCGTCAACCGCATTGCCGACGCCGATGTCGCCATCGAGGCGTTGGTGGCGGACCCGGTGGCGACGGTGCGGGCCATGACGCCATCGGGCGCGCCGCACGAGCGCATCGCGCTTCCGCGCGACCTCTACCAGCCGCATCGCACCAACTCGCGCGGGCTCGATCTGACGGATGAAACCGCGCTGGCCGGGCTTGCCGCGGGGCTCAGGGACAGTGCCGCAACGTCGTGGGCCGCGGCGCCAGCCGATAGGGCCGCCGACCCCGATCGGCCCATCCCGAACCCGGCCGACCATACCGATATTGTCGGCTACGCGCGTTTTGCCGCGCCCGATGACATCGAGGCGGCGCTTTCGGCCGCCACATCGGCAGCTCCGGCTTGGGCGGCAACACCGGTGTCTGCGCGCGCCGCCAGCCTCAGGCGTTGCGCCGATTCGATGGAAGCCCGGATGCCCGTGCTGATGGGCCTGCTGGTGCGCGAGGCCGGCAAATCATTCGCCAACGCCATCGCCGAGGTGCGCGAGGCGGTCGACTTTCTCCGTTATTATGCGACCGAGGCTGAACGCACGATCGCCGTCGATCCCTGTCCGCCGCTCGGACCGGTGGTTTGCATCTCGCCGTGGAATTTTCCGCTTGCGATCTTCACCGGGCAGCTCGCGGCGGCGTTGGTCGCGGGCAATCCGGTTCTCGCCAAGCCGGCCGAGGAAACGCCGTTGATCGCCGCCGAGGGCGTTCGCCTTCTGCATACCGCCGGCATTCCGCGCGAAGCGCTCCAACTCGTTCCCGGTGCCGGCGACGCCGGAGCAGCCCTGGTCGCGGATCCCCGCACCCAGGGCGTGATGTTCACGGGATCGACGGCGGTCGCCAAGCTGATTCAGCGCCAGCTCGCCGGGCGACTGAATATCGCGGGCCAATCCATACCTTTCATCGCGGAAACCGGCGGGCAGAATGCCCTCGTGGCCGATTCCTCGGCGCTCGCCGAACAAGTGATCGGCGACGTCATCGCCTCGGCGTTCGACTCGGCCGGACAGCGCTGCTCGGCGCTGCGTATTCTGTGTCTCCAGGAGGATATCGCCGATCGCACCATCGCGATGCTCAAGGGCGCGATGCGGGAGCTTTCGATCGGCAATCCCGACCGGTTGTCGACCGATGTCGGCCCGGTCATTACCGCCGAGGCGCGGGATACGATAGACGCCCATGTCGGCACCATGCGCGCGCGCGGACATGCGGTCGAGGAATTGGCGCTGCCGCCGGACACCGCCAACGGCACCTTCGTTGCGCCAACCCTGATCGAGATTTCGCGGATTTCGGATGTCGAACGCGAAGTGTTCGGTCCCGTTCTCCACGTGCTCCGCTACCAGCGCGATGGTTTGGATGAGTTGATCAACCACATCAATGCGGCGGGCTTCGGCCTGACATTCGGACTGCACACACGCATCGACGAGACCATTGCCCGCGTCGTGCACAAGGTCCGCGCCGGCAACGTCTACGTCAATCGCAACATCATCGGTGCGACGGTCGGCGTCCAGCCCTTCGGTGGTTCGGGATTGTCGGGAACGGGACCCAAGGCCGGCGGACCGCTCTACCTCGGGCGGCTCACCGCCAAGCCACCCCTGCCGCCAACCGGGCAAGGTACCGGTTCCCCTGTTTTGGCAGCCTATGTCGATTGGCTGCGCGCCAGCGGGCACGTCCCGGAGGCCGCCCGATGCGCTGCCTACGGCGATCGCGCCGCACTGGGTCTCGAACTGGAGTTGGCGGGCCCGGTCGGCGAAAGCAATGTCTATGCGCTGCACCCGCGCGGGCCAATTGGCGCGCTCGTGCAAACCGAAATCGGCCTGCTGCTGCAACTCGGTGCGATCCTCGCGACGGGGAATGTGGCGGTGATCGAAAACACAAGCTCAGCGCTCGCGGCCGTGAGCACGTTGCCGCGGGACGTCGCCGGACACGTCGCCATCGTGCCGTCGCTGGACGATGTACCCGACCTGCACGCGGTCCTGTTCGAAGGCCCCGCCGACGCCCTGATCGCTCTCAATCGGCGCGTCGCCGCCCGGCCAGGTCCCATCATCTCGGTTCAAGGACGCTCCGCCGCCGATCTCGCTGTTGGCAACGACTACGACCTCTGTCTGTTGCTCGAAGAGCGGTCGATCTCGACCAACACGGCCGCCAGCGGCGGAAATGCCCATCTGATGTCGATCGGTTGAGCCGAAACAATCCGGGCCTGATCGGCGGTGTCGTGAATGAGCCGGATCGCCAGCGGAGTTTCGCGCCCTCTCGCCGAACTTCGGCCATCTGGCTCAACGCGCGGCGAAGGCTCGCTCAGCACCCATTGTGCCCCCTGCGTGGCTTGTCCGCTGGTCGAAGCGCCGCCGGCAGAATTCGGCGATCAAGATGCCGAGCGGCGCCGAGAACCAGATGCAAATCAGCAGTGACGCGGCTTCGATATTTCGAAGCAACGGGTCCAACACAAACAGCATGACCCGGAACAGCCAGAATGAGCCCCACATCGACCCCACGAAGCGGATCATCCATACGCGGTGCGCCACGCTATCGCCGTTGCGAATCTTCAGGACTCCCATGACGGCGCATCCGTAGACGCACATGGACATGAACCAGAAACCGTACTTGGAAAGGCTGCCGCCATATTCGCCGACAGGTCCGTGCTCCGAGGCGAGCCAAACGGCGCAAAACGTGCTGACAGTCAGCGTCGCAAAAGAAACGCGGCCGATCATCCGGTGCAGGGCCGGATTGCTGCCGTTGCCAGGGCGGAGAAGCTGAATATGCATCAGAACAAACGTCACGGAATTGAAGATGATATGTCCGTAAAGCAGCGCGTTGCGGAGAGAACCGCCGTTCAAAAAGCGTTCGTGGAACGCCACACCCCAGGATGGATGGTTGAGATAGATGTCTCCCCATACCGTGCAGGCGTTATCAGGACATTTCGCGAGGGCCGGCGCCCCTTGCGAGCTGGCAACGCCAAGATTATCGAGCACGTCATAAATGCCGATGAAAAACGCGATCGCGCTCGCCGAACCCTCAATCAGATACCGCACATTCAGCACGAGCATCAGCGCGATGCCGAATCCCAAAAATCGCCCGAACGAGAGTCGCTTGATGTCGAAGACAAGCAAGGCCGCCCAAACCGCCAGAGCAGCATAGATTGCGAGAACGCCAAAAGGCAGATGCATCAGGGTTCTCCAACCGTCGGGCATCCATATGCAGCCGGATTCGTGATCTGGCGTTGTCGCCCGAGCGGAGATCTTAAGTTCAGCTCAAACCTTGGACCCGGCCCAAAAGGTCGTCAAGATAAAAGGCAGTACCGGCGCCCTGATCGCCCTCAACCGTCGCGTCGCCGCCCGGAGAGGCCCCGTCGTCTCCGTTCAATCACCCCAACGCGCGCAACTCGCGCCGCAGCACCTTGCCGGTCGCGGTCATCGGCAACGCGTCCACGAACTGCACGAAGCGGGGGTATTCGTGGGCGGCGAGTTGCACCTTCACGAAGTCCTGGATCGCGCGTGCCAGCGCATCGCTGGACTCAAAGCCTGGCCGCAGCACGATCCATGCCTTGATCGATTCGGTGCGAACGGGATCGGGAATGCCGACCACCGCCGACATCGCCACCGCCGGATGCTTCATCAGCGTGTGCTCGATCTCGGACGGTCCGACACGATAGCCGGCGGTGGTGATGACGTCGTCCTCGCGGCTGACATACCAGAAGTACCCGTCCTCATCCTGCACGCCGAGGTCGCCGGTCAGAAGAAAATCGCCGGCGTACTTCTTCGCGGTGGCCTCGGGATTGCGCCAGTATTCGATCATGGTACAGGGATTGGGCTGGCGCACGCCGATCACGCCGCGGCTTCCGCGCGGGAGTTCCTCGCCGCTGTCGTTGACGATGCGCACGTCGAATCCGGGTGTGGCCTTGCCCATCGATCCCGGCCGAATCGGAAACAGGTTCGAATTGCTGCCGATCACCAGATTGCATTCGGTCTGGCCGAACACCTCGTGGGCATCGATGCCGAAAGTCGCGCGCACCCAGTCGAGCAATTCGCCGCCGAGCGACTCGCCACCGGTGAAGATGCTGCGCAGCTTCACGCTCGCGTGCTTGACGTCGGCGATCCGCATCAGCTTCAGCGCGGTCGGCGGCAGGAAGACGTTGCGAATGCCGTGATCGGCCATCATCGCCATCGCCGCCTGCGGCTCGAATTTTCGCGCACGGTGGCCAACGATCGGCACGCCATGATACCAGAACGCGAACAACGCATTGATCAGCCCGCCGATCCAGGCCCAATCCGCCGGCGTCCACATCAGGTCGCCGGGTTTGGGCATGAAGTCGTGGCACATCTCGACATTGGGCAGATGGCCGAGTACCACGCGATGCGCGTGCAGCGCGCCCTTCGGATTACCCGTCGTGCCTGATGTGTAGATGATCAGGGCGGGATCGTTGACCGAGGTATCGACGGTCGCAAAATCCGCGGACGCCGCTTGCAGCGACGACCAGAACGATTTAGTGCCGGAGGGCACGGCATCAGCAATGAGGTAAATACTCTTCAGGTCGGGCAGCCGGTCGCGGATTTTTGCAAGCTTCCGCCAGCCGGCCTCGTCGGTCACGATGGCCCTGGCGGCGGAATTCGACAGCCGAAATTCCAGTGCGTCCTCGCCAAACAGCGCGAACAGCGGAATCGAGATCAAGCCGGAGCGGAATGCCGCGAGATGGGCGATCGGCAATTCCAGCGACTGCGACAGGAACACCGCGACGCGATCGCCCCGCACCAGACCATCGGCCTTCAGCACATTGGCGAAGCGGCGCGACATGTCGGCGACCTCGTCGAACGAGGTCCGCGTCGCGGCTCCCTCCTCGTCGACATAGACCAGCGCGAGGCGGTTGGAGCCATCGGCATAGCGGTCGCAGCACGCCGTCGCCATGTTGAAGCGGTCGGGAATGTCCCAGCGGAAGTTGCGGTAGAGTTCGTCGTAGGTGAAGGCTTCGGTGAGCATAGACGGTCCTCAGACTTTCCTGATCCGAGCATGATGTCGAGATGTCTTGGCTTCCTTCGCACCTTCACCCTGCCAGCGCCGCCTTGACCATGCCGCTGGCTCTGCCGAAATCCATCTGCCCGGCGTATTTCGCTTTCAGCGCACCGATCACCTTGCCCATGTCCTTGATCCCGGCCGCGTCGGTCTCGGCAATGAGCGACGCGATCGCGGCCTTCACCTCGTCCTCCGACATCTGCTTCGGGAGATAGGCGGAAATGATCGCGATCTCCTCGCGCTCTTGCGTCGCCAGTTCGGCGCGGCCGCCTTTGTCGTAGAGCTCGACCGATTCCTGGCGCTGCTTGATCATCTTCTGCAGCACACCGAGCAGGTCGGCATCGGCGAGCGGCGGCTTGCCCTGCCCGCGGGCGTCGATGTCGGCGTTCTTGATGGTGGAATTGACCATGCGCAAGGTGGAGAGCTTGCGCTCGTCCTTCGCCCTCATGGCGTCCTTGACCGCATTGTTGATATCGTCGCGCAGCATCATTCTGTCCTCTAATTCCGAGGCACCTGATCTAGGCTGTTCGGAGCCCCAGAACAACTCAGTTCCGCAGCCATTCGACAAGCGCGTCGGCGGTCGCCTGCGGCTGTTCCACCTGCGGCAGGTGACCACAATTTTGCAGGATCACCAGTTTTGCGCCGTGAATCCCATTGGCCATCTCGACCGACAGCGAATTCGGGATGGTGTCGTCCTCATCGCCGGTCAGGATGAGTGTCGGACACTTGATCCACGCGAGAAACGGCCGCGAGTCCGGCCGGCCGATCACCGCCGCCTGCTGGCGGATAAACGCCTCCGATCCGACGTCGTCGCCCATTTCATGGACCAGCCGGCGCAGGCCTTCATCCTCGCGCCGCGAGGGATGCACGAAGCCTGGAAAGAGTTCGTCCAGCACGCCGCGGTATTCCCCGCTTTGTACGCGGGCGATCATGCCGCGGCGGCGGGCGGTCGCCTCGTGCGTATCCGGCCTCGCCTGGGTGTTGACCAGCGCCAGCTTCGCCACACGCTCGGGCGCCTGCCGCATGATTTCGAACGCGATATAACCGCCCATCGAATGTCCGGCGAGCGCAAAGCGCGGCGGCGCCTCGGCCAGGATGCGACGGGCGATCTTGCCCATATTGTCGTCGCGGATGTGGTTGGCGACCGTCACCGGGCCGAACCGCCACAGGGCCGGCACGACAGGGGCGTAAATCCGCGGCGAGCTGACGAGACCTGGAACGAGCAGGATCGGCATCGAATTGTCCATGCGCGGCTCCGTATTCGGGACAGATTTGCAAAAATTCGCCTAAAGCGGCAAACCACAGATTAAGAGCTCCGCGCGAACTGTCAAACATCCACCACCTTCGGTAGCTTCCAGGCTGTCATCGTCAAACGCAGGCTCGCCTTGGCCATCGAAACTCCCCCGAACCTCAGATTGCTCATCCCCGCTGACGCCGCCGTGTATCGCGACGTCAGGCTGGAGGGGCTCAAACAAAATCCGGAGGCTTTCGGCAGCGCGTTCGAGTTTGAAAACGAGAAGCCGCGATCGTGGTTTGAGGAGAGGATTGCCACAAGCGAGATCTTTGGCGCCTTCGTCGACGGCAAATTGCGCGGCGTCGCCGGTTACCGGCAACTGGACGGCCCGAAGCAGCATCACAAAGGCCTGCTTTGGGGCATGTATGTGCGCAAGATCGCGAGAAATTCGGGGCTTGGAAAGCGTCTCGTCGAGGCAGTCGTTGGGCACGCTTCGGGACGGGTCGAGCAGCTCAACCTGACGGTGGTCGTACAGAACCTGACGGCCCAGCGCCTTTATGCCGGATTAGGATTTGTCGAGTATGGCCGGGAAAGGCACGCCCTGAAGCAGGATGGGCGGTATTACGACGAGATCCTCATGGTCAGGTTCCTCTATGCCAGCTGAGAAATCGCCCAAAACCGCATGTGAATCGGCGGTTCTGGGCTTTGACGCGCGGGAGTGCTCCGACTATGTAATGCGCTCATGACATCACCAGAAAACGCTTTGGCCTGGCCAGATCACAAACCGACCGCGCTCCTCGTGCTTGCCGATGGCACCGTGCTGGAAGGTTTCGGCCTCGGCGCGGAAGGCCATGCCGTCGGCGAGGTCTGCTTCAACACCGCAATGACCGGCTATGAGGAGATTCTCACCGATCCCTCCTATGCCGGCCAGCTCATCACCTTCACCTTCCCGCATATCGGCAATGTCGGCACCAACGAGGAAGACATCGAGACCGTGAACATGGCGGCGACGCCGGGCGCGCGCGGCATCATCCTGCGCGCCGGCATCACCGATCCGTCGAACTACCGCGCCACCAGGCATCTCGACCAATGGCTCCGTGCGCGCGGTATCATCGGGCTTTCCGGGATCGACACCCGCGCGCTGACCGCATTGATCCGCGTCAAGGGCATGCCCAATGCCGTGATCGCGCACGCCAAGGACGGTCATTTCGATCTCCACGGCATGAAGGAAGAGGCGCGCGAGTGGCCCGGCCTCGAAGGCATGGACCTGGTGCCGATGGTCACCTCGGGCCAACGCTTCACCTGGGACGAAACGCCGTGGGCGTGGCAAACAGGTTTCGGGCGGCAGACCGAGCCCGAGTTCAACGTGGTCGCCATCGACTACGGCATCAAGCGCAACATCCTGCGCCTGCTGGCGGGCGAAGGCTGCAAGATCACGGTGGTGCCGGCAACGACCTCGGCGGACGACATTCTGGCGCTAAAGCCGGACGGCGTGTTCCTCTCGAATGGCCCCGGCGATCCCGCCGAGACCGGTAAATATGCGGTGCCTGTCATTCAGAAGGTGATCGCGTCGGGTACGCCGACCTTTGGAATCTGCTTGGGCCATCAGATGCTTGGCCTCGCCGTTGGCGCGAAAACCAAAAAAATGCATCAGGGCCACCACGGCGCTAATCATCCCGTCAAGGACGAGACCACCGGCAAGGTCGAAATCACGTCGATGAACCATGGTTTTGCGGTCGACCAGGCGACGCTGCCAAAGGGCGCCACGCAGACCCATATCTCGCTGTTCGACGGCTCCAATTGCGGAATCGCGCTCGATGGCAAGCCGGTATTCTCGGTGCAGTATCATCCTGAGGCGTCGCCCGGCCCGCGCGACTCGCATTATCTGTTCAAGCGGTTCGCCGATCTGATGCGGGCGAACAAGCGCGCATAGGCAAGCTGGAACACAAGTTGCTGACATCGGCTTGATCCATGCCTGTTCTCGTTGCGCCGGAGACCACCATGTCCGTCGTCAGTGCCGATATCGAGCCGCTCGCTTTCGTATTCGAAGACGACGGCCTGGTGCCCAACAACCGCCTGCCGCTTCTGGTCTACAAGGGCGCGGTCGACGTCGCCAACGATCATCCCGAGAAAACCATCGAGGGGCTGTTCGGCGCCAACGGCTGGGGCGACATGTGGCGCAACGGCGTCTACGACTATCCGCACTATCACGCGACGGTGCACGAGGCGCTCGGCGTCGCCCGCGGTCATGCGCGCGTCCGCTTCGGCGGCAATCGCGGCCACGCGATCGATATCTCGGCGGGCGACGTTGCGATCCTGCCGGCTGGCACCGGCCATCAATGCCTGTCCGCCAGCGGTGACTTCTGCGTGATCGGCGCCTATCCGCCCGGGCCCAAAATGCAGATCACGCGACCGACCCCGGAAAATCACCGCAAGGCGCTGAATACGATTCCGGCTGTGAAGCTGCCGGACTCCGACCCCTTGCTCGGCGAAAGCGGTCCGTTGCGGAGATTGTGGAAAAAAGACCGATCGATCGGCCGCGTGCAAATATAATTAAACGAGGAAATCGATCGTTTCTTCAATCCGAAAATATATCAGCTAAACTGTCGCATATCGGACTAACCGTGCAGAATTAATTCGCTATTGGCCATTCATGCGCCCACTGTGGTCTATCGCCGGTTTCGATCCGAGGCACCAGCGACAGAGAGAGTTGAAGCTCCCGCCCCGTTTCGCGCTGGAGCTGATGTGGCTGCCAACAATCACCTTCTGAGCCGACTGGACGCCTCGGCGCTATCCCGGTTCAAGCCGCATATGCGAACGATCGCGGTCGAGCATGGCGAACTGCTTCACAGTTCGGCGACGGAATTCGAGTTCGCGTACTTTCCCGTGTCCTGCATCATTTCAGTTCTCGCCCGCACCGAGCAGGGGCAGACCGCCGAGACTTCCCTGGTCGGCCGGGAAGGCATGATCGGGTCGTCGTCGGTGCATGGCATCAACACGACCTTCGCGGAGTCGATCGTGCAGGTGGCCGGCGGGGCTGTGCGAATCTCGGCATCGGAAGTTCACCGGGTCGGGCAGGCCAACAAGAGCTTTCGAAAAATCGTCGCGCTGTTCGATCTTTCCCTGCTCGCACAGTCGCAGCAATCGACCGCCTGCCAGGCGCTGCACCAGGTCGAAAACCGCGCCGCGCGATGGCTGCTGCAATGCAGAAAACGACTGGGCAGCAACGATATCCAACTGACCCAGGAATTCTTTGGCCAGATGCTCGGCGTCCAGCGCACCACCATCAATCTGGTCGAGCGTACGCTGCAGAATGCCGGACTGATCCAGATCGGCCGGGGGCGGATATCGATCCTCGATGCCGAGGGGCTGAAGGCGGTGTCCTGCGACTGTTACGAACGGATCGAGCGGCGCTACGACGAACTCCTTGGGCCGCTTGCCTGATTTCTTTTGGATCGGGTGGAAGTAATGTCGGACATCCGACAGACAGAAGGCGCCGCTGCCCCGCCCTTCGGGCCGCCAAGCCACAAGGTCGACCCCGATGCAGCCCAGCGCCGGTAAGCGACCCGTCGTGCTCATCGTAGAGGACGAAGCGCTGCTGCGGCTGGCGGCGATCGACATGATCGAGGACGCCGGATTCGACGTCGTCGAGGCGCCAAACGCTGACGAGGCGATCGCGATCCTGGAGCAGCGCGGCGACATCCATCTGGTCTTTACCGACATTCACATGCCCGGGTCGATGGACGGGCTGAAGCTCGCCCATTTCGTGAAGGACCGCTGGCCGCCGATCAAGATCGTCGCAACTTCGGGTCAGGCCCGAATTGTCCCCGGAGATTTGCCCGATGGCGGCCGGTTTCTCAACAAGCCGTATACCGCGGCGCAAATCGGAGAAACCCTGCGCGAACTGATCGGTTC
>Ga0209583_10000169_pt1 | contig 21639 bp, 25 predicted proteins | sample Str014_FD_187201 | JGI IMG/M metagenome (GOLD analysis project Ga0209583, IMG submission 187201) | Freshwater sediment microbial communities in response to fracking from Pennsylvania, USA - Straight Creek_MetaG_SC_2014 (SPAdes) (version 2) | ecosystem: Environmental > Aquatic > Freshwater >... | reverse complement strand
CGAAACCGCCAAGCGTCAGCAGATTTTGGACGGGGCACGGCGCTGTTTTCTGGCGCAGGGTTTCGACGCCGCCAGCATGAATGACATTGTGAAGGCGGCGGGCGTTTCCAAGGGCACGGTCTATGCCTATTTCCCGTCCAAGGAAAAGTTGTTCGAAGCCATGGTCTATGTTGATCGCCGCCGTTCTGCCGAGCAGGTGGTGGTGATTGAACGCGAAGAACGGCCCATTGATGACATTCTCACGGAGCTTGGCCTGCGCATGGCTCATCTGTTCACGCAGGATGAGCAGATTGCTTATTCGCGCATGGTGATGTCTGTGGCTGGGCGCTTTCCCGCCGTGGCGCACAGCTTCTTTGAAGCCGGGCCTGCCTATGCCATTACCCGCATCGGGGAATATTTGCAGCGCAAGATTGATGATGGCACTTTGCGCGACGTTGATTCAGAACTTGCCGCGATGCAGTTCATTGAGATCGTGCAATGCGGGCTGTTCAAACCGCGGCTGTTCTCGGCCACGGACCTGTTCAAACAACGCACGGTCGAAGATGTGGTTCTGGCAGGGGTGGCGCTGTTCCTGCGCGGGCTGAAGCGCCAAGCCTGAGGGCAAGACTCCATTAACCATGTTGACGTAATTCTGGCCCATGGGTCAGTTGCGTTTCATTGCGGGGGTTGCGGCGCTTGTGCTGGTATCAGCGCATGTGGCTTTTGCGCAGAGCGTGCCGTGCAATTGCCAAGCGGGAACTGCCGCAACTGGCGGCGGCTCCACAACGGATGCCCCCACCTTCGATATTCCCGATGCCGCTGCAGCGCCCCTGCGCAAATCCGGCAAATCCATGATCGATCCCTATTCCGTCTCTGGCTATGATGACGGAGCAATCGCGCTTCGCCCGACATTGGAAATTGGTGTTGTGGCTTCAAGCAATGCCGCGCTGACAGCTGGCGGCGGCGCTGATGTGGGGCTTCGGCTTAAACCCAGCTTGAGTTTTGAAAGTGAATGGTCACGCCATGCCTGGCGCGGGTCCATTTCCGCCGAAGCGGTGAAGTTTGCGTCCACGCCGAGTGCCGACAGTTTGACGGGCACGGCGGAGACAGCGTTTCGTCTTGACGTTCTGCATACAACCCACGCCGATTTTGCTGCTGGCTTCAGCACGGTTGAAACCAATGCGGGCACAGGCGAAGTTCCGGGCGCGGCCGTGGGTGCGCGGCGCGACAGCAGCATCTCAACCTCTGCTGGAGTGACGCAGGATTTCGGCTTCTTTGAAGGCCAGGCGAAAGTTTCGGTGCAGCGCAATCTCTATGGCGATGTGGCGCTGGCGGGCGGCGGCACCGAGACGAATGGTGACCGCAACTACCTCGAGCCTTCGCTCTCCATGCGCGGCGCACTTGGCCATGAGGGCAATGTTCTGCGGCCCTATGTGGAAGCGAGCTATGACCCGCGCCTGCATGACCAGACGATTGACCGCAACGGTGAACGACGCAACTCGCAAGGTGGCAGTGTCGCGCTTGGCGTGATGTTTGATGATGGGCCGATGTGGAAAGGCGATGTGGCGGGCAATTTCATCGCGCGCAGCTATGATGATCCGGCGTTGAAAACAGCCATGGCCTTGGGTCTTAATGGCACAGTGAGTTGGAGCCCCACACCCTTGTGGAATATCGTGGCGAGCTCAGGCGTGGCCTTGAACGAATCCGAAGTGGCTGGTGTCTCGGCCACACAGAGTTGGACGGCGGGCTTGCAGGCGACTTATGCGTGGCGCGACAATGTGAATTTCCGCAGCGGAGCCAATGTGACACTCGCCGCTTCAGGCGCAGCGCTTGATACAACAACCGTGGCCAGCCTTGGTGCGGATTGGCAGCTCAATCCCAACATGTCGCTCAGCGGCACAGTGCAAAACACCTGGTTTGCACCGGGCTCTGGCGTCGGCGGCTATAGCGAGCAACGCGTGATGTCGAGCGTGGTGCTGAAGCCGTAGAGGTGGGTGTTGGCAATTGGACACACTGGCGCTTTAGTCTTTTGTAATTTGGACTGGCTCCCCGGCTAGGGTTCGGACCTAGATTTCCAGCACGTGACAGGTGGGCGTCTTACCATTCGACCACCGGGGAATTTCGATTTATTAGATTGACTTAAGCTATTGAAAATAGTATGTATTAACTAACTATTTTCGGTATATACCAAATTTGTGATATCAAGTCAACTTGACAAATACCAAAAATGATATATCTCTTCCGTGGCAGTTGAGGTCCTATTTGGACAACCGTGGCCGCTCAATTGCTGAAGAATGGTTTGGTGGAGTCGGATCAAAAGACAAAGCGAGAGTCATGAGAATTCTTGACTACTTAGTCTGGCAATCACGAAGTGAGTGGAAACGGCCACAGTTTGACCAGCTTCATGGCCATGTAGCTCAAATGGGCGAAATCATACTTAAGGTAATTGGTGGCGTTCAAACACGGTTAGTTGGTTTTTTCGACGATAGGCGAATGGTATTCACAATTGTGCTTGTTGTTACTAAGAAAGAACCAAATTATTCGCCACGTGATTGGCAGCAAATTTCTGTGAAGCGAATGAACGAAGTGAAGGCGAATAGTGGGTGTGCCGATGAGTGGTATCCGTAAAAATATTTGGGAATATCTGAAGGACCGCGTTTTCAGACAGACCTATGTCGAGGAACATGTCCGTGCCGGCGTTGCACACCAAATTAAGGCGATGCGGGAGGCGCGCGGCTGGTCACAAGCTGTGCTGGCTGAAAGATGTGGCAAGTCACAAAGCAACATCGCTCGGATCGAAGACCCTGATTACGGTAAGTTTAGCGTCCAAACTCTTTTGGAAATCGCTCACACGTTCGATGTTTGGCTTTCGTTGGAGTTTGTGTCGTTCGGTAAAGGACTTGCGCGGACAGCAAATAGATCGGTCAAGGCGCTTGATGCGATTTCGTTCGGTGATGAACTGGCGCTTGTAGCGAACTATCCAAACTTTAAGCAATTAATGAATGACCAGTCCAAGCCTTACCCGCAAGGTGCCAAAAGCGATGGCTCCCATCAGACTGCCGTAAACCCGCAGAATGCTTTCGCCCCTCAGCAAACAGGCTTGATGACATCAATACAAAAACCGGCAAATAGGGGCATTTTACACTAATGGAACTGATCGGCGTTGATAGATCAAAAATTGTCTCACTTTTCTTCGTGAGTAATCCAGAAGGCCAGCCAATACGATCTGAAATGGCATTTGCACTGACGCAAAAATATGGCTTTGCTGTCGCGCCTTCAAAGATTGAAGAACTCCAAGCAGATAAAGTGATTTTTGGTCAAGGCAGCTTTCAAGGTGTTAGTATTGAAAGTTTGGAAGTTTATTCTGACGGAATTATTGCAACGGCGAAATCCCCAAGCGACAAATTAGATGCTTTTCTAGAAGATTTATTGTCTTGGTCAGAAGCCACATTTGGCATGAAAAGAATAGAAACTCACAAAGTAAACACGGTTTACGAAAGTCACATAATCGTTAAAGCTGACCCTAGTATCCTGAGTATCATGGACGGACTCAATAGCCTCCGCATTGAACTTCAAAAAAATTTATTGAACACAAGCAACATAACTGCACAAGTAGAACAGTTCGGTTATTCCTTTGCTGTTGATCAAACAGCGGTAGCAGGACTCAAACCGATCAGCTTTAGATTGGAAAGAAAACAAGATGCCTCGTTCACATCTAATCTCTTTTACTCATCTGCGCCCTTGAAGACGGAAGATCACCTCGCGCTCCTCAAGAAGGCAGAGACTATTGGCAAAAAAACTTAGATGGCTTTTGAGTTACGGTGACGCGTTTTTACGGATAACCGCAACAGTGCATTCAACACTCGCCCCTCTCTACCCCGCCGCCTTGGCCTGCTTTTCACTCGTGATGTTTCCGGCTTTGATTTCTTGCAGCACTTTGCCCAGTTCGGCGTTGCCGTGCCAGCTGAGGAAGCCGCCGTGTTTGGCGATGATGTTTTGCAGGGCTTCGCGGAAGCCGGGGCCGAGGTCTTCACGCTCCAACGCAAAGGCGACATTGGCAGAGAGGAAGCCCACTTTATCGCCGCAGTCATAGGTGGTGCCTTCAAAGCGCAGGCCGTGGAAGGCCTGGAATTTTGACAGGCTGATCATCGCATCGGTGATTTGGATTTCACCGCCCGAACCGGGCTTGACCTTGGCGATTTCGGCAAAGATTTCGGGCTGTAAAATATAACGGCCGGAGATGATCAGATTGGACGGCGCTTCCTCACGCAGTGGTTTTTCCACCATGGCATCAATCGAGAAATGATTGCCCTGCCAATCTTTGGGCGAGACCACGCCATAGCGATGGACATTTTCCCACGGCGCTTCTTCCACGGCGACGACATTGCCGCCGCCGCGCTCATTATAGACGCGCACCATTTGGGCCAAACAGCCGGGCTCACCCTTGATGATCATATCGGGCAGCAGAACGGCGAAGGGTTCGTTGCCCACCAAATTGCGCGCGCACCAGACAGCATGTCCAAGGCCCAAAGGTTCCTGTTGGCGCGTGAAGCTGGTCTGCCCCGCGCCCGGCAGGTCACCCTCCAGAATCGAAAGCTGAATCGTTTTGCCGCGCTTGCGCAAGTTTGCTTCAAGCTCATATTGCTTGTCGAAATGATCTTCGATGACGCCCTTGTTGCGGCCGGTGACGAAGACCAGATGTTCAACGCCTGCCTCGCGCGCTTCATCGACGACGATCTGGATCAAGGGCCTGTCCACCACCGTCAGCATTTCCTTGGGCATGGCCTTGGTGGCGGGCAGAAAGCGCGTGCCGAGGCCTGCCACGGGAAAGACTGCTGTTTTAATGGGACGGATCATTAACTTGCCCTTTACTTTATTTGCGCGTGTCACTGCGCCCGAAGCCTCAGGAGTAATGCACTCTAAACGGGTTCGTGATTTAAGGGAACAAGCTTAAAAATTGGAGAATGCGATGGCGGTGTTGGTGACGGGTGGGGCTGGTTACATTGGCAGCCATATGGTTCTGGCTTTGACGGATGCGGGCGAAAGCGTGGTTGTTCTCGATAATCTCAGCACGGGTTTTGCCTGGGCCGTGGCCCCACAAGCCAAACTGGTCAAAGGCGATATTGCTGATGAGGCTTTGGTGGAGCGTTTGGTGAAAGAGCATGGCATCGACGCCATCGTGCATTTTGCCGGCTCGATCGTGGTGCCGGATTCCGTTTCTGATCCCTTGGGCTACTACAATAACAACACGGTGAAATCGCGCGCTTTGATGGCGGCGGCGGTCAAAGCTGGTGTGAAGAATTTCATCTTCTCCTCCACGGCGGCGGTTTATGGCAATCCGGAATCCATGCCAGTGTATGAGACGACCGGGCCCGCGCCGATCTCGCCCTATGGCACATCAAAATGGATGACCGAGATGATGCTGCGCGATTCCCATGCGGCTTATGGTTTGAATTATGTGGCGCTGCGCTATTTCAATGTGGCAGGCGCTGACCCCAAGGGCCGCACCGGGCAATCTACGCCGCGCGCCACGCATTTGATCAAGGTGGCTTGCCAAACAGCATTGGGCCAGCGGGCCTCAATGGATGTGTTCGGCACCGACTATGACACGCCGGATGGCACGTGTTTGCGCGACTATATTCATGTTTCTGATTTGATCGCGGCGCATATGGATGCGCTGGCGTATTTGCGCAATGGTGGGGCGAGCGGCATTTTCAATTGTGGCTATGGCAAGGGTTATTCGGTTCTGGAAGTGATCAAGGCAGTGGAACGCGCCTCGGGCGGTCCCGTCCATCATAAGCTCGTGCCGCGTCGGCCCGGTGATCCCGCTGCGATCATTGCCGGGGCTGACCAAGTGCGTAAAGTTCTTGGCTGGGAGCCTAATTATCAAGACCTCGATTTTATCGTGCAATCGGCGCTGGCTTGGGAAAAGCATTTGATGCGCAGGAATGCGGCTTGATATCCCGGTGCAGAAGAAGCAGAACTCACGGACCTTTTTGCACAACGCCTTGCCGAAAACGTATTGACATTGTGAACCAGCGCGGGCCTTGTTAGGTTAACCAATAACCAAAGCTGTGGGAACAGGGCCGCCCCTTAATGCCGACGCAGGAACTTTCCGATCTCATTGGACGCGTTGCGCTGGGTGATCGCGCGGCCTTCCGCTTGCTCTATGATAAGACCAGCGCGAAACTTTTCAGCGTGGTGTTGCGTATCTTGCGCGATAGAGCAGGTGCGGAGGATTGTGTGCAGGAGGTTTACGTTAAGATTTGGAACAATGCCTCGAAATATACAGTTTCGGGCTATAGCCCCATCACGTGGCTGGCGGCAATCGCGCGCTATGACGCCATTGACCGCATTCGTGCCGCTAAAAATCAGGCCGTGGATGTCGAGGACATTGCGGAATTCGCCAGCGATGCGCCAGACCCGGAAGCAATATCCGTTGGGGCATCAGAAATGCGACGCATTACGTTCTGCTTGGACGAGTTGAAGCCGGACCATGCTGCAGCTGTGCGCAGCGCTTATGTCGATGGCTATAGCTATCAAGAGCTGGCTGACCAGTATAAAATGCCGATCAATACCGTCCGCACTTGGCTGCGCCGCAGTTTGCAAAGCCTCAAAGCGTGTCTTGAACGATGACCCAGATCATTCCCATGGAACGCGATGATGACATGCTGGCGGCAGAATATGTGACAGGCATTTTGCCTGCCGCCGAGCGCAGCGCGTTTGAGAAAAGGCTTGCTGGCAGCGCCGCTTTGCGGGCGCAGTTGCGTTCATGGGAAGAGCATTTTATTTCCTTGGTCGACGAGATTGAACCCATTGCTACTCCGCAACATGTTTTGCAGAAAATTGAGGGCAGGTTGTTTGGAAAGCCTGAAGCACAGCCAAGCTTATTGCAGAGCCTGGTTTTCTGGCGCGGTTTGAGTTTTGCGTCACTGGCGGCGCTGGCTGTTGCTGGCACGTTATATTTCCAGCAACCCGTTGGCTTGCCCGGCGCTGGCGTGAATTATGTGGCGGAACTTTCGGCCGCCAATGATGCCATCAAACTTGTGGCTTATTATGATGATCAAAAAGGCCAGATCAAGCTCAACCGCATTGCCGGAACGCCTGCTGCTGGCCGCGCTTTTGAACTGTGGTTGATCCAAGGTAAGAACGCGCCTGTGTCGCTGGGGGTTTTGCCGGGGAGCACAACGGGCACGATTTCACTCAGCCCAACGCTCAAAGCGAAACTCGCCGGATCAATTCTCGCGATCAGCGATGAACCCACGGGCGGGTCACCCACGGGCCAGCCGACGGGTGCAGTTCTGGCAACCGGGAACATTCACGCGATTTAATCACGAATACGTGATCGCTAATCTTTCTGAATTTAGAAACTTCTGAAACTTTCCCACATGCAGGCCCGTTCCTTCTGATGTCCAGACGATAACTGGAAAACAACAGGAGACTATCATGAACGCATTTCGCAAAATTCTTATCTCAACCACTGTGATGTTGGCTGTCGGTGCTGGTGCTGCATTGGCCAACCCAATGGTGGGTGGATCAGCCATGTATCCCGCCAAGAACATCATTCAAAACGCCTTGAACTCAAAAGATCACACGACGCTCGTGGCTGCTGTGAAAGCTGCGGGCCTTGTTGATACCTTGATGAGCCCCGGCCCCTTTACCGTTTTGGCCCCCACCAATGAAGCCTTCGCAGCTTTGCCTGCTGGCACTGTCGACACTTTGTTGAAGCCCGAAAATAAAGCAACTCTGGTCAAGATCCTCACTTGCCATGTCATCTCAGGCAAGGTCATGGCTGGTGCCATCAAGCAGATGGCGAAAGATGACGGCGGTGTGCATGACGTCAAAACCGTTGGCGGCTGCATACTGAAACTCTCGTCCAAAAATGGGATGGTGGATATTACCGACGAAAAAGGTGGCATGGCGCGTGTCACGATCGCGGACGTTCGCCAATCCAACGGCGTGATCCACGTGATCGATCACGTTCTTTTGCCAAATTAATAAAGCCGATCGCGCTGATCCGATTATCTGAGACAGGTCAGCGCGTAATTCACACAACCATCAATCATTCAAACCGCCGTCCGCATCGCGATGGCAAAGGAAAAGATCATGAATATTAATCGCCGTTCGCTCTCCACCGCAGCTTTGCTGACCTCGCTTGTTTTGTCAGGTGCTGCATTTGCCAAGAATCCAGACGTTGGCGGATCTGCCATGTTTGAAGAAAAGAACATTGTTGAAAATGCATTGAATTCAAAAGACCACACAACGCTTGTGGCGGCTGTCAAAGCCGCAGGTCTGGTGGAAACGCTGCAAGGCAAGGGCCCGTTCACGGTTTTTGCGCCGACCAACGAAGCTTTCGCCGCGCTGCCAGCAGGCACTGTTGAAACGCTGCTCAAGCCTGAAAATAAAGACAAGCTTGTTAAGATTTTGACATGCCATGTTGTGGCCGCCGCTGCCATGGCAGCTGATGTCAGCAAGATGGCCATGGCTGATGGTGGCAGCCATGAAGTGACTACCGTTGGCGGCTGCAAGCTCAAGCTTTCAGTCAAAGACAATTTGGTCATGATCACTGACGAAGCAGGCGGAACGGCGATGGTGACCATCGCAGACGTGAAGCAATCGAACGGTGTCATCCATGTCATCGATCACGTTTTGCTTCCAAAAATGTAATTACAGCGTGCCGTAAGCCCCCTCTCGGCACGTCACTTACTTGCAGTCGGCATTCTCCCGAGGCCGACTGCAAGTTTTCGCGTTGGTGTTGAAGAAAGATTTCGTCTCATGTGCGTGATGCGGTGGTTGATCATCTTGCTCTACATCGTCGCGGGCGTTCTTCACATTCTGCTCCCCGCGCCATTTTTGTCGATTACGCCCAGCTGGGTGCCATGGCCCGTCACAGTGATTTTTGTTACAGGCTTATGCGAAATTGCGGGCGCAGTCGGGCTTCTTTTTCCACAGCTGCGAAAGTTTGCGGGCGTCGCCTTGGCGCTTTATGCGATTGCTGTTTTTCCGGCGAATATCAATCATGCCATCCAAGATTTGGGTCTCGCTCATCCTCTTCTCGGTTGGGGCTATCACATTGCCAGACTTGCGCTCCAGCCCGTTCTGGTCTGGGCCACGTTGTGGTCATCGCAAGTGATCAAGTGGCCTTTGGATTTCGGAAAATAGGCGTGAACTCGTGTCTGTTGACGGCTTGTAATCTTCGATAAATGCTGCCCCGATTGCGGCCCTAGCGCTGGTTTGTGGATTTGTGCTTGGATAGCGCAAAAATGCTCTATTTCAGTTCAGCGAGCTTCAGAATGACACAGACATTTAAAGAACTTGATCACACTGCAATGGAAGGTGGGGGCTTTTATAACAAGAACTCGGCCCTACAAGCATCCGGCATATCGCTCTTAATGCCGTTGTGGGCAAAGGTTTGCCAATCCGTGGGTTGCTCTGGTGCCCCGTTGGCGGTGGTTGACTATGCATCATCGCAAGGGCGCAATTCCATGCAGCCGATCAAATTTGCCATTGAAACTTTGCGCCAGCGCATAGAGCCAAACACAGCGATCGAAGTTTTTCACACTGATCTTCCTTCCAACGATTTTGCAGCCTTGTTTCATGCTCTGCAAGATGATGAAAATAGCTATATGGCGGGCGCTTCAAACGTGTTTCCGGCCGCAATTGGGCGTAACTATTTTCAGCCGTTGTTCGCTCCGGGGCGGGTTCATCTGGGATGGAACACCTTTTCCATGCAGTGGCTCAGTCGCAATCCCGTGGAAACACCTGACCACGTTTTGTCGGGCTTGAGCCAAGTTTCCGAAGTGGCCGAAGCGGTGAAGGCACAACAGGCCGAAGATTGGAAGCGCTTTCTGGAAGTTCGTGCTGTCGAAATGCGGGCTGGTGCAAAACTACTGACGGCGTTTACCGGAAAAGTAGACGGCATCTCTGGCTGGGAATGGCTGTGTGGAGAACTTTGGGAGGCGCTGGAAGACATGGGCCGCGCCGGCCAGTTTTCAATAGATGAACTTCGCCGACTTACAATTCCGATTGGCTTTCGAACTGAGGAAGAGATCAAGGCACCCTTCGTGCTGGCCGGACATTTTGCCAGGCTGGGACTTGAATGCGTAGAGTTTCACAAAATTCCTGATCCGTTTTGGAGCGACTATCAAATTTCCTTGGATCAAGATCTGCTGGCCCAGCGCCATGCCGACCTGACACGCGCTTGGGCGGCACCGACGCTTATGGCTCAGATTGACCCAACACGCGACAAAGCAGCATTGATGGAAGATTTGTTTAAGCGATTTGCACGGCGCCTGGCCGCTAACCCGAAAAGACACGAGCCATGGATGGTCGTCGCCATCCTTTCAAAAAGCTTGTAGTGGCGGCTCCGCTGCATTGATGGCGGGTGCGGCCGCAATGATCGCTTAGAAAGGCTAAATCATTTCATCAAATCGCCATTCATTGATAGCATTCCATGATTCTATTTGGGGACGAATTGATGAAACGCAGATTATTTTTAGGCCTCGCTTTGGCTTCAGCACTTGCAACGCCGGCGCGGGCGGAGGCGAAGTTTGAGGCTTTTATTCAATCCTTGTGGCCACAGGTGAAGGCGGCTGGGTTTTCACGGGCGCTGTTTGATGCTGCATTTAAGGGCATTACCGAGGCTGATCCCGTTGTGATCAAGCTGGCGGACAACCAGCCCGAATTTAAATCCACCACGTCGGAATATCTCGACAAAACCGTCACACCTGCGCGTATTGCACAAGGCAAGGCGAAGCTGGATGAAGATGGCGCGTTGCTTTCGGCCATTTCAGCAAAATATGGCGTGGATAAGCGGGCACTCTTGGGCATCTGGGGCATCGAGTCCAACTACGGCCACGAAATGGGTTCGATGTCCGTCATGCGCTCGCTGGCCACTTTGATTTATTATGGCAATAAGAAGCAATATGCGCGCGAGCAGTTGATCGCCGCCTTCACCATTTTGAAACGCGGCATTCGCAGTCCGGATAATTTCATCGGCTCGTGGGCGGGTGCTTTGGGCCACACGCAATTCATTCCCACGACCTATCTCGCATCTGCTGCGGATTGGGATGGCGATGGCAAGAAAGATATTTGGGGTTCGAAAGCCGATGCCTTGGCCTCCACCGCGCATTATCTTTCGCAATCTGGTTGGAAGGCGGACAGGCCCTGGGGCTGGGAAGTCAAGCTGCCCGATGGTTTTGACCGTGGCCTCATCGGTCGGGCGCATTGGAAGACTGTTGCGGAATGGGAGCGCGCGGGTGTGAAGCCCGCGATTGGCGATCAATTCTCTGCACCTGCTGCCAAGGCCTTTGTGATGATCCCGCAGGGCATTGATGGCCCGGTGTTTCTGATCACCCAGAATTTCCTCGCATTGCTCGCTTATAACTACAGTCATGGTTATGCCTTGGCCGTGGCCATGTTGGGCGACAGGATTGCCGGCGGGCCCAAAGTGCAGGCTGCATGGCCGGCGCAGAATGTTGATTTGACGTTCAAGGAACGCGTTGAAATGCAAGACCGGCTGACCAATGCAGGCTTTGACACCAGTGGGGCCGATGGCCGCTTTGGGGCCAAGACCTATGAGGCGGTTTTGGCTTATCAGAAAAAAATGGGCATGGCGCTGGATGGTTTTCCTTCGCGCAAGGTGCTTGAGCGTTTGCGCGGGGCGAAGTAGCATCACATTATGCGCAAGTTGCTTTTTGTTTTCATGGTTTTCTTATTTCCGGGAATTGCGGCGGCGCAAGATCAGACGCCGCTCATTGCCGCGCAGCCGCTCGATCAACAAACGCAGAGCGATGTGCAACGCATTTTAGTGATTGGTGATCAGATGGCGGGCGGCATGGGCGCTGGCATCTCACGCATGGCTGAAAGCGATGGTTCCATTCAAGTGGTCAATCGCTTCAATGAATTTTCCGGCCTGTCGCGGCCTGAGATTTATGATTGGGCAGCGGCCATTCCCAAGATGGCGGAGAATAAGAGTTTCACGGACGCCTTTGTTTTGATGGGTCTGAATGACAGGCGCGATATGCGCGGGGCTGATAAGGTTTTGCGTTTTGGCACGCCAGAATGGACCGTGCAGTATGCGCAACGCATCGATGCGGTGCTTGATGCGCTGAGCCAACAACAGATCAAGGTTTACTGGATGGGCGAACCGCCGATGGGTGATGCAGGTCTTGATGCAGATATGCAGGCTCTGACGGCGCTGGCGAAAGAACATGTGACGGCCAAGGGCGGAAGCTTCATTGATCTGCGCACGCCGTTTCTGGGGCTGGATGGAAAATACAATGAGCGCGGGCTGGATGATACGGGCGCTGATCGACGCTTGCGTGAGAGCGACGGCATCACTTTTTTCAAAGTCGGCAACAACCGTCTCGGGCAGATTGCTTTGGCGGCGTTGAAGGGAATGGCGCCCATCTCGCCAGCGCCCGCAGTCCCCGCCGTTCCTGATGTTGCGGTTCAGGTTGCTCCGGCGCTGCCCACGCCTGACGAAGCCAATGTTGAAACGCTGTTTGCGCAGCAGGGGGTGGATGGCCCGGTTCTGGCGCAGGGCGGCGGCGCCTTGGCAAATGCCGTTGCTGCTGACGCGGCAACGCGGGCTGCGGACAAGGCCAGCAGCATTGGCATTGGTGCTTCAAAGGGCAGTAATGCCGATGCGTTGTTTACCACGGGAATTGCAGCGGCTGCTCCGGCGGGGCGCTTTGATGATTTTAGCGTTGCAGCTGGTTCTGCACCCTCACCCTGAGGATGGTAAGTTATTCCATAAACCAGCCATGGCTGACAACGAGGGACTGTCCCGTCAACGCATTGGTTTCAAACGCAGCAAATGTGAAGGCGATTTCGGCGACGTCTTCTACCGTCGTGAATTCGTGATCGACAGTGCCGCCCAACATGATGGTCTTGATCACTTGATCTTCAGTGATGCCCAGCGCTTTGGCTTGTTCGGGGATTTGCTTTTCGACCAGTGGCGTTTTCACAAAACCGGGGCAGATCACGTTTGAGCGCACGCCGTGGGCGGCACCTTCTTTGGCGATGACTTTGTTCAAACCGATGAGACCGTGTTTGGCTGTCACATAGGCTGATTTCAAGGGCGAGGCTTCTTTGGAATGGACCGAACCCATGAAAATGATTGAACCTGAGTTTTGCTTATACATATGCGGCAACACGGCCTTTGAGGTTAAAAATGCGCCGTCCAAATGGATGGCCAGCATCTTCTTCCAATCGGCAAAGGGATAATCTTCCAGCGGGTGAACGATTTGAATGCCTGCGTTGGAGACGAGCACGTCCACCGTGCCCCATGCTGCAACAACCGATGCAACGCCAGCATTCACCTGATCTTCGTTGGTCACATCCATGGCCACGGCCATGGCCATGCCGGGCTTGGTGGTGTTGATCAAAGCGGCAGTGGCATTGGCGGCGTCGAGATTGAGATCGGCGATCACAACTTTTGCGCCTTCTTTGGCGTAGCGTTCGGCAATGGCCTGGCCGATACCTGATGCAGCGCCAGTGACAATGCAGACTTTGTTATTGAGATTCATTTTTGGTTCCTCAGTCTTTCATATAATCGTGAACAACTTCGCCCAATCCCAAGGTGAGATCGGCAAGAATGTGGGTGGCGGAGAGAACTTCGCGTACGGGCAATTCGGCTACGGGGGCCAGCGCGTGGTCGAAGAGTTCGAGCCCCGCAGGGCCCGTCCAAGCGCCTTTGACGTTGATGTCTGTCAGATAATAGCGCACCAACTCGCAAATGCGCGGTGTGCAATCGACATGCGGAATAATTTTGATCAGGAAGCTGGGCGCTTCCATGCTGGCTTTCACTTTGGCGGCGTCGAGCGTGTTGTGCTTATAGCCCATAGTGCCATTGGCCACGCGTAATGTGCCGTAGTCCAGGGTGCCGATGAGCGTATCTTTTTCTGCAACAAGTTTTGGAGAGGCGAGCTTTTTGGGAAAGCCCCAAATTTCGCGGCCGCCTGCAATGGGTGAATCATCGTCCAAATACATCGAATGCACAAAACCACCCGCCACGCCATTGAATGTGACGGGAATCACCTGGCCGCTTTCGGTGTAATTTCCAAAGCCCGTTGAATCAGGCATGCGGATGAATTCATATTTCACGATCGGATCGGTGATCTGCAACGGCTCTGGCACCACGGCGCGTAAAGCATCCATATCGGTGCGATAATTGATGATCATATATTCGCGGTTCACAAAGCGATAGGGCCCGCGCGGATAGCTCGGATTGGTCAGCGGCATGGCGAAGGCTTTGGCCTTCACATCAGTCAAATTCATTTTTAGGTTTCCTACCGTGATCGAAAGTCACCATACCATTGGCTGGAATATGGCGCGCCTTCCAAGCCTTGCTGTGCAGTGAATTCATGACGTCTTTGTGGCCAGCTTTCCAAAGTTCATCCATGGAAAGACGCGAGAACTCATTATCTTTAGATTGGGTGTCAGTTTCCGTGGGACGATTGATGATGTGCATCACGGTGATGGCGCTGACACGGGAGCTCTCCATCAGCAGTTTTGCATCTGGATCATTGCGAAGGCTTTCGGGCAGCTTTTTGAGAAGCTTCTGTGCCGCCATACGCAAGCGATGATCTGCTTCTGCCGCAGCGGTGACCATGCGGGTGCGGCTGGAAAAGCGTATTTCTTTTTCACGTTCTGCTGCTTCCAAGATGGTGCGGGGCAAGTCTCCGCGCGCCGAAAACAGATCAACCTGATAAATGCAGAGACTATCTATCGCGTTAGCGCTGTCGATCACATGATAGAGTGGTGTATTGGAGACTAGGCCACCATCCCAATAATATTCACCTTCAATCAACACCGGTGGAAAGCCCGGTGGCAAGGCACCAGATGCCAGAATGTGATCGGCGGTGATGCGATCCTTCTTTGTGTCGAAATAGCGGAAGTTGCCGGTTTTCACATTCACCGCGCCAACGCTCAGGTGGGTTTGGCCATGGTGCAGCAGTTCAAAATCCACCAGTTCGTTCAATGTGTCGCGCAGAGGCGATGTATCGTAAAAACTGATTGCACTTTCACTGCCCGGCCATGAGAAGAAAGGCGACACAAGGTGTGGCGCGTAAAATCCGGGTACGCCAAAAATCGTGGACAACATGCTGCTTGATTCATTGAACATGGTGCGCCCTTGCACGCCGGGAAAAAGTGATGTGCCTTGGAGGCCTGATGAGACCTTGTGCCAAAAGGCTTTGAGGCGCGGCACGCGATTTTCTGGCTTGTTGCCCGCAATAATGCTGGCATTGATCGCGCCGATTGAAATTCCCGCGATCCACTCAGGCTCTTGGCCTGCGGATTGGAGGGCTTCATAGGCACCTGCTTGATAGGCCCCTAAGGCACCGCCACCTTGCAGGACCAGAATTCGTTTCTCGACAGGTTCATGTTGCATTGCACCATAGTAGGGCATTTTGATCTGTCAGGGAAATGAAAGTTTGTTGACCTTCAGATAACGGTGGCGATTCGCCTGCCCGCGACAAAGAAGGGTGGTTGCGGCGTGTTGGCAGTTCCGATAGGGAAAGATTAGTTGAATCATTTGTCGAGGACCCAGATGGCAAACCACTCCAACTCTTCCCAACCCGTTGTTCAGGGCATGGCTGCTCATGATGCAACCTACAAAGGCTTTTTAAATGGCTCTGCCACAGCGGGCTTGGTTTGCCTCTATATCCTGGTGGCGCTGGTGACGTTCCGCTTCGTGGATTACCCACTTAATATGTTTGTTGGCTTTGGCGGAATCATTGTCGGCGTGATCGCATCGATGATCGGCCTGAGGGCTGGCGGCAAGTGGCTTCTCCCGGTTGTCATCCTGGTGCTCTACGGCCTGTTCGTGGCCAATAACGTTCACATGTCATAAATGGATCATTGTTGATGAAGTTAGCGGTTCCTGCTGAGAGCATTCCGGGCGAAAGCCGTGCGGCGGTTTCCGCCGAAGCCGTGAAGGCCTATGTGAAAAAAGGATTTGCCGTTGCGGTGCAGGCCGGCGCTGGTGCGGGTGCCAATATTTCTGATGCGCAATATCAAGAGGCTGGGGCCAGCATCGCCAAAGGCGTTGATGTGGTGAAGAACGCGGATGTTGTTTTGTCGGTGCGCCGCCCGTCTGATGCGGTTCTGAAGGCCATGAAAAAAGGCGCAGTGTTGGCAGCAGGGTTGGAACCTTATGGCGAGCGCAAGGGGCTTGAGGCCATTGCCAAGAGCGGTGTCACCGCGTTTGCCATGGAATTGATGCCGCGCATTTCGCGTGCTCAATCAATGGATATTCTTTCGTCTCAGGCCAATCTCGCGGGTTATAAGGCGGTTATCGATGCGGCAGCGTATTTCGGCCGGGCCATGCCGATGATGATGACGGCGGCGGGCACGGTGCCTGCGGCAAAAGTTTTCATCATGGGGGTTGGCGTTGCAGGCTTGCAGGCCATTGCCACGGCGCGGCGCTTGGGGGCCATTGTTTCAGCCACAGATGTGCGCAAGGCTACCGAAGAACAGGTAAAGTCACTGGGGGCTAAATTCGTCTTTGCCGATGTGGCAGATGCGGCCACGTCGGGTGGTTATGCCAAAGAGCTTTCTGCCGAAGACAAGGCCAAGCAGGCAAATCTGGTGGCCGACCATGTGAAGACGCAAGACATTGTGATTACCACGGCGCTGATCCCCGGGCGGCCTGCGCCTGTTTTGATCACAAAGGAAATGGTCGAGAGCATGAAGCCCGGTTCAGTGATTGTCGATTTGGCGGTGGAACGCGGCGGCAATTGCCCACTTTCAAAGCCCGATCAGATTGTGGTGCACAAAGGCGTTTCGATTATCGGCACATTGAACCTCGCTGGTAAACTTGCGGGCAATGCCACGCCGTTGTTTGCCAAAAACCTTGCCAACTTTGTTGATACGATGATCGGAAAGGATGGAAAGCTGGCCATCAATTTTGATGACGATCTGATCAAAGGCACAATGATCGCCAAGGACGGGGTGCTGGTGCATCCGATGTTTAAATAATGTCCTCGCCCGCTTGCGGGAGTGGACAATAGGAGCAAATATGGAACATCTCGTTGATCCCTTCGTCTATCTCTTCTCGATCTTCGTGCTGGCGGTTTTTATCGGCTATTATGTGGTGTGGAATGTGACACCGGCTTTGCACACGCCGCTGATGTCGGTCACCAATGCCATCTCATCGGTCATCGTGGTGGGGGCATTGCTGGCGGTGGGGGCAGGGGCCATTGCCTCGGGATCTACGGCAGCGATGATCTTTGGTTTTCTCGCGCTGGTTCTGGCCTCGGTCAATATTTTTGGCGGCTTCCTGGTGACCAATCGTATGTTGGCCATGTATAAGAAGAAAGAAAAATAAGATGAGCGCTTCACTCGCAGCCCTGTTCTATTTGGTTTCTGGCGCGCTTTTCATCATGGCGTTGCGGGGGCTTTCATCGCCCGCCACATCGCGGCGCGGCAATAGCTATGGCATGATCGGCATGGCTTTGGCTGTGCTCACCACGCTGGCCATTTCCGCACCGACCAATCCGCTGATCTGGCTTCTGATCATTGCGGGCATCGCCATCGGCGGCAGTATTGGCGCTTACATGGCGCGCAAAATTGCGATGACGGCCATGCCGCAGCTTGTTGCCGCGTTTCACTCACTCGTCGGTTTGGCAGCGGTGTTTGTGGCGGCGGCTGCGTTTTATGCGCCCGACGCTTTTGGGATTGCGACCGATGGTGTGATCCATGCGCAGAGCCGCATTGAAATGGCCTTGGGTGTTGCCATTGGTGCGATCACTTTTACAGGGTCTATCATTGCGTTTTTGAAACTCGATGGCCGCATGTCGGGTGCGCCGATCATGTTGCCCGGGCGGCATCTGATCAATATCGCCTTGGCTGTGGCTCTCGTTGCTTCGATGGCGATGTTCTTCACGGCGACTTCGCCAATGTTGTTCTGGGCCATTGTGGTATTCTCGCTGGTGCTTGGTCTATTGCTCATCATCCCGATCGGCGGTGCTGACATGCCCGTCGTCGTATCGATGTTGAATTCTTATTCGGGCTGGGCCGCCGCGGGCATTGGCTTTACCTTGCATAATACCGCTTTGATCATCACCGGCGCTCTGGTGGGTTCATCGGGTGCCATTCTCTCTTACATCATGTGCAAGAGCATGAATCGCAGTTTCATCTCGGTCATTCTCGGCGGCTTTGGCGGTGCCACGGCGGGGCCCGCTGCTGGTGGCGAGGCCAAGCCCGTCAAACAAGGTTCAGCCGAAGATGCGGCCTTCATGATGAAGAACGCTTCAAGCGTGATCATCGTTCCGGGTTACGGAATGGCCGTGGCGCAAGCGCAACATGCGCTGCGCGAAATGGCCGATCATTTGAAGGCTTCTGGTGTGACGGTGAAATACGCCATTCACCCTGTCGCTGGCCGTATGCCAGGGCATATGAACGTACTACTTGCTGAAGCCAATGTGCCTTATGATGAAGTGTTTGAGCTTGAGGATATTAATTCTGAATTCGCACAGGCCGATATTGCCTTTGTGATCGGCGCCAATGACGTGACCAATCCATCAGCCAAGGACGATCCGACATCGCCCATCTTCGGTATGCCGGTTCTGGAAGTGTGGAAGGCCAAGACCGTGATGTTCATCAAGCGTGGCATGTCGTCTGGCTATGCCGGCGTAGACAACGGCCTGTTCTGGCGTGACAACACTTTGATGCTGTTTGGTGACGCCAAGAAGATGACGGAAGAGATCAATAAGGGGATGGGGTGATTGGTTTAGATGTTGCATCAGTTGAAGATGCGGCGGCGATGAGCGCTTTAACGCGGCATGTTATTCGGGTTGTGAATGCCAAGGACTATACGCCGCAAGAAGTCGATCATGCCTGCGAAAAATTTTCGCCTGAATATTTTGAGAGCAAAATTGCCTGCCGGATTTTTTATAAGGCTACTCTGGCAGACGAGATCATTGGTCAGGCGAGTTTTGGTGATGGAAAGATTCATACCTTGTTTGTGCACTCACAATTGCATGGCCAAGGCATTGGTGCCAAGCTGCTCGCCAAACTTGAAATCGCTGCGTTTGATGCAAAGATTTTTAAGATTTTGGTTGCATCGTCAGTAGCAGCCAAAGGTTTTTATGAGAAGTTTGGATTTTCGACGTTGGGAATCGAGAATGGCCCATTTGGAGTCACATTCGCGATGGAAAAGTTTCTCGGCGTGATCACCGCGATTGAAAGGCCGCGCTTGCCGTCCAGCACTTCAGCGAAGCCAAGAAGATGACTGAAGAGATTAATAAGGGGATGGGGTAAAGTTTAGAGTTGAAACGCAGCCCTAACCAATTGCGGGCAGTGTGATGGGCTGTGTAGGGCAACTGTATGGCGCATCAACCAAACCACTAACCTTCTACATTCAATTATTTTTTCCTCGATTAACCATGTGTCAAATTCCTCCAACTTGACAAAGTTTGCATAGGATTCTGTCTCGTAGAGGGGGAAGTCAAAGTCCGGACTTAGCTGGCTTCTGGCTAGGATGCGGGCGAAAATATGTGTTCCGTCGTCCCAAAGCGTAAAGACTTCTTGTTGCCCGACATTAACTCGGAATGTTTGTTTAAGTGGATGTAACAGTGAAACAGACCAAAACTTTACTTCTGTTCCGGGCGCATCTGGTATGCACCGCTCTATGAAAACTCGAAGTGCGGCAAGTGCATTTCCGTTACTAGGTGCCATTTTGAATTTCGCAAAACTTCTCTCTTTCTTGCTTTCAAGCAAGGGCCAATCTTGCCATTTGTATTTAGGTGCTATCCGCTGCCCGGCCTAGAATTTTTCAGTGTCTTTCGGGGTGAAGACCAAGTCAAAGGGAACGGTCTTCGCGGAAGAAGTGGCGAACTTGATATTTAATGTAGTTGAAGGATATCGTTCCTCCATTTTCTTTATCAAGGTCTTCTCAATTGGATCGAGGTTAGCGGCACCCACGGGCTGAAAGGATGCATAAGCAATGTCCCGATAGTTTTTCCAATGCTGCCGCAATCTGCTTCTGACATTGACGGCTTGACCCACGTAAGAATGGCCATTTTCAGTAATCCAAACATAGACGCCAGTGGCGGCAGCATTTCTCCATTTGGAGTTACTTGACAATTCAGTAGAAGAATCCATCTTCTGGACTTATGAAATCCGTGAACCCCAGCTCATGGGCGTGCATCACCCATCTCTGAAATTCATCTCTTACAAATCCAATTTGTTTCACGCCGCTTTACCCTTTGGAGGCTTCCCAGCAGTTTCAAAGAGAATTCTGAGCTTGCTTCCCGTGGCCTCCGCAATTCTCTGCAGCGTGCGTGCAGAAGGAAGCGCCTTGCCGCTTTCCAGTCTGGCGATTGTGCTTTGCGTCGTTTTCATTTTTGCGGCCAGTTGCTCTTGCGTCAGCCCGGCACGTGACCGCGCCGCGATCATCGCAGAAGCAAGTGCAAACTCTTCTTCAAGCGCGTCATATTCCTTGCGATAGGCTGCATCTTTCGTCCAGCCTTTGTGTAGATCGGAAACCTTTTTCATCGTACCTCCTTGGCCCGTTGGCGGGCGATTTCCAATTCACTCTTGGGTGTCCTTTGGGTCTTCTTGATAAACACTCGAACGATCACCATGCGCTTGCCACTTGCGGTCACGTAGAGCGCCCTTGATATTCCGTCCCGATCTGTAATGCGCAGTTCCCAAAGCTTGTCATCAAGATGCTTGACAGCATCTCGCGGCAAAGCTTCAAAACCATGCTGCTCGACTAGATTTGAAAGGCGAACAAGCCTCGCACGCATGTCTGCAGGGAGTTGGACAATCTCACTTTCAACCAAGTTGTTGAGTACGAGCACTTTCCATGTCATTGGCGGAATATAGCAAAAAAGAGATATGGACGCAAGGCGTTCCAATAACCTCTTTTCCCCTCTCCCCCTTTGCATCTGAATCGTCTACAGTGTTCCTGAGGCACGGTTTAAAGGCGGAATGAAATGGCGCAGGAAGCGATAATTGTCGAGCAGCCGCGGGTTCATTTGCTGCATATGGTGGTGTTCACCATTGTGGTGGCGGTGATTGCGGCGGTGCTTTTCCCGAATATTAAAAATGCTTTTATGTCCAACCCCGGCCTCAATGGTTTGATCGTTGCAGCCCTGATTTTGGGCACGCTTTATGCCTACCGCATGGTGTGGCGGCTGTTTCCGGAAGTGAATTGGCTCAATGGCTTTCGCATGGGCGAGGGCAGTTCTGAACCGGCACCTCACTTGCTGGCACCCATGGCCACGCTTCTGGGCGATGCTTCGGGGCGCACCGTGTTATCGACGCAGACAATGCGCTCAATGCTCGACTCGCTGGCGTCGCGGCTTGATGAGTCGCGCGACTTGCTGCGCTATCTTGTGGGCCTGCTGATTTTCCTTGGGTTGCTTGGCACGTTCTGGGGGCTTCTCGCCACGGTGACTTCAGTGGGCGATGCCATTCGTGGGCTGGATGTCACCTCGGCACAATCAGCCAGCGTGTTTGAGGAATTGAAGAATGGCTTGCAAAAGCCTTTGCAAGGCATGGGGCTTTCGTTTTCGTCTTCGCTGTTTGGCCTTGCCGGTTCATTGATCCTTGGTTTTCTTGATCTCAAAGCATCCCAAGCGCAGAACCGTTTTTATCATAATCTTGAAGACTGGCTGACAACGATCACCGATGTTCAGGCGGGCG
>Ga0209583_10000168_pt1 | contig 21697 bp, 17 predicted proteins | sample Str014_FD_187201 | JGI IMG/M metagenome (GOLD analysis project Ga0209583, IMG submission 187201) | Freshwater sediment microbial communities in response to fracking from Pennsylvania, USA - Straight Creek_MetaG_SC_2014 (SPAdes) (version 2) | ecosystem: Environmental > Aquatic > Freshwater >... | reverse complement strand
GGCAGCGTTTTTGCCAAGGCGCGGTGATAGGCGGGGACCAAGGGCGCGCCCTGCCCGCCCGCGGCCATATCGCGGCCACGCATGTCATAAACCACGGAGATACCTGTCGCTTTGGCGAGGGCCTTGCCATCCCCGAGTTGGATCGTAAGGGTGAGATCGGGCCGATGCAAAACCGTTTGCCCGTGAAAGCCGATCACGTCGATATTTGAATCACTTAAGGCATGTTTTTCGATAAAAGCCTTAACGGCAGCGGCGTGCCATTGCGTAAGCTCTTGTTCAATCCAGCCCAGCGCATTTGGGCGGGAATCGCGCTCAATCAGGGGCTTGGCTTCTGCTATCGCTTGGCGCAGGGCAACTTGCTGTTCGGCAGTGTAGGCAAGGGTTTGCGAGGGGCCGCGCTTCACGTGGCTTTCGCCATCGGTCTCCACATAAGCCACATCGATGCCGTCCAGCGCGGTTCCAGACATCAATCCTATGGCATTCAAGATTTTTGACATGAATCGCACCTGTGTTATGAGGCTTTTATCATGACCCAGTACAAATCAGAATTTCTTAACACGCTTTTCGAACGCGGCTTTATTCATCAGTGCTCAGACTTTGCCGGGTTGGATGGGCTGGCCGCAGCTGGCAAAATCACAGGTTATGTGGGGTTTGACTGCACGGCGCGGTCGCTTCATGTCGGCAATCTCGTGTCGATCATGTTGCTGCATTGGCTGGAGCAGACTGGCAACAGGTCCATTGCCCTTATGGGCGGGGGCACGACGCGGGTGGGTGATCCTTCTGGCAAAGATGAAAGCCGCAAGATTCTTTCACTTGAGGATATTGAGAATAACAAGAACTCCATCAAACAAGTGTTTTCGAAATTCCTGAAGTTCGGCCCTGGTTCACACGACGCCATCATGTTGGATAATGCCGAATGGCTGGCGAAACTCAACTATATCGACATGCTGCGTGATGTCGGCCGGCATTTCAGCGTCAACCGTATGCTGACGATGGATTCCGTCAAGATGCGATTGGAGCGCGAAGGCGCTGAACTTTCCTTCATTGAATTCAACTACATGGTTCTCCAAGCTTATGATTTTGTTGAACTGGCCAAGCGCCACGGGTGCAATTTACAGATGGGCGGTTCTGACCAATGGGGCAATATCGTCAATGGTATTGACCTTGGCCGCCGCATGGGCACGGAACAGCTCTATGCGCTGACTTCGCCACTGATTACCACATCATCGGGTGCCAAAATGGGCAAGACGGCGGCGGGCGCTGTCTGGCTCAATGCCGATATGCGCAGCCCTTATGACTATTGGCAATTCTGGCGCAACACCGAAGATGCAGATGTTGGCCACTTCCTCAGGCGTTTCACAACCTTGCCGCTGGCTGAAATCGCCAAGCTTGAGAAGTTGGGCGGGGCTGAAATCAATGAAGCCAAGAAGGTTTTGGCCAGTGCGGCAACAACCCTGCTGCATGGTAAGCTTGCGGCGGAAGAAGCCGCCGATACTGCGCGCAAGACCTTTGAAGAGGGAACGACAGGTGCGGCTTTGCCGACAGTCGCGGTTGAACTTGGTGCGGGCCTTGGCATCTTGCAGGCTTTGGTGGCGGCGGGACTTGCCTCATCCAATGGCGAAGCCAAGCGTTCCATCCAAGGAGGGGCGATCAAGGTCAACGATGTTGCTGTGACGGATGACAAGCTTTTGCTCACGTCGGCCCAGTGCAACGCTGAAGGCGCCATCAAGCTTTCGATGGGCAAGAAGAAGCATGTTCTGGTGAAGCAAAAATAGAACTATTGCTTTGCAGCGGGATCAAGTGCGGGCTGCTTTGGATTGAAATCAAACAGGCGGCGGAAGATGCCCGGTGCCAAGGCCGAAATCGGGTTCATCTGAATTTGTGGATTGGCAAAGGTTCCGCCCATTGCATAGGTTACGCCAAAGATGCCTTCGTTATAGTTGCCGCCACTTAAAATATCACCGATCACCGGCACATTGTTGAGTGCCCTTGAAAGGCCGCAAGCCGGAATAACGGTTCCTGAAATATCCAGCGCATTGTCGACTTTGCGAATAACGCCATCGGCCGTAGCGCACATTGTTGGTCCGCGCACATTGCCGTCTTTGAAGCGGATGAACTTCTCATCTGCCGAGAACGGCAAAGTGAGCGTCGAAAAATAAACCGCCTCACTGCGCGGGCCGGATTTTTGGGATTTGCCGCGCTTATCGAGATCAGCCAATGTTGTTTCGTTGCGCACTTCGAAATTATTGATCGTGAGGTTGCCATTGCGCATGGGAGAGCCATCTTCATTCCCAATCAAAGCCGAAAAGCTGATCGCGCCTCCGGCGATTTTGGAATAGAAGTTTGCGGCCCGGAGTGTTGAGCCTGCATCATTGCTTTTCACCCGCATCTCACGACCCTGCGGCAAAGGCACAACAGTTGCTGTGATCGGTTGATCATTGATGAAGTTACCTTGAATATTGGCTTCAGCAATGCGCCCGCCTCTGGCGCGCAAAGTTGCTGACACATCTTTCAGAATCTCGCCACGGTTGGCGATCACTTTGTCAAAATGAGCCCGCATGGTAAAATCCTGGTTGTTGCCTTTGGTTGCAGCAGAGGTTGCGGATTTCGGCGCTGGCGACAGGACCGCTTTGATATAGGGCCTTGCATCCAAGTTGGTTCCGGTGATGGTCAAATCCGTTGTGCCATCGCTTGGAATGGCACGCACGCTGAAAATATTATCTTCGTCCAATTTGATTTCATTCATGCTGACGGCTTTGAGTTTACCATCCTTGAAAAGTTCGATAGCACCTTTGAGATGCAAGCCATCGCCATCGAGCTTGAAGTTTTGAATGCTGCGGCCTTGATCGGTGCTGACCACGTGAAAGCTGGATGTCGTTCCCGGCGTTGGCGGGCGGCTCCAACTTAGGGTCGAAAGATGCATGGCGGCTTCGGACAGATCAGCCTTCACGTCAAAAACATAAGTGCCATTTTGATCTTTGTTCATCGTCGCATCCACAGCGACCGGTCCGGTCAGATAGTCGGCCAGCTTGAGGCCCAGTTTTTCTCGCGATTTATCATCGAGCGTTGTGGTGAACCGGGCCGTCGCAATGCCGCCTTCGCGCGGTTTTGACCAGGTGATTTCAGAAGCCTGGCCGTTAATTTTGGCGGGGCCAGAAATATCAATCTTTTCTTGGTTGACAGAGATATTGAATGCCCCACCAGTCAGATCAACGCCCGGGGCGAGATTTGCAATTGCGACATCGCTCACATTAACCTCAGTTTTTAACAGCACTTGGTCTTTGGGCGGGTCTTTTTCCAAGGGCATTTGAAGTTCAAGCTTGACGTGGCCCAGCCCAGAGGCATCCGGCAAGTTGCTTAAACTGTCTGCCTTGATCAATTTCAGATCTGGGTTGGTGGCCACAGCCAGCATGGCAGCGATTGGCGCTTCCAAATCGAACTTAAACAGACCCACAATGGTTTCGACCTGCAAGTCATTAGCTTCGAAACTGCCGCTGTTCAGTTTGATGGTTTCGCCGCTGTCCAACTTTGCGAAGCCGTGATCAATATCGAGGTTGAAGCTGTTATCCTGCAGATGGGCTTGGCCCGAAGCTTTTTGCAAATCCGGCAAGGATTTGAAATAATGAGTCGTCACATTGTTCATTGAAAATTGAAAGTCGAGCGAGCCTTGCGGATTGTGATGGGTTTCTTTGGCGGCTGCCAAAGCGTTTTCGTCAAAGTTAATCTGGAACGTCCCTTCGGGAATCGTGCCACTGGAAACGTTTTCGTTGATCCAAGCGCGTGAGCGCGGGGCCACGATTGGCGGCCACAGCAGTTTCATTAATTCGTTGGATATGTCGCGCACCCTTCCCGCAAGATGAATGCCGGGCGACTTTTCACCGCCGGTAATATTTCCCCGCATCCGCAGGCCCGTATTCCCGGACATGATCACCAGGTCTTCGATCTCCAAACGGGCTTTATCTACTGAGGCTTGGCCGGTAAATTCGATTCGATCGACGAGCGCATTTGGAGTTTTCCCAATTTCGCCAGCGCCATTGCGGGTTGCGAGTTTAATTGCGAGGGCCGAGAGTTTCCCATCCTCGCCGCGCAATGGTTTGATTTCGCCCGAGAGGTCGATGCGCCGTCCACCAACCACCAAAGTTGAATTGGCGATGGTGAAGGCTGTCGCTTGCGGGTCATAGGCGATGCGCAATGCGCCCTCATCGATGGCAATCGGATCAGCAAACACATCGGGAAGCGTGATGCGGCCCGCTGCGGCCTGAAACTCTCCGGTGCCGCCAAGCAACGTGCCGTTGGCATCAATTCCAAAATCAACATGGCCCGACAAAGGCGTTGTCAGGGCGGCAAATTGCGATAGCGCAAATATCTTGCGGGCCACTGTGGCAGGAATCACATTGTCCAATGTTGAGCTCACTTCAAACTTCTTGGCGTCGTGGCGGTAGGTCGCCGACATTTCCGCGTGCCATGGCTTGGCATTGGTAGCGACATCGGCTTTGGCCAGGATGACAAAGCCATAAGGCTTTTTTTGAAAGCTGAGGTCTGCCTTGGGGGCATACCAGGTTGCAGCATTGCCATCGTCATAGAAGTTGATTACGGCATCTGAAATTCGAATATCTTCAAGCGATGAGATTGTGTTGGTCGTGTCATGCTGGTCCAAGAGACTGAGCAACGTGGTGCCTGATGTTTCTTTTGCTTCGGTCGCAGTCTCAGCTCCGGGTTTGGTTGATTCAGACGCCACTTGCGATGGCGCGGCTGTCGGGTCTTGCGGCGCATTGAAGCCTAAAACTAAAGTGCCATCGAGATTGCGGCGCGCCGAAATATGAGCGCCAATCAATTCGAGACTTTTAGGACTGATCGTTCCCGATAAAAGTTCGCCACGATTGAGTGTGATCGCGGCGTGTGGCGCATTGGCAATCAGATTGCCGTTGGCATCACGCACCGTGATATTATCAAAAGCCAGATGTGGCACATTGGTTTTTGGATCAATCGCCAATGAAGCATCGCCGAGTTTGACGCGCATTTCCGGCAAGGCGGTTGCAATTGCGGCTTCGATGCGGCTGTTGAGAAAGCTCACGCCCATCGGCCCCTGGGTCAAACGCAGGTAAAGCCCGAACATGCCGATGCAGGCGGCCACAAGCAATGTTGCCGCCCCGATTGCCAGAAGTTTGCCTAGGCCCAATCTCAATCGACTTCGTCCACTTCCCAAAATGCCCTTTCGGATGCAGCACAGAATCTCACTGCATTGTCCCATTTATGCTGGGGCAAACCAAGTGTTAAGGCCAATAAACTTGGGCATAAGCAAGGCAAGTTCTCGTGATAAGTTTCATGACAAGGGTTGGAAAAGGGCGTAGTTTAGCCAATCGAATGAGTTGAGGGTCCAATGATTTTCAAACGTAAAGCTGTTGAACGACGCCCTGCCCCGGCACCAGCGGCCCAACCGCAAGGACATGCTGCGGCAGAGCCCACCTATATTGGGCAAGACACGCGCGTTCACGGCAATATTATAACGCAAAGCGAAATTCACATTGATGGGACCCTTGAGGGTTCGGTGCAGGCGCATACCTGTTTGATTGACAACAATGGCGAAGTTCATGGTTCGGTCAACGCGCAATTTGTTGTGGTGCGGGGCCGCGTGCTGGGTCCGATTACGGCCACACAAGTGACCATCCAAAAAGGGGCACATGTGGAAGGTGAAGTGATCCACGAGGGCTTGAGTATTGAGCATGGTGCCTATGTGATGGGTTCAATTACACAAGGTGGTGCCAGTTCACAGCCACAAAATCTGAGCAACAGTTTTAGTACCAGCTTGTTTCAGACGCGCCCCCTGTTGCAGGCAGAAGAGTTTGACCCGGAAGATACCAATGTTCTGCACCTCAACTCGCAGAAATAGCCTTATTTAGTCGATGTCTTCAACACCATCGGGGCCGCCGCCGTGAATTCGCTGGGCCAATGAGGCTTGAATGAAATCTTCCACGTCGCCATCAAGCACAGCACTCGGGTTGGTGGACGTATGGCCCGTGCGCAGGTCCTTCACCAATTGATAGGGCTGCAAGACATATGACCTGATTTGGTGGCCCCACCCTATTTCAGTTTTCTTGGCATTGGCGGCATCAACCTTTTCCTGCTTCTTCTGCAATTCCAATTCATAGAGCCTTGCCTTCAACATTTTCATGGCGGTGGCGCGGTTCTTGTGTTGTGAGCGTTCGGCCTGGCAGGCAACGATAATATTCGTCGGCACGTGGGTGATGCGCACCGCAGAGTCTGTGGTGTTCACGTGTTGGCCGCCAGCACCCGAAGATCGATAGGTATCAATTTTCAAATCGCTTTCGACGATTTCAATCTCGATGTTGTCATCGACCACAGGATAGGCCCAGGCCGAGCAGAAAGACGTATGGCGGCGGGCATTCGAATCATAGGGCGAGATTCGCACCAGGCGGTGCACACCACTTTCAGTTTTCAATTTGCCATAAGCATTGTGGCCTTTGATTTGCAGCGTGCAGGATTTGATCCCCGCCTCTTCGCCGTCGTGCTGGTCCAGCACCTCCACCTTGTATTTATTCTGGTTGGCCCAGCGCACATACATGCGCATCAACATTGAGGCCCAATCCTGGCTTTCGGTGCCGCCCGCGCCCGCGTTGATTTGCAGATAGCTGTCATTCGAATCTGCCTCACCAGAAAGAAGGGCATCCATTTCCACTTTGGAAATATCGGTCTTTAACGCGTTGATTGATTTTTCGGCTTCGGTGACGATCGATTGATCACCCTCGGCCTCACCCATTTCGATCAAATCGCGATTATCGGAAACTGACTGTTCGATCTTTAGAATACCGCCGATGCGGGTATCAAGATCTTGCCTGCGGCGCATGACCTCTTGGGCTTTTTGGGGATCATTCCAAAGGCTTGAGTCTTCGGCCTTGGCATTGAGTTCGGCCAGTTCGCGGACAGAGTTATCCCAGTCAAAGATGCCTCCTGAGCAGGCCCAAGGACTGCTCGATTTCAGAAATAGCTTTGATGGTTTCAGCGCGCATGAGGAACTTTCAAATCAAATGTGGGGGCTCAATAGAGGCCGCCACTGCCATTCGTCAACCCGCCATCCTGCTGGGGCGCATCTTGCTGAAGCGTTGTCCCTCCAGCTTTTCCGGCGGGAACCAGAACAACGCCATTGCTGCTGGCATCATGCGGCTTGGCAGTGCTACCGATCACGACGCCATTGTCCGGTGGTTCATCGCCCGGCTTGAAGGCTTCTAAAATAACGCCGTTTTCGCCGAATATGGCACGCTTGCCGGTGTTGACTTCAATGGGGATCAACTCAATACCGCGCGGCACACGAAATGGAATAGCCGCCTTGTCACGCAAGGCAAGGCGCATAAAATCAGCTACAACAGGAGCTGCCAATTCACCGCCCGTGCGCCGCTTGCCCATAGGCTTTGGCGTGTCAAAGCCAATATAGACGCCCACCGTCAGATCAGGGGTGAAACCCACAAACCATGCATCTTTTTCGTCATTGGATGTGCCTGTTTTGCCAGCGACTGGCTTGCCCACGATCTGCATCTTCTTGCCTGTGCCGCGCTCGACGACACCTTCCATCATCGAGGTGATTTGATAAGCAGTATAGGGGTTCATCACCACTTCACGGTTGTCGATCAGGTCAGGTTCAGGTGTTCCGGGCTCATAGTGGGCAACTTTGCACGCCGTGCAATCGCGCGTGTCATGGCGCCAGACGGTGCGGCCGAAACGGTCTTGAATACGGTCAATCAACGTTGCATCAATTTTTTTGCCACCATTGGCGATCATCGAATAGGCGGTGGTCATTTTCAGCAGAGTTGTTTCGCCTGCCCCCAAAGCCATGGCCAGTTCATGGGGCATACGGTCATAGATGCCTAAACGTTGGGCCAGATCAGCAACCTTGGTGATGCCCATGGCATCGGCCAATCGGACAGTCATGGTGTTGCGCGATTGCTCAATGCCACGGCGCAGAGTTGAGGGACCATAGAAATCCTTTTCATAGTTCTTCGGTTTCCACACATCACCGTTCTGCATTTTGATTTCGAGGGGCGCGTCGAGAACCACTGAGGCTGGCGAATAGCCGTTGTCGAGGGCTGCTGCGTAAACCACAGGCTTGAAGGATGAACCGGGCTGGCGCTCGGCCTGCACCGCGCGATTGAACTGGCTTTGTCCATATGAAAAGCCACCAACCATCGCCAGAACGCGGCCTGTGTGTGGATCCATGGCCACAAGGGCGCCTTGGACTTCTGGCAATTGAACCAAGTGAAACTCCCCCTCTTTGCCAGAGGGAGCGACATAGACAATATCGCCCACATTCAAAACATCGGAGGCTTTCTTGATTTCAGGTCCAAGTTTTTCGCCGTCGTCATAGGTGCGGGCCCATTGCATCAGCGCCAGGGGCACAGTCCCCTGATCACGTTCAGGCCCATAGGTGCCATCATTCTGAAGTTTGGGTTGAAGTCCGACAGTGGCCCCCAGATCTGTCACCTGCAAGACGACAGAAATGCGCCAAGGTTGTTGGTCAGGGGGGACGTGATAGCGCTGGAGCAGTTTTCCCCAATCACCGCCCACTTCGGCAACCTGATCCACTGGCCCCCGCCATCCGCGCTTACGATCAAAACTGATCAGACCACGGGCAATGGCTTGACGCGCAAAAATCTGCAATTTCGGATCAAGTGTGGTGCGAACGGAGTAACCGCCCCGGTCGAGCTGGTCCTTGCCATACTTCTGCAAAAGTTCGCGCCGCGCCTCTTCGGCAAAAGATTCTGCGGAGAATAATTGTGCGCCAAAAGGCCGTGGATTGACTTTGAGGGGCTTGGCCAAAGCATCCTTCAATTCTTGATCTTTGATATAGCCGTTGTCGAACATCTGATTCAAAACATAGTTCCGACGTTCCACGGCGCGGTCATAGTTGGTGAAAGGGTTATAGTTCTTGGGCCCTTTGGGCAATGCCGCGAGATAGGCCGCTTCTTCAATCGACAGCTCATCGAGTGGCTTGCCAAAATAATTGAGCGATGCTGCAGCCACACCATATGAATTGAAGCCAAGAAAAATATCATTCAGGTAAAGCTCCATGATCTGGTCCTTGCTGAAGGACGACTCAATACGTTGAACGATCAATGCTTCTTTGAGCTTGCGGTTCATGGTGCGCTCATTGCTGAGCAGGAAGTTCTTGGCGACTTGCTGGGTGATGGTTGACGCGCCGAGCACTTGGCCATGGCCGGTAATTTTGACCTGAACAAAGCGCAGCGCTGCCTTGGCAATACCACGCCAATCGAGGCCAGCGTGGGTGTAGAAGTTTTTGTCTTCGGCCGAAACATAGGCTTGAATGACGCGGTTCGGAATGAGGTTGATGGGCACATAGAGCCGGCGCTCTTCAGCATATTCGGCAAGCAGCGAGCCATCGGCCGCATGCATCCGCGTCATCACCGGAGGCTCCCAGGAGGCGAGCTGCTTATAATCCGGCAGATCTTTGGAGACATCCCAAATGATATAGATCGCCGCAGCCGAAAGACCGAGCGTCACCATGAAAATCAATCCAAATAACCAGCCGAAAAACCGAAGCATAACTTCCTTTGCTTTGTCGCCCCTGCCCTTGCTGTTTGCACCCGGGAAAAGTTCCGGTGAGCAACTAGCATGATTCAAGGCCACACCAAATGATTTTGGCGTGTGCCTGTGCTGCAATTATGGCAGGTTTTGCGGGGTTGGTTTTAGGGTTGCGCAGCGGCGGTCAAGGCCGGGGCAAAATAATCATTGATGGCTTTGGTCATCGCCTTGGCCATGTGTTCGCGCCACGGCGGCGATGTGAGCGCTGCTTCATCTGCCACGTTCGAGAGATAGCCCAGTTCCACCAAGATCGACGGCACATCTGGCGCTTTTAAAACGACAAAAGCCGCAGATCGAATGGGTTTACTTGCAAACTCGGTCACACCATGCAAATCCGTCACAGCTTTTTTGGCGAAAAGCATCGCTTGGTTGCGGGATTCGCGCTGCGCGAGATTGATCAGGAGATTGGCAACATCATCGCTCTGTTTGGCCAGATCCATGCCCGTGATAATATCAGCTCGATTTTCTTTCGCGGCCAAAGCTTCGGCCACGGCATCTGAGGCGCGATCTGAAACGGTATAAAGCGTTGTGCCGCGCACTGCGGCATCATCCAGCGTGTCGGCGTGAATGGCGATGAAGAGATCGGCTTTTTGATCGCGGGCACTTTTGACGCGGTCTTCGAGTTTTACAAATGTGTCATCGCTGCGCGTCATCACCACGTTGTAGTGCCCTGAGTCCTGCAACGCTTTGCGCAGGGCCAGCCCGTAGGCCAGAACCACGTCTTTCTCGCGCGTGCCCTTTACACTCAACGCGCCGGGGTCCATGCCGCCATGGCCCGGATCAATAGCTATGGTAAGCATTCGGTTGGGCGAAGCGCCGCTCGCTGGGGTGATAGCACCGGTTTCAACGGGGCCTGCCTCGCCACGGTCGCGCGCCAAAGTATCAACAAAACCTTCATGCGAGGTTTCAATCAAATCGATAAACAGGCGGCGTGGCTGGCCAGCGGCAGCAGGCTTGACCATGGACATGTTGATGACGACGGGGCCCTTGGTTTCCAGCACAATGCGGGTTTTGCCTTTGTCTCCCAAGCCATAGTGAAAGGAACTGACGCTGCCTGCGCCTTTTTGCCCTGCTCCTTGGGGCAAATCAAAAGTGAGCCGCGGTAAATCCAGCACCACCTGGTCAGGCGCTGTTTGCGCGGTGACACTAAAGCCGATGGCGGCTGTCACATCGGCTTCAAAATAGGTGTGCCCATTCTGGGACGTGAGCTTGGCGTTGCGCAGGACCACGGCATGGGCGGGCACTACGGCCAAAAGGAACAGCAATATCAGGCATAAAGCGGAATAAATGGAGCAGCGGCGTGTCAATTGTGTTGGCCCGGTTTTGAGGTGGCGGATCAGGCCTCGATCCTAGCGCGGTCATGGTTAAGCGAAGGTTGCGACCGCTTTCAAATGGCTAGGCTTGCAAAGCTGGGGTGAACCCCCTAAGAGGAAGGAGTTCGTTAGCAGACTCAGCTTAACTTTGGGTTGCAACGACGTCAGTTTCGCATTTTTCAAGCGTCCGGGCCGTTGCCCGCTTGAGAGCCATGCGTTTTCACCGGCCCTTTTGGGCTAATATTTGGCTGAGGCCAGATGTTTTAACCGCCCATCATGGGCAAAGGTCAACATCGACGTGATGCAGGTCGCTGCGCCAGATAAGTCCACCACTCTCCTCCCGGGGAGCAGGGATTTTGGCACATTTTTCAAACACCAGCTTTGCGCACGTCCCCAATCGCCGACAGGTTGCTCGCTTCATTTGCTTTTCCGGTTCCGGAGTGAATTAGCATGATTACGAGCCGACTTCTCGCGCCAAGGAATACCGAACATGGGCTCAAAAATGCTCATCGACGCGAGCCAAGCGGAAGAAATCCGCGTTGTTGTGGCTCGTGGAACCAAACTTGAAGAATTTGATTTCGAAAGCGCCTCCCGCAAACCACTCAAAGGCAATATCTATCTCGCCAAGGTGACACGGGTTGAACCGTCACTTCAGGCTGCCTTCATCGAGTATGGCGGCAACCGCCATGGCTTTCTGGCTTTCGCAGAAATTCACCCTGACTATTACCAAATCCCCATCGCCGACCGCATGGCTTTGATTGCTGAGCAGGAAGCCGAAGAAGCCGAAGACGACGAAGATGATGAAGAGGGCGAACCGGCGGGCGGCGAAGCTGACCAGAATGGCGAAGCTTCTTCACCTGATGAGCAAGCTGAAAGCGATCAAGATCTTTCTTCCGCTATGGCGATGGTCGCCGAAGGAGGACCGTCGTTAAGTTCAGACGAGGTTCATGACGAAGCCCATGATCATCAGCACCATCATGATGATCACCCTGCCCCGGAGGCCGCACCGGCGGGCGATGTAGTCGAAGTTGAAACGGATGCTGAAAGCCAGAAGGTGGAAACCTTGGGCGAAGAGGATGCTTCGGAAGAAGTTCCGCAGCGTCAACGCCAGCGCCGCCAACAGCGCCGCCGCCATTATAAAATTCAGGAAGTGATCAAGCGTCGGCAGATTTTGCTGGTGCAGGTGATCAAGGAAGAGCGTGGCAACAAAGGCGCTGCTCTCACGACCTATCTTTCACTCGCTGGCCGTTATTGCGTTTTGATGCCCAACACCGCGCGCGGTGGTGGCATTTCGCGCAAGATCACAGATGCTTCGGATCGTCGTCGATTGAAGGAAGTGACCAAGGACGTGGAAGTGCCAAAGGGCATGGGCGTTATTGTGCGCACGGCTGGTGCACAACGCACACGGCCTGAAATCAAGCGTGATTTTGATTATCTGATGCGGCTGTGGGAAAGTGTGCGTGAGCTTACGTTAAAATCCTCAGCCCCGTGCCTCGTCTATGAAGAAGGCAATCTGATCAAGCGTTCAATCCGCGATCTTTATACCAAGGATGTGGATGAAGTTGTGGTCGATGGCGATGCGGCTTACCGTGAAGCCAAAGAATTCATGAAGATGCTGATGCCTTCACATGCCAAGAATGTGAAGCCTTACAAAGACCCCAAGCCCTTGTTCCAACGTCATGGTGTTGAAGGTCATTTGGATGCTTTGTATTCGCCGCAAGTGACTTTGCCTTCGGGCGGTTATCTGGTGATCAACCAAACAGAAGCTTTGGTGTCGATCGACATTAACTCTGGTAAGGCCACACGCGAACACAATATCGAAGACACGGCGACCAAAACCAACTTGGAAGCTTGTGACGAGATTGCGCGCCAATTGCGCTTGCGTGACTTGGCTGGTCTGGTGGTTATCGACTTCATCGACATGGAAGAAAACCGCAACAACCGTGCGGTTGAACGGCGCATGAAAGATGCGCTGAAGAATGATCGTGCGCGCATTCAAGTGGGCCGCATCTCGCATTTTGGCTTGCTCGAAATGTCGCGGCAACGCTTGCGCCCGGGTCTGCTGGAAGGTTCGTTCAAACCTTGCGTGCATTGCGAAGGGCGCGGCATTGTGCGCTCGGTTCCGTCTTGTGGGCTTGGTGTGTTGCGGCAGATTGAAGAATATCTACAAAAGGGCCGTTCAGACAATCTCACTGTCAAGTGCGCGCGCGAAGTGGCTTTCTATCTGCTCAATGAAAAACGTGACAGTTTGCTTGAGTTGGAACAGCAATACGGCATTTCGATCTTCCTCGTTCCCGGTAATGAAGATGTCCGGGGTACAACAGCGATGATTGAGCGGGCGCCTGACCGTGAAAAAATTCAACGGCGCATTTCTGCTGCCCCTGTGCAGATGGAAACCGGCTTTGCCAATGAGCCTGAAGCGGAGGACGAAGAGACTGCGGTCGAAGAAGAGGCCGATACCGTTGATGAAGCTGAAGCGGTTTCTGAATCTTCTGATGATCAACCCCGGCAAGCTGACGGTGAGCAACCCCGGCGCGAAGGTGGCAAGCGCCGTCGGCGTGGACGTCGTGGCGGCCAACGTGACGGTCAGCGCGATGACAACCGCAATGGCCAGCCGCGCCAGCAGCAAGCTGAAACGGGTGCGGAAGAAGCCAATGGACATGAAGCGCAAGACGCGCCTGATGACATTGAACCCACTGGCGGAAACGTCGAACAGATTGAAAGTGGCGAGGGCGAAGAACGCGGCGACACCGCTGGCAATAGTAGCGAAAAACGCGGCCGCAGACGGGGCAAATTTGGCCGTGGCCGTGACCGTGGCGAACGTAATGGTTCTGGCGAGCGGGTCGAACGCCCAGCGCGCGAACACCGTGAACCACGCCCGCCGCGTGCTGAAGCTGAATTTACCGCCCCCGCGCCGCAGCCCGTGGTAATCAACATTCCTGACTTTGTTGCAGAACCTGAACCCCGCAAGTGGCAGCCACCTGCACCCACCGTTGCTGCGGCCCCAGAGGCCCGCAAGGGTGGCTGGTGGAACCGTAAGTAACGTTTCAAACACCTTGGTGATGCCGCAATTGCGCGGCATCACGCCCCTCAGTTGGGGATATTTCCTGCGATGAAGCTATGAACCTGGTCGCAAAAATAAAACGCGTTGCCGCCTTGGGCTTGGCATTGATTGTGCTTGGCCAAAATGCTGGTGCTGTTCCCGACCAGAGCGAAAACAAAAAACGCAATCAGGGGCCCGGCGTCATTCGCGATGCTGAGATTGAAGGCCTGCTGAGGATCTATGTCGGCCCAATTTTTCGAGTGGCCGGGATCAACGCGCATTCGGCTCGGGTGGTCGTGATTGGTGATCCTTCGATCAATGCATTTGTTGCGGGTGGTCAGCGCATTTTCATCAATAGTGGTTTGATTACGCGGGCTGATACGCCCAACCAGGTGATCGGCGTTCTGGCCCATGAGTCCGGCCATATTGCTGGTGGGCATTTGGCCAAGATGAATACAGAAATTGCCGCGGCCAGCACTGAAGCTATTATCGGCGCATTGTTTGGTGTGGCCGCAATGGTGGGTGGCGCGGTTTCCGGCAATGCGGCGGCAGCGCAAGCCGGCCAAGGCGTAGTGCTTGGGGCAAGCACTGCCGCACAGCGCGGCTTTCTGGTTTATCAGCGCTCGATGGAAGCGACGGCTGATGAATCGGCCATCCGCTATCTTGAAGCGACACACCAAAGCGCCAAAGGCATGTTGGATTTATTCCAGGTGTTGGCCAATGAATCGATTGCTTCAGCCCATGGCGCGGACCCCTATGCCTATTCACACCCGATGCCTTTTGATCGTATCCGCGCCCTTGAAGCGACGGCGAAGGCCTCAGCCTATTACAATGCAGCAGACCCGCCTGCTCTCGTGTTGCGGCACCAACTGGCCAAAGCAAAGTTGATTGGGTTTTTGGAACCGCAACTGGCGTTTCAGAAATATCCATCACGCGATGTCTCGCTGCCCGGGCGTTATGCCCGCGCCATCGCCTATTTCCGACGCGGTGACATGACCAATGCCCTGCCGCTGATTGACAGCTTGACCGCCAGCTTGCCCAATGACCCGTATTTCTGGGAATTGAAAGCGCAGGCCTATCTGGAAAATGGTCATGCTGATCAAGGCCTGTCGGCGATCAAAAAGGCGCGGAGCATTCTGCCCAACAACGGTCTGTTGCAAATTCTCCATGCGCAGGTGTTGCTCGGCTCAGAAAACGCAGGCCATGCCGATGAGGCGATCGGTCTGTTGAAGTTGGCACTGCGCACAGAAGAGGGGGAAGCATCAATCTATCGCTTTCTGGCGCAGGCCTATGGTTTGAAGAACCAGATTGCGGAAGCCAATCTTGCTACCGCCGAATATGCCTATGCCACGGGCGATAAGCAGCTTGCGGTTGAGAAAGCCACATTGGCACAGAAATATCTCAAGAAGGGCAGCCCGGAATGGCTGCGGGCCAGTGATATTCTCACTTTCGCTGCCAAGAAATAGGGACTAGAAAACCTCTCACGAATTTGATTTTGTCGAGGCGCTGTTCTGGCGCACCTTTGGACTTCAGGAGTTTATCATGCGCCGCATTCTTATTGTTCTCTCAGCCTTCACACTATGGTTTGGCTTGGTTAGCCCCAGCTTGGCCGATACGTTCTCGGCCGACCAGAAGAAGGAATTAGAGGGCCTGATCCATTCTTATCTGATCGAGCATCCCGAAGTGTTGCGCGAAGTGTCCACAGCGCTTGATGCCAAAGACAAGAAGGCGGCTGAAGATCAACGTGGGCAGGTTTTGGCAGCGTCGGCCAAAGCGCTGTTTCATGATGACATTGACGCTGTGGTTGGCAACCCGAAGGGTGATGTCACCATGATTGAATTCATGGATTATAACTGTAGCTTTTGCCGCAAGAGCTTTAAGGAAATGCAAGCGATCTTGGCGACAGACAAGAATGTGCGCGTGGTGATGAAAGAGTTCCCGATTTTTGGTGAAGGTTCGGAATATGCTGCCAAAGCCGCTTTGGCTTCGGCCAAGCAGGGCAAATATTGGGCCTTGCATCAGGCGCTGTTTGAATTCCAGGGTCAGGTTACGCCTCCTGTGGTTGATCAGGCGGCCAAGCAGGTGGGGCTTGATATGGCCAAGCTCAGGCTCGACATGCAAGACCCGGCCATTGCTGCAAATATCGTGAACACAACTGCCTTGGCGCAGTCGATGCAGTTTACCGGCACACCGGCTTTTCTGATCGATCGCACGGTGATCCCCGGCTATGTATCCAAAGATGTTTTGATGGCAGCCATTGCGGGCGTGCGCGCCAATGGCGGCTGCAAGGTTTGTTGAGCGCAAGAGGGCTTTGGCGAATCCGCCCCTCGTGGCTATAACAGCATGATGACAAAGATCTTCATCCTCAATGGACCGAACCTCAACCTTCTCGGGTTACGCGAACCTGAGATTTATGGCCATGACACGCTGGCTTCAATCGAGATGCGCTGCCACACGAAGGCCAAGACATTGGGAATCGAGATTGACTTTCGACAGACCAACACAGAAGGTGATTTGGTCAACCAGATTCACGAGGCACGTGAGAAGGCCCAAGGCATCATCATCAATGCCGGGGCCTATACGCACACTTCAGTTGCGCTGCATGACGCGCTGAAAGCTGTGGGCTTGCCTACCATTGAAGTGCATCTCAGCAATATTTACAGGCGTGAGGCATTCCGGCATCACAGTTATATTTCGCCCGTGGCGCAGGGTGTGATCTGCGGGTTTGGGCCACAATCTTACGAACTGGCGCTGGACGGTCTGGCTGCGATTTTGAAAACCAAGGGAATGGCATGATGGCCGCAAAGAAAAAACCAACCGCCCCTGTCAAAGCAGAATCTGGTGAGTTGCTGCTCATCCGCAAACTGGCGGAGATTTTGAACGAGACAGGGCTGACGGAGATCGATCTCGATCATAAGGGTGCGCGGGTTCGGGTTTCGCGTGGTGGCGTTGCGCAGAATGTTGTGCATCACGCACCCGTCAGCCATGCTGTGCCAATCCATGCGCCACCGGGTGCGCCCATGGCCTTGGTCCCGGAAGTTTCGGGCACGCCGCTCAAATCCCCCATGGTGGGCACGGCCTATCTGGCGCCAACACCGGAAGCGCCTGCTTTTGCGGCGCTTGGCTCTGATGTGAAGGAAGGCCAGACTTTGCTGATCATCGAAGCGATGAAGACGATGAACCAGATCACCGCACCAAAATCCGGCAAGCTGGTGAAGGTTTTGATCGAAAACGCCCAGCCTGTTGAGTTTGGTGAAGTTTTGATGGTGATTGAATAGGGATGTTCGACAAAATCCTCATCGCCAATCGTGGCGAAATTGCTTTGCGGGTTTTGCGCGCGGCGCGTGAACTTGGCATTCAGACAGTGGCGGTTCACTCCACAGCAGATGCAGATGCCATGCATGTGCGCCTGGCCGATGAAAGCGTTTGTATTGGCCCACCCGCCGCCAAGGATTCCTATCTCAATATTCCCGCCATCGTTGCGGCTTGTGAGATCACCGGTGCAGAGGCGGTTCACCCGGGCTATGGCTTTCTTTCCGAGAATGCCAAGTTCGCGGAAATCTTAAAAGAACACAGCATCAAATTCATTGGCCCGTCTGCCGAAAATATCCGCACGATGGGTGACAAGATTGAAGCCAAGCGCACGGCCAAGGCGCTGGGCATTCCGGTTGTGCCAGGGTCTGAAGGCGGCGTTGCTGATATTACTTCAGCACGCAAAGTGGCCAAGGACATTGGCTATCCCGTCATCATCAAAGCCACCGCTGGCGGTGGTGGACGCGGCATGAAAGTGGCTTTGAACGAGGCCGAGCTTGAGCTTGCGGTTTCCACGGCGCAGAGCGAGGCCAAGGCCGCCTTTGGTAATGGCGAAGTCTATATTGAGAAATATCTGCAAAAACCGCGGCATATTGAAATTCAAGTTTTAGGTGATGGCCAAGGCCGTGCGGTGCATCTGGGTGAGCGCGATTGCTCATTGCAACGCCGCCACCAGAAAGTTTGGGAAGAGGCACTGTCACCTGCCCTCAACGCCAAGCAACGCGATGAGATTGGTAACCGGGTTGCCAAAGCCATGCGCGAGATGAAATATGAAGGGGTTGGCACGGTTGAGTTTCTCTATGAAAATGACGAATTTTATTTCATTGAGATGAACACGCGGTTGCAAGTTGAACATCCGGTGACGGAAGCCATCACCGGGCTTGATCTGGTGCAAGAGCAAATCCGGGTCGCCGCTGGGGCGGCATTGGCTTATCAGCAAAGCGATATTCAATTTGCTGGCCATGCCATTGAATGCCGGATCAATGCCGAAAACCCGCAGACTTTTGCGCCCTCGCCCGGCCGCGTGGATGCATTGCATTTTCCAGGTGGACTTGGTGTGCGGGTTGATTCAGCGCTTTATTCTGGCTATCGCATTCCGCCCTATTACGACAGTTTGATCGGCAAACTTATTGTATCAGGAAAATCGCGCGCTGAATGTTTGATGCGCTTGCGGCGTTCGCTTTCGGAATTCGTGGTGGAAGGTGTTGAAACGACCATTCCGCTGTTCCAGCGCTTGCTCGGCGAACATGACATTATCGATGGCCATTATGATATTCATTGGCTTGAAAAGTTTTTGAGCCGTCCGAAGTCATGACGGTGATCACGCCACAAGTCTTACTCAAGGCTTATTCAGTCGGTGTGTTTCCCATGGCTGAGAGTGCGGACGACCCTGCGCTTTATTGGATTGAGCCGGAAGAACGTGGGATTTTACCGCTCGATGGATTCCATATTTCACACTCGCTGCGCAAATCGGTGCGCCGGCAAAATTTTGAAATCCGTATCGACACTGCCTTTGAAGCCGTCATTCAAGCCTGTGCTGAAAAAACGTCAGACCGCGATGTGACATGGATTAATGCACGAATTTTGCGTTTATATACGCAGCTCCACAAAATGGGCTGCGGCCATTCGGTTGAATGTTGGCAAGACGGCAGGCTTGTGGGGGGGCTTTATGGCTTGCGTTTGGGTGCTGCCTTCTTCGGGGAAAGCATGTTCTCACGGCAGACCGATGCGTCGAAGGTGGCGCTGGTTCATCTGGTCGCACGTCTCAAAGCGGGGGGCTTTCAGCTGTTGGATGCGCAGTTTGTGAATGCGCATTTGGAACAATTCGGCTGCTTCAGCTTAAAGAAACCGGAATACCGCGCGTTGTTGGATGCGGCCTTAGATGCTGAAGGTGATTTTGGGCAATTTCAAGATGACCGAAATGCCGAGGCCGTGCTGGCACTGGCTCAATCTGGAACTCAATCTGGCGGCGGTTGATCGGCGTTTTCAATTTGATCTTGCAGCGTTGACAGATCAGGTGCTGTTTCGACGGTTGGTGGTGCGGCGTTGGGATCGCGGCAGCCCGTCAACCAGACATCGTAGAGCGGGTGTTCGACAGCGTTGAGGCCCGGGCTTTCGGCAAACATCCATCCCGAAAAAACACGCTTTCGTTTGCCATCATTGGCTTGTTCATCGACCTCGACAAAGGCCACGGTTTTGGGGTCTTCGGTGATGGGCCTCGTGTCGCAGACATCGGCCTTGACGACGAGGCCGCCAAACTTCTTTTCTTCGCCGATCTTGGCTTCGAAGTTCGTTGTCTGCCCCATGATCTTGTCAAGGCCGGCAAAAATGGCAATTGGATTGGCGATGGCATCTGCAAAGGCGGGGGTGGCTGTCAGGGCGAATGCCACGCCAGCGACAATTATTTTTTTCATTGCTTTGGCTGCGGGGCCTGATCGGCAGGAGCTGGTGCGTCATTGCTCTTGGCTGAACCACCTTTGGAGAACATGGCTTGACTGATCAATGACCACATGTCGATGGCACCTTGGGTATAACTGATCTCGCCACCATTGGCCAATTTGGCATCCGAACCGCCGGGTTCAAGCGACACAAATTTAGCACCGAGCAATCCTTCGGAGGTGATCTTGGCGGATGTATCATCCGACAATTGCAGCTGTGGTTGCAGCAACATGTCGATGCGGGCTTGATAGGACTTGACGTCCAAGCTTTGCGCCACAACTGTTCCAACTTTAATCCCCGCCACGCGCACGTCCGAGCCCACGGCGATGCCGTCGATATTGTTGAATTGCGCCGTCACGTGATAGCCGCCCGAGGGGCCTCCTGCCCCTGCGGTGCGATAAGCGAATGAGAAAAACAGCACCGCTGCCAATATGACAGCGGCGCCGACGAGAGATTCCATCACTGTCGATTTCATTCGGGTTTCCATGCTTGATAATCGCTCACGCGCTTTTGTGGTTTGCCCCCGACTGCGATCGATCCCGGTGGATGATAGGCCTCAGCCGTGCCGGTCAGATTCTCGAGATGCGACTTTTGCCATTCGCGAGCGACATCGTTTTCCGGTGTCGGGACCACGTCAACGCGGTGATGCAACCAGCCATGCCAACCCGGCGGCACTTTGCTTGCCTCCGAATAGCCATTGTAAATGACCCAGCGGCGTTCAGGGATGGAATCGGGCACAGCAGATTTTGCCTTGTAGTAGCGATTGCCCATTTCATCCTGGCCAACAAAGCCGCCTTTGCGCCACGTGTAGAACCTGGTGTTTAGGGACTGGCCACTCCACCAGGTGAAAAATTGTTTCAGAAACTGCATTTTGAAGACTCTTTTGACGAGATACGAATATGGCGGATGGCCGCGTGAAATTCAATCAAGATTTGGGCCGTAAAATGGTGATGGATTTGCCATTCAGGCTTTTCTCGCCAAGGTTTTCCACGGCAGGATCGAGGCTCAGCTTTTGCACAATGTCGAGCAACTCGGCATCGTCAATCTGCGCCGTTGTCGGCAGCGTGAATATGCCAAGATTGGACTTTAAGCTTTCATGGACAAAGTTCAGAAGATAGACGCGATCTGTCTTGCCGTTGTCCATCACCTTGGCATTGGATTGAAAGGCTTTCAAAACGATCCGAGCGGGGGCATGGGCCGGGTCATCATGGGTGGCCGTAAGTTTGGCGCGCAGGCCTTCATGGACAGCAGGCTTTGGCGCCATTTCATTCAATGATCCGTTGGGATTTAGGTAGGGTACAACATCGCGCCAGCCCCAACGATTCCAGACATGATATTGCTGATGGGCCAAGACATCGCGTAAATTTGCGGGCGTGCCCAGCCATTGGATTTCGAAGCCTTCGGTGGGGCGGCCGACCAGGTTGATGCGCTGGCCGGGCATTTTGGCCCAACCACTGCTCAGGTAATCGGCCAATTCATACGTGGCCATTTTATTGATCGGCTGGTAGCGTTCGACACGCCTGTCAAAATTATTGAGGATGTTGACGCTGCCCGCGAGAAACAAAGCGAGGAGTGAAGTTGTCAGCAGAGGCAAGGGGTGGAACTTTCCCAGATTGAGCGTGGACAGCGCAACGGAAAACACGACAGTCAGAATGCCCCCGATCAATATGCCGCCGATGAATTTTGGGGGACCTACGGCGCAGGCGTGAGAGCGCGATTCTCGATTCGCGTATCGCGATTCTCGATCTCCCAACAAGCGAAGTCATTCAGGAAGAATCTTCTTCGAATAAAGTCTGCATCATATCATCTCAGGACTGCGAGACGTGATGAGAAGGATTGCAATTGTGTTTGAACAATTACAGAATAAATTCCCGGAGGAAAGTTTTTAGTATCAAATCGTATCCGCGTTTCTGCTCCTGATGAAATTGGTGAATGAAGTTTCATCACTTCGTGATTCAAAGCATCCACAATTTTTATC
>Ga0209583_10000166_pt1 | contig 21794 bp, 20 predicted proteins | sample Str014_FD_187201 | JGI IMG/M metagenome (GOLD analysis project Ga0209583, IMG submission 187201) | Freshwater sediment microbial communities in response to fracking from Pennsylvania, USA - Straight Creek_MetaG_SC_2014 (SPAdes) (version 2) | ecosystem: Environmental > Aquatic > Freshwater >... | reverse complement strand
TCGCGGGGGATTGCAAGGTGGCGCAGCCGGCATGAGTGCTATCGTTTTCGTCATGGCTGGGCTTGTCCCGGCCATCGCCGTCTTTGGCTTATTCGACCCGAAAGAAAGGGCGTGGATGAGCCGGGACAAGCCCGGGCATGACAGCTGAGGCCGCGACGCGTCTCAATTCGTCGGCAGCGGGACCTGGTCGTCGATCAGGTTGTCGAGCGTGGCCTTGACGTCGACCTTGGCGTCGACGACGCCGGCCTGCTGCAAAGCCAGGCCGGCGGCGAGGATGGAGGCGCGTTGCGGCGCGCCGATCCGGCTATGGGTCAGTTCGGTGCGTTCCTTCAACTGCTTGTCGACCACCGTGTCCGGGAGCCTGGTGACGGCGATGAACGTCTTCTTCAGTTCGTCGTAATTGCCGAGCGAATATTTGCGCGCTTCCTCGTAGGTCGCGAGCACGCGGCGAACCGCGTCGGGATGGTCCTTCAGGAACTGCTCGCGCACATTGAGGATGCCCCAGGTGTTGGCATCGGCCTTGCGGTAGAACAGCCTGGCGCCCTCCTCGATTTCGGCCTGCGCCATCATCGGATCGAGACCCGCCCAGGCGTCGACATCGCCGCGGATCAGCGCGGTCTTGCCGTCGGCGTGCTGCAGCAGCACCGGCGTGATGTCCTTTTCCGACAGGCCGGCATCGAGCAGCGCGCGCACCAGGAAGATGTGCGGATCGGTACCACGCGTCACCGCGACGCGCTTGCCCTTGAGATCGGCGACCGCGGCGATCTTCGAATCCTTGGCGGTGACGAGCGCGGTCCATTCCGGCCGCGAGTAGACATAGATCGACTTGATCGGATTGCCGTTGATCCTGGCGACCAGCGCCGCCGAGCCCGCGGTCGAGCCGAAATCGATCGATCCGGCGTTGAGGAATTCGAGTGCCTTGTTGGACCCGGCCGATTGCACCCAGACGATGCCGATGCCGTCCTTGGCGAATTCCTTTTCGAGCAGCCCCTTCTGCTTCAGGATCAGCGAGACCGGATTGTAGGTCGCCCAGTCGATCCGGATTTCCTTCAGCGCATCGGCGGCAAGGGCCGCGCCGGGCAGCAGGGTCGAGACCGCGATGATCGCAGCCATGGCACGCCGTGAAATCCTGGACATCGTCGGGTCTCCGGATGAGTTCAAAAAACGACTTTGGTTTTCAATAAGTTAGGCCAAGACGTCAATGAGAAAATACGTGCGCCAAAGACGAAACGGCGAGAACGGCGTTATCTAAAGCACACCAATGGCAGCATGGAATGGTCGTTATCGTACAATGTCCCCGTGACAGCACAGGCCACGTCCGTTATCGAATTGGTTCATGGACAGCATCGCGACCGAGGCCCGCCCCGACGCGGACGAACGTTTCGATACCGCGCGGATCACCGCCGCGGTCGATGCCCTCGCCGACAAGCACGCCGGCCGCGAGGACGTTTTTCGCGCGGCGATCACGCAGCTCATGAAAGCCGAAATGGTCGAGGCCCGCGCCACCGCGCAGACGATGTTGCTGAAGGATCGCCACGGGCGACACTGCGCGGAACGGCTCTGCTTCGTCCAGGACGAGATCATCCGCATCGTCTTTGCCGCCGCGACCCGGCACCTCTATCGCTCGCCGGTTCCCTCCGGCGCCGAGCGGATGGCCGTGGTCGCCACCGGCGGTTACGGACGCGGTTTGATGGCGCCGGAATCCGACATCGATCTGTTGTTCATCCTGCCCTACAAGCAGACCGCCTGGGGCGAGCAGGTTGCCGAAGCCATCCTGTACTGCCTGTGGGACATGGGCTTGAAGGTCGGCCATGCCACGCGGTCGGTCGATGAATCGATCCGGCAGGCGCGTGGCGACATGACGATCCGTACCGCGGTGCTGGAGACCCGATTCCTGACCGGCGACCGGCCGCTCTACGACGAATTGGTCGCGCGGTTCGACAGGGAAGTCGTACAGGGAACCGCCGCCGAATTCGTCACCGCCAAGCTCGCCGAACGCGAGGAGCGGCATCGCCGCGGCGGTCAATCGCGCTATCTGGTCGAACCCAATGTCAAGGACGGCAAGGGCGGCCTGCGCGACCTGCACACGCTGTTCTGGATCGCGAAATATGTCTACCGCGTGCGCGAGACCGACGAGCTGGTCGATCATGGCGTGTTCGACGCCCAGGAATATCGCACGTTCCGCCGTTGCGCCGATTTCCTGTGGTCGGTCCGCTGTAACCTTCATTTCGTTTCCGGCCGCGCCGAGGAACGACTGTCGTTCGATATGCAGCGCGAGATCGCGGTGCGGCTGGGCTATACCTCGCATCCCGGCATGCAGGACGTCGAACGGTTCATGAAGCACTATTTCCTGGTCGCCAAGGACGTCGGCGACCTGACCGCGATCCTGTGCGCCAAACTCGAGGACGAGCAGGCCAAGCCGGCGCCGGTACTGAGCCGCATGGTGGCGCGGTTGCGGCCTGGTGCGTCGCACCGGCGGGTGCCCGACAGCGAAGACTTTATCGTCGACAACAACCGCATCAATCTCGCGGTGCCCGACGTCTTCAAGCACGAACCGGTCAACCTGATCCGCATCTTCCGTCTCGCCCAGAAGAACAACCTCGCCTTCCATCCCGACGCGATGCGAACGGTGACGCGCTCGCTGAAACTGATTAACACCCAGCTTCGCGAAAATCCGGAAGCCAACCGGCTGTTCATGGAGATCCTGACGTCGAACGACGCTGAAACCGTGCTGCGCCGGATGAACGAGACCGGCGTGCTCGGCCGGTTCATCCGCGCCTTCGGCAAGATCGTGTCGATGATGCAGTTCAACATGTACCACCACTATACGGTGGACGAGCATTTGATCCGCTGCGTCGGCTACCTGCAGGAGATCGAGCGCGGCGGCAACGACGAGTTCACGGTCGCCAGCGACCTGATGCGCAAGATTCGTCCCGAGCACCGCGCGGTGATCTACATCACCACCCTGCTGCACGATATTGCCAAGGGCCGCCCCGAGGACCATTCCATTGCCGGTGCCAGGGTGGCGCGTCGACTGTGTCCGCGGCTCGGTTTCAACGCCGCCGATACCGAAACGGTGGCATGGCTGATCGAACAGCACCTGACGATGTCCACGGTGGCTCAGTCGCGTGACCTCTCCGATCGCAAGACCATCGAGAATTTCGCCGCCGTGGTGCAGTCGGTCGAGCAGATGAAGCTCCTGACCATCCTGACCACCGCCGACATCAGGGGCGTCGGGCCGGGCGTCTGGAACGGCTGGAAGGCACAGCTGTTGCGTACGCTATACTACGAGACCGAGCCGGTGCTCACCGGCGGCTTCTCGGAAGTGAACCGCGCCCAGCGTATCGCCGTCGCACAATCGGAATTCCGGGCTGCGTTTACCGAATGGCCGGAGCCGGAACTGAACGCCTATATCGCGCGGCATTATCCCGCCTACTGGCTCAAGGTCGAGTTGCCGCGCAAGATCCGCCATGCCCGCTTCCTGCGCGCCAGCGAAGTGGCCGGCCACCAGCTCGCGATCAATGTCGGCTTCGACGAGGCGCGCGGCGTCACCGAGCTGACCATCCTCGCGATCGACCATCCCTGGCTGCTGTCGATTATCGCCGGCGCCTGCGCGTCGGCGGGCGCCAACATTGTCGATGCGCAGATCTACACCACCACCGACGGGCGCGCGCTCGACACCATCGCGATATCGAGGGAGTACGATCGCGACGAGGATGAAGGACGGCGCGCGACCCGAATCGGCGAAATGATCGAGCAGGTGCTCGAAGGCAAGCTGCGACTGCCCGAAGTAGTGGCGCGGAGGGCCGCGGGACGGGGCAAGGCGCGGCCATTCGTGGTCGAGCCTGAAGTCACCATCAATAACCAGTGGTCGGATCGCTATACGGTCATCGAGGTGTCCGGCCTCGATCGTCCGGGGCTGCTGTATCAGCTCACCACCGCGATCTCCAAACTGAACCTGAACATCGCCTCCGCCCATGTCGCAACCTTCGGCGAGCGCGCCCGTGACGTGTTCTATGTCACCGATCTGCTCGGCGCGCAGATCAACGCTCCGACGCGGCAGGCCGCGATCAAGAGCGCACTGACCCATCTGCTCGCGCATGACGACGACGTCGCCGAGCCGGCGGCGTAGCGTCGTCCAACCTGCTCGCTCAGGCGTCAGGATGCCACACCTTCGTGTGCCAAGAGCCATCGCTTGCGTTCAATTCCACCGCCATATCCGGTGAGCGAACCATCGGCGCCGATCAGGCGATGGCAGGGCAGAACCACGCTGATCGGATTGCATCCGTTGGCGTGCCCGACGGCGCGGACGGCTTTCGGCCTGCCGAGCTGCGCGGCCAAGGTGCCGTAGCTCCGGGTGGTGCCCGCGGGTATCCTGGGCAGTGCGGTCCAGACCTCATGCTGGAACGGCGTGCCGGCGACGCGCCATCCGATCGAGTCGAGACGATCGAGGTCGCCCTCGAAATATCCCCTCAGCGCCGCCGTCATCTCCCGGGGAGCCCGCGCATCTTGCAAATCCACCGCGCCGTATTGCCGTCGCAGCAACGCCTTCATGCGCGGTGCGTAATCCTCCCAGTCCAGTGCGCGCAGGATGCCCTCGGCATCGGTGACCAGCAAGGCGACGCCGATCGGCGTTCGCAGCCGATCGAGGCGGAAAGTGATGGGCGGTGCTGGGCGCATGGAATGCTCTCGCGTTCAGGCCTCTGTGACCTGGAAAATACCGACAGGCAGCCGCACTTTCCACGCGGGGCGTGCTAGCATCCACCCGAAATCCGACAGTCGTCTAGCGGGACCGCCACATGATATCGATCGCCAATCTGTTGGTCGCGGTGGTCGCCGCGCTGCATGTCTATTTTCTGATTCTCGAGATGTTTCTCTGGACCAGGCCGCTGGGCCTCAAGACCTTTCGCAACTCGATCGAAAAGGCGACCGCTTCCGCGGTGCTGGCGGCAAACCAGGGTTTGTATAACGGCTTCCTCGCCGCCGGGCTGGTCTGGGGCCTGGTCCACGCGACGCCCGGCTTCGGGTTCCAGATCAAGACATTCTTCCTGATCTGCGTCATCGTCGCCGGCATTTACGGCGCCGCGACCGTCAGCCGGAGGATCCTGTATGTGCAGGCGGCGCCCGCGGCGCTCGCGTTGATATTGCTCTGGCTGGCTTGAAATCGTTCATCTTTTTTTGCCGGCCCGCTTGCCTTGCCCCCTCCCTTCCGCCACACTCGCGGCCAGCGATGGCGTCCGCTAGGGCCGAACACGCTCCGGACAACAACATCGGTTCAATCAGCTCATCTGAGGAAACCAGCACTATGAGGAACGGCATTTTCCATCTGGTCACGGGAACAGCGGTCGCGATCGCGCTGTCGGTTACATCGGCTTCCGCGCAGAAGAAATACGATACCGGCGCGACAGACACCGAGATCAAGATCGGCCAGACCGTGCCGTTCTCAGGCCCCTATTCCGTCTATGCCGGCATCGGCAAGACCCAGGCCGCCTATCTGAAGATGATCAACGATCAGGGCGGGATCAACGGCCGCAAGCTCAATTTGATCCAGTATGACGATGCCTATTCGCCGCCAAAGACGGTCGAGCAGGTGCGCAAGCTTGTCGAAGGCGACGAGGTGCTGTTCACCTTCCAGGTCATCGGCACGGCGGCCAACGCCGCCGTCCAGAAATATCTCAACACCAAGAAGGTGCCGCAACTGCTCGCCTCGACCGGAGCCGCGCGCTTCACCGATCCACAGAACTATCCCTGGACCATCGCGTATAACCCGAACTATGTGTCCGAAGGGCGCATCTACGCGAAATACATTCTCGCCAATCACCCCAACGCCAAGATCGGCATCCTCTACCAGAACGACGATATGGGGCGCGACTACCTCGCGGGCCTAAAGAGCGGGCTTGGCGACAAGGCGGCGGGCATGATCGTGGGCGAAGTGTCCTACGAGGTCGCCGACCCGACGGTCGACTCGCAGGTGGTTAAGCTGAAATCGCTCGGCGCCGATCTGCTCTACGATGCGTCGACGCCGAAATTCGCGGCACAGGCGATCCGGAAGGTCAACGATCTCAACTGGAATCCGGTGCACATCCTCGACATCAATGCGAGCCCGGTGTCGGCAACACTGAAGCCTGCGGGCCTCGACATCTCCAAGGGCATCATCTCGACCAACTACGGCAAGGATCCCGGCGACCCGCAGTGGAAGGACGACGCCGGCATCAAAGCCTATTTCGCCTTCATGGACAAATATTATCCGGAGGGCGACAGGCTGAATACGGTCAACACCTACGGCTATTCGGTGGCTGAACTGCTGGTGCAGGTGCTGCGTCAATGCGGCGACGACCTGACGCGTGAAAACATCATGCGGCAGGCCGCCGGTATCAAGGGCTATGTGCCAAGCCTCGCACTCCCCGGCATGTCCATCACCACCGGGCCGACCGACTATCGTATCAACAAGCAGATGCAGATGATGAAGTTCAACGGCGAGCGTTGGGAACTGTTCGGCCCGATCATCGAGGATTCCGGTCCCGCCGGTTAGACGGCCGCGCTGAGCAAGCCTGAGAGAACCTGCCAGCGCCGTTTCCGCTCGGCAAGCCAGATCGTGGGATTGATTGAAATCCAACAGGACCACAGCGATATGAGGACGATATGAGGAAAGGTATTTTTCATCTGATCACCGGAACGGTGCTTGCTGTCGCGCTGTCGGCCTCAACGGCCTACGCCCAGAAGAAATACGATACCGGTGCCACCGATACCGAGATCAAGATCGGCCAGACCGTGCCGTTCAGCGGACCGGCGTCGGCCTATGCCACCCTCGGCAAGGCCCAGGCGGCCTACATCAAGATGGTCAACGACCAGGGCGGCGTGAACGGCCGCAAGATCAATTTGATCCAGTATGACGACGCCTATAGTCCGCCCAAGGCCGTCGAACAGGTGCGCAAGCTGGTCGAGAGCGACGAAGTGCTGCTCACCTTCCAGATCATCGGCACGCCCTCCAATGCGGCCGTGCAGAAGTATCTCAATGGGAAAAAGGTGCCGCAACTGTTCGCGGCCACCGGGGCTTCGAAATTCACCGATCCGAAAAATTTTCCGTGGACGCTCGGCTTCAATCCCAACTACGTCGTCGAGGGCCGCATCTACGGCCAGTACATTCTGAAGAATTATCCGAACGCCAAGGTCGGCGTCCTCTATCAGAATGACGACCTCGGCAAGGACTACCTGAACGGCATCAAGTCCGGGCTCGGCGACAAGGCGGCCACCATGGTCGTCGCCGAGGCCTCCTACGAGGTCTCCGATCCGACGATCGATTCGCAGATCCTCAAGTTGAAGAGCGCCGGCGCGGATGTGTTCTTCAGTGCGTCGACGCCAAAGCAGGCGGCGCAGGCGATCAAGAAGAACTTCGAACTCGACTGGCACCCGGTGCACATCCTGGACATCAACGCCACCTCGGTCGGCGCCGTCATGAAGCCGGCGGGACTGGAAGCCTCCAAGGGCGTGATCAGCGTCAACTACGGCAAGGATCCGCTCGATCCGACCTGGAAGGACGATGCCGGCATGAAGAAATATTTCGACTTCATGGCGAAGTATTACCCCGAGGGCGACAAGGACTCCGGCTTCAACGCCTATGGCTACAGCACCACGCAGCTATTGATCCACGTTCTCAAACAGTGTGGCGACGACCTGACCCGCGAGAACATCATCAAGCAGGCGACCAATTTGAAGAACGTTCAGCTCGACCTGGCGTTGCCCGGCATGACCGGCAACACCACGCCGGACGACTACCGCGTCAACAAGCAGTTGCAGATGATGAAATTCAACGGCGAGCGCTGGGAACTGTTCGGCCCGATCCTCGAAGACGGTGGCCCGGCCGGTTAGCCGCTGCGGCCAGCCGACAAGAACAAGAATGGGCGGTCTCTCCAAGATCGCCCATTCGCATATCTCGACTATGCCGGAATTTCGCCGAAGGTCTTGCCTACCGGAAGAACGGCGTGCCGGATCAGCCGCGAGTCCTCCACCGCCGCCTGCCGATGCTTCACCGCCTCGCGATAGACGGGATCGCGGATCATCTCGGCGAAAGCATTTACGCTCGGGTATTCGGCAATGAAGCAGTGATCCCAGCGTTCTTCGGCCGGCCCGATCAGCATGAGTTCGAACCGGCCCTGCCAGACGATCCTTCCGCCCAGACGTTCGAAGACCGGCCCGCTCTCCCGGCCATAGGCCGCATAGGCCTCCGCACCGGTCGCCTGGCGTCCGTCCGGATAGGCCGCCCGCGTTCGGAGCCGGACCAGGTTCAGCATGTGAACCGGCCCGACGCGATCGTCGGCCCGAAATTGCGCAAATACTTCCCGGGTCGGATCGATGTGGCCCATGCTGAGCTCCCTGCGTCTCGGACTGGCACCATTTAGCACAGGTCGCCGCACCTCCTAATCCCGCATTAACCTTTGGGTAACCTGCCCTTAAACCGGGAACGCTAGCGTGCAGCGGGACCGTGCGAGCGTTGGCATATGGCGTGGGGAAGGAAAAAGAACGGCGGCCGCAAGGAGCCGCATTTCGGGCTCGCCGCATCGCTTGCCGAACTCCGTCTGACGCCGCAGGACCGCGTCGCCGTCGACGACGAAAAACCGAAAAAATCCTCCGCCAGGCCCAAGACGGAAGATTCCGACGACGAACCCGCACGGGAGCCAAAGCCACGCCCGGCGCGCAGCGGCGCCAAGCGACGATCGAAATCGCGGGCTCGCACGGGTATCTCGCGACTTTTCTCGCGGCTGGTCTATTGGGGCGCGGTACTCGGGCTTTGGACGGCGATCGCGACGGTCGGCGTTATGATCTGGGTCGGCGCGCATCTGCCGGCGATCCAATCGCTGGAAATTCCGAAACGTCCGCCGACCATCCAGATCGTTGGCTTCGACGGCAGCGTGCTGGCCTCGCGCGGCGAAATGGCCGGTGCCAATGTCGCGCTGAAGGATCTGCCGCCCTACCTGCCGAAGGCGTTCATCGCCATCGAGGATCGCCGGTTCTACTCGCATTACGGCGTCGATCCCGTCGGCATCGCGCGCGCGGCGGTCGCCAACGTCTTGCATCGCGGCGTCTCGCAGGGCGGCTCGACGCTGACCCAGCAGCTCGCCAAGAACCTGTTCCTGACCCAGGAACGCACCATGCAGCGCAAGCTGCAGGAAGTCGAACTGGCGCTGGCGCTGGAGCGCAAGCATTCGAAGTCGGAAATTCTCGAACTCTACCTCAACCGGGTCTATTTCGGATCCGGCGCCTATGGCGTCGAAGCCGCCGCGCAACGCTATTTCGGCAAGTCGGCCCGGAATGTCAGCGTCGCCGAGGCTGCGATGCTCGCGGGTCTCGTCAAATCGCCGTCGCGGCTGGCGCCGAACCGCAACCCGGAAGGCGCCGAGCAGCGCGCCCAGCTGGTGCTGACCGCGATGGCCGACGCCAAATTCATCACCGAGGCGCAGGCCCAGTCCGCGATCGGACATCCCTCGTATAACGTGAAACCGGCCGGCGCCGGCACCATCAATTACGTCGCGGACTGGATCGGCGAAGTGCTCGACGACCTGATTGGCCAGGTCGACCAGAGCATCGTGGTCGAAACCACGATCGATCCAAAGCTTCAGGGCGTCGCCGAAGCATCGATCATCGATGAACTCGCGGCCAAGAGCGTGAAGTTCAATGTCAATCAGGGTGCGCTGGTGGCGATGGCGCCGAACGGCGCGGTGCGCGCCATGGTCGGCGGCCGCAACTATGCTGAAAGCCAGTACAACCGCGCGGTAACGGCGAAGCGCCAGCCCGGCTCGGCCTTCAAACCCTTTGTCTACCTCACCGCGATCGAGGCAGGTCTGACGCCCGAGACGATCCGGCTGGATGCGCCGCTCGACGTCAAGGGCTGGAGGCCGGAGAACTACAGCCACGAATATTTCGGGTCGGTGACGCTGACCCAGGCGCTCGCGATGTCGCTCAACACCGTGGCGGTCCGGCTCGGCCTGGAAGTCGGACCGAAGAACGTGGTGCGCACCGCCCATCGGCTCGGCATTTCGTCGAAGCTCGACGCCAACGCCTCGATCGCGCTTGGCACGTCCGGGGTGTCGGTGATCGAACTGGTCGGCGCCTATGCTTCCTTTGCCAATGGCGGCCTCGGCATATCCCCGCATGTGGTCACCAAGATCCGTACCAGCGAGGGCAAGATCCTGTACGACCGGCCTGCCGATCAGCTTGGACAGGTGATCGACCCACGCAACGTCGCGATGATGAACACGATGATGCGGGAAACGCTGATCAGCGGCACCGCGCGCAAGGCCGACATTCCCGGCTGGATCGCCGCCGGCAAGACCGGCACCAGCCAGGATTTCCGCGACGCCTGGTTCATCGGCTACACCGCCAACCTCGTCACCGGCGTCTGGCTCGGCAACGATGACAATTCCCCGACCAGGAAGGCCACCGGCGGCGGATTGCCTGTCGAGGTCTGGACCCGGTTCATGCGATCTGCGCATCAGGATGTGCCGGTAGCCGGCTTTCCGAAGTCGTCATCGGGCGGCTTGTTCTCGATGCAGGCGACGTCGCAGGTCAGCGCGCCCGCGGCCGCTGCAAGGCTGGGTATGGGTCCGGCCGCGACCACGCCGATGCCTCCCGTGCCGTTGCCCGTTGGCGGTGCGAACCGGCCAGCACCGACGCGGGCAGCAGCGGGACCATCCTCACCATCCGCCCGACCCGAAGCGGCAGGCGGCCTGGACGGCTGGCTGGTGGATCGGTTGTTTGGGCGTTAGATATTCAGGCTTTCGTCGATTGTTGACGGTCCGGACCGCTTCGCTCTCTTCGCGGCCAAGGCACCAGCTAATCTTCGATCCCGTAGCGGTGCAGATCGTTGCCATGGGTGTCGAGCCAGACCTTGGCGCGCTCGACATGCGAACATACCCTGCCGAGTACCCGCCAGAACCGCGCCGAATGGTTCATCTCGACGAGATGGGCCACCTCGTGCGCGGCGAGATAGTCGAGCACATAGGGCGGCGCGAGGATCAGCCGCCATGAGAACGACAGCGATCCCGCAGACGTGCAGGAACCCCAGCGGCTCGACTGATCCCTGATCGACACCCGCTTCACCCTGACGCCGAGATCGATGGCGTAGGCCTGCGACGCCTTCTGCAACTCCTTGCGCGCTTCGCGCTTGAGATAATCGTGCACCCGCCGGTCCATGTGTTCGGCGCCGCCGGCCACGCACAGCACCTTCTCGCCGCTGTCGCGGGTTTCGGTCCACACCGTGCCGCGTTGGCCGGCGCGGTGCACGATCCGGTGCGGAACGCCGCGCATGGGCACCACCGTACCGGCCTGAAACGGCGCCGCTTTCGGCAGACGACCGAGGCGCGCGGCGATCCAGCCGCCGTGAAGCCGCGCAAAGTCCCTGGCTTCGGCCAAGTTGCCACGCGGCGGCATGGTCAGGATCGCTTCCCGGTCGGTCGGATCAATGCGCAACGTGTAACGGCGCGCGCGCCGATGCCGGCGCAGCCGTATCGAATAGATTTGGGAGCCATGTTTGACGAGAAGAGTCGAGGGTTCGGCGGGCCGCCGATAGAGAAGCGCGCGAGTGGCCATATCTGTCAGTCCGGGGAGGAGAAGTTCGCCCGGATTCTGCCACATCCGCCGCCAATGAAATCGCTCGGCGCAAAAACAAATCATTTGCCCAATATACAGGGGCCGAGGGCCCGAACGCCCCTACAGGAAGGGTCTCGGCTGAAAAAATTCCGAGGAAAACCGGCGTCAAACGGGCATCCAAGCGCTGATGCCTTATTCATTCTTTCATCGAGCGACGAATCAAGATTCTTTTAATCAATTCAGAGGCTTACTGTCCCAGCCGAATCGACCTCGATACGCCGCCTATTCCGCCGCAGCGGCGAGCGCCGGCTTATTGTTGGCTGCCGACACCATGAAATCAGAAATGCGCGGCACGATTTCCGACCGGAAGCGCGAACCGTTGAACACGCCGTAGTGTCCAACACCTTTTTGCACGTAATGCACGCGGCGATCGTCGGGAATCGATGTGCAAAGTGCGTGGGTCGCCTCGGTCTGGCCGATCCCGGAGATATCGTCGTTCTCACCTTCCACCGTCATCAGCGCGACGCGGCTGATTTTTGAAGGATCGACGGGCTTGCCGCGATGGGTCATCTCGCCCTTTGGCAGCGCATGCTTGACGAACACGAGGTCGACGGTCTGCAGATAATACTCGGCGGTCAAATCCATCACCGCGAGATATTCGTCGTAGAACTCCCGGTGCTTGTCGACCAGGTCGCCGTCGCCTTTCACCAGATTGCTGAACAACGCTTTGTGCGCGTCCATGTGGCGGTCGAGATTCATGCTGATGAAGCCGTTCAGTTGCAGGAACCCGGGATAGACATCGCGCATGACGCCGGGATGCGGGAACGGAACCTTGGTGATGACGTTGCCGCGGAACCATTCGATACCGCGCTCGGCGGCGAGATTGTTGACACCGGTCGGATTGCGACGGGTATCGATCGGGCCACCCATCAACGTCATTGAAACCGGCACATACGGATCACGCTCGGCTTCCATCACCGAAACCGCGGCCACAACCGGCACCGACGGCTGGCACACGGCGACGACATGCATATTGCCGCCGAGCACATGCAGCATCTCGATGAGGTAATCGACATAGTCTTCGAGATCGAAGCGGCCTTCGGTCACCGGCACCATTCGCGCGTCCGACCAGTCGGTGATGTAGACCTCATGTGTCGACAAAAACGCCTCAACGGTGCCGCGCAACAGCGTTGCGTAGTGGCCGGACATCGGCGCCACTATCAGCACCCGCGGCTGCGGGCTGCGCAGCGGCCGGGTCAGCTTGCGATCGAAATACAGCAAGCGGCAGAACGGCTTTTCCCAGATCGTGCGGACCTCGACCGGCGTCCGCATGCCATTGACCTCGGTGGTGTGCAATCCCCATTCGGGCTTGCCGTAACGACGCGTGGTCCGCTCGAATAATTCGCAGCCGGCGGCGACAGACTTGCCGAACTGGGTATGGGTCCACGGATTGAGCGGGTTCTGGAACAGGATTTTCGTAGCGTCGGTCACGGCGCGCGCCGGATTGAGCGACGCCTGGGCCATTTCGTACATCCAGTACATCGGCGTCGTCAGCGCCGGACTACCTCCGGCAGCCAGCGGCGGCGCACCGCCAAATTCACCAATCGGCATTGACATGACCTCTGTTTTTGCGCCGCAGCATACTGCCGAAAGCGTAATAATGCGTCAATGCATAGATAGGTATTTCCGCCGACCGGCAATCGCGGAAAACAGGCGAATTCCGGCGAAAGTGAACCTTTATTCGCCGCCACCGAGCAGCGACCCATGGCGCTTGGCGCTGCGTAAAAGGGCAAGAAAGCCGGCGAATGACGCGATAAACAGCACGGCATTGATGGCCAGCGCCGAGATCATCAGGTCGGTCCTGAAGCTGTGGTCGATCAGCAGCGACCGCATTCCCTCGAACACGTAGGTCGGCGGCAAGGTCCAGGCCAGATATTGCAGCCAATGCGGCAACACCGATACCGGATAGTAGACGCAGGCAAGCGGCATCAGGCCGAACATCAACGTCCAGACGATGCTCTCGGCGCCGAGCCCGTTACGCAGCACCAGTCCGGAAACGAAAATCCCGATCGACCAGCTCGTGAAAATGAGATTACAGAAGAAGGCGATCAGCGGCAGCCCGATGCCGTAGAAATTGAAATCGAAGAAAAACATCGCCAGCAGCGTCATCGGGATCACCCCGATCGCGAGCCGGATCAGGCTCATCAGCATCAGCGAAATCAGGAATTCGATCGGCTTCAGCGGGCTCATCATCAGGTTGCCGAGGTTGCGCGCCCACATCTCCTCCAGAAAGGAGATCGAAAAACCCAATTGGCCGCGAAACAGGATGTCCCACAGGATCACCGCGCCGATCAGCGAGCCGCCGGCGCGCGCGAAAAACCCGGAGGTCTGCGAAATGTAATTCTGCAGAAAACCCCAGGTGATGATCTGCAGCGCCGGCCAGTAGATCAATTCCAGCAGGCGCGGCCAGGACGACATCAGGAGATACCAGTAGCGCAGCACCATCGCCTGGATGCGGTGCGGGGAAATCCCGCGCTGGGCCACGATTCCGTTCACGACACATCCTCCCGTGCCCGCCCACGCGCGACGTCCAGAAAAACCTCTTCCAGTGTCGCCCGGTTGTAGCGCGCCATGATCTGGTCGGGGCTGTCGTCATCCTCGATGCGTCCGCGTTTCATGATGATGACGCGGTCGCACAGCCGCTCCACCTCCAGCATGTTGTGCGAGGCCAGCAGGATGGTGGCGTTATGAGCCTTGCGATACTCCTGCAAATGCTGGCGGACCCAATCCGCCGTATCGGGATCGAGCGAGGCCGTCGGCTCGTCGAGCAGCAGCAATTCGGGCTGGTTGATCAGCGCCTTCGCCAGGGCGACGCGGGTCTTCTGCCCGGCTGACAGTTTGCCATTGGCGCGATCGAGGAAATCGCCGAGGTCGAGATCGGCGGCAAGCTGCTCGATGCGCTCGCGCAAATTCCGCACCGCATAGAGCCGGCCGAAGATGGAGAGGTTCTGCCGTACCGTGAGCCGCATCGGCATATCGACATAGGGGCTCTCGAAATTCATCCGGCCGAGCACGTCGGCGCTCCGCTCCGGCATCTGCCGGCCCAGCACCTGAACCTGTCCGGAGGTCGGCAACACCAGCCCCATGATCATGGCGATGGTGGTAGTCTTGCCGGCGCCATTGCCTCCGAGCAGGCCCGTGATGCTGCCGCGCGCGATCCGAAACGATACGTCGTCGACCGCCTTGGTAGCCTTGTAGGTCTTGACCAGGCGCACGACGTCGATGGCCGCCGATCCTGCCGGATCGGCCGCTGGCAACTGATTTAACGGTGCATCGCTGCTCAACATTTCCGCCCGTTCATTGAGCTATCGGCGCGGTAAGCGCAAGACTACCGGCGTTACGAGACTTACCTCCATTCGAATTTGTGATCGGAACCGGGCGCGGCTAAACTCATGACATGACCGAAATTGCAGCCTCCGATTTTCGTCATCCCCGCCGCCATGTCCGTCTGGATACGATCTTGCGGCTGCGGTGGCTCGCCGTGCTTGGCCAGCTCGCTGCGATCTTCATCGTGGCGCAAGGACTGGAATTCGAACTTCCCGCCATTCCGTGCGTCACCATCGTCGGCCTCTCCGCCTTGCTCAATCTGACGCTGCAGATCGCCTTCAATCCGATGCAGCGGCTGGAACCAATCCACGCGGCGGCGCTGCTGGCGCTCAACATCGTCGAGCTGGCGGGGCTGTTGTTTTTCACCGGCGGGCTGCAGAACCCGTTTTCGTTCCTGTTCCTCGCACCCGTCCTGATTTCGGCGACGGCGCTGCCGATCCGGCTGACCATCGCGCTCGGCGTTCTCGCCGTCGCCTGCGCCTCCGCGCTGGTGTTCTTCCATCAGCCGCTGCCGTGGGACAGCGAGGACCCGCTGGTGCTGCCGCCGATCTATCTGCTGGGCGTCTGGCTCTCGATCGTGCTCGCGATCGGTGTCACCAGTCTGTACGCATTCCAGGTCACCGAGGAAGCCCGCAAGCTCTCCGACGCCTTGGCCGCGACCGAACTGGTGTTGACGCGCGAGCAGCATCTCACCCAGATCGACGGCCTTGCCGCCGCCGCCGCCCACGAACTCGGCACGCCGCTCTCGACCATCTTCCTGATTTCCCGCGAACTTGAAAAGACCGTGCATGATAACGACCAGCTCGCCGGCGATCTCAAGACCCTGCGCGAACAGGCGCAGCGTTGCCGCGATATTCTCGCCAAGATCACGCAGCTTTCGTCCAGCGGCGCGCCGTTCGACCGTATGCCGCTATCGACATTGATCGAGGAAACCGTGGCGCCGCATCGCGACTTCGGCGTCGCGATCAAGGTGCGGCTTGCGGTCGCAGCCACACGCGAACCGGTCGGCGCGCGGAACCCGGCGATTCTCTACGGCGTCGGCAATATCCTGGAAAATGCGGTCGATTTCGCGCGAAGCACCGTGGAGGTGGACGCGTGGTGGAATGCCGAGACCGTCGAGATGATGATTTCCGACGACGGGCCGGGTATCGCGCCTGATATGCTGAAGCGGATCGGCGAGCCCTATTTGTCGCGGCGCCGCGCTGCCGATGAAGCCCAGGGCGGCCACGGGCTCGGGGTATTCATCGCCCGCACCCTGTTGGAGCGCACCGGCGCCAAAGTCTCCTTTACCAATCGAATTTTTCCCGATCACGGCGCCGTGGTGCAGATCGCCTGGCCGCGCGAGCGATTCGAAGCCGACCCATCCAAAGCTGGAGCAGGCGACTGAAGTCACCCTTCGTGTCGGGAACGTACCCAAAATCGACTTTCGGCGACCTTGGCAGCGCCGCAACACCACGCCATATCCTTCCCTAGCCGCAACCGTGGGACATCCGACCTTGAACGCCATCGCCGAATTGAAGGACCATGCCGACCGCTCGCTCCTGATCGTCGAGGACGACAAGCCATTTCTGGAGCGGCTGTCGCGCGCCATGGAAACCCGCGGCTTTGCGGTAACCTCCTGCGACACCGTCACCGACGGCCTGGCGGAGATCGGGCGCGCGGCGCCCGCCTTTGCCGTGGTCGATCTCAGGCTCAGCGACGGCAACGGGCTGGACGTGGTGTCGGCGTTGAAGCGCAAGCGTCCGGACGCACGCGCGATCGTGCTGACCGGCTACGGCAATATTGCGACCGCGGTCACCGCGGTCAAAATGGGCGCAGTGGATTATCTTTCCAAGCCCGCCGATGCTGACGACGTCGTTGCGGCCCTGCTTGCCAGCGGCACCGAGAAATCCGAATTGCCCGTCAATCCGATGTCGGCCGACCGCGTGCGCTGGGAGCACATCCAGCGTATCTACGAAATGTGCAACCGCAACGTCTCGGAGACCGCGCGGCGGCTCAACATGCATCGCCGCACCCTGCAGCGCATCCTGGCCAAGCGCGCACCGCGGTAGGTTGGATTCCATCGACCGTCATGGCCGGGCTTGTCCGGCTTGTCCCGGCCATGACGAACCCCATTAACCCAATGCGCCCCTAAAATTCCCCATGCCCCTGCGGGTCGACCAGGCGGTTGATCCGTTGCGCCGCGGTCATCGCGAACCGCACCGTCATCAGTTTGCGGGTCGGCGCAGCCAGGCGATGTTCCGGCGCCTCGCAATGCATATGCGCACCATAGGCGTCGGCAATGATCAGACCGGTCTCGGCAGGGAAAATCTCGCACGGCAGACCCTGGGTGAAGGCAAAGAACAGCCGGTCGCAATGCATCCGGTAATCTTCCCATTTCTGGTCCGCGCGCAAATCCTCCATTGATGATTTGATCTCGACGATCCAGATTTCGCCGCGTTCGTTCAGCGCGACCAGATCGGCGCGCCTGCCCGAGGGCAGCGGCAGTTCACTGATGCAGGAAAAACCGAGGGATCGCAGCAGGCGCGCGGTGCCGCGCGCGATCGCGAGCGCGGTTTCCGACTGCCGGCGGTCCGGCGCGGGCACGAGGGCGATCTGGCGGGCGGGGGCTTCCATCCGTCCATTCTATCCGATTCCAGGCGGCCGCCCAATGGACCGCATCGATTCTTGTTGCGGCAATCCTGGTCCACAACAGGGGCGTGGTTCCCCGTTCTGGGGCGGCGGTGGCCTAGCCATGCCGGCTCATGGCGATCTGAAACACGGTAATCATGACCTCAAAAAGGATCAGGACCACGATGATCAGCTCGAGCCGTAGCGAACGCCTGGTGTCAATGATATCGGTCAACACCTGCGCAGTCTCGGCGATCACTGCGAGCTTTCGGTTCAGCGATTCGGCGCGCTCCTTGAGCTCGTATTCGTCCTCGAGCCGGGCATAGAGGCGCTCCAGATGCGGCTTGTCCCAGAGTACATCCGGCTTGTCGGCGACTTCGACGGGCCCGGACACGCGGTGCCGCACCGACAATGCGTTGCCGATGTGCTTCAGGATCGCGCGGCGGCCGGCGGTCATCCGACCGCTTCGCGCCAATTCCCGCGCGAACGGTTCGGTCGTATCGAACACGGTAGCAACCTCACGCTCATGCCGGGCCAGAACCACGCTCTTGGCCAGTGCCTCGCCGATCAGGATCAGCCGCTCCGGCGACAGGCTTTGCAGACAGATCGGACCGCCGGGCGGAACCTGGTCCTCGCGTTCCGGTGACACCTCGATGATGGCGATCTCCTCGTCGCGCCGCGCGAACATTCCGGTCATGCGCGATTGCAAGCTACGGAGGAATTCTTCCTCCTCCAGGGCGTTCAGGCCGATCAGCACCACGACGCCGTAGCGGAAAAGCACGGCAACACTGTTATCCCCAACACGGAACGCCAGCGGCGTCGTTGCAAGAACGTCGCCGCGCTCGAGCCCCGAGGTGCTGAGGCGATCGCTGACGAAGAAAGCTCGGGCGGTCGTGCGAGCGCCGCTCAAGGGCGATATGGAGCTCATCGATTCGAACCTGACGAAGTTAGAACCAGAAACGGACCCGAGGCACAAAATGCGATCGGAGGGTACGATATTCGGCCCCGCACCCCATATTATATTCGATCGACGAATGACCCTATCACAGTCCGGATGATCGCACGCGTGAGAACATCTACTCGCGGAATCCGCGTTGACCCGATTGCCCGGAAGAATATGGTGCCTCCATGGATGACAAGCCCGAGACCAAGGCGAAAGCCGGCGCGATCATCGTTCCGGTGACGCTGTTCGAGCAGAATTGCACGATCATCTGGTGCGAGGCGACCAAAAAGGCCGTGGTGATCGATCCCGGCGGGGACGTCCCGAAGATTCAGGCTGCCATCGAACAGACCAAGGTCACCGTCGAAAAAATCTGGCTGACCCACGGCCATATCGATCATGTCGGCGGCGCCGCCGATCTTCGCGACGCGCTCAAGGTGCCGATCGAGGGCCCGCACATCGCCGACAAGCATCTGCTCGACAACGTGGTCGCGAGTGGCGCCCGTTTCGGCATGACCGGGGTGCGCGATTTCGGACCCGACCGATGGCTCGACGAAGGCGACCAGGTTTCGGTCGGCGAATTGACCTTCGAAATCCTGCATTGCCCAGGCCACTCGCCGGGCAGCGTGGTGTTCTTCAGCCGGCAATTGCGTTTCGCCCATGTCGGCGACGTCCTGTTCAACGGTTCGGTCGGGCGCACTGATCTACCCGGAGGCAGCCACGCCGCGCTGATCCACTCGATCGAGGAAAAGCTGCTGCCGCTTGGCGACGATGTCAGCTTCATCTGCGGCCACGGCGCCGGCTCCAGCATCGGCCAGGAGCGGATGACCAATCCGTTCCTGACCGGCCAGATGTGACGACTAGAATGCGATGACTATTCTTCGAATCGTCATCGCATTCCAGGTTATTGTTGGAGCATGATCTTTTCCGAAAACCGGTATCCACTTTTCGGGATCATGCTCTAGCGGCGCTGCGATATCGTCTTCGCCTGGGAAAGCCCACTGGCGTCGGATAGGTGGCGAGCGCCCCAGTCGCGGATCGCGGCGATAACCGGAACAAAGCTCTTCCCCTTTCGGGTCAGGCGATATTCCACCTTGGGAGGCACGACGGCGTAGGCCTTGCGGTCGATCAGCCCGGTCTCGGTCAGGGCCTTCAATTCCCGGCTGAGCACGCGCGGTGTGATTTCGGCGCTGCCGTTCAATCCCCGCAACAGGCCATTCCTGATCTGGCTGTAGCGCAACGGCCCGTCCTTCAGATCCCAGACAATCCGCAACTTGTATTTGCCGCTGATCATTTTCTGAAATGCCGCGACCGGGCAACCGCAGGTCAGCGCTGTCTTCGCTTTCGCCATCGCTCAGGTCTCCGCGCCTCTGCCCATATGGGTCCCATGGCGGCCGGCGGCCGAATGTCCATAGTATCATTTATGTCCATACTTGCATTATCGTATCTTTGGGTAACAGATTGCCGGATGCAAGGTCCAGGAGGCATTGATGAAGCATTTCATGATCAAATATCAGTTCGCCAACGGCACAACTGAGGAATGGCACCGGGAAATCGGTCGCTTCATTGCCGCGCTCGACAATGATCCCGAATTGAGAGGACAAATCACTTACCGCTGCATGAAGAATCGCGACGATTCCAGCTATTGCCATCTGGCTTCGGCCTCTGGTGAACAGGCGGTCAAGGCACTGCAGCAGCGAGATTTCTTCAAACACTATACGGAAAAAACCCGGCAGGTTGCCGGCGGGGAGGTCACGGTGACCCCGATCGAACTCATCGCCGAAACCGCGCCTGCCTGACCGTCGAGACGGCCCGGCTTACTTCATCAATCCCGCGGCCGTCAGCGCACGGGTGATAACGGCGCCGACATCAATCGCTCCGCGCTTGCGCGATGGCTCCGGTTTCGCAGCACGATCCGGTTTGGTCCGCGGCCACAGCAACGCGGCGAAGTCGGGCGGCGGCGCGGATGGCGGAACGAGATGCGGCACGATCCGCGCCTTTTCTTTGGCGACCGCCGCTGCCGCGATCACGGGTTCGGCCACCCGCTCGGTCAGGCCGAAGAAGTTCGCGATGTGATAGGACGAGGAAATTCCTGCTTCGATCAGGAACGCGCCCTGCTCGCCATAGCGCTCGTCATTGTCGGCGACCCCGAGGGGCGTACCGTGTGCCATGTCGGTGATGGTGTAGGATTCGACGACGGTTTCGCCATCCTGGTTCCACCAGACCTCGCGGGGATAACCATCGACCTCAGCCGTCGACATTGGCGCGAGCGGCAGCCCGTGCACGTCGAGCCACTGCCTGACGACCTCATTGGCGTTGGACGGATTCACGACGCGATCGGCGCTGCCATGCCACACCGACATTTTCGGCCACGGTCCTCGGTGACGAGTCGCATTGCGGACGAGATCGCCGAGTTCGTCGGCCGGGCGCTTCGAGGATTGCATCATGCCGTTCAGCGCTTCGCGCACGTTGCTGGCGACACCATAGGGTAGACCGGCGATGACGGCGCCGGCCGCGAAAACCTCCGGATAGGTCGCGAGCATGACCGATGTCATCGCGCCCCCCGCGGAAAGCCCGGTGACGTAGATGCGCTGCGGATCGATGCCGCGATCGCCGACCATCCGGGCGATCATCTGCCGAATCGAGCAGGCTTCACCGCGATCGCGCGCGATGTCGTCCGAGTTGAACCAGTTAAAACAGGTGTGCGCGTTGTTCGACGCCTGTTGCTCCGGCATCAGGAGTGCGAAGCCATAGCGTTTGGCCAGCGTCGACCAGCCGGCGCCGAGATCGTAACCGGCGGCGGTCTGACCGCAGCCATGCAGCACGACGACCAGGCCGCGCCCGCGCGGGAGGTGCTCTGGTACGAACGAGAACATCCGCAGCGCGCCCGGATTCGTCCCAAAGCCGGTCGTTTCGACCAGCGGGCTCCGGAACTGATGTCCGTGGCCACGTCCGTACAGGCCGAAGCCATTGATCCCGTTCATCTTCGGCAGGTGACGCAGAAATTCGACGTTCTTGGCAAGTGACACCGGCAGCTCCTGGGGTGATTCGTCTCATATAATCCTACTCAGCGCAGATAGTTGCTGCACTGCAAAATAAAAGCATCGTGTGGATTCGTTACCCAAAATTCCCGAATTGGCGCTGATTCGTCATGGTTTGGTCGCGTTGGTCGACCGCACGCTATCCGAAAGGTATGTTTGGCGGCGCAAATCGGGTCAATGAACCGGTCGCTGGATAAAAGACCATCCTCCGCTGCCTCAACCGAACGAAC
>Ga0209583_10000165_pt1 | contig 22078 bp, 17 predicted proteins | sample Str014_FD_187201 | JGI IMG/M metagenome (GOLD analysis project Ga0209583, IMG submission 187201) | Freshwater sediment microbial communities in response to fracking from Pennsylvania, USA - Straight Creek_MetaG_SC_2014 (SPAdes) (version 2) | ecosystem: Environmental > Aquatic > Freshwater >... | reverse complement strand
CTGTGCGGAACTTGCACCATCGTCATAGAGAGGCCTCACACCAGAATAAGACCAGCGAATTATGTCTTTAGTGATCGGCTTTTTGAAATATTCACTCACAGCTCCAAGCAGATATTCAGTTTCTGCTTGGGTTATTTCAGGCTTGCCTGGCGGCCCGCCGAATTCTTCATCGGTTGTCCCAATCAAGGTGAAAATAGTTTCATAAGGAATAGCAAAGCAGATGCGATCGTCAGCATTCTGAAAGATATAACAACGATCATGATCGTAAAGCTTGTCGACAACCAAATGGCTGCCTTTCACCGAGCGAATCTTGTCTGGATCATTGCGACCGATGACTTGTGCTAAAACCTCACTTACCCAAGGCCCTGCGGCGTTGACGAGTGCTTTGGCTTCGATGAATTGGATTGAACCATCAGCAGCGCTGATCTCAATTTTCCAAATTCCATCTTCACGTATGGCCTTCTTCACGGTAGTACGAGTTCGAATTTCTGTTCCCTTAGCCGCAGCATCGCGCGCGGCCAACACCACAAGACGGGCATCTTCCACCCAGCAATCGGAATATTCATAGCCCTTGGTAAAAGTATCTTTCAGTGGCTGGCCGGTTACGTCGCTGCGGAAGTCCACGCTGCGCGTGCCGGGTAAAATTTTGCGGCCACCCAGATTGTCGTAGAGAAACAATCCAAGCCGCACCAGCCAAGCTGGGCGCAAGCCCTTGTGATGCGGCAATACAAAACGCAATGGCCAAATAATATGAGGCGCTGCATTGAGCAAAATTTCGCGCTCAATTAAGGCTTCTCTTACAAGGCGAAACTCATAGTGTTCGAGATAGCGCAAGCCGCCGTGGATAAGTTTGGTGGAGGCAGATGACGTTGCTGAGGCCAGATCGTCTTTTTCAGCAAGGAACACTGACAGGCCGCGCCCCGCTGCATCGCGCGCAATGCCGCAGCCATTTATGCCGCCACCGATGATGAAAAAATCATAGATCATCTGGCACCCGTTTTGTGTGCGGGTTGCGAGGGGATGAAACAATACTCATCCTTTCCAAACCGCAAAATCCTGTGCGCTCAGTTGGCTTTTGCCTATGAGCGGTTTCACACCCTTGGGTAGGGCCCACGCCTTTGGGCCATAGTTAAAGGCAAAGACCAGATTGCCGCGCCTGCGCAAGCGAATGTGCGGCGGCAGTTTGAGTGTTTTAAGTTTTGCGACTTTGGTTATCATCTGCATCAGCTTTTCAAGCAGCGCATCATCAGGCCAACAGGCAAGGTAGTGATGTTTATTTTTGGCCACCAATGCTGGTTTACCGTCAGCGAAGCGCGCTAAAGTTTTTGTGTTGGTTTCGAGATGTTCGGTCCAACGCGAAGCTGTGCCTGATATTTTGCCACTTACATTTTCAACAAGGCCGGGGCGCAAGGATGAAACCTCGATGACGCGGATCCCCAAGAGGCTTTGTAATGGCCCGGGCGGCAGATTGGCCGGAGTTGCATAGTGGCGCGTTTTAGACCCCGTTCGTGGGCCATAAAGCACCACGCCATCAGCCTCATTGAAAGCGCCCTCCGCAGCATCTGAAATGATTGGCAGAGAAGGCACCAGCACCAAGGCATAACCTTTAAGCGATTGACCGGGGCGCAGAATATCTATGTCAAGTCCCAAACGGCGCGCGGCTTCATACCAACGGAACGCGAGCTCAACGTAACGAAAGTCTTTGCCCTGGGGCTGTATCTCAATGACCCATTGGGCTTCATAATCGAACACCATCGCCACTTTAGCTTTCGCTGACGATGGCATTGCACCCAGTTCTTTAAGTTCTGCCCCAACCTTCGCAGCTTCTTTTCCGCCGGGTGAGAGCTCTTGTAAGCCCGGCAGGTTCAGGCCAGCATGCATTTGCTCTTGCGCGAAAGGGGCTTGCCGCCAGCGGAAATAGCTGACCACCTCTGCCCCGTGGGCAAAGGCTTCCCAAGACCACAGGCGCACCATGCCTGGTTTGGGAATGGGATTCCACGGCGCCCAGTTTACGGGGCCGGGTTGTTGTTCCATCACCCAAAACTTGCCACGGCCCACGCCACGATAAATATCATGATTGAAGGCCGCAATATCGGGATGAGCCGTTTGGGCCCAGCGGATATGCTCGGCCTCACTGAAGGGAAATCGCTCTGTGAAGCCAGCGGGATATGAATCCCACGATACAAAATCCAATTGTTCGCCCAATGGCCAATGATCATACTCTGTAAAGAAACCCATCATGTTGTGTGTGATGAACCGACCGGGCGAATGCGCGCGAATGATGTCACATTGCATTTTATCATAGGCGGCCACTTGCGAAGATTGAAATCGTCTAAAATCCAGCTTTGCGGCGGGGTTCGCTTCGGTCACGGTTAGAATCGGCAGGCTGACCTGATCAAAGCTTTGCAGCTCCATTGACCAGAATACATTGCCCCAGGCTTCATTCAGTTGCTCCGGCGTTTGGTAAGTATGGCGCAGCCAGTTGCGGAAAGCTTTCAGATCCTCTGGGCCATAGGAAAGCACAGTATCATGACAGCCATATTCATTATCAGTCTGCCAACCCGCAAGGCCCTGATGTGTTCCATATCGTTTTGCCAAAGCTTCAACGATACGTCGGCTTTCAGCTTTGTAAGTCTCCGACGAAAAAGTATAATGCCGTCTCGATCCAAAGCCTCTCGGTCTGCCTTGCTCATCATAGGGTGTAATATCGGGGCATTCATCCATCAACCATTTGGGTGGTGTGGTGGTTGGGGTTCCCAAAACAATTTTAAGTCCCGCAGCTGCAAGCGTGTCCATAGCTGTGTCGAGCCAGGCCCACTCAAAATTGGTGCGTCTAGGCTCAATGCGCGACCATGCAAACTCACCGATACGCACATAAGTAATACCCATCAACTTCATGCGCGCAGCATCTTCAGCCCAAATCGCCTCTGGCCAGTGCTCTGGATAATAGCAAACACCCAACACTATTTAGAAAGATCGCCGTTGAGAATTGTTTTGCCTGCGCTGTCAAACAAATGGCACGCTGCGGCTGGCACACCAAACTTAATGTCTGCTCCAGTTTTGGCCGTCGTCAACCCACCAGCTTTCACGGAGAGATCTGTGCCATCAGTCAGGCTGGCGTAAAACATCGTTTCAGAGCCAAGATATTCCGCAATGCGCAAATTACCCTTCAGTTCTCCATCATTCTTTTCGCCGATCGTAATATGCTCAGGACGAATTCCCATTGTAACAGCTTGGCCTTCACTGATTTTCTTGCTCTGATCAGCCAAAGTTATTTTAGCGCCACCTGGCAAGTTCACTGTGATCGTGCCGCCGCGCGTTGGTGTTGCTGTGCCCTTGATGAAGTTCATTTTAGGCGAACCAATAAAACCGGCAACGAACATGTTATTGGGGCGATGATAAAGCTCAAGTGGCGAACCCACCTGCTCAATAATTCCTGCGTGCAAAACCACAATCTTATCAGCCATCGTCATGGCTTCAACCTGATCATGGGTGACGTAAATCATGGTTGATTTTAAATCTTGGTGCAGTTTGGTAATTTCAATTCGCATCTGCACGCGTAAAGATGCATCCAGATTTGACAGGGGCTCATCAAACAAAAACACTTCCGGTTCGCGCACAATGGCGCGCCCAATTGCCACGCGCTGGCGTTGCCCGCCAGAGAGCATTGAGGGCTTGCGGTCCAACAACGTATCCAGCTGCAACATATCGGTGGCCACTTTCACCCGTGCGGCAATTTTATCCGCAGGCGTTTTTGCCATACGCATACCAAAGGAAATATTTTCCTTGACGGTCATGTGAGGATACAAAGCATAGGATTGAAACACCATGGCCACACCACGATCGGCAGAAGCCACTTGGGCCATTTCTTTGCCACCAATTTGCAACGTGCCAGAGGTGATTTCTTCGAGGCCCGCAATCATCCGCAAGAGCGTGGACTTACCACAGCCCGACGGGCCGACGAACACACAGAACTCACCATCAGCGATGTTGAGATCAACGCCTTTGATGATCTCTACAGAACCAAAACTTTTCTTCACATTTTTAAGCGTGACCTGTGCCATGACTTAGTTTCCTTTTGCCGGTTCAAGTTCTATCACGATGGCTGACTCTGGATGCAACACAGGCAGAGCCAGACCGCCTTGCGCCAAACAGCGAATGTCAAATGTATCAGTGCCATCGAGCAAATTTTTCTGATCTTCCGAAACACGCCGGTGCGTTATCGTTGCAGGGTGTACAGCGGCAACGCGCCATTGACCCGAAAGCGTATGGGCGATGCGCAAAGGCGGAGCTTGTTCTGCCTTCATATAAGTTGCTTGCGCCATGATAATGATAATCTTGTCCGGCGTTACAACACCCCATGCCGAAAACCCATCGAGTGGGGCCAAATGAAATTCACCAACGCCACCATGCAGCCAAGGCCGCAGACGCTTGTGTAGATCAATCCAGTATTTGAGTTCAACGCGCGCCGTGTCATCGAGATCCAGCGGATTGAGCTCAACGCCCATATGGTAAGCAAGTGCAACAGTCGCGCGGAAAGCCAAAGTGTGGACACGGTGGGTTTGATGATTGGGCACAGCTGAGATGTGGCTGCCCAAAATTTCAGGTGGAATAAAAAGTGAAGCTCCACGTTGAATGTCTATGCGCTCCAAAGCGTCGGTGCAGTCTGACGTCCAAATGCGCTGCGTGTAACGGAGGATACCATAGTCAATACGCCCGCCACCTGATGCACATGTTTCAATTTCTACTGTTGGATGAGCCAAGTGGACGCGCTCCAGCAAGGCATAAAGCGCTTGGGTTTGCTTACTGACCACGGCATGGCCGCCAATGCTTGCGGCATGCATCATATCGCGGTTCATGTCCCACTTGATGTAAGATACTGCGCAAGATTTCAAAACATCATCAATGCGGTCAAACACATAATCGGTCACCGCTTTTTGGGTAAGATCGAGCACGAGCTGGCTGCGCGAAAGCGGCTTAGCGCGGCCTTTGACTTGTAACAGCCATTCAGGATGTTTGCGGAAAAGGTCTGAGTTTGGGTTTACCATCTCAGGCTCAAACCAAATTCCAAATTCCATACCCAGTGAAATGACGTGATCAACCAAAGGCTTCAAGCCATCGGGATATTTACGTTTGTCAACAAACCAATCGCCTAAGCTTGATGTATCATCATCGCGTCGGCCAAACCAACCATCGTCGAGTACAAAACGCTCGATACCGAGTGTCGCCGCTGCGCTGGCTTGGGCTTTCAATGAATCAATTTGGTGATCGAAATAATTTCCTTCCCAAGTGTTCAAAGTCACTGGGCGCGGAAGCATCCGACCCGTTGGCCACTGCAAGATTTCATGGCGAAGCAAAGCGCGAAAATCATCGGTTTTAAAACCAAAATATACTTCTGGAGATTGATAGACCTCACTCGAAGACAATCGCATCTCACCCGGTTCGAATAGTTCACCCGCATGTACCAGACGACGGCCATCGTCCAAGGGGTCAATGGCGAGAACAGATGAACCACTCCAGGCCAAATGCATCACCAGAGTTTCATCGCCCGTGTTCAAAATAAGTGCTGGAAATTTATCATGCGAAGTGCGACCGCGACGATTTTCCTTCAACCACAGAGCTTGTCCCAGTTGGTCAATTGAAGTTTGAAACTCACGTCCCCAATTACCGTGAAATCCCGTGACAGTTGCTGGTCCAGCGCTGGCAATCATCGAGCCTGCCATGCAGCGATCAATAACATAAGGTGATTGTCCAGTATTCCTAAGCACAACAGAGCTTGATAGAACGCCATGAGAAAGTTTCAGACGAATGGTGAGCGAGATATTTGATCCACTGTCTTGGCCGGCAAGCGTGAGTAATGGTCCATCTAAAACCGCCGCCCATTTGGAAAACTCAAGCGTGTGATCAACGCCGTCACGGTGGCCAAGAATAGCCGGCCAACCAAAAAAGCCCATGGATCCTGTCGGCAACAGCACCGATGAGGGAACATCAACGTCAATGCCAGCCCCCATGCCTGTGCTACGCCCCGCGCGGAGAAGGCGTTTCTGTGGGGCGGCATTGCTGCGGCCAAAATACAGAACTTGTGGCATTCCGCAATCAGGTAGATGCAACGCTAGCGCCACTCCGGCACCAGCCAAGGTAACTTGCTGGCTCATCCCTTCGTCGCCCCAAGTGTGAGGCCCGCGATGAAGTGTTTTTGCATCAGGAAGAACATGGCCACTGGCGGCAAGGCCGCAATGATAGAAGCCGCAGCGATCAATTCCCAAGCAACTTTCCATTGACCTTTCAATTCATTCATGCCTGCTGTAACCGGGCGAACATCGGCTGATTGCGCCATGACGGTGGCCCAGAAATAATCATTCCAGATGAAGGTGAAAATCAAGACAGCCAGTGCCGCCATCGCAGGCCGCACCAATGGCAGAATAATATGCCAGAAGATTCTGAATTCATTCACGCCCTCGACGCGTGCTGACTCAATCAACGCGAAGGGCAGAGCCTTCATAAAATTGCGCATGAAAAGTGTGCAAAAGCCGGTTTGGAACGCGATATGAAACAACACCAAACCTGTCATCGTGTTGTAAAGACCCATATGCAACGTCAAATCGCGCACTGGAATTGCAAGAATTTGAAACGGCACGAAGTTACCTGCGACGAACATAAAGAATACAGCCAGATTGCCTCTGAACTTATAGACTGCAAGTGCATAGCCGGTGAGGCATGAAAGCCCCACTGCACCGATGACGGTTGGAATTGTCACACGAAATGAATTCAGCATATAATAGCCGATATTGCTGTTCTTAAAAACAGCGGTGTAATTTTCAACTCCAGCGAAGCCAGAGGGAATGCCAAAGTAGTTGCCGGAGGCAAGATCAGAAGAAGGCCTCACAGACGTAATTGCAATACCAATCAAAGGCAGGAGCCATAGGATAAGCGCTATCGGCAAAAAGATTTTATAGGCGCGCTGCGTCCACGGGCCAGTTTGCGCAATTGGTTTCGGAAACATTATGCGTTCCTTTCTTGACTGAGCATGCGCACGATAAACAAGCTGATGAACACCAGCATGATGGCAAACAACACGACCGCAATGGCAGCGCCATAACCCATGGCTGTGCCATATTCCGAGAGTGCTTGCTCGTACATGAAGTATGAAAGAACGCGCGTTGAGCCGAAGGGGCCACCGACTGTCATAATTGAAATCAAATCGAATGATCGAAGCGCGCCAATAACGGTAACCACCAAAGCAATGAATGTGGCAGGGCGCAGCTGAGGGATAATTATGTACCACAGCATTTTCCAACCTTTGACATTATCCATACGTGCGGCTTCAACTTGGTCAGGGCTGATGTTGTTGAGGCCGGTCAAATACAAGATCATGCAGTAGGCTGTTTGTGGCCAAAGGCCCGCCGCAATCACACCATAGGTCGCATATTTATCATCGGCGAGAATGGCTATTGGAGTTCCTGTTAAAAAATTGAAAAAATGTGGCAGAATACCAAAGCCTGGGGCGTAGAACCACGTAAAGATAAGTCCCACAACAACTTGGCTGATAACGAACGGAAAGAAAAATAGCGACTTGTAAAGTCTGATACCCTTGACAGTCTGATTGAGGAAAAGCGCTACGGCAAGGCCAGCGGGAATGGCAAGAAGGTAGAGCAAAAGCCAGATAAGATTATTCTTGAGCGATGTGTAGAAGGAATCATCATCAAGAAGATCGCGATAATTCTGGAGGCCCACATAGGTTTTTGGGCCTAATCCGTCCCATTGATAAAAGCTAATACCTATCGACTGGAAAATCGGATAAATGACGTAGAGCAGAAACATAAATATGCCTGGTGCCAAAAACAACCATGGCGCCAAGGCACGTTGGTTTTTTTTCCAGAAGCCAATATTTGTTTGCCCAACATTTGCGTGCGATGACATGCGCAGCCCTCATCCAAAATTGAATGTGAAAAAAGAGCCGAGCTTTTGCCCGGCTCTAAAGTTTGGGAGGTTTACTTGTAAACTTTCGCTGCTACCTTATCGAGACGATCCAAAATGGCATCGATGTGGTCAGGATGTGTGATAAATTCTTGGAAACCATCCATGCCAGCTTTGGCCATGTCTGCTGGTGCATCGCGATCAAAGAATTGGGCGAGAGCATAAGCACTCGACAATTCTGTGAAGCCAGCCTTGATGAATGGATCATCAGCAGCGGTGGCTTTGTTGTTTACAGGCAACTGTCCTAGGATTGCATTCATCTTAGTTTGCTCTTCGGCAGACGCAATGAAAGCAAGGAACTTCTTGGCGTCAGGCTTGTTCTTGGCACCCGACGCAATGTGGAAAGTATCCGTTGGCGCTTCTTCGGCACGCGGAATTCCCGCAGTAATTTCTGGGAATATCAAGAAGCCAAGATTGTCATTGGTCATGCCACCTTTTTTGAAGGTATCAACCGAAAAGTTGCCCATCACGTAGTTGGCAGCTTTGCCCTGAACAATGAGTGTCGCAGCATCTTGCCAGTCAATAGCCGTTGAGCTTGCTGACATATAAGGAACAACTTTGGCCCATTCGGCAAAGGCAGCCTTAACTTTGGGGTCAGTCCACTTTACCTTGCCTGCTGTGAGATCCATGTGGAACTCATAACCATTGGTGCGCATGTCGATGTAATCAAAAATGCCAGCAGCTGGCCAGCCGCCCTTATCGCCAGTGGTTAAGCAATCGATGCCTGCCGCTTTGAATTTTTCGCAGTTAGCAACAAATTCAGCCCAAGTTTTTGGCTCAGTTACACCAGCTTTCTTGTAGACATCTTTGTTGTAATAAATGCCCCATTGATAATAGGTGTAGGGAACGCCCCACTTCTTTCCATCCATCGTCATTGAAGCAGCAGCCGATTTCAAGCTGTCATCAAGCCCGTTGGCTTTCCAAACATCCGACACATCTTCAAAGAGACCCGCTTTTACAAATGGCGCCATGCGGTTGCCAGCATACCATGCAGCAACGTCTGGGGCGTCAGCAGTCAAGAAGTTGCGGATCGCAGATTTATAGCCTTCGTGGTCAAAGTTGTTCCATTTAACTTTGATGTCCGGATTGGCTTTTTCGAAATCAGCGATCAAGCCTTCCATGGCCTTTTTCGGCGCTGGATCAGATTGATCGGAGTTCAGGACAAGCTGTCCGGCAAGAGCTGTGGAAGCCATCAGCCCAAGCCCAAGTGCAAGCCCTGTCAGGCTTTTTAGTAGTTTCATCGTCTACCTCCCATAGTCCGAAGGCCACTATGGCATTCGGAAATTCTTTTTTTAGTTGTCAATTATTGTTGACGATACATCAGCAACTCGTAAAGTTCATCCGATTTTGGATAAAAACATTCCGGAAAAGTTGGATAATGTAATGCAAAGGCAGTTCTTTGGATTTCCTGACTATGTGGATGAGAGCACCCCTGTTCACCCAGGAATGGACGCAGGATACCCCGTGGTGGTCTTTGGTGACCATCGGCTCTGTGCTGGGAATTCCTGCCGTGTGCAGCGCATGCCAGGTCCGCACATGCACAGCCAGATTGAATTCAACCTGCTGAGTCAGGGCTATATGACTTATTGGTTTGACGGGAAGGAAGTGAGGCTCGATGCGGGCCAGATGTCTGTCTTTTGGGGAATGATTCCGCATCAGGTTGTTGATTGTGCGCCACAGACGGAATTCATTGTTCTCTATGTTCCAATGTCTGCCTTCTTGGAGTTTCCGGACCTGAACACACTGCGACAGAAAATATTTGCAGGCGGTCTCCTCCAAGCGAAAGGATTCCAGAACCCAGACTTTGGTGCTTTTCAACGCTGGCGTGAGGATTTGATTTCCGGAGACGAGAATCTTGAGCCACTGGTACGCGATGAATTGGTGGCAAGATTGCGCCGTCTCGACCGTGACGGCTGGGTTGATCTGCGTGGCGCACCCTCAACGCGTTCGCGGCCTGTCCATCACGATCAAGATCATGAACGCGCCCATAAGGTTGAACAAATGGCGCGCTTTATTGGTGAACATGCGCTTGACGATATCCACATCGACCATGTCGCTAAAAGTGTAGAGCTGCATCCCAAATATGCCATGACCCTCTATAAACAAACTATGGGCATGACGATCAAGCAAACCATATTAAGGCACCGATTAGACACAGCGCGCTCCATGCTGATTGCGAGTGACTTGCCCGTTGCCACCATTTCCTATGATTGCGGCTTTGGGTCGCTCTCCAGTTTTTACGAAGCATTCAATGCGCGTTTTCGTTTGTCACCAGCAGAATTTCGGAAGTCTGTTGTGTTTGAGAGAGTTAATTGATGCCGGCTGTCCGAGCAGCAAGGGCCCAATTCGTCCATGTGATGGCGCACGCACACCGCGCTTGCGAAAGGCAGGGCCGTCCCCATCCAACGCATGTTGTCGAGGGCACGCTTTTTCAGGCCGAGATTATTGGCTGCCTCTGCAACCTTGCGGTAGGGGCTCGAGACATGGCTCATCATTAAAGGTCTGCAATTCAGCTGCCCGACTTAATAGCCGGGTAGGGCGACGAACCTGGTATTCGCAAGGCGTTCATTCTGACCCTCGGCACAGGACAACAAGCAGTGACCCCTTTTTAAAATGCCGCCCCAAATTCCTCCGGCAAGCTTGGCGGAACTTGGCGGAAACTTGGCGGAGAAAGGCTGTTTGTTCTGTCCTCGTTGTCTTTTGCAGTGCCGCATCGTTCTCGAAATTCCCCCAAAGTCTCGAAATGAAAATCGAAGTTTTCGTCTTCAAAATTCTAATTGTCGTGTGATGTCCGAAGTGACGAGCGGCTTTTCGATCCTATTGTCGGCTCAATAAACCCCTGAAAACACGATGTAGTATTCACTGACTTACATCCGCCTTCGCGCGTTGGCTCATTCTTTTCTTGTTGCTTGCTTTGCTGAAATCTCCACACTATAGAGCGTGCACCGCACTGCAGTGGGTGGTTAGCTCAGCGGTAGAGCATTACCTTGACATGGTAAGGGTCACAGGTTCGATCCCTGTACCACCCACCATTTTTTTCTTATAAAACTGAGCTTTATGCAGGGTTCTTCAAGTGGCGCGGTTTGAGAGGTGCCACATACGATGAAAGCAGAGCCACCATGATCTGTGATGGCGCGGCCAAAAATCGTTTTCACGCTTTCGACGGTTTTGGCTTTGCGTAAGTCTTCAATGATCCCAAAGACGGCCTCTCTAGCATCTCAACACCCCCCGGCGATAGGTCACTTAAGACCCATTTGAGGACAGTTGGCAACTGGACTTCGGTTGAACCCGGTTGGTTTATGGCTCTCAGATGCTCTGCGGCTTCAAGAAACAGCCTCGGCAGGTTCTGCAAGCAATGGCATTTTTACGCTGCGACGCATCGGTTCGGCGGGCGCACCCACCCAGGACGAGCGACTTGGCAATGCCTCGCCTTTCATCACCAAGGTGAGTGGGCCAATCTGGGCCCCGTCGCCCACGCTTGTATCGTAGAGCACGGTTGAACCTGCACCGATGGTGACATCTTTGCCGATCTTGATGCGGCCCACCTTCATCAAACGATCTTCGTAGAGATGGGTTTGCAGACAAGCCAAAGAATTGATCGTGGCAAAGTCGCCAATCTCAACACAGTCAAACTCTGTGATGTCATTGGCGTCCATAAACACACCTTTGCCGATCTTCACTCCAAACAAGCGCAGGGCCCACGGCAAGAAGGGTGTTCCGCGCAAATGCTCGAGAATGGATTTACCAGCCATCCCCCAATACATGACGGAGACAGCCTCGGTCCGAAGCGCCCACCAAGACCACATCGGCTTGATCGTCGGGCGATAAACACCCATTGAGACCCATTTAACCAAGACTGCGATAAAGACTTGGGCGAGATCAATCACCAACACGGCAATAATACACATGGCAATGGCTTCCATCCACGAGCCTTCGTTCACGGGTTCATTCAACAACTCCATGCCGTAGGTTGCCAGAGAGATGAAAAGTGCCGTTGGCAAACTGATATTCAAGGCTTCAAATAAAGCACGGCTGATCATCATCCAGCTTGATGGTTTAAATGTTGCCGCGTCTGTCGCTGAAAATGTCTGACGTGCTGGGAACTTGATCGGCGGTGATCCGAACCATGTTTCTGATTCACCAACTTCGCCGCCTTCCGGGGGGCGCGATTTGACGCCGATCAAAGCGCCAGATTCAACCACATAGTTCATGGGAATGACGGCTTCATTGCCGATGAAAACTTTTGAGCCGGTTTTGATTGTGCCCAATGTCATCCAATTGCGGCGCATCGCCTCATCGCCCAGTTGCACGTCATCGGCGATAAAATTGCCGGGTCCAATATCAATGAGGTCATAGCGTCCACCAAGATTAGTCGATATTTCAGAACCGGCACCAATTTTGGTGCCCATCAATCGATACCAAGCGCGCATATAGATGGTGGCGAAAATTGAAGATAAGGTGTCCAACATAACTTCAGTCGCCAGTGTAACGATCCATTTGCGGATATAGATGCTGCCATAGACTGAATAAATGCCGGGCTTCAAACGTGGCAGGATGATCCAACGCACAGCGACAATGAACAAGCATGTGAGAACGACCATCGCAAATGCAGCAGGCAGCGCAATTAACGGATAATACCAGTTGGAATTGATGCCCCCGAAAAGCGGATTGAGGAAAGAGTCGAACAGCTCCATCAACCGGAACGCGGGAACAATCGGCAAGATGCCGATGGGCGGCATCATCAGCAGGAGGAACACGTAAAAGGCAGATTGCAGATTTTGGACCGTTCTGCTGGCCATGGCGCTTTCTGGAAGATCTTCGGGGCGAAGGTCTGCAATTTTCTTCGCGGGTGAACCACTCCAGGATTCGAAAGCAGGAACATGGGTGCCCGCCATCAGTGACGAGAGATCGGCGAGTTCAACGCCATTGCCAATCACAACATCATGTTCGATGACTGACGAAGATCCGATGCTCACATCATCGCCAATCACGACGGGCCCGATGATATAGGAGCCGCCGCTGGCGCGGGTATTGTCGATGATGACTTTGCCGCCAATTGATGAATGCTCACCAATTGAAACGAGGTCAATGGCGCCCGCATTAAAATCTGCGATCAGTGCGTCGCTGCCGACTTTGGCACCGAGAAGGCGCATATAGAACCTCAGGACCGGGGTTCCCTGCATCCATTTCAAATGTACAAGACTGGTGAGGCGTTGGACCAGCCAAACGCGGAAATAATAGGTGCCGTAGAGCGGGTAGATGCCGGGTTTGGTTTGGCGCAAGATCAAGAATTTGGCGACGGGAACAAAGATATAGTTGAACAACGTCACAGCCATATAGGCCACGAAGACGGATAAGAAGTCACCGCGCAGAGAAGCTTCATCCGTGCTGAGCAATGAGTAACTGACGAAAATCGCAAGCCAAGGTGCGGCTTGTAATGTCAATATCAGGGGCATGACCGCGGCTTGGGCGACGCCACACCAAAAGCGGCGTTGCAGCGAAGGGCGGTCAGGTGCTGCATGGCTCTGTAATGTATCGGCATCATCCAAAGCGCCGCGCGCAATGAGCAACTTGCCAATCGCTTCGACGGTGCGGCCAGCGTACATGTCCTGCAATGTGATGGTTTGGCCATATTTGCTCAAACGCACCTTTGAAATGAATTGTGCAGCCAGAAGTGAGTGGCCGCCGAGATCGGTGAAGAAATCTGCATCACGCGTTATGGGTTGGCCGGGGAAGGTGGACTTGGCGGCATCGATCAACACGTCTTCAACAGCGTTCTGGCCCTGGTCGGATTGGCTTTCGTCGGCCATGGCGGAGGCAAGCGGCACGTTTTTCAAGGTCTTGCGGTCGACCTTGCCGGAGGTGAGGCGCGGCACTTCGGCGATGATCTCGAAAATCGCCGGCACCATATAAGGCGGCAGGCGTTTGCGTAAGCCTTCACGCAAGGCGTGAATATCGGGTGTGGCGTCTTTGCGCGGTGCGATGAAGGCCACCAGTCGGTCAAGCCCATGGTCTTTGCGCAAAACCACAGCGGCGTGTTCGATATTGGGATATTCGCCGACAGCACTTTCGATTTCGCCAAGCTCCACGCGAAAGCCGCGAATCTTAACTTGGTCATCGATGCGGCCTTGGAAGACGATGCGGCCTTCTTCGTCGATGTTCACTGCATCGCCTGATCGATAAAGGATCTTGTCAGGTGCCGTCTTGCTGAAAGGATTGCGGATAAATTTTTCGGCGGTGAGTTCGGGCCGGCCCAAATAGCCTGCTGCCACGCCGGGCCCGCCAATCAGAAGTTCACCTTGCTGGCCGGGGGCCACGGGCTGCATCTGTTCATTGACGATATAGGCGGTGTAGTTCGGAATTGGCTTTCCGATGGTGACGACATCGCCCTTGCTCAATTCGGCGATAGTGGCCACAACGGTGGCTTCGGTTGGACCATAGGAGTTGAACAGGCGGCGGCCCTTTTTGGCAAAACGATCCACCAAGCTCGGAGGGCAAGCTTCGCCGCCCACAATGATGACACGCAAAGTTTCAACATCTTCGGCGAACATCGAGAGCAAAGTTGGAACTGTATCGATGGCAGTCACGCCTGCATCGCGCATCCGGCGCGGCAGGTTCTCGGTGTCGGCCAAGATTTCGGGCGTTACCACCCAGAGCGCTGCACCCGCGAGATAGGGCACCCAGATTTCTTCCATCGACAAGTCAAAAGCCGCCGAGCAGCCTTGGAACATCACGTCCTTGGATGTGATGCCGAAGATGGAGTTTGAAGCGCGCAGATAGTGGCAGATGTTGCGGTGCGTAATGGCGATGCCTTTGGGCGTACCGGTCGAGCCTGAGGTGTAAATCAAATAGGCATTGTGATCGGGCGTTTGGCCCTTGGGTGCCACCAGCGGTTTTTTGAGCGGCTGTTGGAATGGCGCATCACTCATTGACCAAACAGGTTGAGGGATTCCAGCGACCCGCTCTTCGACATCTTCGTCCACCAGCAAGCCAATGGCTTTGCAATCGGCCAAGCACGTGGCGATCCGGTCTTTGGGGGTTTCAGAATCAAACGGCAGCCAGGTGGCGCCGGTTTTGGTGATGGCGATTTGCGAGAGGAGAAGATTGACACCCCGGGTGAAATAGAGCCCCACAACTTTGCCGGGCTTGGCCCCACGGCGGATCAACTCGGCAGCGATCTGGTCGGAAATCTCATCGGCCTCGGCATAAGAAATCTTGCGCTCTTGGCTGATGATGGCCGTGGCTTTGGGCAAGCGCAAAACCGTGGCGCGGAAAATATCGGCCAGCGTTTCTTCGCGCAGGAACTGTTTGTTCACTGCGCCCTTCAACACGGGAATGGACTTGGATTTTGCCGGCGCGGGTTTGGTCTTTACAGGTGTTTTTTTCATTCTTGTTCCAAAACGTCTTTCGGTCGGCGGTCTCGCATCATAGTTTGTCCAGAATATGAACCAAGGGGCCCAGCTTCATACTTCGTCGTAAACTCAGAACACAGGCGCTAAGTTCCAGTCTTCGCAATGGATTTTCCACTGCTGCGCGGCACCAGCCCTTTCGCCTGCCTGCAAGACGACGGCCAAAGCCAAGAGCGTTGCCGCATTGCTGCCCTTAACCTTAAAGCGCCAGATTCGGATATGGGTTTGTGCCACGGGCGCCGTGGCACTGGCGCTGGTTGCCGCATAGAAATGACCATTTTGTAACAATTTCACAGAAATGTTTCGCGGATCGACCATCACCTCGCCCGATGCTTTGAGGGCTGCCTCCTTGGCGACCCAGAGGAAAGTGGCAGGATCTTGGCCCAGCGCGGTGATGCGCTTGATCAAGGGCGCATCTTCCGGGGCGGCGATGGAGGCGAGGAAGGCTTGGTCTGTTGCCGTCGGCCAGAGTTCAATATCGATCCCGATCTGGGGTTTTGTGGCAACGGCCATTGCCGAAAAAGATGGATTGGTTTTGCGGAGGTGGGCGATGGCGAGGCCATGGGACGTTTCATCGGCGGCGCGGAGATAGGGTTTGCCTGTCGGAGATTTTACTGCCACCGCAGCAGGCAAGCCAGCAGCAGAGATTAGCCGGGCCAGTGTGGGCTTTCGGCTTGTGGCGGTGAAAGTGGCGAGGTGAATGTCCAGCATTGGAAATGGTGCTGCCAGGGGGAATCGAACCCACGACCTCTCCCTTACCAAGGGAGTGCTCTACCACTGAGCTACGGCAGCTTTGGCTTTACATGTGCGGCGCATTCCGCGAACGGGCGGACACATGCCACAAGCGCTTGTAATTCGCAACCCTTCATGGCTAATTGGCTGGGATGACCAAAAACACCATATCGCCGCAGGCTTTGGCGCGGCAAAAGCGGGCGGCAGCGGCGCTGAAAGCCAATTTGAAGAAGCGTAAGGCGGCTCCGGCTGAACCGCCTGACGCTGCGTCTGATGATCAGGCAAAGCGCACGGCGTAAACCTGGGGCAGGGTGGATGTGACCAAATCCCAGCTATCGCCCTGATTCTCACTCACCCAGACATTGCCGGTGGTTGAACCCATGGCCAAGCGCTTGCCTTTGTCATCCAACGCCAGCGCATGGCGGAAGATGACGTCATAGGCGTTCTTCTGCGGGAGGCCCTTTTTCAAGCTCTTGAATGTCTTACCGCCGTCGCGGGTTCGCGTGACGACCAGCGCGCCATCCACCGGAATGCGCTTTTCATCCTTGATGCCGGGTACGAACCAGACGGTGTCAGGGTCCTTCGGGTGGACTGCCACGCCAAAGCCGAAGGCTGAAGGCTTGGCTTTGACGCCTGTCCAAGTCTTGGCGTTATCGACAGATTTGAAAATGCCAGCATGGTGTTGCACCCAGAACTTCGCGGGGTCAGAAGCACATTGCACCATCATATGCGGATCCTGGCCATCGGGGCTTTCGACTTCACTCTTTGGTCCATTGTCAAACTTCATGCCATGGGCAGATTGCGCCCAGGTTTTGCCGCCATCTTCAGTGCGCCAGACGCCGCCGCAGGAAACGGCGACACGCACGGTGTTGGCATTGCGCGGGTCCACGCAGATTGAATGAATGCCCGGAATATCGGCCCCGCCGCCCAGCCATTTGTTGCGGTCTGGGTGTCGCCACAGGCTTTCCATCAGTTCCCACGAATTGCCGCGATCGGTGGATTTGAACAGCCCGCCCGGCATGGTGCCTGCCCAGATCACGCCTTTCTGCTTGGGTCCGCCTGTCTCCAAAGCCCAGATCAGCTGGTTGGTCCATTTCACATCCTTGCCCCAGCCGTCTTTGTCGACCAAGCCTTCCGGCTTTTCGGGATATTTGGGCGAGGCGATTTCGACCCATTTCTTCTTGCCTTTGTCGCGGCGATGAAGCTTGATGCCGAAATGGCCGTGATTTAGTGCAGCATAGTCCGTACCATCACGCGGATCGTGCAGGGCGAGGGTGACATTATCGCCGAGGAAATGTGAGTGTTTCACCGCCCAGCCTTTGGTTCCCTTACCCAGCTCAAAAAGCCCTTTGCGGGTTGAAACGAGAATTTTCTTTTGCATGTTATCCTCCTGACAATGCCTGCATCACCCAGATTTCAGAACCGGGCTTCACAGCGTCCTTGAATTTTTCGAGATCGGATATGGCCTGTCCGTCGATCAAAATGCGCATGTGTTTGCGCAGGTGGCCTTGATCGTCCAGCACATAGGTTTTGAGGCGCTCATTCTTGGCGAAGGCTTGGTCCAATGCTTCATGGAGCTGCGACGCTTGCACATCGAGTGAAGAACAATCGACATGACGGCGCAGGTTTGAAGTGAAATGGACTTTGGCCATGCATTATTCTATCACGCCGGCTATAAAATTCTAGCTGGTTTGAGAGGATTCGATGAAAGCAAAAATCACGTGGTTGAATGGCCGGGCTTTTGTGGCGGAATCTGGCTCCGGCCATGCTGTCGTGATCGATGGTGCGCCGGAAAATGGCGGGCGCAATATTGGCGTCAGGCCCATGGAGATGATGCTGATGGGCCTTGGCGGTTGCACGGCCTTTGATGTCGTCATGATTTTGGAAAAGAGCCGCGAGAAAGTGACGGGTTGCGAAGTTTCGCTGGAAGCCGAACGCGCCAGTGAAGACCCGAAAGTCTTCACCAAAGTGAAGATGATTTATCATTTGAAAGGCGAGAATTTGAAGCCCGCTGCGGTCGAACGCGCCATCAAACTTTCGGCGGAAAAATACTGCTCGGCCTCCAAGATGTTTGAGAAGACTGCCATCATCGAACATGAGTGGCATGTGGCGTGATACGCAATAGCAAGCTGATCTTTCTGATCATCGCTGCCATGGGCGTTGGGAATATTGCCTTTGGCATGATGACGCAACTTGTGCCGCTGGCGATGAATGCCGAAGGCGACACAAAGTTCCTGATCGGCGGGAATGTGATGGCGGGGCAGGCCGGCGTGATGCTGGCTGGTTTTGGCTTGGTGCGCTTGCGCCAGCATTTCAAAAGTCACAGCCTGGTGATGGCCAGCGTTGTATTGGCTTTGATTGCCTATCTTGGCTTTGCAATAACATCGCCACTTTATTCATGGTTTCTGTTTCGCTTCCTGGTGGGCATTGCGGGAGCGGTGATTTACACGACGGGCGAGAGTTGGTTGCAGGCCAATTCTGACAACCAATCGCGCGGGCGCGTGATGGGCATTTATATGACGTCGCAAACGATCAGCTTTGCTTTAGGTCCATTTTTCGTCATCCCGCTGACGGGCGTTACGGGTTGGCTGCCATGGAGCGTGTGCTTTCTGCCGGTGCTGGTGTCACTGCTGCTCGAGTCCAGGGTTAAAATTGAAGAAGTCGCCACCGGCCAGAAGCCAGCGGCGCTTTGGCCGACGCTGACAGGTGCGAAATTCATTTTCACCTGCGTTGCGGCGGTGACATTTTTTGAAGCCTTCATGCTGACGTTCTTTTCGCTCTTTGCCAAGGAACATGGTTACACCGATGGCAGCGCTTCGCAGCTCCTCTCCTTCGGCATTGCCATGCCCATGCTTTTGTTCTTTCCGATTGGCTGGCTGGCAGACCATTGGTCACGGCGCGGCACATTGTTGATTTGCGCGATCACCTCACTCATCTGCGCGCTTTTGATGGGCTGGGTGATTGATGGTCGGTTGGTGTGGCTGGTGATTGTGATCCTGCGCGGCTGCGCCTTTGGGGTTTATCTGGTGGGCTATGCGCTGCTGGGTGAACGCTACAAGGGCACGGACATGGTGGCAGCCGCCTCGGTCAATTCATTGATGTGGGGCATTTCAGGTGTGATTGGCCCACCCGTGGCAGGTTGGGCCTTTGACCATTATGGCATCTGGTTGCTGCCTTGGTTTATGGCCGCGTGCTTCCTGCCTGTGCTCGCCGGATTGGCTTATCCGCGCGTCAATCCTCAAGCCACTGCTGCATAAGATTGGCTTTCACTTTTAAGGCGCGGTCGATCAGGCTGCGATCTGCGTTTGATGCGCGTAAAGACGCGATGAGGTTTTCGAGATCGAAGATCACTTCGCGGTTTTGGGCATTGCGGATGAAGCTGCGAACCCAACCGACGACGACGAGGCGCTCGCCCTTGGTCACTTCTTCAACACGGTGCAATGCCGTTGTCGGATAGAGGACGAGGCTTCCCGCGGCCAACTTGTAACTTGCTTCGCCTTCGGTGTTTTCGATGATCAACGCGCCGCCGTCATATGTTTCTGGCGCGTTGAGGAAGAGCGTGAAGGAAAGATCGACGCGGCTCGCACCCATCAGTGGTTCATCGACATGGGTGCCGTAGCTCATGCCCGGTTGATAGCGGCCCAATAGGGTTTTGATGATCGCCTTGGGCTGGGCTGCGGCTTTGAACACGGGATTGGCGTGCAATCTTTCTTCAATGATCGTGCTGATGCGTTTGGCGAGATCGCCTTGGCCTTGCTGATTGTGTTTGACGGATTTGGCGTGCCAACCCGCTGTTGTGGCGCCATCGACAAAGAGATCTGGCGCTGCGGCAATTTTGTCGCGCAGGGTCGCCAAGATCCCGTTTCCAATGATATTTTCGATGCAAACCAGCATTTTTTAATCCCGAGTAATTTAATCAGGTATTGTAGCTGCTGCGGTAGCATGATATTTGACGCCATCAAAGGAGAGAATTTCGTGGCACGAAAACTGAAAATCTGGGCGGGGCTTGGTTTGGCATTGGCTGTGATGCCTGTTGAGACGTGGGCTGCTGGGCCTGTCATGGCAGCGAGCGTTGCGGGCGAAGCGGGGGAGACAGCCACCGTGGGGAAAGCCGACAATAGCCAGGGCGAATATATCGCAGCGCTCGGGTTGGTCGATGCTTATGTTCATCTGGCTGGCAAGCTGCCCAAAGTTGGTGCGCTGGCACGCGCGCAAAAACTGGCGGTGGAACTGGGGCCCACTTTGGAAAAGCACAAGACAACGCTTGTCGTTGCTGGTTTGAAATCTGCACATGCTGCCATCAAATTGGCGCGGGGGTCTGGCGAAGATGTGTCGGCCCATAGCATGGTGGTTGCAGTGCTATCATTGGTGCAAAACGCCCACACCGAATTTACCGGTGGTGGCATCCATGGCAAATTGAATGTTTTGAGTTCGACACAAAAAGCATGGGGCATGGTGCAAGCCGCAAAATCCATTATGGCCGACATCACACCGCAAGAACGCGAGGAACACAAAGGCCCGCTTGCAGAAATTGATGCAGCCCTTGCTTCTGTTGATCGGGTCTGGCCAGATTTGAAACACGACCACTCTCCACAAGCTTCTCCTGCATTGCTGGCGGCAGCAGCGGCCAAAATTGAGTTTGCGCTTTCGGCCATTCAATAGGGCGTCTTGATTTTGTTGTGACGGTCTTCCATATTGCGGCCTGTTCAACAAGGGGGATTTCATGACGCGACTGTTTCGTTTTTTTGCACTTGGTCTTGTGGCTGTGTTTTTGGCGGGTTGTGGGGTCAACAATATCCCGACCTATGATCAAGCCATGAAGGGCAAATGGGGCCAGGTGCAGAATGAATATCAGCGCCGTTCTGATTTGGTGCCCAATCTGGTTGAAACCGTCAAAGGCTATGCCGCGCAGGAAAAAGATGTTTTGACCGCCGTTGTGGAAGCGCGCGCCAAGGCAACGTCGATTCAGCTTTCGCCCGACATCGTGAACAACCCTGAAGAATTCCAGAAGTATCAAGCCGCACAGGGCCAGTTGAGCCAAGCTTTGGGCAAGCTCTTGTCGATCACCGAAGCTTATCCCGATTTGAAATCGAACCAGAACTTCTTGGCCTTGCAGAGCCAGCTTGAAGGATCGGAAAATCGTATCGCAGTGGCGCGTAAAGATTATATCGATGCGGTGCAGACCTATAATACCGAGCTGGTGACTTTCCCCGGAAGGTTATGGGCCTCGACTTTCTATTCAAGTTACAAACCGGCGGCGACATTCAGCGCCGATGCGGGAGCTGACAAGGCGCCCAAAGTTGACTTCAACAAGCCGAAAAACTGAAGTGAGCTGAACCATGTTCCGCCTCCGGGCCATCATCTTCGCCGTCGTCACTTTGGTGATGACGGCGTTTGCTGTGGCGGCGCCCAACTTTCCGGCGCTGACGGGTCGCGTGGTTGATGCAGCGCATGTTCTTTCGGACACGAACGTCACCATCCTCAGCAATCGCTTGCGCGATTTTGAAGATCAGAGCGGCCATCAAGTGGTGGTTGCGACAGTGCCCACTCTGGAGGGCAATGATATTGCGCCTTATGCCAATCAGCTTTTCCGCCAATGGGGCATTGGCAGCAAGAAGACAAATGACGGCGTTCTCATTCTTGTGGCACCGACGGAACACAAGGTGCGCATCGAAGTGGGCTATGGCTTGGAAGGCGATCTGACGGATGCGACATCATCCGTCATCATCAGCCACGCCATGGTGCCGAAGTTCAAGGCCGGCGATTATTTCGGTGGGCTTTATGGTGGCATTGATGATGTTGTGAAAGTGATCGGCGGGCAAAGTGGCCAGGTTGTGGCCGCCGCGCAGAATCAAACAGCACCAGCGCAAGATTTTGGCAGCAGCCTGATTTTTATCATCTTCTTCATTTTCGTTCTGCTCATCATCTTTAATGCGTCACGCGGGCGCGGTGTCATGATC